>ERZ772772.223-NODE-223-length-34944-cov-4.509244_pt1 | contig 34944 bp, 53 predicted proteins | sample MGYA00511484_ERZ772772 | MGnify/ENA primary metagenome ERZ772772 (study PRJEB29015, sample SAMEA2737913) | human oral metagenome | biome: human oral; feature: human-associated habitat; material: dental | place: China | collected 2088 ... | reverse complement strand
CGGCAGGACACGCTGGATGCGTTGCAGGCTGAGGGACATACGGTACTGTGGCTTCCGCCCTATAGCCCGGATTTCAACCCGATAGAGAAGACATGGGCATGGATCAAGCGGTTGAGGAAACAATGGCGGTTGGCTGATGTGAATGCCCTGCTGTTTTGGTTCTTTACTCTCGTTACTCTTTATTAGCGATTCGACTATATCACGCCCACCGTCCGGTGGGCGTTTTGCTGACAAGGCAGCGTTGCCGCTTGTACGGCGCTTTTTTAATATGCATAAAACCGGCTTTATTTGTGCATACCCAGCCAGTCCATCCGTTATTTAGATGTGCATAAAATGCAGATTTAAACGCCGCTAAATCCCCCTTAATTTTGACCCTCTACTTACCCCCTCTGGCGTCAGCGATTTTGTGCCGTGGAAAGGCAGGCTCGAAGGTGGCGAGGGCGTCGTCCTGAGCGCGGTGAGGGAGCGCGCCGTCGGTGTGCAGGGTGTCCAGCGCCGCCATAATCAGCCTCACCCCCATCGGTGCCAGCTCGCGTCGCCACAGGCTCTCCGGGGTGTCGTTCGGGTGGATATGGCACCAGTCCTGCGCCACGATGCCACCGGTGTCGGCACCGTCGTCCATCAGGTACACCGTGCCGCCCGTGACGGCCTCGCGCATATGAATGGCCCAGCGTACCGCATCGCGACCACGGTGACGCGGTAGCAGCGACGGGTGATAGGCCAGCACGCCATGTCGCGCCCGCGCGCGGATAGCGGCGGGCAGGTAGTCATGCAGGTGGGCCGCCACTATCAGATCGCAAGCGGGGATCTGGGCGATAGCCTCGCCGTGCAACACTCCGGCGGTGTGAGCCGCGCGGCGGAAGGTGTCATCCCCGCCTGTTGCGACCGCCGAGACGGTGTAACGCTTGGCGTGGCACGCCTGCAATACCGCCGCCGCCAGCCATTTTTGCCCGACGATCACGACGTGCATGCGTCCTCCTCGCCCAAGTAGCGAAAGCCCTGCACCGCACGGAAATGCCCGCCGAAGCCCGACCCTTTCCCCGATTTGCGCAGGGTATCGCGTGACCGGCCCTTGTTGCTGCCGCAAAGTGTGCCGGAGACTTGTGTCCAGCGCGCGTCGCGGCGCAACGCGGCGGCAAGGCCAGGGTGGCTGGTGTGGAAAAGCGTGCGCAGCGGCAAGCTGTAGCGGTTTTGTCCGGCCAGCCACAGCGCGCAGCAACCATTGAGGAAGCGCATCCCTACACCGGCTCCCTGCCACTCCGGCATCACAACCAAGCGGCAAGCGCGGGCCTCGGTCATCCCCGGTCGGGTGGAAAAGGCGATGTGCGCCACGGGCTGGCCGCCCACCAGCCCCATGTAGTGAGTGGCCGCTATCATCGGTGGCAGGTCTAGATAGTGATGCGCCGCAAACAGGGCCCAGTCGGCTTGGCGGCATTGGTATATTTCCAGGTCGATTGTGGGGCGTCGCCTGGGCCACCCCCATTGATAGGTGCCGCTGGCGGTGTCGAATACCCAATCAGGCGTAAGCCAGTCGAGGATGTCGTAGTGGCAGGATAGCAGCACTGCTTGCGACCGTGCGGGCAGGCGGCGCCAGCTCTTGGCAAAGGCACCGGCACCGATTTGCGCGATTTGCCGGTCAACAACCGAGGAAAACTCGTCAATTACCACCAGTGGTGGTGCCTCGCAGATGACGCGGGCAAGGTTGGCGCGGAATTGCTCGCCATTGGAGAGCGCGGCGTAAGGTCGCAGCCACGCGGGCACCGTACCCAAACCAATGGAGGCCAATGCCGCCGTGACGTCATCAAAGCTGCCGTCCGGTGCGATAGCGTCAACAATGGGACGGTCATGCGGCCAGGTAGGGGCGTAGAGCGCGCCCAAGTGTTTGCCGAGGCTCGTTTTACCGCTGCCGGAAGGACCAACGATGACGCCGATTTGCCACGGCCTTGCATCAAGCGGCAGGTCGGCATCAATGTAAACGTCCGCGCCGCTGTCCACGTTAAAGAGGGATTTAACCCGCGCTGCGCGGTAGGAGTTGAAGTCGGCGCAGCGGTGATGGATGCTGACCCTCATACACACACCACCTTGACCTTGAGGCCCAGCGCGGTGAGCTGTTTGTACAGCGCCTGTTGATGCGCCTCGTCCTTGCAGCGGACGATGACGCCGTATTGTGGTCGGTATTTATAGCCGTTTTTGCCGTATTGCATAAGCATCTCCGTGTAGATGCTCGCGGCATTCCGGATTGTTAAAGACCGCCACGCGCTTGCAGCGCGGGCATTTGATTTCAAGACGCCCGCGCAGGTTGTGGCTTTGCGCGAGCAGCTTGTGACAGACACAACAGCGGTGTTGCGTCGTGTATTTGTGCATAACGGTTCCTTTCGATAAGATTCCGCCGCCTTCGAAGGTGGCAGCTTTGACTTGCAGGACCGTTCTGCGGGTCGGCGCGCGCTGTGTTAGCGCACGGCGCGCGTCGCTGTCTTTGTCAGTGATGTTTAACCGCCTCGGCCAGCTGGCTGGGCGTCCATTGGCGTTTGCCGTCGTAACCGAGAGCGGCAGCGCACCACTCCGAGCAATACCAGCGCGAGTGTGCGGGCGGGAGAAAAGGCAGGATGAAGCGCAGGATGCCGATGTAGTCATAACGCCGTCCCTCCGTCTCACGAAACAGCGTCAGCAGCCGTCCATAATCCAGCGTGAGCGGCAACAGATCCCAATGCTCGCCGTCCAACACCATCTGCTTGCAGCGCACGCCACCGTCGGCGGCAAAGCTGCTGTAACACTCGTACACCCCCGATAGTCCTCTGACCGGCACGGCAATCTCGCAGTGCGAGTAGGGGCTGCGCGTAAATGCGCGGATGAGCCAGTCACTGGCGTAGCGCCAGCGCAGCCGCCACGGCGCGCCGCGCGGCGGGCGGTATTTATAGCAGGCAAGATAAGCGGTAACGGTACTCACGCGACCTCCGGCAGGATGAATTGCACCTTGACCGCCTCCACTGCCGCCACATTGGCACAGGCCGTGACCGCATCCTCAAGCGCCTGCCGTTGTCCGGCAACGGCGGCGGTCAGAGTGGTATAGGCGCGGCTCTTGCTGAGGGCTTTTTGCCGCAGTAAATCGAGCGGCACACCACGCGCGGCAGCAATCCCAGCGAGGAGCGGCGTCTCCGCGTTGTTATCCGCCGCCCAGGCCTCGGCCTCACGCGCCTGTTGCGCCCAGCTCTCCTGCTCAAAGGCGGGAATGCCCGTAAGCCCCGCCGCTGTGTTGATAAAGTCCTGCGCGGCGGTGGCGATGGCGTGCAGCTTGTTCTCTTTGGCTTGCGCGAGGAGTGCCGCCTGTGCCTGCACGTCCGCCTGCCAGCCCTTTTGCCGGTCGAAGACCATGCCGGGTGCGGGCGCGGGACCGCTCACGCACAGTTGCCCCTTGTCGTTAAGCCATACCTCGCCACCGTTAGTAATGCTGGCGCAGATGGCGTCAATACCGGCCTGCGAGGTAATACGTACCCAGCCGTCGCCGCTGGTGGTGAGGTTGCCCGCATCATCGCGGACGAGATCGGCAAAATAGTGATCACGCAAATGAAACTGGCGCATGTGTCCTCCTTACTTGTGATAGCCGATACAGATGAAATGGGCGATTAACCCAGCTGGTGCGGAGACGGCCAGGCCGTTACGACCATAAGGAGATACTCCGATGGCAAATTTGCCGGCACCAGAATCGCAACCGACGACGTTAAAAAAGCCCGAGAAGGACTCCGGCAGGTAAATCTGGCTGTTGCCGACGATGACGTCTGCGGTCATGGTGATAATTTTTAAGCCGCTGGCAGCGTGGTAAAACACCTGTGCACCCTTGTTGTGTCTCGGATACTGGTTCCAGGTCCAGCGTGCTTCGTCTTTCTTGGCGAAATAATCGTGCAACCAGCCGCCATAGGGCTGTAGCCAAAGCCCCGCGTTGTTGGCGCGCATAAGGGGGCCGACCAAGCCGGCCGAGTCGGCATTGGCGACATAGAAATCGCTGCCTTGACCGTCTGCGGTATAGCCCAGCCAGCCGCGTTGTTTATCGCCAAGCCACACATCAACACCAACGGCCGTATTGGTGGTCGTACCTTCGTTTTGTAATTTCAGCGCGGCGAAGCGTTGCCCCGGATAACTGCTCTTAACGGTCAGGGCGCCCGTCATCGTGTCGCCCGCCTTGCTCACCTTGCCGTTGGCGTTTTGATTGGCCCCGCCGACGGCGGTGGTGACAATCTTGTTGATGGCTTTGAGCAGCTGCCCGTTGTCATTGTCATTAAGCGTCATCTCCGCCGCCTCAATCGGTGCAACAAGCTCGCCCTGCACCGCGTTGAGCCATTCGGCGGTGACGACCGTGCCTAACTCTTGCCGACCGTCGCCGTTATGAAACGTCTGGTCGGCACTCTTGATTTTTTGCATAGCTTAATCCTCGTATTGAAAAATCGCCGTCGTCCACGCCGGTTTGAGCTCTTGAAAAATATCCTCAATCTGCGGCGTGCCGTACTCGGAGAGGCGGTCGCCCGCACGCGAGACCCCGGCGCGGAAACGGGTACGGCGTACCGCCTGCCCGGAAACGCGGATGACCCACGTCCACACCGCATCCTCGCCGTTGAGGCGCTCACCGGCGCGACCAACGCCCGCGCGAAAGCTATCCAGCTCCTGAATGTCCACCGAAAAACCCTGCGCGGCGGCCAGGCGCTTGAAATAAGCGATGCTGAGACCACCGGTGGCATTGAGACGGGCAAGGACGGTGGCGGCGCGCAGCTGCATATTGCCGGCGGGAGCAATCCCCAGCACTGCCTCCCAGCGGGCGAGAAAATCATTATCAGCGCGGGCAAAGGGGGCCAAAGCCAGTGCACCGGCGCGACTCTCGATGCGGGTAAACGCCGCTGCTGCCGGCGCAAAGACGGCGGCCGCCTGCGGCTGATAGCTGACCGGCGGCAGCAGGGCGGCAAGCAGGTCGTGGTAATCCATCACATATCCCCGATTTGCAGCTGTCCGAGGCGTAGCCACGGCACGGCACTGGCGGTCACGGTGGCGCTGACATTGGCGGCGGGAGCGACAACGGCGCGGTCACGCACCCCGGCAACACCAGAGATGACGGCCTCCAGCTGGGAGCGCACCACGTCCTCGCCGGGGCGCAAGCCCGCGAAATAGCCCCGGACGGCGGCGGTCACCGCCGCGTGAACCGTGGCACGGTCACTGCCCGCCACGAGGGCGAGGCGCAGCGACACATCCACCGTTTGCACCGTTGGCGCCAGCGCCAAGAAGCCGTTTTTCCTCGTCACCGGGCGGCGCTCGTCTACATAGGCCTGCACAGCGGCCAGCGTCTGCGCCGAGGGTAGTCCCTCAGCACCCAAAATCACCGCGTCCACGAAGCCGTTGCCCCGCCGCAGCGGGAAAATCATCGCATCCGCCACCCCCTCGACCTCTAAGCACCAGCGACGAAAATCCCGGGCGTTGCCGCCTGCCGGTGGATAGCGAAGACGGTCGAGATAACGTGCCAGCAATGCGGCGTCATCCTCAGCATCACTACCGCCCTGCATGGCGCCGACCGTCACCGCTGCCTCAACGCCGGACGGTGGCGATACCAACCGTCCCTCACCACCCCGATCGCTGTTGCCGGCAATACCGGGACGGACGGCATGCGCCAGCACCGTGGCGCTGCCACCGCTGATAGTGACGGCGCTGTCGGTTTGATAGCGCACCTCGCCCAGCGTAAATGTGGTAGCGGCAGGGATGACGCTGCCATCACGACCGCGCAGGGTGACAGAACCACCGGCGGCGGCCGCCGCCTTGCGGTAGATACCGTACTGCACGGCGTGCATCTCGAGATAATCACTGTCGGCGCTGTCCGCAAACGCCTGTTTGAGTAACCATGCCTGATGCTGATACAGCCCCTCGGCGACGGCGGCAAAGGCACTGGCGCGGACAAAATTGTCGCTGCCGGCGTGGGTGTGCGTGGTACTGTCCTGATTGGCGAGGTCGCGCAAATAGGCGTCGCGCACCTCCACAAAATTTTTAGCGATGCTCATAAGACCACCCGCAGATTGAGATGGGTGACGACGCCGCCGTTATCCTCTGCTGCAATCGCCAGCAGCAGCCAGCCGCGCGCGGGACGACTGACCGCAACAGCGATACGGCGCGCCCGCCCACCTTTGATGACGGGGTCCAAGGCCTGCTCGGCATATTGCCGTGCCAGCACCATCACGCGTGGCAGGTCTTTCTCGCGCTGCAACTCGTGCAGGCGTGAGCCCAAAGACGGGTCGGCCCACCACGAGCCCAGCGGCGTGAGCAGGCGGATGTAAATTTCGTTGCTGATGTCGGCGCAGCGGCCGTTAGCAATATAGCTGCCGGTGCGCGGATTGAGTTTGGCGTCCATTGCGCCATTATCGGCGGGCGTGGCGCGCGCGGCCGCCTGGCAGAGGTCAGTGAGGCGGCTGTGTGTTGTCGCTGCCGCCCTTGACGCCGCCGTGGGTGTGATGCACCAGCGACACACCGGAGGCAGTCACATCACCGCCGACCTCCACATCGCCGCTGATTTTGACTATCTGCGCGGTAATCTCGACCACATTGCCCTCACGCAACACGATGGTGCTACCGTGCGCGCTGTATAGCGCCACCTCGCCGCTTTTGAGGCCTATTACCCGTGCGCCGCCGCCAGCGACGGCAATCACCACACCATGACTGGTCGCGCCACCCAGCGGCAGGACAAAACAATCGCAACCGGCGGGCGGATTGGCGGTCAATCCCCACGGCTCGCCGTGCTCCAGTGCCTGCACCGTCTCGCCAGCCAACCCCTCAATCTGGATACGCTGCACTGCCGCGCCGCTGTCCACCTGCGCCACCGCGCCGCGAAAAGCACGACGCACACTGTCCAGTGCGCGCCGGATGCGATTGTCCACCTGTTTGCTGTCCATATAGCCCCCGTTTAACTCTGCCTTAAATGACTTGCAAGGCCTCGTTAGCCTTCTTCTTGTGCCGTTTTTTCTTGCGGCCGCTACCGTCTTTTTTGCTCTTGGGCGGGTTGGCATCCAGCACCCAGGCACCGTCCTCTTTGAGGCGCAACTCGGTGACGGTGGGCTGATTGCGCCCGCCGCGCAGGGTGCGCCCCATCAGAAAATAGATGCCGTCGATGCCGTCCGGCTCGGAGACCAGCCGCAAGCGCTGCCCGGGTGTCCATAAGGTGCCGTCATCGGTGCGGTGTCCCTGCACCGTCGCGGTGATGGACAACCCCGCCAGACGGCTGTCGGCAAGCAGCTTGCGCGCGCGCCGCTCCGCCTGTGCCTGACTGTCCACCTCGCCGTCTACCACCACCAGCGGGCGGTGATTGCCGACCTCGCTGTCGCGCGCCACCGCCTTGATGCCGCGCGCGCCCTTGTGGCTCTGCCCCAGCACCGTAATCTCCGAGTAGCGGGCGCTGATGTCGCGCTGGATGTTGAGGGTAAGGACATTGTTGTTGCGTCCGTCGCGGCGCAGCAGCAGATCGGCAACCAGCGGCGTGCTGTAATCGGGGCCGCCAATGACCAGCGTGCCGTCCGGGGTAAACCACGGCCACACGCCATTAGCCTCGGCGTAAGCGGTGAGGGCGTCCCAGGCGCGCTGTCCGGGCTCAATTTGCACCTTGCTCTTTTTGCCGGCGGATTCAGCCGCGATGCGGATGTTGCTGATGCCCAGCGGCTTGACGATGCGTTCGGCAATCGCCGCCACGTCCATATCAAGGGCATCAAAAAGCGGGCAGGAGCAGTCGAGCAGCACCGCCGCGCCGTCGCGGCCTTGTAGCGTCAGCTGCTTGCCGTCTTTGGCGGTCTCGGTATTAACCTGGTCAATCTGGCCGGTGAGCACCACATCATCACCGACGCGTACCGTCACCGCCGCACCGGGCGCCACCGCCTCCGGAATCCCTGCCGCCGGAAAAGCCAGGCTGACGCGAAAATCATCGGCGGGAACGAGCAGGTCGGAATCAATCTCGTAGTCCGTCCAGCCGTCGTGTGCCTTGCCGCCGATGGCGAGGCTGACCCGCTCATCGCGCATAGGCATACAGCACCTCCCCGCGTAGCACAAAGCAGGGCAAACGCAGCTGCGGATTGAGGCGCAGCAACTCGCCGGCGCGGCGGTAATCGCCGTACCAGCGGTGTGCCAGCAGGTGCAGATTGCCGTCGGCCTCGACGCGGCGGCGGATCAGCGGCGGACGCAGGACAATCACCGCCAATGCCTGCCGCTGCACCTGTTGCGCCATCGTGCGCAGGGCATCGGCGAGTGCGGCGGTGGCGGCGAGATAATCTGCCTGCGGGCGCCAGCGGTCGTCGTACACCTCAATGCTGTCATTGCCGGCGAGGATGGCCGTCAAACGCCGCTGCATCTCCGCCTGCTGCCCCTCCGGCAAGACGGCGGCGAGTGCCTGCCCGCGTGCCACGGTGAGACTGCGTTGCAGGCGTTCGCGGGTGGCGGAGGCGATTTGCGCCACCTCGGCGGGAGTCATCTGTGGCGACTGCGCCTCGATGGCAAGGCGGTCAGCGGCCTCGGCGGCGAGCTCACAATGCACGATCAGCGCCACGGCGGCGGTCACCGCCACGGTGGCGGAGGCGTCCGGGCGTGCCTCGTCGGTGGCGAGCAGGGACGGCACGCTCTGCACCGCGCTGTCGGCGCTGCGTAACACCGCCTGCCAACCGCTGATGCCATTGTCCTTGTCGTGGCGGGCAAAGAGTAGGCCGACCACGGCGCGCGTCTCGTCGAAAAAATGACGCGGACTGCGGGCGAGGTCAACCGCACCCTGCCACAATGCACCTGCCTGCTGCGCCAGCGTGACCAGCACATGATTGACGGCGCGGGTGAGCGCCTGCACCCGGCCTCGCACCACATCCAGCCGCGCCAGCGCCTCGGTAAACGCCTGCAAACCCGTAAACTGCGCCAGCTCTGCCAGCGCGTCGAGTCCGTCGGCCAGTGCCTCCGGCAGCTCGCGGTCAAAAAACGGCGCGGCAGCGGTCGCCGGGCGGAAGGTCATCGTCACCTCGCAGCTGTCGGGACGGTCGGGGTCATGGCTTGCGCTGTAACCCTCTACCACACAATCCGGCACACTGCCGTACACCGGATGCACCAGCTCGCCCGCGCCGCGCTCGCGCAGCACATTGAGCAGCGTTTGCAGGCGGCGCTCATAATCGTCGCCCCATAGCAACGCGGTGAGGCGGATGGAGAGACCGCCTGCGCCCATGTCCTCAATATCACTGCCTGCCACATAAGGATAGGCGTGCTCGTTGAGGGCGTGGCCGCCGTCGAGATTGTCGTCCGTCACGTCAAAACGCACCCCCTTGTAGGAGGCATCCAGCAAAGTGTCGCGCCAGCTCATGCTTGCTCCTTAATTTCTTCGTGCGTCGCGGGCGGCAGCCTCTTGCTGCGCCGCGACAATATTGCCGTTTTGCACGGATACCTCGACGCGCTGCGCCTGGCTGGCGGCGCGCTCCATCGTTGCCGCTGCCGCCTGCATCCGCTGTGCCGCCGCATCCATATCACGCGCCTGAGTCGCCTGCGTGGTGGCGTGCTTGTCCACCGCGACGCGCATCACCCGCGCCGCCTCCGCCTCCTCGGCGGCAATCATCGCCGCGCGCTGCTCGTTAATCTCAAGATAACCTTGGGCATTGTCGTTACCCATCGCCGCCATTGCCCGACCGACACCCTCGCCGATGACGTCGTACAACCCCGACCAAAAGCCCGTGCTGCGCGCGGTACCATCCGCTTCGCGCCGTGCAATGGCATCCTGGGCAAAATCCGAACCGAGTGTTGCCATCACCCGTGTGCCGACCTCGCCGATGGCGTCGGCGTACTCGCGTCCGGAGGCGGACTCGTCCAGGTTGTTGTAAACCTCCGAGCCGTAAGCCCATCCCGCCAATCCGGCGGCAAAGACGCCCAACGCACCGCTGGCCTTGCCAACCGCCGTGGCAAGGCCTCGTATGGCAGTACCAAGACCGCCGAGACCACCGCCAAAGGCAATCGTCGCCAGTCCGGCCGCACCGGCCGCTGCCGCCAGCGCTTTCAGGGCGGTGACGGCGCCGGAGAGGGCAGCCGCCCACTCCGGATTGCCGGCGGCAGCATCGGCGGCTTTGCCTGCCGCCGCGCCGACTTTTTCAGCGGCGGGACTCATGGCACGGTATTCCGCGTCTGCGGCTAGTGCTTTGGCGCGTTCCGCTTGCGCCCAGCCGCGCTGGAGGATAAAGGCATTGTCCTGGGCAATCGTTCCCTTCGCGTTTTTTTGTCCCTCCATCAAGTCCCGCATCATCTGCGGGTTTTTCATGATCGGGATAAGGGCGGCGAAGGCTTGCCGGTCGGAAACCAGTTGCGACACCGCCGCGCCCTCAAACAGCTGCTTGCGCGATTCAAGGATGGCAATCGCCTCTTCGGTGTTGCCCGCTTTCGCCAGCTCTTTCATGAGCTGTTGGCTCTTTTTGTCCTTCGCGGCCACTTCGCGGGTGATGTCGACAAAAGCCTCCATCGAGCTCATGCCCTTCGCCATGCGGCGGTCGAGGCTTTTGTAATAATCAAAGCCCTCACGCCCGTTGATGGTGATGTTTTTGGCCTTGTTTTTGGTGTCCTCACTGATGACTTTGGTGAGGAGATTGGCGAGGTTGTTGCCCGCCTCGTCGGCGCTACCGGCGGCGGTAAAGGCAATCTGTGCCCCCGACAGGATTTGCGAGAATTTGTCCTTGTCACCCGCCATACCGACTGCCTGCCCTTGCGCAAGCAGTTGCGGCAACCAGCGCGCCATGTCGCGAAACTCAAAGCCGCCGTCCTTACCGGATTTGACGGCGCGGTCGAGCAACTCCGGGATGTCGTCCAGCTTGAAGCCGTTTTGCAGCGCCTTGACCGTGACCGTTGCCACCTCTTCGGCGGTTGCGCCAGAAGCGCTCGAGGCGGCCATCAGCGACGGCAGCACCGTTTGCGCGTCTTGGGCGTTGACCGCGCCGGAAGACACCATCGCGGCAAGTGCCGCCACTGCGTCCTCACGCGAGCCGCCGGAGGAAGCCACCGCCTTGCGGATGGTCTCGTTAATCGTGGCGATACCCGTCGTTTTTTCGGCAATAGAGCCGCCCTCGTACATGGTGTTGGCGAGGTAGGTAAGCTGCTTGTCAAACGCCCAGGTGCGGTCTATCGGGCTTTTTAGTGTCGCCACGCCGGCGGTAATGCCGGCGCCAATAGCGGCCATGCCGCGCATCGCGGCCGCTGCTTTGCTGGTGCCGCGCATCTCCGCGTTGAGCTCGCGCACCCGCGCGCGGTGCCGCTCCGTGGCGCGCGCCAGCTCGTTTTGCGTGGCAATACCGCTGCGGCGCAGGTTGAGCAGCGCCCGCTCACTGGCGCGGATTTCGGCCTGGATTTGCCGCTCGCCACGGATGCCGAGCTGCGCCATCGCCCGCGACGCCTGGCCGCGCCGTTGCAGGTCGCGATTAAAATTGTTGTTGGCGCGCGAGGTCTGGCCGGTCAGGCGGGCGAGAGCCGCCGAGGCCTGGTCGCGCAACTGGATCGCGAGCTGGATGATGTTACTCCCCGCCATGCTGACTCCGTCTCTTGGCAATGATGGTGCGTCCGCCGCTGCTGTCGCCGCCCTCTTGTGGGTTGAGCGCGGCCAGCCACGCCAGCGCCTCGCCTCTGCTCATCGCGATGACCCTGTCATAAGGCAGGCCGGCGGCAAGCAGACGCATGATCAGGCGGCGCCAGATGTTGCCGCGTCGGACAAACTCAGCCGCTTTTTTTTCAACGCGGCACTCGCTGCGTAGAGCGCATCAAAATCCGGGGCAGCGATGCTCGCGCGCAGCACCTCGTAATCCGGCACCTCTGTCAGCGAGCCGAGACGGGTGATGCTGGCAAGCGTCAAATAGATGGATTGTGCCAGTGGTGCCAGTCCGCGCTCCTCCGCCGCCATCTGGTCGGCCAGCGTCGGCAGACGCAAGACAAAGTCATAATGCAGCGTGCCGTCCACATCCGCGCCGAAAAGCAGGCGACCACTGGCGCTGCGTCCGTCATCGGCAACTTCCACCGCAAAGCGCTTGATGTCTGCCTCTAAGTCTTTTTCGTCGTACATAAAAACCCCGTTAAATCTGCTTTAAAAAAGCCCCCTCACGGGGGCAAGCCTCTCTCTCAACAATCATTCGATAACGCGGCGGATGGCGAAGCCGGTGATATCAATCACGGCCTCGTTGTCCACTGTGTAGCTCGCGCCGACCTCGGTCGTGCAAAAGCCGAGATAGCTCTCGCTTTTTGCACCGGCCACATCCGGCACGAGGGTGATCTTGGCATCCGAGATGCCGCCCCAGTCGATGGCGGTACCGTCGGTCGGGATGACCGCCGACACGGTTACGCTGTACTCGCCAACGCCACGGGTAAAGCCCTTGACGCGGTAGGTGCGGTTCATCGTTTTGACCTGTTTGCGCCCGGTACTGTCTTTGACGTCAATCTTGGTGCATTCAATTTCGCGCCCGTCCACATACAGGGTGACGCTGCCCACGTATTCCACGCTCATGTTTCCTCCTTACAGATACAAATCCACAACCGCCGCGAAGACGTGCAGGCCGTTGACCACGTCTGCCGGGATGCGGGCGTCGAGCATCCCCGGATTCTGGCTGTCGCGCTCAACCAGCAGCTTGTCGAGGTTGGCCTCGACGTGTTCGAGGATTTCGAGCTCCTCGCAGCGCATCAGCACATCTATCAGCTCACTCCTGACCCGCTGTGCCGTTTTGTCATTCAGTTTTTCGCGCGGGAAGCGCAGAGCGATGCGCTGGGTGACGGCGCGGCTAACGTAGATCAGGGTACGCACCGTAGTGACATCCAGCAGGCTCTCGTCGGCGGTGCCGTTACTTGATACGACGTAGGTCGTGATGGCGCGCACAATGCGCGCGGTGGTGCCGTCCGCGCCCGTCTCCACCGGCGCGACGCCGTTGTACAGCGCCGACTCCTGTTCGCTACGCAGGGTCTTGTCTTTGGAAGCGCAGACGGCGATGCCGGGCAGCGCCAGTGTGTTCAGCGGGCGTGCGGGGTCTTCTTCGCTCGCCATCACTACCCCGTAGGCGGCGGCGAGTGCCGATGGCAGCGACGGCGTGCCGCGATACCAGGCACACAACATAAAACCGTTATTGAGCTTTTTCGCCAGCGTCGTTGCCTGGGCGAGGCTGCCACTGTGCCCATAAATGCCAATCGCCCAGCGTTTTTCATAGGGATTGGCGACGGTTTCGAGGTGGCGGCGCAGCTTGAGCAAGTTCTCCTCGCCGTTAAAGCCGCAGACGATGATGTCATGCCCCTCGGCGGCCACTGCCGCCAGTGCCGGCGCAATGTCGGGGTCGCCGTCGCCACCGCTGAGGGCAGTCGCCTGCACGCCAATCCCAGCGGCGCTGGCCGTGGCGGCGAGCGTGATGCTGTTGCCCTCGGTGCCCTTATTTTTGGCACTGATGTTGATCGTGGCATCGGCTGCTGCTGCCGTCACCGGTAGGCCGCCGGCGTCGTTGATGGCCTTGGCGGCGGCCTCGGCAACCGCTTTGGCGGTGTCGTCGCGGTTAACGGCGACCAGCAACGTATCGGCGGCGCCAAGGGTGATGCGTAGGATGCCATCACTGGTTGCCGTGCCACTGATGACCAGGCTGCCTTTGGCGGCAACCCCGGCACTATGGTCGGCGATAGTAATCAGCGACAGCGCCGCATTGGCGTAGGCGGTGAGCGCAGCGCGCACCATCAAATGCGCCTGACTGCCTGCGCCGTAACGATTGGCAATGGCATCTTCGCTGACTACCTCGGTCAGTTCGGTCAGTGCGCCGAGGCTCGCGGTGTGCGCGGCGAGCAGAAGCACCTTTTGCCGGTTGGTCGGCAGGTTGCGCAACGCCAGCTTGGTGTTCCATTCGAGGTACTGGCCGGGCTTGCGGGTGGACGACAGGATTTGCTCAAAGCTGATATTAGGACTTGCCATTGTCGGCCTCCTTCACGGTGGCGGTGCGTGGTGCCTCGGTGCGGATGATGTCGCCGTCGGCCAGCGCGCGACGGTAATAGGCGCTGTCCTCGACTTCGACCGCGCGCTTGTCGTCAATCAGACGCTGCGGCGCGTGCTCTTGCGGCAGGGATAGTCCCGGCGCCGCCTTGATCCAGATGGTGTTATTCATGGTTTCCTCAGGTTGATATGGGATTTGAGCCGCTCTTCGTCGTCGGCGGCGGGGCGGTGCAGGTGGGTGCCGACGGCCTCCAGCCATGTTGCCGCTTGGGTTTGTCCGCGATAGCGCAGCAGGATGTCGTCGGCGGCATCCACCGCCTGGCCGTTGTCCACCTCCGGCCAGGCACCATGCGGCAAGGCGGTCTCGATCCAATGCGTGGTAAATTCGCAGGCGAGTACCGACAGGGCCCGCCCCACCTCGCGTTGCGGGGTAAAGAGTGGTCGCACCGCCTTGGGCGTGAGCGGATCGATGGCGAGGCCAAAATCCTGCCGTGACAGCAAGCGGCGTACGCCATAGACAAGGTCGTAACTGCCAATCTCCCAGCGGCTGGCGCCGCCATGACGGCTTGCCGCCTCGCTGCGCGCGGCGGTTGCGGCGACGATGACGGCAAAATCGGCAAAGACCTTGTCCTTGTTGCGCGCCGTCGAAAACGTCTCGCTCTTGCAGCCGCCAAAGGCGACCCAGGCGGCGGGCAGTTGCACCGCCACCTGAAATATCCCCTCGTCGTCCATCTCGCCGCCGTAGCTGTGGACCCCCGCGACCAGCTCGCCGAGGCCGAGGCTCAGGCGGCGGATGATGGCGGCCTCAACAAGGTTTATCACGACCGAATACCTTGTCTGGCGGCGTCTGCATCACCACCGCGCCGACCGTGTCCACCTCACCCGCCAGCGGTAGCCCCGAAATCCCCGCCTGCCCGCGTGCCACCAGCTTTAAATAGCCGATAGCGGCGTCATAGCGGGCTTGGATGTCATCGGTCAGCTGACGCAATCCGGTAGCAAGACGGTAGCGGGCGATGTCGCAGCAATAGACGGTGAGGATGCGTGGCACGGTCGCAAAGGGACGGCGGTAGCGGTTGAGATAGCCGTCAATCTCGGCAGTGGCGTCATCCAGTGCCAGTTGCACCGTCGCCTCCTCCATCACGCCGCGCCGGGTCAGATCCGAGAGGCCGACCATCGTCGCCTCGCCGTAGCGGGCGAGCATGTCGGCGGGGGTGGCGTAACTCATGCCATCTCTCCTGCCTCTACCGCGCGCACCTCCAGATGCACATCGGCGGCGAGCCGTGCCCAGGCGCCGTCATCCGGCAGCTGGGCACGTGCCACGATGACAAAGGCCGAGCCAAACAGCAGGCCGCAGCGACGGTAAGGCGCGCCATGACGGCTCTTCACCGCGAGAAGCGTCTCCTGCATCACGTTTTCCGGCGCGTAGTCCAGGATGACAGGGGCACCGTCTGCCGGACGCCCCGCCGCGTCTGCGGCGGACATATCCTCGTTTTCAGTGGGCGCAGCCGAGCTCTCCGCACCTGCGGATAGCGTTTCCGTCGGGTTTTCCGTGGGTGTGTCCGTGTTTTCTGCCGGCGTCGCCGCGCTTGCCGTGATTTCGGTTGTGAGGTCATCATCGGCGTGCTGCGTGTCGTTGCGTTTTGCCATATGCCCTCCTTACGCCAACAGCGGCTCGACGTGCAGGCTGAGACGCCCCGCCCAGATATTGGTCGTGCCGTTCTGGATGGTTTGCTCCAGCAGCTCGCGCGCGGTTTCTTCGAGGGCGGGCGGCACCACCAGCAGCGAGGGACGGATGGCGAGCGTCTTGCCGCCGTCGGTTTTAATGGTTTTCATGGTTGCGACCACTTTGGCCAGCGCCTCTTTGTTCAACTTGGTTTTCTCGGTCATGTGCGCGAGTTGCCACAAGCCAAAGCCGGCATTGCCACGAGCGCGCACGCCGTAGAGGTACAAATCCTCCAAAAAGACCTTGTCCGATTTGCTCGGGTCAAACTTTTCTTCAAATTCTGGGCGGGTGCGCTCTTGGTAAATCAGCGGCATCACCACGTTGGTGGTGTCGATGACGTACCAGTTCGGCGCGTCATTGTCGGTGCCGGTGGTGAGGTTGCTCATCGTCGTCGGCGTGCCGGTGCCGTCCTCATTCGCGTACCAAGCGTGGTCGGTGTCGAAAAAGTTTTGCCCGTCGTAGCAAAGGGTGGTCTTGCCCTTGCCGAGCAGCGTCCAGACGAGGTTGTCCGGCAGCTCGGCAGCGGCTACCCCGGCCTGTTTCATAACGGGGCGGTAGATGCCAACCTGGTCATCTTCAATGTCTGCGCGGGCGATGCTGACGGTGGTTTCAAAGGTTTTGTTCTCAATGGCCATCACCTGTGTCGCCATTTTTTTAATCAATCGCGAGCCGACCCATTCGCGCATCTGTGGAAAGGCGCCAAGCCAGCCGTAAGTGTTGGTGCGGGTGGTGGACGGGATGCGCATCGCCACCTTGTTCCAGCTGGGGTCACGGTGTTTCAAGCCGTCGGCAAATTCCTTGCGAAAAGCGGCGGTGAGTGCTTTCAGAATTTCGGTTTTATTCATTTTTTATCCTCTTTTGCTTCGCCTTTAACAGCGGTCTGATACTCTTCGGCGGTCATGCCCAGCATTTTTGCGGCAGCGGTTTCTTCCGCCGAGAGTGCCGCGACTTTCCCGGCTTCCGGTGGCGCTTTGCCATCGGTCTGCGTCTTGGTCAGCGCCGCCAGTGGCTTGACGGTGGCGAGATAGTCGGTAAGCGCCTGCGGGTTACTTTTCGCCAGGCTCTCCGCCCAGTCCTTTTGCGCGGGTAGCAGTCGCCCATCGGCGAGCGCAGCAGTGACCAGTGCGGCGTTATCGGCCTGGGTACGCGCCGTTAATTGCGCCTGCAATTCGGCGACCTGCTGTTGCAGCCCGCTCATCACGTCAACGGACACATATTTGCCGGCGTCCGGCGGCGCAGAAAGCGCAGCTTTTAGCGTTGTCTGCCCGCCAAGCTGTTCGGTCAGCGCGGCGAGAGCGGCGGCCAGTGACGCCTTGTCCTTTTCGTAGGTGAGACCAAGCAGGGCATAGAGTTTCTCCAGTTCGTTCATGTCATCTTTCTCTTCAGGTTTGTTGTCGGATTCGGGGGTGGCAAACAGCGACAGGGCAGCGGCCAGGGTGACCGCATCCATGCCGTCGAGTGCCGGGGTGTTGGTGAGCGCGGCGGGCAACAGGCTGAGGATGGCGCCGGAGGCGTCGTACTCAAACATCGGGCTGATGTAGCGGTACTCACCGGCGGCAATCGCCGCTTTGGCGGCAGCCGTCCACTGCACGCGGGCATAGAGCCCTTTGCCCTCCTGCCATTCGAGCGCCTCAATCCAGCCGGCGGCGGGGTTGGGGCGGCCATTCGTGCGGGCGTAGAGGGTTTGATGCTCGTAATCCACCAGCAGGCGCGTCTTGCGCGCGGCCAGCTCGGCATTGAGGCGGGCGGCGGTCGCCGCGTCCATCTGCCAGTGCGGCGCGTCCGTAGGGCGACCGTCCGCCGCGCGAAAAGAGCCGGAGGGAAAAAGCTGGATGGTGTCGGGCGTATCGGAGTTGGCGGCAAGCGCCGCCGTGTAGAGGGCAATCTTGTTCATGCCGCAAAGCATAAGCCCCGCACGGGGGCGGGGCTGGCTGGCGGGTGTCAGTAGGATTGCGGTGGGATAGCGTTTAAAACCCGTTTAAATCCATTTAATTTTGTTTAAAAGCAGCGGGGCGGTAGTCCTGCCGCGCTTTGCCCTTTGCGGGCGTGGGAGGGGCTTACAGGGGCTTGATGACATCGGGGGCGTAATCGGCCTCTTTGGGCTCGTTTTCGATTTCGGCTTTGCACAGCGCTTTGTACCGGCGGAAATTGTCCCAAGCGGTTTGCGCTTCTTTGACGTAGCGGCTGTCCTTGTCTACCTCGTCATTTTCAACCCCGTATTTGAACGCGCGGGTAATATTCAGAATGATGCTTGCGGGCTGTAACGCCAGTTCGCGGCAGGCGCTATAAGGGCGGGAGTCCAGCGGGTCAATAAAATCGGGTGAGTAGGCAAAATTCAGCGCCTCGTACATGCCCATTTCCAGCAACTGCGATAGCTCGTTTGGTTCTCCTTTGTTCGCCAGATATACAGCCTGCGTGACCGCTTCCGCGTTGTCATAGACGTCGCTCATGGCCAAGACCAGTTGCGCAGCGGGTTTATTTTGCGTCCAACGTCGTTTCGCCTCTTCGTAGCGCGGGTTAGCGGCTTTCTTGTCCGCTTTTTCCGCTGCCGGTGTCGCTTTCTCCGTTGTTGGTTTGGCTTGTAGCGGCGCGGCGAGGATTGCCGTCATTGCTGCGAGCAGGCACAGTTTGCTTGCTGTCATGTTTTTTTCCTTTGCGTTGTTTACGCCAGTCGGCGGGCGGGATGCGCTCCGCCTCCGGCAGTTGCCACAAGCCGCGTCGTTCTGCGCGCGCCTGTGCTTGCAGGTCTGGCAGGTCATGGCGGATGTTGTAGCGCTCGTACACCCAGGCATTGCCGTGGGTAATCATTGCTGCGTTGACATCAGTCGTGCCGACAAAAACGGTGCAGACGTGACGTCCATAGCGGTCAGGTTCGCGGCAATTCGCGCGTGCCTCCTGTCCTGCGACCATCTGCGATAGCGCCTCTTTGGCACGTTGTCCCCACGGCTGCCGCCGCTCGGGGGCATCAATATCCGCCAGACGGATTTTTTGCTGCCATTTGTCGGCGTCAAGCAGGGTGATGGTGTCGCCATCAGTAACAGCGACCACCTTGCCGCGCAATTCGTAGGCTTGCGCGCCGCCTGCCGCCAGCAGGGCGGCCGCGAGAATCAGGATTTTCATCGGGACATTGTACTGTTACAGCCCAGCAAGGTAATCATTGACAAGCTGCACCATCTCGGCCACATCCTCGTCAGTCAGCTGCAAAAAGGGACGCGCGGGAATGCCGGGGTGGTTGACGCTTTTCCGGAAAATCGTGCGGTTGCCGACCTTGAAAGCCAGTGCCTTGGCGCGGCGGGCGGTGATGACGTGCGGCGCCGTGCCAAACTGGTGATAGGGGGCATAGCTGAGGCTGGAGCCGACCACCGCCTGCTTGCTGTCGCTTTCTGCGGTAATACTGTCGCGCAGCCGCCCGGTATCGAGCAGCGGCCTGCCGCGTCGTGCTTTCAGCCCCGCCCAGGCGGGGCGGCCACCGGCGCGGAAATTGAGCATCACTGCGCGCTGCATCCTTGCGGCAAGCAGCGCGGTAAGGTCATCGGAGTGTGCGAGCGTGCCCTCGATGCTGTTGAGCAGATTGGTGAGGGGGTCGAGGTTAACGCGGATGTCAAGTTCGGCCATCAGTATGTCATCCCTGGTGGTAGCGGGCCGTTCGGTCCGCGAATCCGGATCATGATTTCGTGGTCATCCGGCAGGATGTCATAGCCTGCGTAAAGCAGGGCGGCGAGCAGGTCATCATCGTAGAGCTCCGGATGCGTCACCGGTGCATTGACACCGGGCGGCAGATCGTTGTTGTCAATCCCGTCAGCAACCGCGCGGGCAGCGGCGGCCTCAACCAGGGCGACGGCCTGCGCGTCTCCCTCAAAACGTCCCTCGACAAAACCGAGACGTGGCCGGAAAAACACCAACCGTGTCCAGCGCACCGTGCCGATAGGGATGCCACCCTTGCTCAGGGTAAATTCGTCAATGATGGTTTTGCTTTCCGTTTTTTTCATGGGGTGTACCTCACCAGTAGCGCCAAACCAAAATGCAAAAAATCCGGCTTGGCTGCGAGTTCGGCGAATTTGCGTGGGTCGCCGCCGAGCAATGCTTCAAAGGTCATGCTCATCATCTCACGCGGCTGCGGGTCGTCTTCGTCGCCGTACATTCTGCCATAGTAGGGGCTGGGGAAATCATCGCGTTTGCCCCGCTCATGATCTTTATAACGTTTGCTACCGGTCATGGCGTTCATGCTTTGTATCGCCTCACCTGCGGTACGCTCCCGCCACAGACGGGTAAAATAGCTGTCCAGTTCCGGCATGGCCTGCTGCAAGCGGTGGGCAAATTCGTGGATGTGGGTGGAGATGATGAGGCGTTTGCTACCAAAGCTCAGGTCGTTCTTGATCAGGCCGTCGCCCTGTTGGAAAGCGGGATTTCTGCCTTTACACGCCCAACTAAATTGCTCATAGTCGTATTCGTCCCATAGCGGTAGGGCTTTTTTCCGCATGGCGGTGATAAAGGCAGCGGCATCATCCGGCGTTAGATGCCAGGCGCGGCGGATGCTGTTTTCTACCAGTATCCGTCCCATTTTGTTAGAGGCGTCCGCCCACGCCTTGGGATAGCGTTTCAGATTTTCCACCAAATCTGCAACGGTTTCGTCATCGCGACCATATGCCACCACCTCGCCGTCGGTGGCGATGCCCTCGCGTTTCATGATTTCGAGGATGCCGAGGTGCGGCTCCTTTTTGGCAATGTACTCGTCCATCACCTCTTTGTAACGTGTATATAGCTGCTCGCCTTCGTGGATGATGCTGTCACTGCTCGCGAAGCGGCTTTGCATGGCGAGGCGTTCGGCGACATCCGCGCCGTGCTTCTCCGCCGCAATCTGCTGCAATCGGTCGAGGTAATTGGCGCCGACGTTGCGGTCAAAGCCGACATCGGCACTGATGATCTGCCCATTGGGCATTTTCAGGCCGCGTGTGGTCACGGTGTCGCCGTCGCGCCCGACCAGCTGCTCCACGTCCTCCCACTGCCCCTCACTGCTCTCAGCAACACGGCCCATAGCTTCGAGGTCGCGGGCGCTGTGCTGGATGACACTGCACCTGCAATTAAAACCGTTGGGCGGATAAAAAGTCTGCCAAAACGGGTCATCAATGGGGTAGATGTGTCCGTCCAGCGCCGCGTGCTCATCACGGGTGCGGTCATCCATCACCGCCGTGTACTCAAGGTAGGGCATGGCCTTTTGTACGCGCGTGATTTCCTGCCAGCGCCCGGCGGCAAAGGCATTTTTGACGTTGGTGCGGTAGATGGTGTTAAGACGGTGCTTACCAAAGCGCGCCGCCAGTTGCTCGCCGGTCTTGCTGTCCACCATCAGGCCATCATCAAGCAGCCAGCCGTGTTGCGCCATGCGGCCGCCGACATCCTCGCGCCACTCACGCTGCGATTTGCCCTGATTGATAGCTTCTTGCAGCGAGGCGCGCAGTTCCTCTACCACGTCCTCGCGGTAGAGACCCGTGATAAAAAACGCCTGCTGCTCGGCGGCGATTTGCGCCTCGCGCCAGTTGGCGGGGGTGGCGTAGCCTAGGCTCTGGAAATAGCGGATGGCGCGCTCCGGTGGCAGGCCGAGGGCGAAACCGAGGTCAGGCGCGGGCATGGATTTGCCCCCACAGATTGGCGACAAAGAGGGCGCGCGCCAATACCTGCTGCATTTGCGCGCCATCCCACTCGGGATAGGCCGCGCGCACGTCGGTGGCGAGCGCATCAAGGCTCACGCCCTGTTGCAGCAGCTTGCCGAGATGTTTCGCTAGCGCCTCGCCGCCCTCGTTGAGCGGATTATGCGCGGCGTCGCGATCAAGTATTGCTTCTAGCAGTTGTTGCCCGCTGGCATTGGCCGGCGTGACCGAGAGGGCCGCCTGCCGTGGCGCGCAACAACTACATCCCGCGCCGGCAAAACCAGCAGCGGCAGCGAGCGGCGCTGGCATGGCATTATTGTCGGGCAGGTGCAGCACGGCCTCGCCCTCCGCCGCCGCCGGAATGGCGAGCTTCTCCCGCGCCCAGGCGGCGGGAATCTCCATCCCGATGCCGACCAGCTTTGGCAGGGCGTCGGCGTAAACGGCAAGGTCTTCGGGTTGTGACAGGTCAAACTCGAAATATGGCATCCGCGCCGGGTCAACGCCGCCACGGTTAAGCAGTACCAGCGGCGCAATCAGCTGCCGCGTCAGCGTTGCCGCCAGTTGACGGGCGTCGCTGACGAGCAGGTCGTGCCGCACCTCGTTATGGACGTTGCCGAGGGCGTTGGTGCTGCTTTTACCGTCGGCCTGGCTGGTCAGGGTGCCGCCGAGGATGATTTTGCTTGCCGTCCTCTCACACCACTGGACCATTGTCATGTAGGCGTCGCCGTTGCCGTCGGCAGCATTGAGCAGCTCCAGCGCCATGCCCTCGGGGATGATGCCGGCGGCGTTGTGGCCGATGCCGACCACGGCGCGCAGCAGGGTCTTTTTGTCCTCCTCGGTGGCACCGGCGCTGTATTTGCCGATGCGCACCGGCAGGCCGTAAATTTCCAAAAATTCGGCGAGGTCGCGGATCGAGTAATTTTTGAAGAGATACGGCCAAACTAATGACCGCATCAACCCGCCGCGCGCGGTGATGCCGCTGCGCGCCTGGGCACGGTGCACAATCCAGCCGCAAGGCCACAGCTCCTCGCCCTCCGGATTGCCGTCCACTGCGCGCAGCCGTAATACATTTTTCCGCAGCTGAAACCAGCCCTGCGGACGGTGGGTAAAGCTGGCAGGCAGCCATAGGCCGTCACGCTGTTGCCAGGCGATTTCACAGGCGGCAAAGCCGTGGCCGAGTGCGTCAAGCAAGTCAAAGAGCAGCGCCTCAAAATCATCCAGCCCGTACAGCCAGCGCTTGACCTCTTCGGCGAGTGCCTGCTCCGCCGCCGTGGCATCCACCGGCGGCAATACCTGCCACGGCAGGCCAATCAGCGCCCGCTTGCGCTTGCTCATCTCCGCGAAGATATGGCCGTCTTTTTCCTCGACATCGGCAAAGAGTTCGGCTTGTGCGGTGATGTCGCCGTCCTCGGCGGATTCGAGGATGTCGTGCAGTTTAAGCGGGGTGAGGCCGCGTCCGGGATGGTCAAACGTGGTACCGAGCCGTGCGGCCAGCGCTGCGCTCTGTGCGCCTTTGGGTACTTTAATGCGTTGTTGTACGGCCTTTAACGCCGCCTTAAACCAGTGTTGCATTGCTTGTCCTCCTACCATGCGCCGTCGCCAAAACGTGCCGCATCGCCATGACGCGGCACCGCCGTGTAGCCCACCTGCTGCCCGCCATGCGCCACCGCCCCCGCCCACAGCATATGCAGCGCGTCCGGCCCGTCGTCGTGGTCGGCCTTGGGAAAATGTCTTAACTGGCTGATAAGCGTCGCCTGCTCGCTGTGTAGGCGGATCAGGCCGTTCGCCATATGCGGTTGCAAGCTCTCAATCCTCAGCATCTTGTCGCTGTGCGGGCTGACGGCGCGCGCGGGGACGGGGATGCCCTGCGCGGCACTGCGGCGGATAAGTTCGGTGCGGAGAAATTCTTGAAACTGTACCGCCTCGACAAACCACACCAGGCAGCGGTAGCGCTGGTGCAGGGCAATGACGTCGCTGATGATGCGGTCGGGCAGACGTTTTTTGATTTGCGCCTCGACAACGTAGAGAGTGCCGCTCTTGCGCTCGTAGCCACCAACGAGGATGGCGGACGGGTCGCGCGCTGCGCCCGCCCTGCCCAAAGAGGGGTCCACCGCGCCAAAATAGACGAGGTCGTGCGGCAGCTCTCCCCAAAACTGGATGACATGGGCAAAAGGCGCATCCTCGCCGCTGACTGGGTCGTTTTGGTACTCCGAATCAAAGGTGGCATGTCCGTCGCGGGCGCGGATTTTCATCAGTGCCAAGAGCGGTCGCGCCGCCCAGCTCACCACCGCGCCAGCGTCCATCGCGGTGCGGTGCTCGTGGTAATAACGGTCGGCGGCGGCCTCGCCGCTGGACAGATAGATGCTTTCCCATTCGTCCCACAGCACCATGTCGCTTGGTGGTTTGAGCAGCGCCTTAAAGCGCGCCGTCGTCCACGCCTTATTGTTGAGGGTGCGCGCCAGCACGCTGTCGTAATGCAGGATGGTGCCGATATAGACCACATCCAGCTTTTCACCGGCGGCGCCCAGCGGCAGCACGGTCTTGGTCAGCCAGCTGTGCAGCTTGTCGCGCTGCTCGGCGCTGCGTACTTGCTCATCGTTCTCCAAGTCGTCCAGGATGACCAGATCGGGACGGTGTGCGCCGTGGCGCAGACCGCGCAGCTTTTTGCCGCTGCCGGCGATGGTGATTTTGATGTTGTTGGCGGTGACCACGGTGCCCGCCTGCCACACCCGCCCTTTGCCCGCCGCCTCCGGGAAATCTATGCGCAAACGCGGATTGGCTTCCAGTTCAACCTTGATGGCCTCCAGCATCGGATAAGCCTGGTCGATAGACTCCATAATTAGCACCGCGTAATGCTTGCGCCCGGTGACGATGCAATACAGGGTAAAAAGCTGGGTGACGAGGGTAGATTTGGCTTCGCCACGCGGCGCAGCGATGGCGTCCAGCTCGCTTTTCGGGCTTTGCAGGATGCGCGGCAGACGGTCAAAGAGGTAGCGGTGCAGGTCGCTCTTTTCCGGATGGCGCGTGTAATGCGGGAAATAGTGGGCAACAAAGTAGTCATAGCCCGCGCGCGGGTCGAAGACCAGCTTGCGGCGCGCCGCCACCGCCTGAGCGCTGTCGTCCCAGCCCGCATAGTGCGCCTCAATATTGGCACGCAACGACGCCGACAGCGCGGCGAGATTTTCAAAAAATTCGGCTTTTTTCATGCTTCACCAGCGGGATTGAGGAGTTTTTCCGTCTCCGTCCTGACCAGTTCCAAAAACGCGGCGAAGTTGGCGCAATCGTGCGGCACGGTCTTGCCGCCCACGGTCAGCTCGTAGCGTGGCCGTTGCGGGTTGTCGCAGCTCACGCATACGACGCGGTGGCAGATAGTGATGATGGTCCACGCTCTGCCGTCCGGCTTGTGGTAGGTGGCTATTTCGCTCGCGTGGATGTGTAACATTCGCACCACGGCGGCCAGTTCAAAATTAAAACAGACCCGCATCATTTCAATTCCTTCTCCAGTTGCGCCCCAAAAGGTTCGAGTTCATCCAGAAACGCGCCGAGTAATTCGGGGCGCTTTGTTTTCAGCCAGTCGGCCAATTTTTCCAGCACTTCCAAGGCAACGGCGAGGCGCGAGGTTTCCGGCAGCAGTTTTTTGTTGGCGCTGATGGCCTTGTTGTAGCTGTCGGAGAGCGAGGTCAGGAGCGTTACCCGCTCACTGGCGGGGATGTCTTCACGCGCCAGCGCGTCCATCGTTGCCTTGAATTGCAGGACGAGGTCGGTGAGCAGTTGCCGCGCGATGTCTTCGAGGTCTTTGCCGGCCATCGTGTGTGCGGCGCGCAGTTTTTCCCAGTTGTCCCCGGCGGTTTCGGCCTTGTCTTTCCAGCGTCGCGCAGTGGCAAAGGACACACCGCACTGCCCCGCCGCGACCTCCAGCGACAACCGCTCAAAGACGTAGAGCCGTCGCAGTTTGTCCCTGGTCTCCTGCCCATGCGCCATGCTTATATCCCGTATTTGGCGCGGATAAAGGCAACACCGACGTTGACGATGCCGCCGCCAAGGACGCCACCGGCAAAGCCAATCACCGCCGCGCGCCGCGTCTGCTCGCGCTCGAGGGTGTCAAGACGGGTGTACAGCCGTTCGTTTTGCGCGCGGATTTCGCGCAGGATTTGCATCAAGTCGGCGATGGTCGGCTCCTGCTGTGCCCTGTCGGTCATGATGATGTTGCTCATTTGTCTGCCTTGTTATCGAGTTTGTCGTTAATCCGTTGTGTTTGCCCCTTGACCTCGTTCACGAGGTCATAGAGGCGGTTAAATTGCTCTTTGGCATCATCGCGGCGCTGGTAATGCTCACCGATGGTGCGCAGCTCGGTATTGAGCTGGCGTTCAATACTGTCCATACGCTGTTTGTCTTCGTCCTGCCGCTTGTCAATGCCGCGCACCCAGTACCAGCCGATGGCAATCAGCAGCGAGATGATGGTGTTAAACAGCTGTTCCTGGCTCATGGCTGTACCTTTTTTCCCGTGCAGGCGGCGCGCCAGATGCGGTTGTGGGCAAGGATTTGCCGCTGCGTCTCCATCGTGTCCTGCCGCGAGGGGTAGATAACGGCGAAACGGTCGCAGGCGCTGTCAATGACGACTGGCTCGCGGCTGGCGCAGCCGGTCAGCAGCAGGGCGAGGAGGAGGGTCTTAGTCGCGGTAGTCATTGGTGAGCCCCTCCTGTACGGTAGCGTCATCCATGCGCTCCACCTTGGCGAGGATGGCGGCGCGGTCACGTGCGGCGGCGAGCTGGGCGGCGGTGGCGGCAAGGCGCTGCTCGCAGTCGGCGAGCTGTGCCCGCGCGTGGCGCAAGCGCGCCGTCTGCAGCTTAAGGAGGCTGAGCAGCAGGCCGCAGACGGCGGCAGCGGCGAGGATAAGGTTAAGCGTCATCGCGACCTCCTTTGCTTTGCAAGGTGGACTCGGCAATGTCTTTAATCCGCGCCAGTTCGGTGTGCGCGGCAGCCAGCTCGGCTTTGAGGTCTTCGATGGTCTGCGCTTGGGTCGCGCAGTCCGCGTTCCGCCATTCGATACGGGATTTCAGATAACCGATTTTTGCCTCTTGCCAAGTGATGTAGATGGAGTAGGCAAGCAGCATCGCGAGCAGGGTCATCTCAATCATTGTTGCCCCCTTTATTGCGCTCGCGGTAGGCAGTTACCGCTCCCTTGCTCACGGTCAATCCGCCACAGTAGGCGGCAAACCAGGCGTAGAGGTCGGTAGCGCTCGCGCGGTCAAGGGCTACACTGACAAGCAGGGTGACGGCAAGGACAATAAAGCCGCAAAACTGCACCGTCGCGGTGGTTGAAAGCCGTCCGTCGGCATTGGTGACGAGTTCGAGGACGCGCGGGCTCATACGATCTCCTCTGTGGTGTGGTCGGGCAGCGGCTGCATCCCTTCTTCCAGCCATTCGGCGACGTCAAAGCCGGGGCAGAGTTTGATCCATTCATTCGCGGTGATTTTGCCGTCGCCGTTTAAATCGGGCGAGAGGTCGCGGTGCCCGCAGATGATGGCGTCGGGATAGCGGCGGGCGCAATCCTACACGATTTCCGCCAGCGTTGCCCATTGCGCGCGGGTAAAGGCGGTGGTGCCGACCATGCAGATGCCGATGGAGCCGGTGTTGTAACCCTTGACGTGCGCGCCGGTCTCGCCCTCGGCGCGACCGCTCTCCAACGTGCCATCGGTGTCAATGATGTAGTGGTAGCCGATGGCTTTGAGATGCGGGTTAAAGGTGTTGATATGCCACGGGCGGCGGGCAAAGCCGCGCCGTGCGTGCATATCGTCGATGCGTTGCGCGGCGGTCTGCCGCGCGTTACCGAGCCGTTTGCCGTTGGGCGTGGCGGCGCAGTGTATGATGATGCGTTTGATGGTGTTATCAGCCATAAAAAAGCCCCCTGTTTGTTCAGGGGGCATTGTGGAATCCGGAGCGTCGCCGCGCGGTGTGGCGAATGTCAGTGAGGTAGGGTGCGGACTGCGGTCATGGTAGCACGTTACCAAATAATGCGCGTCTGCCTTGACGCGGGAGGGGTCTGATCGACCTCTTTGAGGATGCGCCAGATGTGGCGGTCGGTGAGGTGGTAGCGGCGCGCAATCTCGCGCACGCTGTCGGCGGCGGTCATGCCGCCGCCAATGGTGTGCCGGTCAAAGGTCGCGCGGATGCGGCGATTGCGCAACTCCAGCGTCAGCCCCTCGCATTTGGGTACCCAGAGCTTGCCCTGCGCGCCGTAGGCGTGGCAGAGACGGTCTGCTGCGTCCTCACCGATGACTTCAGCGAGGACGGCGCGGGTGGCTTTACCAGTCACCGTCTTGCCGAGGGCGACTGGAAAGGTGGTGCCGCCGTAGTGGTCAATCAGCATCAGGGTGGCGTCGATACCGATGACAGTAATCAGCGCCAGCACACTGCCCGGCAGCAGGTGAGCGATGTCCGGATATTCGCTTGCGTCAAATACTGCCACGGCCTGCCTCCCGCCGTTGATAGACGGCCAGTGCCTGCATCAGTTTGTACAGCTCCGGCGGGCGCAGCCATTCGACACGCTCGCGTGCAAACATTCGTTTCGCCATGCCGTGCGCGTAGGCCCACGGTAGCTGTTTGTCGGCAAGGATGGCACCGATTTTGTCGAGGATGACGCGGTTTTCCGGCGCCACGCGCGGACGAGCGGCGCGGCCGCGCGCCGGCGTAAAACCGAGGCGGCGCAGGGCGTCAATCACGCCTTTAAGCTCCGGTAGGGTGCAGTCGGCGGCGCTGTTTTTGCCGACGGTACGCGCCAGCAGGGCGCGGTAGTCGTCGTCTTGCATCGCTAATATGTGGCGACCGGTCTGGACGGTTTTTATCAGGTTTTTGCGGTGGGCTGCCTGGGCGGGTGTCATAGTCATGATGGGGTCTCCATGTCGTGCAATATGGCTTGCAGTTTATTGATGGCGGCGCGTAGTTCTTGCGGCGTCTTGCGCTCGTTGCGCTTGATGTCCACCGCTGTTTGCAGCAGGTGGCAGGCTACGGCGGCAATAACTGCAGCAGTCGTATCGCGGGTCATGTCCGCCCCCAGCGCAGTTTGTCAACGAGCCTTGTCAGCCAGGCGGCGTTGTCCTGATGGTCTGCCGCTGTCAGCAGCGGTGCAGGTAGTGCCGGTGGTGGCGGAGGCGGTGGCAGGTGGTCAAAAAACTGCGCCGGTGACGGCCAGCGGCGGCAACTGACGCACAGGCCGGCAAAGGCGCGGGCGACACGCGCAGCGTCATCCTCGCGCCACGTCCGCTTGTAGCCGAGGGCGTCCAGCCACACGGTGGCGGTGGCTTGCAAACTGTCGGCAGGCGGCGCGCCTTCGAGGCGCAGGGCATAGAGGCGCTGGATGCCGTCGATAACGGCGTTATGTACGGTTTTGGGCAGGGCTGGCATGAGGTGTCCTTAGCGTTTCATTTCGTTGAGAGAGGCGAGGCCGCCTCTGGTTTTGCTCGGCGCGGTCTCCATGACCCGCACCGTATTGCCGCCGCTGCTTACCGCTGCTTCCGGCTGCCAGTTAGCCAGCACGGTGTAGAGGTAGCCGTGGTTTTTCAAGGGTGGCGCGAGGCGGCCGCTATCGCGCGCCTCCAGCACTTGTTGCAGCGCCCACAGCCACGCTTCCGGTGGTGCGTCGCAGGTTTTGCCACCGCGCTCGATGCGCTGCGCGTCTATACCGGCTTGCAGTTCGGCGAGCAGTTTCGCGAGACGCGGCATCGAGAGCACCGATTTTTCCGGCCTGAACAGGCCGCAGTAGCGGACGAGGAGGCGGGTCAGCTCGCCGCCGAGGTCGGCAAGCCGGTCCAGGGCAGCGCGAGCGTCATCGTGGGCGATGAGGGCGTCAAGGCTGTTCACTGCGCCACAGCAGGGACAGCGGATGTTCACAGCCGCCCCCTTTTGCCACCCTGTTGCAGCATCAGCAGCAGCGTCAGCCCGCTGATTGCGGTGTTGCCCAGCAGCAGGCCAACCGCCCCCACGGCCATGTCCTGCCGCAGCATCCCGCCCAGCACCATCACCCCGCCCAGCAGGGCCAGCGTCAGCGCCAGCGCGCATAGTAGGGTCAAGGTACGCCCGTTCATGCTTGCCATCCTTTGAGCTGGGCGAGCAGCAGGTAATCGCTGTGCGAGAGCTGCACCCGCCGCCACCCCTGGCGGATGGTGACGCTGCCGTCGGCGGGCGAGGGTGTAGCGCATCTCGGCGCGGCGGCACAGGCGGCGGATGATGTGTTGTAGGGTTTTCATTGTGCTGTCCTTTCCCGGTTGTTGTAACCCAGGATTAGTTGTATGCCTTTGAGTTCTTCGTAGTTCCCGTCGTCCGCCCGGATTGCGATAACGTCGCTGTATTTTTCTGCTCTAATTTGGCAGTACATCGGCAACAATCGGGTGATACGACGCATAACGCTGTTGTTGAGATAGAGCTGTCCGCTTTGTGGTACGTCACCGTCGGTGGGGAGCAGCCGGTCAAAGTACGGATATTTGCTGGCATCTTGAGTAAAGAGCTGGTAGCGCTCCTGCCCCTCGTGTTGGCGGTTATAGACGGTAAGTACACCGTCCGCCGTTAGCTCGCAGTAGTCGCCGAGACTGCCGCGCGGCAAGAGGTACAGCACCCGTCCGGTCGGCTTGTCATCGCCAAAGTCGCAAGGGATGACGCAGAGCGCTCTGCCATCGGTGGACACGATGCGCTCATGGTCGTAGTCAAACAGCACGCCGTGCAGGTAAGCGCGGGGATCACTGCGGCTGGCGGCAAAGAGACGCGCCGTAGCTAGTTTTCGAGAGGGGATTTTCATGGCTGTGTCTCCACTTCAAAGGGGACAATGACAAAGTCTTCTTTGCCGCGCACGACGGTAATGCCGGCGATGGTCGCGGCGATGTCCGGCTCGTTCAGCATCGCTTCTTTATTGACTTCTTCCTTCTGCCGGATAAAGCGCGCGAGGCCTAGGGTGCGCAGGTTTTCCAGCACCGATTCGATACCACGCACCGCAATGGATGGCGGACGCTGCCGCCAGCTCACTTCACCGGTAATTAGGTTGGCGGTTTTGCCGCCGCCGGCGGTGAGTTCGGCGCGATTCGCCTCGCACCACGCCTGGATACCTTGTTGTAGTGCGGCGGAGCGCTCGGCCAGTGCGTTGAGTGCGGGTTTGGCCGCGTCGGTGAGCTCGGCGATTTTGTCGTTGAGGTCGTGTGTCAGGCGGGCATGTTCACGCTGGGTGTCGCCGAGGGTTTTGATCCAGCTCTGGGTTTCTTCGCGGCTTTGCGGGGCTTCGAGGGTTGCGGCTTTGAGGCGTTTGTTTGTGTTTTTGGCCATGTTGGGCTCCTGTTTTAATGTGGGTTTAAGGGTTGGTTAAGGGCAAATCAGCCTGCGCCGCACGGCGCTCGGCCAGATACTGTTGCAGGGCGCGGTTTTCTGCGCGCAGCCAGTCGAGGTGCCGGCGGGCAAGGGTGTCGATACTGTCGTCGGCGGTCATGTCGGCATAGCGGCTGGTTTTTGTGGTCACAAGGGCTTTGTCGTAGTCGTTGCCGTAGTAAAAGAGACTGTAAACGCTGCTCACGCCAATGTTCATCGCCGCATGGGCACGGTCGGCAAAAGTCAGGGCAATCTCCACGGAGCCCCCTTGCCACTTCTCCGCATTGCGAACGGCTTCAACGCGTGGCTCGTCGCCGCATATGTCCTGCGCGATTTGCAGCGCACACGTCATGCGGTTTTGGATGTCGGTCAGCATGGCGTTGAGTTTTTCCGCGAGGGGGCGCAAGTCTTCGTGGTAGGGGATAAGCGGGTCGTAATCGCGTTCCCGTACCGCACGGCGGTAGCCCGCCCACAGTTGTTTTTCGGCGTCGACGCGGTTCATGCGGCAGCCTCCTTGACGACGCGGGCAGCGGGGACCTCGCGCAGGGTGAGCGTGGCGACGGCGCGTTTGCCGTTGCCGCATTCCACCTGTGTCTCGATATTGGCGCGGCCTTCCCGCGCCAGTTCCCGTCCCAGCACGGCGGCAGCTTGTGCCCACGCGGTCAGGGCTTGCAGTAAAGGGTCGTTTTTCATGGTGTCCTCCTAGTCAATCAGCATTTCCGCCATGCGACGGATGATGTCCTCGTCCACGGGTTTGCCGTGGTTGTCAGCGATTTTCAGCGCCCCGCGTAGCAACTTGGTCAGGCGGCGGGCGTTACCGCCGCTTACTCGGTAGAGCAGTTCGTTGTGTTCGCTGCTGCCGAGTACGGCCTCGCTGATTTTTGCGATGTCCTCGGCGGGTAAGGCGTTTTTCAGGTCGCAGCAAAAGCCGACCCGACTGAATAATTGTTTGTATTCGCCGTGCGCCCCGCGCAGATTGGCGCGCAGGCGCGGCATTCCGGCCAGTACCAGCCCGACCCCGCTCAGGTCGTGAATGCGGCGTAAAATTTCCAAAGGTTTGTGTCCCAGTAATTCGGCCTCGTCAGCGATAATCAGGCGTTCGCTGCCGCGCAATTTGTCGGTGATTGCCATCATCATGTCGTGGTTGGTTCGCACCGGTTGCAGGCCGAGAGCGGTCATCAGCGTTTGCAGCACCGCCTTGGCGTTATAGGTCGGCTCGACCTCTATCAGCAGGACATCTTTATGTTGTGTCGCGTATTCGCGCAGAGCGACCGTCTTCCCCAGCCCCGCCTCGCCAATCACGATGTAGATTTCTCCGAGTGCGTGTGCCAGGGAGGCGGCTTCTTGGATATGCGCGGCGGTTTTCGTTGGTACAAAGCCGATGTTTACGGCTTTGGCTTTCTCACGCCCACGCGCAATCAGTTGCGCAACTTTGCCGTCAAGGGCGGCGGTGTCGCCTTTGTACTTGCCTTGCAAGTACTGGTTGATCGTCGCGCTGGACACGTCCAGCTTGCTTGCCGCCTGTTGTTGTGTCAGGCCGTGCGCATCCATGTAGGCGCGCAGTTGTTCATTCATGTTCATGTTGTCCTCACATCACATCATGCTTTTCAAAAGCTGGTATTGGGTCTCTTGTTCCGCCGCGCCCCCGCCCGTGCCGAGCAGGTCGTGGAGGGTTTGCGTCTTTTCGTGTTCGAGGGTGGGGCGGGTTTCGGCGATGGCTTTGGCGCGCTCGTCGTCGAGCTTGCGCAGGCGGCGTTCGGCACGTTGGCGGCGGCTGCGTTCCACCAGTGACTCGGGGAAGGCGGCACGCTTGTTGCCGTCGAGCCTGGCGTCACACAGCCAGCGCCCATCAAGGTCGCGGATGATCGCCAGCGCCGGATCGTGCTGGTCAATCAGCGCCAGTACGGTCTCGCCGTCGTGCGCTTCGAGGTCGCTGTGCCAGTACTGGTTGTTCAGTACGGTCAGCCAGCCGCGTTGCACCACGCGGCGGAAGCCCGGCCTGAACATGTCCCGTGCCTCGACGTCGGTCAGCGGGTGAAACTCGTCATCCGTCATTGCCGCGAAGATGTGCCCCCGCATCTGCGCCGGGGTCATCCCGCCCAGTTCGCGGTGCTGGTGCTCCTCGTTGTACCAGTTGACCGCCGCTGCGACGGTTTTCAGCAGGTCGTCCCATGACGGCAACTTGCCCTGCGCCCATGCCTGCTTCGGCGTGAGTTCCTGTTTGCCCTCGCGTTGCGCCTTGGCCAGCGACGCGGTAGCGGTGTGGATTTGCCGCACCGTGTCGCGGTCGGCGCCCGGACCGTGGTAGGTTGCAAACTGACGCGCGATGGTGTGCGCCAGCGTCTTCATGACTCTTTCGATGATGCCCCGCCCCTGCGGATTGCCCGGGATGCCGGTCTCGTGGTGGATGCCGAGGCGGTCAAAGATGCCGCTGATGTCGGCGTCCAGCGTCTTGTTCGTTTGCCCGCCGCCGTTGTCCGAGTAGTACATGGCAGGGATGCCGTTCTTCGTCATCGCGTGGCGCAGGGCATCGGCGACGGCGATGCAGCTCTCGGCGTAGGACAGCGACCAGCCGACGATGTAGCGGCAGGCGGTGTCCATAATCAGGGTGAGCTCCGGCACAAACGGCTGACCGTGGTCGGGGTGCTTAACCTTCATCTTTAACGAGTGCCCGTCGCCAACCCACACGTCATTGTTTTTCAGGGTGGACCAATCCCGTTTTGTGTAGGTTTTAAGGGCGCGCATCCGCGCTCCGGTAATCCGCCCCTGCTCGCGTACATAGGCGGGCATTTGGCTCATCACCGTCTCCACCACGCCGAGGCTGGGCAGCGCCGCCGCGCCATGCCGTACCGCGTAGCTCTTCGCAAAGCTGCGATAAGCCTCGGCGATGCAGACGCCGTTGGTGTTGCGATAGATGCCCAGAAACTCCGGCAGCCACTCGCGCCGCGTCAGCGCGATGGGCGGCTGCCCCTGCTTTTGTGGGGCAAGGGCGCGCAGCCGCTCGGCGCCGCTGTCGCACAGCTCCTCGTCCAGCAGCCACTGGTAGAGGACGCGTGTCCCCACGCCCGGCTTGCCCCCCTTGCGCGCGCAGGCGATGGCGCACTGCCGGTTGAGCTCGCCGGGCAGCTCACCAGCGCGGCTCATCTCGCTCACTTTTCGCACCGCTTCCTGCCGCGTTTTGCAGACGGCCTCCACCTCGCGCACATAGCGCGCCAGCGCCATCCGTGCATCCGCTACAGCGCGCTGCTTGTCGCTTAACGCACCGAGGTCGCGATCAAGGTGTTTCACCTCGCGGACGACGACGGGGTTTTGCTTGGCAAGTGCTTGCAGGTGACGCTCACGTATCTCGGCCTGCACCTCAGCGGGCAGTGACGAGAGGGCGTATTCATTACCGCCGCCGCGACCGGCGCGTTCTTGCATCGGCCACCCCTCCCGCTTCGCCTTCTTCGTGACACCGGGGCGCGTTTGTGGCAGACTTACTAACCGCAAATCGGCCAACTCTTGCGCGGTGTAACCTGATTTCGGGTTCATATCTGGCCCGGCTTACTTGCTATACCTGCTCGGCCAAATATCCGCAGGAGAGACGCCGATTGCCGTGGCGATTAAACGTTCTGCTTTAGGGTATCTTCGGTAGAGCGCGTTCCGCAGAGCCCCACGGCTCAAGCCATTCGCCTCTGACAACGCCGACATGTTGGTCCCGGCCTTTTTCAGGCCGGCGATGATGTCGGCGGGGTGCCAGTCGCCTGGCACTTTTTTTGTAACCATATGTGTACGCATTTATTCACCTGTTTTGCTAACCTGATGCGCACATAACACCGTAAAACCGTGCAGGAAGAACCGTAAAATACGGTTTTACAGATGAAATTTTGTCCATAAACCTGTTTTTATAGTTTATGGTTTGTTTTAACTTGCTTTTTTACGAAGTGTAAAAACTGTTTTTACGGTATGAATAACTTTACAGATAAATCCGACAAACCGTTTAGTGATGATGGGCAGGCCTTCTCGCGCAAAGCGGTCGGCGCCTACGCGAAGCCAGCAACGCGCTAGGATTGACGATGCAGCAAGCGGCCGATTTAGACGGCGTCAAAATCAACCGCAACACTCTGCAACAATGGGAGACAGGGACGACAGAGGCCTCTATTTCGGCGGTATCCAGACTGGCAGCGGCCTATGGTGTTGACCCCGTTTATTTACTTTCCGGCCAGTCGTCGACGCCTCACGCAAGTAATGACGATGACTACGCCTACGTCGCCGCATATGACATCGAGGCC
>ERZ772772.221-NODE-221-length-35300-cov-6.155199_pt1 | contig 35300 bp, 40 predicted proteins | sample MGYA00511484_ERZ772772 | MGnify/ENA primary metagenome ERZ772772 (study PRJEB29015, sample SAMEA2737913) | human oral metagenome | biome: human oral; feature: human-associated habitat; material: dental | place: China | collected 2088 ... | reverse complement strand
ATGACGCGCGAGGAATTGCAGGCGTGGATTGAGGCGAACAAAGAGAAAATCGGCGTGATTTGATAGAGAAGGCTACCTGAAAACGCTTGGATGAATTTTCAGGTAGCCTAATTGTTTTCTGCAGGGATAGGTGTGTGCCGAAAGGCATGTACGCGGTTTTCAGACAGTCCGAAAACAAACATAGCGAGTTTCTGCGGAGCTAAAACGCAGCCCGTATAGGTTGGTTTATGCCGCAATATTCTGGACAACTCAAAGATTCTGTTGATTTTCCAACCCAAGCCGCACTTGCCGAAACGGAACAAAAGGCTGCCTGAAACCTCGTTTTCCAAACAGACACAGGAGAAACCCATGCCCGACAAAATCAAAATGCCGAACACCGCCACATTATCCGACGGTTTCGCGCAGGCTTTCCCCCTAGCGAAACCGCGCTGCTGCAAGAAATCCTGCGCGCTTTGAGTTTGACCCCGCCCGTTCCGTCGCTGCGCGACTATCTGATGTGGTGCGAACGCTGAATGCGGGCGGTTTTGGCACGCAAAATCTCAGTCATGCCCTGCAGGAACAGACGACTCAAAGATTCTGTCGGGTTTAGCCGTACGCCAAGGCTGGCTTTCATTGTCAAAAAACAGCATTGAATTTGGCTACTTAGTTTTCAGGCAGCCTTTAAATACCAAGGAGTTTAAAAACCATGAGTGCCGGACACTATTCATTTGAATTGATAAAAGAACAAGATATTGCCCGAAGTGGCGAGTTTCTGTTTTATTGTCCCGATTGCGATAGGGAAACCGCCCATAAAACTATGACCGGAGTCATTTTGAACTATGCTGATAATAAAAATGAAATGGAAGCATTTAATGCAACCGAAAACCATCAAATTATCAAATGCAACGGTTGCCACTTGATACGCTACAAAAAGGAATATTATGACAGCGAATACTATTATCTCGATGAACCTGAAATTTCTATCTACCCAGTTAAACGGAATGCATTAGACCAATCCAATTTTCCTGAATTTTTAGAAAAAATTTATATAGAAACTAATTCTGTTCTTGCCAACGGACTGGCAATACTGGCAGGAATCGGATTAAGAAGCATGGTGGAAGCCATATGCAAAGATTTAATTGAAAAACAGGAGCAAGAGACAGGGGAAACCATACAGGTATCGGTTGAAAAGCAATCAACAAAACAAAAACCGATACAGGAAGTTTCTTTAAAAAGAAAGATTGAATACTTCAAAGAGATACGTATATTTAATGAAAATTTTGAACAGATTCTGCAAATTATCAGAGAAATCGGCAACGATGCCACGCACGAAACCAAAGCCCTACCGTTACAGCACTTGGAAAGTGCCATGCAGATTATTGAACACTTTATCCGACATCACTATTTATCTCCGGCAATTGCTTTCCATTCGGGTTTGTCAACACTATCGAAAAACAAATCAAAGTAGAAATATCGGCCTGATTTGAAAAACAAAGGTAGGCTGAGTTATGTCCCGCCGTTGCAGACGGCTCAAAGATTTTGTCGGGTTTGGCCGCACGGCCAAACGAGCGTAGCCCGTCTAGGTTAGGGTGTGTCGCGGAACGCACGCACGCGGTTTCTCAGTTTTCAGGTAACCCCTATCAGGCTACCTGAAAAACACAGCTTCAATACAGTTAAAAAAGTGCGGACGGCTTCAAAGCTCTAAAAAAGCAGCCTACATCCTGCCGGCCAAGACAGCGACGAACCCTGGCACATGTCTTCTACAACAAAGCAAAGAAGTAGGATGGGCACTCACTACCCATGCAGTTTTCAGTTTTCAGGTAGCCCGAAATCCATGCGCAACTTTATTTTCCTCGCTCTTCTATTCCCTCTCCCCGCCCTTGCAGGCGGCGATGCTGCGGAAGCCTATGTAACCGGCGTTTCCGGCAGCCAAGGCGGCTATCAGTTTGCTGTCCGCCAAACAGGGCGAACCATCCGTGCGGACGGCTGCACGCAATACCGCATCCGCATCACGCCGCCCCGGCGCACTTTTTGGGACAAACTCAATATCGGCATCGGCGGGCTCGATCCCGGCCATCCTACTGCCGAGCAAACCCAAGCCGCCGCCGCATTGCTGCAACGCCATGCCGCAGAACAAAAGCCCCTGCAAATCGGCTATCTCGGCAGCGGGCTTACTCCCGACCCGCAGCAAAAATGTCTGTATCACGGTACGGGCATGGCGGTTGAGGCAAGCGATACGGTGATGGTGTATCAAGACGGGCGTGAAGGACTCTATCCGTATTTGCCCAATCCTTAAGATGGCAGATTTTCAGGTAGCCTGCATCCGTAAAAGGCTACCTGAAAATCCTCGGTGGTTCTTGCCAACGCTTAACATATAGTGGATTAACAAAAATCAGGACAAGGCGGCGAGCCGCAGACAGTACACACGTTACGGCAAGGCGAGGCAACGCTGTACTGGTTTTTGTTAATTCACTATATAAAGAGCGGCATTGGCTCGCTTGCCGTATTGCTTGTGCCGCCCGCCCTCCTGCTTATTTGAACCACTATCTCCCCATCCGCCGCCATGAAGAGCAGCCGTCCGAAACCCAACCCGCATTGCCGAAAACTTGCACGCCCGCCGAGAACATGGCAGGCTACCTGAAAATCCTTCATGAAAGAGAAACCATGTTTCAGGTAGCCTTTTCTTTTGCCGGCCGGAGGTGCGAATGAGCCGGCAAACCATCGTGATTATCGGCGGCAGCGGCTTTATCGGCCGCCATCTGGCTGCGGCGTATCAGGCCGACAGGTATCGTGTGATTATCGTTAGCCGCCATCCGGCCAGCGCGCGGGAGGCGGATAAGCGTTTTGAATACATTGCCGCGCTGCACCACCTCTACGACAGCATCCGCCCCGATTTACTGATTAACCTGGCGGGGGCATCGGTGGGAAAAGGCCGCTGGACGGCGCAGCGCAAGCAGGAGCTGTTGCAAAGCCGCTTGCAGCCGGTGCAGGCTGTGGCCGACTGGCTGCATCGTCACCCGCAACCGCCGCGCCTCATCATCCAGGCCTCCGCCGTGGGCTATTATGGCAACGGCAGCGCGGAGGGCTGGCCGCCGTGTGCGGAAAACGCGCCGCCGCAAAATGTTTTCCCTTCGCAGCTTTGCCAGCAATGGGAAGCGGCGATACAGCGCGTACAGCAGGAGAGCGGCGTGCCGGTGGCCGTGTGCCGTTTTGGCGTGGTGCTGGGCAGGGACGGCGGCATTTTGCCGCAGCTGCTCAAACCGGTGCGCTACTGCGCGGGCCGGCTCGGCAGCGGCGAGCAGCCCCTGCCGTGGGTGCACATGGATGATGTCGTGGCTGCCATCCGTTTCCTGGCCACGCAAACGCACAACGGCTTTCAGGCCTACAACCTTACTGCCCCCAAGCGCACCACTCAGCTCGACTTTGCCCGCGCCGCCGCCCAACGGCTGCGCCGACCGCTGTTGTTTTCCGTTCCCGAGCAAGTGTTGCGCCTGATGCTGGGCGAGCAGGCCGATTTGGTGTTAGACGGCCAATTTGTCCCGCCGAAAGCCCTGTTACAGCAAGGGTTTGAGTTTGCCTTCCCCACCATTGAGCGTGCGCTCGACAACCTGCTGGATTAGGCCGCCCAATTCAATCCTTAGCTGCTGCTTAAAATCAGGTAAAATAGCGTTTTCCTGTTTTAAATTTTTCCCCGAAAGAGTGCCATGACCCAATCCCTCAGCTACCGCGATGCCGGTGTCGATATCGATGCAGGCGACCAACTGGTTGAAAACATCAAACCCTTTGCCAAGCGCACCATGCGCCCCGAAGTGTTGGGCGACTTGGGCGGCTTCGGTGCACTGGTGGAAATCAGCAAAAAGTACCAAAACCCGGTACTAGTGAGCGGCACCGACGGCGTGGGCACCAAGCTGAAACTGGCATTTGAATGGGATATTCACCACACTGTGGGCATCGACCTAGTGGCCATGAGCGTGAACGACATCCTCGTGCAAGGCGCAGAGCCGCTGTTTTTCCTCGACTATTTCGCCTGCGGCAAGCTTGATGTGGCACGCGCCACCGATGTGATTAAAGGCATCGCCGAAGGCTGCGAACAATCCGGCTGTGCCCTGATTGGTGGCGAAACGGCCGAAATGCCCGGCATGTATCCCGAAGGCGAATACGATTTAGCCGGCTTCGCCGTGGGCGTGGTGGAAAAAAGCAAAGTCATCAACGGCCGCAGCATCCGGCCCGGCGACGTGGTGCTCGGCCTCGCCTCCAACGGCGCGCACTCCAACGGCTATTCCCTCATCCGCAAAATCATCGGGCGCAGCAATCCCGATTTGGATGCCGAATTCGACAGCGGCAAAACCCTGCGCCAAGCTATCATCGCGCCCACCCGCCTGTATGTGAAACCGATTTTGGCTGCGCTGGAGAAATTTGAAATCAAAGGCATGGCACACATTACCGGCGGCGGCCTCACCGAAAACATCCCGCGCGTGCTGCCCGAAAACTGCGTGGCGCAAATCGATGCCCAATCTTGGCCGCTGCCCAAACTGTTCCAATGGCTGCAACAGGCCGGCAACGTAGAGCAACAGGAAATGTACCGCACCTTCAACTGCGGCATCGGTATGGCCGTTATCGTGCCTGCCGAACAGGCCGATGCAGCGCAGGCTTTCCTCGCCGGACAAGGCGAAACCGTGTACCGCCTCGGCACAATCCGCGAGCGTGCGGGAAGCGAGCATCAAACGCAGGTGGCATAAATAATTTCAGGTAGCCTTGCTTAAAGGCTACCTGAAAACGGAAAACCGCTTTTTGTGTGAATCCCGTTCAGGCAGTTTCTGCACGTTATTTCTCCAAGGGGCAAGCTTATGAACAGCAAAGATTTCTACCGTTACTTGAACACTGTACTGAGTCCCGCTATGAAGCAGGTCGGCTTTGTTAAAGACAAACGCAGCATCCCCTGCTGGCATACGGGAACCGGCGAACGGCTGTTATACCTGATGGTCAAAACCGGCAAATACCCATATCAGCCGTATATCGGTGGTGATTTTTCCCTCTATGCCTGCTTGAGGGATACAGATGACCCGCCACCACAAGCAGGCGACCTAGACTTGGATATTTTTGAATATGCGGATGAAACCCTAAAACAACGCATACTGGCGCAAAATCGCGCCGTTTATGGGAAAATTGCTGCCTTGGATGTCAGCCATTTACAAAATGCTGATGCGGAATACGAAATACTCCTCTCCCAACGTGAATTGACCCTGCCCAGCCTGCGCTTTGAAGCAGAAACCGACCGCCCGTGGATAGAGGTAAATAAACCGTTGCTGTATCTGGATGAAGCCGACATCGCGGTATGGGGTGGTATTGTGGCAGATGTATTTGCCGTTACGGCAACCGGAGTACGCGGTGGCATTATCCATAACGGACGGTAAAACGCCGATAAAGGTTACCTGAAACCATTTCTACCAATTAACCAACAAAGGCAACAACATCATGGCAAAAAATATCGTAGTAATCGGCGCGCAATGGGGCGACGAAGGCAAAGGCAAAATCGTAGACTGGCTGGCTGAAGAGTGCGCCGGTGTGGTGCGTTTCCAAGGCGGCCACAATGCTGGGCACACGTTGGTGGTGAACGGCAAAAAAACCGTGCTGCGCCTGATTCCCAGCGGCATCCTGCATGAAAACCTGCATTGCTATATCGGCTCGGGCGTGGTGGTTTCCCCCGAAGCCCTGCTCGGCGAAATCGACGAGCTCACTGCGGCCGGCGTGAAAAACGTGGCCGGGCGGCTGCACATCGCCCCCACCTGCCCGATGATTCTGCCCTACCACATTGCGCTCGATCATGCCCGCGAAGCCTCCAAAGGCGCTGGCAAAATCGGCACTACCGGCCGCGGCATCGGCCCGGCTTATGAAGACAAGGTTTCCCGCCGCTCCATCCGTTTGGGCGATTTGGCCGATGCCAAACTGTTGGCCGACAAACTGCGTGCCAACCTTGAAGTATATAACGTGCAGCTGCAGCATCTGCACGGCGCCGAGCCCGTGCAGTTTGATGACGTGATGGCCAAAATCAACGCCTTCAAAGAGCGTATTCTGCCGATGCTCGCCGACGTGTCGCGCAGCCTGCATGACACCATCCAGCGCGGCGGACGCCTGCTGTTTGAAGGTGCGCAAGGCACGCTGCTGGATATCGACTACGGCACTTATCCCTTTGTTACCTCGTCCAACTGCTTGGCAGGCGCTGCCTCTGCCGGTGCGGGCGTGCCGCCGCAGGCCTTGGATTATGTGCTTGGCATCGTGAAGGCCTACACCACCCGCGTCGGTTCCGGCCCCTTCCCCACCGAACTGTTCGACGACACCGGCAAAGGCCTGGCTGAACGCGGCAACGAATTCGGCTCGGTAACCGGCCGTGCCCGCCGTTGCGGCTGGTTTGATGCCGCCGCCCTCAAGCGCTCCATCCAAATCAACGGCATTAGCGGTCTGTGCATCACCAAACTCGACGTGATGGACGGTATCCCCGAAATCAAAATCTGCACCGGCTACACCCTGCCCGACGGCAGCACCACCGATATCCTGCCCTTCGGCAGCGATGCCGTGGCCGGCTGCACCCCGATCTACGAAACCTTACCCGGCTGGGAAGAATCCACCTTCGGCGTGCAAAGCTTTGATCAGCTGCCGGAAAACGCCAAAGGCTACCTGAAACGCATCGAAGAGGTGTGCGGCGCACCCATCGCCATCGTCTCCACCGGCCCCGACCGCGTGGAAACCATCGTGCTGCAGCATCCGTTTACTAATTAAACCGCTGCAACTGGATAAGAAAAGGCTACCTGAAAGGTTTCAGGTAGCCTTTTCATGTGAGTGTTGGACAAGCTTGTGATTTTTTATGGCCCGATAACGTTCACTCACTTGGCAGCCGCCACATCCATACTGTTACTGCCAAGCACACGATCACCATCCCCGCGCCTGCCCACCAGCGTTCGGGAAAGCGATACAGCATCCACACGCACGAGCAGGACATCATCAGTGCCGACAAGATCTTGCCTTTAAGCGGAATTGCCCGTTTGCGCTCCCAGTTGCGCACCATCGGGCCGAAATAGCGGTGCTCGCTAAGCCAACGGTGGAAACGCGGCGATGTGCGTGACCAACACCCTGCCGCCAACAGCACAAACGGTACAGTTGGTAAGCCCGGCAAGAAAATGCCGATAATGCCCAGGAGCAGAGCCAGCCAACCTGCCAGCCATACAAAAGGCCGCCACAGCGGCAGGTAAGAGTCGCGGCCGGTTTGCCGGCGATGCCGTATCCATACCACCCCCGCCACCAGCCCGACCACTAACACCACAATTATCCATTCCGTTTTGCCCATTATTTCTAAATCTCTCGCACGATTTGACGTGATTGTATCATTTGGAGAAGGGAATGCGACTTATTCACAGCTAGTGTGCTTAGGACTTGGTTTTTTGATGCAAGGCAAAATAGCGGTGTGAAGGGCTTGGGTTGTTTGTTAACGCAACGGGCAGGGATAAAGCCCGCTCTACAAAGTTTCAGGTAGCCTGCAATAGCCAGGCTACCTGAAACAAAACTGCACACGTAAAAAAATCAGGTGCCCCCATGCAAAAGGCTACCTGAAAATTTACTTTTCCTAATTACTCAATAATCTAGCAATAAAATCCTACTCTGCTTGCAAATGATCCAAAGGTAATACAGTAGAGTTTTTCACTTCCTGCAGCACAAAGCTGGAACGCGCGTCCACCACGCCCGGATGTGCTAAGAGGGTATCGAGGATGAATTGGGAGAAGCTTTCCATGTCTGCGAAAAAAGCGTGCAGCATATAGTCGGTTTCGCCGGTGAGCGCGAAGCAGCGCAGCACCTGCGGCCAATCGCGTACGGAATCGGCAAAGCCGTCGCGCAGATGGTTGCTCTTATCCACTGATACGCGGATAAACACCTGCAAGCCGAGAGCCACGGTGGAAGGATGCACTAAGGCGGCATAGCCGCGGATAATGCCGCTGGATTCCAGCTGCTTGAGCCGTCGCAGGCAGGGGGAAGGGGAAAGGGCAACACGTTCGGACAGCTCAACGTTGCTCAGTCGTCCGTTGTGTTGCAGGGCCTGAAGGATTTTCAGGTCGATTTTGTCAAGCGAAACAGTGGTTGTCATGATTCGGTTCCAATCATACTACTGGGTTAGAGATATGCTGCACGCCGGTAAGCTGGCAGCCAAACGGCGCTTATGGAGGCTTGTGGCCAACCATTAAACTACACTGTGTATCTCCGGGCGGTATTATATGGGAAACGCCTTGAAATAATCCGCCATATTTCTTACCAATAGCGGAATATACCGTCTGTCCGCCAGCTTTGCCGGACACTTTCAGGCCTGAACCCCAAAAGGGTGTCAAGCCAAACTCCAAAACCATTCGTGTTTCTGTTTAGTTATAGTGTAAGCATAATGTAGCTAGAATTGCTATTCTAATCATGGAAATGTGATTGAAAATGCCAAGAAATCTTGCCCGAATGCCTGCTTTCAGGCGATAATCAAGGCGTTTGCAGGAGAGCCCATTAATACAACAATGGCACCGAAGGCGCAAATTCCCTTAAATCGCTCAGGTAAAAGGACTGCAAGCCCGTTTCATTCTTATCAATTGCCCAAACGGCTTCTGAAACGGCCTCATCTGGAGAGCGGCGCGGCGCGCCCACCGAAGGATATAAGGCATCATCTGCCGAAAATCTCAGGTACCCGGGACAGATAGGGAGGCTTCCCCATTTTCGCCCCACAGGAGACCCTCATGTCCGCCATCAAAACCACCCCCTTCCACCAAGCTCACAAAGACGCAGGCGCCAAGCTGGTTGATTTCGCCGGCTGGGAGCTGCCCATCCATTACGGCTCGCAGATTGCCGAGCACGAAGCCGTGCGCACCGACGCCGGCATGTTCGACGTGTCGCACATGCTGGTTACCGACGTGGCTGGCGAAAAAGCCAAAGCCTTCTTCCGCAAGCTTTTGGCCAACGACGTGGCCAAGCTCGGCTTCGTGGGCAAAGCCCTCTATTCCGCCATGCTCAACGACCAGGGCGGCGTGATTGACGACCTTATCGTGTACCGCGTGAGCGAAGACGAAACCCGCTACCGCATCGTATCCAACGGCGCCACCCGCGAAAAAGACTCCGCCCAATTCCAAAAAATCGGCGCCGAATTCGGCATCAAGCTCACCCCGCGCTATGATTTGGCCATGCTCGCCGTGCAAGGCCCCAAAGCCATTGCCAAACTGCTCACCGTAAAACCCGAATGGGCCGACATCGTAAACAGCCTCAAGCCCTTCCAGGGCGCGGATTTGGGCAACGATTGGTTCGTCGCCCGCACCGGCTACACCGGCGAAGACGGCGTGGAAGTGATTCTGCCCGGCAGCGAAGCTGAGGCTTTCTTCAAAGCGTTGCAACAGGCCGGCGTGAAACCCTGCGGCCTCGGTGCGCGCGACACTCTGCGTATGGAAGCCGGCATGAACCTCTACGGCAACGACATGGACGACAACACCAGCCCGCTCGAAGCCGGCATGGCCTGGACGGTGGATTTGAAAGACGAAGCCCGCGATTTCGTCGGCAAAGCCCCGCTGGTGGCTCTGAAAGAAAAAGGCGTGAGCGTGAAACAGGTTGGCTTGCTCTTGGCCAAAGGCGGTGTGCTGCGCGAACACATGGAAGTCATCACCCCCGAAGGCAAGGGTATCACCACCAGCGGCGTGTTCTCACCCAGCCTCAAGCAGTCCATCGCCATCGCCCGCGTACCCAAAGCCTTTGAAGGCGATACCGCCAAAGTGGTGATTCGCGGCAAAGAAGTGGATGTGCGCGTATTGAAACTGCCCTTCGTGCGCAACGGCCAGAAGCAGTTTGATTAAGTGCGTTTAGGTTTTCAGGTAGCCTATCTGCTCACTTGGACAGGCTACCTGAAAACGAGATTTCCAGGTTGTGCGAAGTCGAAACAAACACTGCGCACCCGCCCGAACACACACCACGAATCTGCCCTGCACAAGATATCGTTTCAGGTAGCCTTGCGTCAGCGCAAACCCAATACAGGCAAAACCTGTATAATGTGAATGACCTTACGTCAGCCCACCTTCTAATTACGGAGAAAAACCATGAGCAACAACATTCCCGCCGAACTCAAATACGTTTCCAGCCACGAATGGCTGCGCGCCGAAGCCGACGGTAGCGTGACCGTGGGCGTAACCCACCACGCACAAGAGCTTTTGGGCGACATCGTATTCGTTGAACTGCCCGAAGTGGGCGCCTCGCTCGCCGCCGAAGATCAAGCCGGCGTAGTGGAATCAGTGAAAGCCGCTTCCGACGTGTACGCCCCCATTGCCGGCGAAGTCGTGGCCGTAAACGAAGGCCTGCCCGATGCGCCCGAAACCGTCAACAGTGATCCCTACGGCGAAGGCTGGTTCTTCCGCATCAAGCCGACCAACCCTGCCGACTTGGACGGCCTGATGAACGCCGAGCAATACGCCGCCGAAATCGCCTAATCCGCCAACCAACAGCCTGAAAGCCGCAACGCTTTCAGGCTGTTTTCATTTCCGCCCACACAGCAGGTTTGCCCAAAGGCTACCTGAAACCACCCATCCATGAACAGACGACAATTCCTCATCGGCAGCGCCATCCTCGCCCTGGCCGCCTGCGGCAAACGCCGCAACCGCGCCCAAGCCCTCCCCCAAGGCAGCACCGTTCTCGCCTTGGGCGATTCCCTCACCTATGGCTACGGTGCCGCTCCCACCGCTGCCTATCCCGTGCAGCTGGCCGGGCTCACTGGCTGGAAAGTCATCAATGGCGGCGTATCCGGCGACACCACAGCCGACGCCCTCGCCCGCCTGCCCGAGCTGATGCGGCAACAGCCCAAGCTCGTCATCATCAGCATCGGCGGCAATGACTTCCTGCGCAAACTGCCAGAAAGCACCACCCGCGCCAACATCGGCAAAATCATCCAAACCGTGCAGGCCGCCAACATTCCCACCGTACTGGTGGCCATCCCCCATTTCACCGTAGGCGCACTGTTCGGCAAACTCAGCGACCACCCGCTCTACCAGGAGATAGCCGAGCAATACCAAATCCCCCTGCTGAGCGGCGCTTGGTCGGAAATTCTCGGCGATAAGGATCTGAAGTCCGACCAAATCCATGCCAACGCCGAGGGCTACCGCAAATTTGCCGAATTACTGAAAGCGTTTTTGGAAGAACAAGGGTTGGCTTGAAACCGCCATTGAGGCTACCTGAAAAACAAAAGCATCAGGCGCAAAGGCTGTCTGATGCCGGTAGGCTGTGCAGGTTTAGCTGCCCGCCGCGCCGAAGGCTACCTGAAAACGAGGCTTCCGAAGGGAAGCCGAGTTTCCGCGGAGCTAAAACGGGCTACACTGCTTCCAACCCACATTGTGCCGCAGGCGATAAGTGGGTCGGAATTGCAATGATACGGCGTTGGCGCACAAGCCCGTCCAACCCGCCAACCCAGCCAAACGGATACACAAACATGACACCCGAAACACAAAAGTGGGTATTCAAACCGATGCGCTACCCGCTTGCCGGCACATTGGCTTTCACCCTTACCGCCGCCTTTATCCTGATTGGCGGCATCCTTACCGCATGGCTCGGCAGGCTGATGGACGGCACCATGTACATCTTTTCCGGCAGCGCGCTGTTTGCCTGGCTGCTTGCCTCGCCCAACCTGCCCTACCGCAAATGGCGGCAATACCGCCGCTGGCACACGGGGCAACCCGAATTCCTGCGGCTAGACGGCACGGGTATTCATTTTCACATCTTCCCCTGCACGGGCAGCCTGAAATATTCGGAAATCCGGCGCGTTGCCTATTTCTACCAAGATCGCTTGAACATCAACCGGTATTTGTCGGATACCGGCAAATCTCGGGCGTACAATGCCCCAATGTTCATTCCCGTGAGAGTCGGCGTGGCAATCTATACCCAATCCGGGCAGGAAATCGAGCTGGATTTGTCGCGTATGGCGCAGCAGCCGGACGACGGCATCCTGCTCGAACAGGAAACCCGCGAAATGCTGGTATTGAACGAATTGGAACGCCGTATCCGCGCCTGACGGCACTCATTGAACAGGGAAAATGGGGCTTTCAGCCACCCATGCTTTGGTACGTCATCCACATTTCGGCCGCGCCGAAGCCTCGGTCCGCTTCTCAGAAACTCGCCTTCCTTCGGAAACCCTGTTTTAGCTCCACAAAAACTCGGCTTCCCTTTGGAAGCCTCGTTTTCAGGTAGCCTTTATCAGAATCTGCCCTATTCACGCCATGTCTTCCACCCGCTGGCCGGTGAGGGCGCGCTGGATGTTGCGGTCCATGCGTTTGGCGGCGAAGTCGTCGGTGAGCGAGGCGAGGGCGGCGGCGGCGTTGCGGATGGGGTTGGCTTCGGCTTCGGGCAACAGGCTTTTCAGGGCGGCGATTTGGGCGCGGATGGCGGCAAGGCTGCCTTCGTCGAGCAGGTCGCCATCCAGCTCCAGCGCGGCTTCCACTGCACCAATCAGGCTTTCGGCTTCCACCACGGCTTCGGCACGGGCGCGGGCGGCGGCATCGCCTCCGGCGTGGCTGATGCTGTCGGACAACATTTTGGTGATGGTTTCGTCGTCGAGGCCGTAGGAGGGTTTCACTTCGATTTGCGCCTGCACACCGGTGGTTTGCTCGCGGGCGGACACGGAAAGCAGGCCGTCGGCATCGATTTGGAAGGTTACGCGGATGCGGGCGGCACCGGCCACCATCGGCGGTATGCCGCGCAGGGTGAATTTGGCGAGGCTGCGGCAATCGGCCACCAGTTCGCGCTCGCCCTGCACCACGTGGATGGTCATGGCGGTTTGGCCGTCTTTGAAGGTGGTGAACTCTTGGGCGCGGGCGGTGGGCAGGGTGCTGTTGCGCGGGATGATTTTCTCGGCCAGCCCGCCGTAGGTTTCGAGGCCGAGCGAGAGGGGGGTAACGTCGAGCAGCAGCCAGTCGCTGTCGCGCTTGTTACCGGCCAGCACGTCGGCCTGCATGGCGGCACCGAGCGCGACCACTTGGTCGGGGTCTAAGTTGGTGAGCGGGGTTTGGCCGAAGAAGTTGGCCACGGCCTGTTGCACATGCAGCATGCGGGTGGCGCCGCCCACCATAATCACGCCGCCGATATCGCCTTTGCTGATGCCGGCGTCTTTCAAGGCCTGCTTCACCGGCACAAGGGTTTGCGCTACGAGGTGCTGGGTGAGGGCGTGGAATTGGGTGCGGGTCAGGGTGGTGTCGATTTGCGTGCCGTCGCTTAGCACGGCTTGGATACGGCTTTCAGGTAGCCTGCTGAGCTCTTCTTTGGCTTGGCGCACCAGGCTGAGCAGCAGGCGGCTGTCTTGGGCGTTGGTGATGGAGAGGCGGTTGGCTTCAATCAGGTGGCACAGCACGCGGTGGTCGAAATCGTCGCCGCCGAGTGCGGAATTGCCGCCGGTGGCCTTCACTTCGAACAGGCCTTTGGAAAGCTGCAATACGGATACGTCAAACGTGCCGCCGCCAAGGTCGTACACCACGAATGTGCCTTCGGCGGCATTATCCAGCCCGTAGGCGATGGCGGCGGCGGTGGGCTCGTTGAGCAGGCGCAACACATTCAGCCCGGCCAGGCGGGCGGCATCTTTGGTGGCTTGGCGCTGGGCATCGTCAAAATAGGCCGGCACGGTGATGACCGCGCCCACCAGTTCGCCGCCAAGGCTCTGCTCGGCACGGGCTTTGAGTGCGCGCAGGATGTCGGCGGATACATCGATCGGCGTTTTCGCACCTTGGCGGGTCTGCAGGTCGATTAGTTGGTCGGATTGGCCGAAACGGTAGGGCAGATGGCTGGTATCGATGTCTTCCAATTTGCGGCCGATCAGGCGTTTGGCGGAGCTGACGGTGTTGGCCGGGTCGACAGTTTGGCTTTGCAGGGCGGCCTGGCCGGTGATGATTTGCCCGTCAGCGCCGTAGCGCACCACCGAAGGCAGCAGGAAGCGGCCTTCTTCATCGGGCAAGCAGACGGCATGGCCGCTTTTCACGGTGGCAACCAGGCTGTTGGTGGTGCCCAAGTCGATGCCGACGGCTAGGCGGTGTTGGTGCGGGGCGGCAGAGAGGCCGGGCTCGGCGATTTGTAGGAGTGCCATGGTGATTGGTGTGTGTTTAGGTGTGGGAATAAGCGGCTATTTTAACATATTGGCCGAGTGCTTCGGTCGGAATTAAGTTTTCAGGTAGCCTCAAACGGAATAGAGGCTACCTGAAAATCTTGCAGCCAACGCAAAAGCCGGCATCTAAGATACCGGCTTTTAGTATGGGTAACCCCGCGAATGCCGCTTCGGCTCGATTCGCTTGAACCTTGAATCAAGGTTGGCCACTTCCGGCAGTTTCGGGTACGTCCACCAGGGACGCGCACGCCCACCACTCAATCTGCAGCCTGAAGCGAAATTATTGGTTCAAAGGAATAGTGTGCCTTCACAAACACCGCAGGGTTATAAAGAAGAATAATCGGTTTATTTTTCCAAATCAAGTGCTTTATCGCAACTTTCTATCATGGTGCTTATTCTACGCTCAATTTCGCCGATTGCCAAACCGTCTTTCGCGCTCATTTTAAGCAGGTCGTGGGTGAGGTTCAGCGCGGCCATAATCACGATTTTATCGGTTTCCACAATCCGGCCGGAAGATTGGATGACGCCGATCTTCTGGTTCAGCATATGCACCGCCTGCAGCAGGGTTGCTTTCTCGCTGTTGGGCGTGCCGATATTGAACTGGCGGCCCAATATGTCCACATTGACTTGTTCGATACTCATACGACCTGCTCCTTGGCGGCGGGCACGGGCAAGCGTTGGAGCAAGGCGCGGATATCGGCGGCACTTTGTTCCAACAGTTTGCGGTAAACGGCATTTTCTTGCTGCAAGGCTTCAATCTGGCCGCTGAGCTCGCGCTCCATACGCGACATCCTTTCGCTGTAGGCCAGTTGCAAACCGTCCACGGTAGCGCGGTGGTCATGGCGCTGTTTCTGCCATGCGGCATCCATCTCGCTGATTTTTTTGCTCAGCGCCTGCTTTTCACGCACAGCGGTCTGATAACGGTTCACCAGCGTTTCGATGGAGTTTTGCAAATGTTCGAGTTGATTATTCATGAATCTGTCTCTTGCTAAATCTCTAGCCGCAAGAAGCGGCAGCCTGGCCGCATTATACTGAAACTTGCGCCATACGGAACAAGCGCCGGGAAAATTTATAATTAAATACCTTCCTTAAATCCGCCCGCATTACGATGACAAGATAGGCTAAACGGCGATTATTCGCTGCGGATTTCACGCAGCATCAGCCGCTCGGCCACATCATTCACATCAACACGGCCGTCTAGGAGCTCGTTCAGGATGCGCGTAATCGGCATTTCGATGCCGAGTTTGGCCGCTTGCGCGCCCGCTTCGCGGATGGTGTACACGCCTTCGGCCACATGGCCGAGTTCGGACAAAATCACGGGCAGCGGTTTGCCCTCGGCCAGCTTGAGGCCGACTTGCCGGTTGCGCGAGAGCGAGCCGGTGCAGGTGAGGATGAGGTCGCCCATACCGGCCAAACCCATCAGGGTGGTTTGCTTTGCGCCCAAGGCCAGCGCCAGACGGTTGATTTCGGCCAGGCCGCGCGTCATCAGGGCGGCGCGGGCGTTGAGGCCGTATTGCAGGCCGTCGGCGATGCCCACTGCGATGGCCATCACGTTTTTCACCGCCCCGCCCACGCCTACGCCCACCATATCGTCGTTGGCATACAGGCGCAGCACGGCGGAGCTGAGCGCGGCGGCGAGCGGTTCAATCCAGGCCGTGTTGTCGGAAGCGAGGGTAACGGCGCAGGGCAGCTGTTGCGCCAATTCCTGGGCGAAGCTGGGGCCGGACAGGATGCCGATGCGCGGATTGTCCGGCAGCTCTTCGCGGGCCACCTGGTGCGGCAGCAGGCCGCTGCCCTGCTCGAAACCTTTGCAGGCGGTGAGCACGGGAATATCGCCCCAGCCCCATTGCCGCAGGGTTTGCAGGCTGCCGCGCAGGCCGGCGGTGGGCGTGGCGATGATGACGAGCTCGGGCTTGGGCGGCGGCGTGTCGGCCACGGCCAGTTGGTCGGGGAAAGGGAAATCTTTCAGGTAGCCTGAGTTGATGCGCTCGGCACGCATGGCGGCGGCATGTTCGGCATCGCGTGTCCACAGGCAAACTTGCTGGCCGTTTTGGGCAAAGTGGATGGCCAGTGCCGTGCCCCAAGCGCCGGCGCCGATGATGCAGATTTGCATGGTGTGCTCCTGTGTTGGTTGCTTGCGATAAAGGCTACCTGAAAACGGCAAACGGGTTTCAGGTAGCCTTCCTATACATTTGATTCCTGCTTTTCAATCAGCCGTCAAAGCGTTTGAACGCCAGCGTGCCGTTGGTGCCGCCGAAGCCGAATGAGTTGGAAATGGCGGCACGGATGGGCAGGTCGCGGGCTTCGTTGGCGCAGTAATCCAAATCGCAGCCGCCTTCAACGTCTTGCTCGAAGATATTGATGGTGGGCGGTGATTTTTGGTGGTGCAGCGCCAACACGGAATACACGGCTTCCACGCCACCGGCACCGCCGAGCAGGTGGCCGGTCATGGATTTGGTGGAATTGACCACCAGCTTTTTGGCGTGCTCGCCGAAGGCAAGTTTCAGCGCGGTGGTTTCGTTGGCATCGCCCAGTGGGGTAGACGTGCCGTGCGCGTTCACATAATCAATGTCGCTCGGGTTGAGGCCGGCGTCTTTCAAGGCGCGTGCCACGGCCAAGGCGGGGCCTTCAGCATTGGGCGCGGTAATGTGGTGCGCATCGGAGCTCATGCCGAAACCGGCCAGTTCGGCGTAGATTTTCGCGCCGCGTTTTTTGGCGTGTTCGTATTCTTCCAACACCAGCACGCCCGCTCCTTCGCCCATCACGAAGCCGTCGCGGTCTTTATCCCACGGACGGGAGGCAGTGGCGGGGTCGTCGTTGCGGGTGGACAGCGCCTTCATGGCGGCAAAACCGGCCACGCCGAGCATGCATACCGCGCTTTCCGCGCCGCCGGCCACCATCACGTCGGCATCGCCGTATTGAATCATGCGGGCGGCATCGCCGATGCAGTGCGCGCCGGTGGTGCAGGCCGACACGATGCCGTAGCTGGGGCCTTGGTAGCCTTTAAGGATGGTCACATGGCCGGCAATCAGGTTGATCAGCGAGCCGGGGATAAAGAAGGGATTGATGCGGCGCGGGCCGTTTTCGTGCACCACGATGCCGGTTTCCTCAATGGAAGGCAGACCGCCGATGCCGGAACCGATGTTCACGCCCACGCGGGTTTTATCCAGGGCGGGATAATCGTCCAGCCCGGCGTCAGCCACGGCCTGTAAAGCAGCGGCAACGCCGTAGTGGATGAAGGTGTCCATGCGGCGCGCTTCTTTGGCGCTAATGTAATCGCCGATTTGGAAATCTTTCACTTCACCGGCAATTTGGGCGCTCAGTTCGCCCGCGTCAAAACGGGTAATCCGGCCGATGCCGCTCACGCCGGCCAACAGGTTTTGCCAGGCATCGGCCACATTGTTGCCCACCGGGGAAATCTGCCCCAGCCCGGTTACCACCACTCTTCTCTGACTCATGATTGTTTATCTATCCTTCGGCCTGCCCGAAAGCGGCCGCAATAACAAAACCCCTGCCCTTGGCGGGAAATGCGCCGGGGCAGAGGCTGATATTCTGCTGTTAAACCTGCTGCCGATTAGTTGGAGCGGGAAGTAACAAAGTCAATGGCTTGTTGAACGGTAGTGATTTTTTCAGCTTCTTCATCGGGGATGTCGCAGCCGAAAGCTTCTTCCAAAGCCATTACCAGCTCAACCACGTCCAGAGAGTCGGCGCCCAAATCTTCGCTGAAGGAAGATTCGTTTTTCACTTCGCTTTCGCTCTTACCCAATTGTTCGGCAACGATTTTCTTCACACGTTGTTCGATATTTTCCATTGCGGGGTCCTTGTCCTTAATAAATGGGGAAAAATTTAAAGGTAGTTCTCTAAAAGCGGCATTGTAACGGATTTATATGCGTTTTGCTATCCGTGCCCTGCAAGATTCGAGGCTACCTGAAAACAACGGTGCGCATATTAACATAGCGCACGTCCTTTGCAAACTGCGCCAAAAAGCCGATATCAACAGGCAATGGCAGGCATCTGCCTTTATAGTGGGATTTCGGCAACTGCTGCGGCAGCGGCCAATCAATCCGGCATCCGCTGCAGCCATGCCGCTATTTGCCCACCGTTTGCCGCAAAAACACCAGCAAGGCAGCCAGCTCGGCGGCCACTTCTTCCTGCGAGGCATTACCCGTATGGCCGCCTGCTTCCGGGGCGTAGAGGCGGCTGTTCACGCCGATTTCGCGTAGGCGGGCGTGGAATTTGAGTGCGTGGGCGGGGTGCACGCGGTCGTCGCTCAGATTGGTGGTGATGAGGGCGGGCGGGTAGGTTTGGCCATCGTGCAGATTGTGGTAGGGCGAAAGTTTTTTCAGGTAGCCCCTGTCCGGCTCGGCATCGGGGTTGCCGTATTCCTCCTGCCACGAAGCACCGGCCAATAGGTGCGGATAGCGCAACATATCGGTGAGCGGCACTTCGCACACCATGCCGCCGATGCTCTGCGGCGCGGCACAATAAGCAGCGGCGCACACCAACCCGCCGTTACTGCCGCCCTGCAACACGATGCGTTCGGGCGCAGACAAACCGTGCGCGGCCAAATCCTGCGCCACGGCCACCAAATCTTCCGCGCTTTTATGTTTGCGTGCCGCGCCTTGGGCGGCAGCATGCCAAGCCGGGCCGAATTCGCCGCCGCCCCGGATGTTGGCCAACACAAACGCACCGCCCTGCGTAAGCCAATGCCGGCCGATGATGCCCAAATAATGCGGCAATTCCGGCACGCCGAAGCCGCCGTAGGCATACACCAGCGCAGGCGCGTTCGGCTCGCCGTTGCCCACGAGATAATACGGAATGCGCTCTCCGTCGGCCGACACGGCGTGCAACTGCCGCACGCTCAACCCTTCCGGATCAAACTGCGCAGGCTGGCGGCGCATCACACACCACTCCTGCCGCTGCAAATCCAGCGTATAGAGCGTGAGCGGCGAAAGGAAGCTGCTGGCCGCGATATACAGCACATCGCCGCCCCAAGGCTGGTCGGCAAACTCCAGCACGCCCACCCCTTCCAGCGGCAGTTCGGGCACTTCGGCCGGCTGCCACTGCCCCTGCTGTAAACGCCAAGCCTTGAGGCTACCTGAAACATTATCCAGCAAAGTAGCGGCCACAAAATGGCGCGTGGTTTCCACGCCCTCCACCGATTGCCCCGCCTGCGGCGCAAACAGACATTGCGCCTGCCCCAACATGCCCTTGTTCAGCTTCACCGCCACCAGGCTGCCCGCCGCATAGCTTTGGTTGGCCCGCTGCCAGTCGTGCTTGAGCAACACCAGCAGCCAGCCGCCCAAATAGCCGCAGATTTCACAAGTTTCAGGTAGCCCCAAAGGCAGCAGCGCCCCATCCGAGGCTACCTGAAAATAACGGCGGCTGAAAAAGCCCGTGCTTTCTTCCAGCAAATCCAGCGGTGCGCCCTGCGCATCCAGATAACGCCAAGCATGCACCCACACCGACTCCGCCGCCGTTTGCAGCAACGGCTGCGCCTCCTCAAAGCTCTGCCCGCGCCGCAACAACCACGCCTCGCGCGGATAGCCAGAAGCCGTGAGCTGGCGCTCATCCCAAGCCGGGCACACCCACACGCTGTCTTCATCACGCCAGGCAATATGGTTTTTGCCCGCCGGAAAGTGGAAACCGTTGGGCACCACTTGGCGCGTTTCCAAATCGAATTCCAGCGTAAACGCTGCATCGCCGCCGCCCGGGCTGAGCGAGAGCAACACCCGGTTCGGCTGCTCCACATAGTGCGACACGCCGTCTAAATACACATCCTCGCCCAGCACCTCATCGAAATCCGCCACCGAAAACAACACCTCCCATTCCGGCAGCCCGGCGCGATACGAAGCCGCACTGCACACGCGGTACACGCCCTTCGGAAACTCCTCGCTCTGATAAAAGTGATACATCCGCGCGCGGTGCTCCTGACAAAATGGAATCTGCTGCTCGTCTTGCAACACCGCCAAAATATCGCGGCGCATCGGCTCGTAATCCGACCGGCTCTCCAGCCAGGCCTGCGTTTGCGCGTGTTCGGCGGCAGCGAAAGCACTGGTTTCAGGGGCATCTAGGTTTTCAAACACGGCATAGCGGTCGGCAGACATGTTCAGGTAGCCTTTGGCGGGTGGTTTCGGAAGGCGGGCATTGTAGCAGCATTGGCGGAGCGGCAAGAGAAAAGGCTACCTGAAATTTTTAGCTTCGCGGAAACCCGCAAACCTATTTTCAGGTGGCCTGTTCTTATCCAAACGGCTACAGCACGTACCGCGCCAAATCTTCCTGTTCGGCCACTTCGGCCAGCCGCTCGTCCACATAGGCGGCGGTAATTCGCGTGGTGCCTTGCGGGGCGTGGAAGGATACGTCTTCCAGCAGTTTTTCCAGCACGGTGTGCAGGCGGCGGGCGCCGATGTTTTCGGTTTTTTCGTTTACTTGGAAGGCGATTTCGGCCAGGCGGGTGATGCCGTCGGGGGCGAAATCGAGCTCTACGCCGTCGGTAGCCAGCAGGGCTTGGTATTGCTTGGTGAGGCTGGCATCGGTGCTGGTGAGGATGGCTTGGAAGTCTTCCACGGTGAGGCTGTTCAATTCCACGCGGATGGGGAAGCGGCCTTGCAGCTCGGGAATCAGGTCGCTGGGTTTGCTTAAATGGAAGGCGCCGGAAGCGATGAAGAGGATGTGGTCGGTTTTAATCATGCCGTATTTGGTTTGCACGGTGGTGCCTTCCACCAACGGCAAAAGGTCGCGCTGTACGCCTTGGCGCGATACGTCGCCGCCGTGCCGGTTGCTATCGGCCGCAATTTTGTCGATTTCATCGAGGAATACGATGCCATGCTGCTCGACGGCGTGTACGGCCTGCTCGCGCAGTTCTTCTTCGTTAATCAGTTTGGCGGCTTCTTCGTCCAACAAGAGCTTCATGGCGGCAGCCACTTTGATTTTGTGCGGCTTGGTGCGGCCTTTGTGAAGGTTGGCAAACATGTCTTGCAGCTGGCTGCTGAATTCTTCCATGCCGGGCGGGCCCATCACTTGCATGGTAGCGGGCGCGGCCTGGTTCAGTTCGATGTTGATTTCTTTATCGTCCAATTCGCCCCGGCGCAGCATTTCGCGGAATTTTTTGCGGGTGTGGCTTTCGGGCTGCGGTTCGGCCGGTTCGCCTTCAAAGCCGGTTTGTGGCGGTGGCGGCAAGAGCGCGTCGAGCACACGGTTTTCGGCGGCATCTTGGGCGCGGTCGCGATTTTTGCGCACAGCCTGTTCGCGCAAATTCTTCAGGGCGATTTCCATCAAATCGCGCACAATGCTGTCGACGTCACGCCCCACATAGCCCACTTCGGTGAACTTGGTGGCCTCGATTTTGATAAACGGCGCATTGGCCAGCCGCGCCAAACGGCGGGCAATTTCGGTTTTGCCCACGCCGGTGGGGCCGATCATCAGGATGTTTTTCGGCACGATTTCGCTTTGCAGCGGCTCGGCCACCTGGCTTCTGCGGTAGCGGTTGCGCAAGGCCACGGCCACGGCCTTTTTGGCCTGCTGCTGGCCGATGATGTGTTTGTCCAGCTCGTGGACGATTTCTTGTGGGGTCATCACGGAAGTGCTCATAAAACGGCTCCCAAATAGCTTGGTCAAATATAGGGCGGCTTAACCTGGCTTTTGCGCCAGCATTGGCTTGTCTGGTAGCGAAAGCCAATTTAATCCGCCGTCACGAATAGCAGGCAAATGGCACCGCCAAGGCGAAAATCAAGGGCAGCCGACTGGTTTATCGAAGGCTTGAATTTCAGGTAGCCTGTTGGCGGGGCATCCATCAGGGAGAGGCTACCTGAAAACGGCACACCCCGCTCCCAAAGCAAGCCGCTCGCAACATGCCGTCCGCCCGATGCCACGGTAAAACGGTATTTTTTCAACAAATGCTTGCGTCCGCATGGCAAATTACCCTAAAATCCGCTGTTTTCTTATTGATCAAATTTCCCGAAGGAAAAGGAATAATAATATGGTAGTTATCCGTTTTTCGCGCGGCGGCTCCAAGCATTCTCCGTTTTTCAACATTGTGGTAGCCGATTCACGCAACCGTCGTGACGGCCGCTTCATCGAGCGCGTTGGCTTCTACAACCCCGTAGCCAACGAAAAACAGGAACGCGTGCGCCTGAACACTGAACGCCTAAACTACTGGGTGAGCCAAGGCGCGCAAGTAAGCGATGCCGTTGCCCGCTTGGTAAAAGAGCAGCAGAAAGCCGCCTAATCCCGGAATACCCGCCATGAGCCGCAGCCAAGACAACTGGGTAGCCATGGGCTATGTGAAAGGTGCTTTCGGCATCAAAGGCTGGGTAAAAGTGGCCGCCGATACCGAATACGCCGACAGCCTGCTGGACTACCCTGTATGGCAGCTGAGCAAAGATGGCGTTTCCCGCAGTTATACGCTGGAAAACGGCCAGGTGGCCGGCGGTGAATTGCAGGTAAAATTTGCCGAAATCAGCGACCGCGATGCCGCACAGCTGTTGCGCGGCTACACCATCGAAATCAAACGCAGCGATTTTGAGCCCGCCCAAGAAGGCGAATACTACTGGGCCGACTTGGCCGGCTTGACGGTACACAACCGGCAAAACGAGCTCATCGGCACAGTAAGCAGCCTTATGGAAACCGGCGCGCACGATATTTTGGTGGTAGATGGCGAGCATGGCCGCAAACTGATTCCGTTTGTCGATCACTACATCGACAATGTGGATTTAGAACAAGGCAGCATCATTGCCGACTGGGGCTTGGATTACTGATGTATATCCAAGCCGTTACCCTGTTTGGCGAAATGTTCCGCAGCATCACCGACTACGGCGTGACCGGCCGCGCCCTGCAACGCGGTTTATGGCAGTTCAACAGCATCAACCCGCGCCGGTTTGCCGACAACAAATTGGGCTACATCGACGACAGGCCTTTTGGCGGCGGCCCCGGCATGATTATGATGGCCGAACCGCTACAATCGGCAATCGATGCCGCCAAAGCACAGCATAATGGCAAAGTGGTTTACCTCAGCCCGCAAGGCAGCCCGTTCACGCATCAAAAAGCAGCCGATCTGGCTAAACTGGACGGTTTGATTTTGGTTTGCGGCCGCTACGAAGGCATAGACGAGCGCCTGCTGAGCAGCGCCATTGATGAAGAAATCAGCATTGGCGACTTTGTGGTATCCGGCGGCGAATTGCCGGCCATGATGTTGATGGATGCGGTATTGAGGCTGATTCCCGGCGTGTTGGGCGATGCCGACTCGGCCGGGCAGGATTCTTTTGCCAACGGCCTCCTAGACTGCCCGCACTACACCCGCCCGATAGAATTTCAGGGCATGACCGTGCCCGCTGTATTGCGCAGCGGCAACCATGCCCTGATTGCGGAATGGCGCTTGGAACAAGCGTTGCGCCGCACCCTGCAGCGTCGGCCAGACCTTTTGACCGACCGCGCATTAACCCCAGAGGAATCTAGGCTCCTGCAGAAAATCCGGCATGAGGAACGAGATATCCCATCATAAACTTAAGGACTATAGCAATGAACTTGATTCAACAGCTCGAACAGGAAGAAATCGCCCGTTTGAACAAAACCATCCCCGAATTCGCTCCCGGCGACACCGTATCCGTTTCCGTGCGCGTAACCGAGGGTAACCGTACCCGTCTGCAAGCCTACGAAGGCGTGGTTATTTCCCGCCGCAACCGTGGCCTGAACAGCAACTTCATCGTGCGCAAAATCTCTAGCGGTGAAGGCGTGGAACGTACTTTCCAGCTGTATTCCCCCAACGTGGAAAAAATCGAAGTGAAACGCCGCGGCCACGTTCGCCGTGCTAAACTGTACTACCTGCGCGGCCTCACCGGTAAAGCTGCCCGTATCAAAGAAAAACTGCCTGGCCGCAAACAGGAAGATTAATCTTTGCTGTTATCAAAAACCTGCCCGCTGCGGCAGGTTTTTGTTTGCAGATTAGGTTAACGACTGGCTCTAGCATAGAAAAGGCTACCTGAAAGCGCAGCCTCAACGAAGTTGGAGCTCCACGCAGCAAAGTTCCTGTGTGGCAGATAAGCAAACCAATTTAACTTTCCCTGCGGTGTCAGTTCGCCTTACCGTGTTCCTATACTGTCTGCACCTCACCACCTTCATCGAAAGCCAACTCGGCTTGCTATATATTTTCAGGTAGCCTGAAACCTTATTCCCGTTATATAGTGAATTAACAAAAACCAGTACAGCGTTGCCTCGCCTTGCCGTACTATCTGTACTGCCTGCGGCTCGCCGCCTTGTCCTGATTTTTGTTAATCCACTATATTTTTCTCTCCGCTGCCAGTAAATCGGCCAGCAGTTGCTCCGATTGGCGCAGGCTCTCGATTTGGCTGCCGATGTGCGCAAGCGTATCGGCCAGTTTGCCGCGCAACGCTGGGCAAAAGTTTTGCGGCTCGTCGTTTAAGCAGTCGCGCATTAGGGCGATGTCTTTCAGGGTGAGGCCAGCGCGGTTGAGCAGCACCACCTTGCGGGCAAAGCCGATGTCTTGCTCGTGGTATTCCCGATAACCGCCCGGCGTGCGCGCAGGCACAAGGATGCCGGCACTTTCATAAAACCGCAGCATCCGCACGCTGATGCCGCTTCGCTTGGCAAATTCGCCGATTTTCATCTTGACCCTCACACTGTGTCATTCTGTAAGCTCCCATCCATTGTAAACAAACAGGAGCACCTATCCACATGAATCGCAGACAATTTTGCGCCGCTGCAGGCGCGGGCGTATTGCTGGCAGGCTGCAAAAACCTAGCCAAACCGCAGGACGAGCCTGTACGCGTGTTTATCATCCACGGCTACGGCGCCACAGTGGCCGACCATTGGTTTCCATGGCTGGCACGGCAACTGCAGCAACAATGCATAACTGCCCTGCCCGTTGCGCTGCCCGACAGTATGCAGCCCGATTACCACCGCTGGCAAGATGGGCTCTCGCAGGCAGTAGGCATGCCGTCCGGGCGAACAATTTTAGTAACGCACAGCCTGGGCACGATTTCATTACTGCATTATCTGAGCCGAGTTCGCCCGCACAAAGTAGGCGGGCTGGTGCTGGTGTCTGCCTTCGGCGCACGCGTTCCCACGCTGCCGCAGATTAATGGTTTTAATGTAGACAACTATGTAGACCAGTGCCCGGTGGATTTCGCCGCCATCCACCAAATGACGGGCCGAATTGCCTTATTCACCGCCGATAACGACAACATCGTGCCGCCGGAAAACCCCCGCCGTTTGGCGCGGCAATTGGACGGCAAATTGGAAGAAATCCCCGGCGGCGACCACTTTTTGGGCAGCGAAGGTTTCACCGAATTTCCGCAGGTATTGCAAGCGGTAGAACACATGGCAGCAGCCATTCAAGGAGAAAACCATGTTTAAAATCACCATGCTGGTGAAGAAGAAAGCCGAATTATCGCAACAAGAGTTTTTGGCACACTGGGCGTCGCATTCGGCCAAAGTGTTGCAATACCAAAACATCCTCCGCATCCGGCGCTATGCCAAAACCCTACCGCTGGACGCCGCCTCCCAGCAGGCCACACAACGGCACACCCAAGCATTCCACTTCGATGCCATGGGCGAATTATGGTATGACAGCCGCGAAGACTTCACCGCCGCCCGTACCACGCCGGAAGGCGCCGCCGCACTGGCCGAGCTGCGGGCAGACGAAGTACGTTTTGTGGATATGGCGCAATCGGTGATGTGGTTGGGCGAGGAAGAATGTGTCATTGGGTAGCCTGATAACCGACAGGCGATTACCTGCTTTCCTGTTTGCAAGCCACAGCCTTGCAAAGGAGGCAGGCAAAATTGATGCCTTCCGTATGCCCGCCAACCTATTGCGGCATCAAGAAGCCCGAAGGGAAACGGCAGACTGCTTGGTTTGGCAGTGGATTAAAAAAGCATGCTACGGCGTTGGCTAGCCTTATCGTATGTCTATTCTGTCTGCTGTTGGTTGCCTGATTTTCATCCACTATAGTCTGGAAAAACCGGTTTCAGGTAGCCTTTTGGTTGCACCGCGGCATCATCTTGGCGCGATTTTGCCTATGCGGCTGTTTTTGGCAGCAGTTTTGTGCCATAATCCGCGCCTGCCTGTTTCAACAAGCATTCAGGAGTTGGCGCGGGTCTTCCCGGCTCGGCCAGCTTGTCCGGCCTGCATGGCTATATTTTTGGAGTTTTATTATGGCATTAACCGTAGAACAAAAAGCGCAAATCATCAAAGATTTCCAGCGCAAAGAAGGCGATACCGGCTCTTCTGAGGTGCAAATCGCTCTCTTGACTTTCCGTATCAACGATTTGGCTCCGCACTTCAAAGCCAACCCGAAAGATTTCCACAGCCGCCGCGGCCTGCTGAAAATGGTGAGCGCCCGCCGCCGCCTATTGGCCTACCTGCGCAACACCGATGTGGATACCTACCGCGATGTGATTACCCGCCTGAACCTGCGTAAGTAATCTTTGTCCAATAAAAACCATGCCGCCGGAGCCTTTCGGCGGCATGGTTTTTTGTTTTAGCCATACTTTAACTTGTAAGCAACTCAGCTTCGATTTTGCCAAACCCCGGTCTGCTTCGCAGAAACTCAGTGTCCCATTAGGAGGCTTCGTTTTAGCTTCGCAGAAACTCGGCTTCCCCCTAGGAAGCCTCGTTTTCAGGTAGCCTTCTCCTTTTCATTCCCACACGAATTTGCGCTCTTTTATCAGCGGCGTTATATTGCCCCATACACCAATCTTCCGCCAAAGGAGCGAAATCGTGGAAAAACTCAATCCGAAATCCTTCATGATGCACCTGCTCAACGGCTCGGCCTTGGGCATCGTGGTTGCCCTTGTGCCGGGGGCGCTGTTGGGCGAATTGTTTAAGGCGCTCACGCCGTATTGCGAGCCGTTGGGTATGCTCACGCAGATGATCGGTGCCACCAACGCCATGGTCGGCATCGCAGTGGGCGTGGCCATCGGCTATATGTTTGAATTCACACCGATTGAATCGATTTCGGTGGGGCTGGCCACCATGGCCGCCGGCGGAGCGGTGCGTTTTGCCGACGGCATCATCCAGCTCAAGGGTACGGGCGATATTTTCACCATGGTGTTCACCGCCGGCATTGCCGCCGGATTGATTGTTCTGCTGCGCGGCAAGGTGCGCGGCTATGCGATTTTGGTGGTGCCTGTGGTGAGCCTGTTTGTGGCGGGTGCGCTGGGGCGGCTGGCGTTTCCGTATTTCATCGCCTTTTCGCAGCTACTGGGCTCGTGGATTGCCCACCTGCTCACGCTGGAGCAAACGCTGATGGCGGTACTGATTGCCATTGCGTTTGCCTGCCTGATTGTGTCGCCGGTGTCGTCCGTGGGTATTGCCACGGCGATTCATTTGGCTGGCGTGGGCTCGGGCGCGGCCAATTTGGGCATTTGCGCCTGTGCGTTTTCGCTGGCCGTGGCCGGGCGGCGGGTGAACCCGCTGGGCACTTGCGCGGCGCATTTTGTGGGTTCGCCCAAGCTTTCCATGCCCAATATCGTGGCCAAACCCAAGCTCTTGCTGCCAATTATGCTCAATGCCGCGCTGGCCGGGGTGCTGGCTTCGCTGTTCCAAATCCAGGGCACGGAATTTAGCGCGGGCTTCGGCATCAGCGGCCTCATCGGCCCGGTGAACCATTTGAAACTCGCGGGCTGGGGTGTGGGGCAGCTGGCGGTATCGCTGCTGGTGTTTGTGATTGTGCCTGTGGTCGGGGCGTTTGCGGCGGACTGGCTGTTTGTGAACAAGCTCAAATGGATTGTTCCGGAAGATTACAAGATTGATGTGTAATGGAAAGAGGCTACCTGAAAAATGGGCAAGCAGTTTCAATTTCGTTGAAGTTGCGTTTTCAGGTAGCCTCTTAACGCTTCTCATTAAAGATAAACATGCGAAATAAATTGAAGCTGCATCAATTGTATGGCCAAGTAATGCGGGAAGGATTGCCCTTCTCCTGTTTAGTTGAATGGGCAGATCAACAACTGATGATGGGCAACATTGATGATGCAATTATCCGTTTATCGCTTGCAGATAGCCGTGAACAGGCAATATCGGCAGTAGTCGCTATTTTGGGAACGAGCATTTTGCTGAATGAGCCCACATTATTGCCGGAAATCTCGATTCTTTCCCAAGCATGTGTATTGGGTGTGTATGAGCAGTGTATAGAATATCAGGCGGATAGAGTATTGATTTGGTGCCCATATGCCCAAGGCCAGCCTGTACCTGAAAAAATCAAGCCTGAATGGATACGGCAGCTACAGGCAATATTTGCTGCAACGGATGCCATCAAGCAGGGTTTGTTTCAGTATTGCACACAAGAATTTCCCGATATTTTGGAGGCTTACCGGGAAGCTGAATGCGAAGATTATGCTTGGCAGGTAGTGGGAATCCGCTTGGATGAAAGCAGGCAGCAGACAGTTTTGACATTAATGCCCAATCTTGACTTTACTGCGGAGGAGTATGGTTTGCCGGATTGGCCGGTTGATACGCTTTATATCGATTTACAGTGTGAGTCGGATAAAATAAAGATTAGTAGAATTTATGACTGATTGATTATGAACACCATCGAATCCGCCCAAAACCCCGCGCTCAAACATCTGGCCAAACTGCTGCGCAGCGCCCGTGCTCGCCGAGAGAGCGGGCAGGCTGTGCTGGAAGGGGCGCATTTGCTCTCTGCCTATTTGCAGGCCGGCGGGCAAGTGCTGCAAGCTTATGTGCCGGCAAGCAAAATGCAGCAGCCGGAAACTGCGCGGTTGCTCGCGCAGCTGCCACACGAACGGGTGGTGCAGACGGCGGGCGCGGCCTTGCAGAAAATCACCAGCCTCACCGACGCCGAAGAAATCACCGCGCTGATTGCGCTGCCGCCTGCCGAGCCGTTTGATGCCGGGGCCGATTGTGTGGTGCTGGAGCGTATCCAAGACCCAGGCAATATCGGCACGATTCTGCGCAGCGCGGCAGCAGCGGGCATGGGGCAGGTGGTGCTTTCTGCCGATTGTGCCGATGCGTGGTCGCCCAAGGTGTTGCGCGCGAGCATGGGGGCGCATTTTGCGTTGCGCTTGTTTGTTGAGCCGGATTTGGCGGCGTGGCGGGAGCAATGCCGCGTACCGCTGCTGGCCACCGCGCTGCGCCGAAACAGCATGAGCCTGTATGATTGCGATTTGCGCGCGCCTGCTGCCTGGCTGTTTGGCAACGAAGGCGCGGGCGTGAGCGAAACCATGCTGGCCGCGGCCAGCCGCCTCGTGCATATTCCGATGGCGGCGCAAACCGAATCGCTGAACGTGGCGATGGCGGCTACCGTTTGCTTGTTTGAGCAGATGCGGCAGCGGTTGCAGCAAGGTGGGGATTGAAATTAAGAAGGCTGTAGAGAAATTAAGTCGGTCTGCTATACGGTTTCCGGATAAGGGTTACCTGAAAGCGTTCGCCCCGCAGGGATTTTCAGGTAGCCTTCTATAGTGAATTAACAAACATCAGGACAAGGCGACGAGCCGCAGGTAGTACGGCAAGGCGATGCAACGCTGTACTGGTTTTTGTTAATTCACTATATATCGCCCCAAACCAAACCGCCTGCATTGATTGTATGCAGGCGGTTTCGCTTTGGCTTGGCGCCGGGTTACAGCACGGCCAGGGCGGCATCGTAGTTGGGCTCTTGGCCGATTTCGGGCACGAGCTCGGCATGCAGCACTTTGTTGTTTTCATCCAGCACCACCACGGCGCGGGCGGTGAGGCCGCGCAGCGGGGTGTCGGCCAGGGTGATGCCGTAGTCGGCGCCGAAGCTGCTGCGGAAGCTGGAAAGCGTTACCACGTTTTCAATGCCTTCCGCGCCGCAGAAACGGGAAAGGGCAAAGGGCAGGTCGGCGGAAATGCACAGCACCACGGCGTTTTGCAGCGCGGCAGCGCGTTGGTTGAAAGTGCGCACGGATTGGGCACACACGCCGGTGTCGATACTGGGAAAAATATTGAGCACTTTGCGTTTGCCGGCAAAGTCGGCCAAGGTTTTGTCGGACAAATCGGCGGCAGTGAGGGTGAAGGCGGGAGCGGCGGCGCCAACGGCGGGCAAGTTGCCTACGGTGTTGGCGGGCGTGCCGCGGAAGGTGATGTTTGCCATTTTGCTATCCTTTTCTTGATGTTGATGAAGGTTGATACTGCGCGGCGAAGGATAGTGCTTTTTTGGCAGCTTGCCAAGCAGGCCGCCCAAAGGCATGGGTTATCGGGATGAGAATGCCTGAAAAATAGCGTTTGAATTAAGCTCCTGCGCCGTTTGGGCTTCTACGCTCCCGTCATCATCAATCACGCTAACAAAGAAGCAGATTCGCCCGGCTTCGGCAATCTCTTGCCCGCCAAGAAAATTTTTTAATTCTTTCAACGCGCCGACAAACAGGGGCAGCATGTCGCTTTTGAGGCATTCTTGTTTCTCAATCAGCCGCGCCGTAATCTTTTTATCGACTTCGGATAAGGCGGAGCTGGGCAAATCGGAACTGTCCAGCTCCCATTCGTCGGCATACCAATTCGGCTCTCGGTTGCGTTTGGTATAAGCCGCGATTTTCATGGCAACATTGCCGAAATCGCTTCCCGTAACCAAGGCACAGCCGTAAATTTCCCGCCCTTTCGCCAGTTTGGCCAATTGCAGGAAATCGTCTTTTACTGCTTGGAACAAGATATTTTTTATCATATTGCGCATCTGTATTTATTGTATTCGGGCCAGTCTTGCCATGCTGTTTTCAGGTAGCCTCACCCATCCAACGCATCCAACAAAGCAATCCGTGCGCGCAAGCCCCAATAGCTGGCCAGACCGGTGGTGCTGTGGCGCACGCGGCCGTTTTTCACCAGCACGATGGTGGGCGTGACTTGAACCTGCCATTGTTGCGCCCAACCGCCGTCTGCATCGTTTACCGTATCGAACTGCCAGCCGTGCGTTTTCAGGTAGCCCCTCACTTCCTCATCGCTGCCCGACTGCAAAGCCACGCCCACCACGGGCACGCCGTTGCGCGCGAGTTTGTCCACCGCCGGAGACGTATGCCGGCAGATGCCGCACCACGAGCCCCAAAAATACAGCACGGTGGTGCGGCCGCCGCCCAGTTCGGACAAGGTGGTTTGCCGCCCTTGCAGGGTATGCAGCGGCAGTGCGGCGACTTGTGGCGGCACGGCGGGGGCGCGATACCAGTCGAGCAGCAGGCTGATCACGATAAAAGTGGCAGCCATGGCGGCAGCTTGGCGCAGGAAGGAGAAAAGGCGTTGGCGGATGGGTGGCATAGTATGGTTTGGATGGTGTGTGGAATGGGTTTTAACTTTGCTTCGCTGCACTTTCAGGTAGCCTGTTTGATAAAAGGCTACCTGAAAAACATTGTGGAGCAGATTCTCGGCAACTGATGCTGGGTCTTATTTCTCGTGCAGCTGGCGGATTTCGTTTTGCAGCCATTCATCAAAATCGGGGCGCTGCCGGCGGAGGGCTTCGCTCTAATACAGGCAGCAGCGGGCGGTGTAGCAGGCGTTTTCGGTGTTTCGGGCAATCATCCTGGCAACGAAAGGTTCAAGCGTTGCCGCGCTGTGCCGCATCCCGCCGTGTTCGCCGTATTCGCCGCAGGTTTCGGGGTGGAGCACGTCGAGCAGGGTTTCGATTTCGGGTTGCAGGGCAAGCCAAGCGCCGTTGTCTTCGTCCGAATAAAGTACTTCTTTCAGCCACAATTTGATGTTTTCCAGTCCCTGAATACGCGGGTCGTGCCAGAGCAGGCGCAGGGTGGCGAGCTGGGCTTCGCTTTCCGGTATACCTTGCGGATTATTGTGGTCGAATTGCCAGACGAGTTCGTATAGGGCACGGTTGCGCTTTTTTTCGGGCAGCCCGAGCAGGATGTTGAGAACTTGCTCGGGGGTGTGCCATTGGGGAAGGCTGAGTTTGTGCATGATGTGTTTGGTGGGGCAGTAAGTTTCAGGTAGCCTTCCTTGACAAAATAGGCTACCTGAAAGCTTATTCAACGTTTCGCGCGGCATTCTACCGTATCTTCGCTCATTTGCCCTGCGTTGCGGCTGGCGCTTTAGCTTCGCAGAAACTTCGCTTCGCTCCGTTTTAACTCCGTTGAAGCTGCGCTTTCAGGTAGCCTTTTCTTCGGCCTCTCCCACAAAAGCGGCTGCTTGCGGTACACTTGCGCCCGTTTTATCTATAGGTAATAAAGCATGAACCTTCTTAGCGCGTTGGCGAAAATCGGCAGCATGACCATGCTGTCGCGGGTGCTCGGTTTTGTGCGCGATGCGGTGCTGGCGCGGATTTTCGGCGCGGGCATTGCCATGGACGCATTCGTGGTGGCCTTCCGCCTGCCCAACCTGTTGCGCCGTATTTTTGCCGAAGGGGCGTTTTCGCAGGCTTTTGTGCCGATTTTGGCGGAATACCGGCAGAAGAAATCGCCGGCAGAAACGCAGGAATTTGTGCAGCATGTGGCGGGGATGCTGATGTTTGCGCTGCTCATCGTTACCGCCATCGGCGTGCTGGCGGCACCGGCAGTGATTTGGGCCACGGCCAGCGGCTGGGGCGGCAAGCCGGAGAAGTTTGTGCTGGCTTCGCAGCTTTTGCGGATTATTTTCCCGTATATCCTGCTGATTTCGCTATCGTCTTTAGTGGGCAGCATTCTCAACACCTACGGCAAGTTTTCCGTGCCGGCCTTCACACCGGTGTTGCTGAATGTGTCGCTCATCGGCTTTGCGCTGTTGGGAGCGAAGCATTTCGAGCAGCCGGTGATGGCTTTGGGCTGGGGCGTGTTTTGCGGCGGGGTGCTGCAACTGGGTTTCCAGCTGCCTTGGCTGTTTAAGCTGGGCTTTTTGAGAATACCGAAGCTGCGTTTCGGCGATCCGGCGGTGAACCGGGTGATTAAACAGATGGCGCCGGCCATTTTGGGCACGTCGGTGGCGCAGGTGTCGTTGGTGATCAACACGAATATTGCGTCGTACTTGCAAAGCGGCAGCGTATCGTGGATGTATTTTGCCGACCGGCTGATGGAGCTGCCCACCGGTGTGTTGGGCGTGGCGCTGGGCACGATTCTGCTGCCGGGGCTGTCTAAACACGCCGCCACGGGCGACAAACGAGAATTTTCCGCGCTGTTGGATTGGGGCTTGCGCCTGTGCCTGCTGCTCACGGCGCCGGCGGCGGTGGGTATGGCGGTGCTGGCCTTCCCGCTGGTGGCCACGCTGTTTATGTATAACAAAATCGGCGTGCACGACGCGCTGATGACGCAACAGGCGCTGATTGCCTATGCGGTGGGGCTCTTGGGGCTGATTCTGATTAAGGTGCTGGCGCCGGGATTTTACGCGCAGAAAAACATCAAAACACCGGTGAAGGTGGCGATTGTAACGCTGGTGTGCACGCAGCTGATGAACCTGATATTTGTGTGGAAGCTGCAGCATGCGGGGCTGGCGCTTTCCATCAGCTTGGGCGCGTGTATCAATGCGGCGTTTCTGTTTTTATTGTTGCGGATTAAAGAGATGTATCAGCCCAAGGCGGGCTGGCGCACGTTTTTGCTGAAGCTGGCGATTGCGCTGGCCGTGATGGCCGGCGGGCTTTGGGCGGTGCAGCATTATGTGGCGCTGGAGTGGGTACGCGTGGGCGGCTTGCGGCGCACGGGGCAGCTGTTTGCGCTAATCGGTTTCGGCATGATGCTGTATTTTTCCACGCTGGGGCTGCTGGGCTTCCGGCCGCGCCACTTCAAGCGGCGGGAGATGTAGCTTTGGAGATTTCAGGTAGCCTTTTGACCAGCCGTTGGAGGCTACCTGAAAATTGAAAAACACAACTGCAACGAAGTTATAGTCGATTAAAATAAAAATGAGACAAGGCGGCGAGCCGCAAGGCGTACAGGTAGTACGTCAAGGCGAGCCAACGCCGTATCATTGCAATTTTAATCGACTATAAAACCACAATCCAAACAAAACAAATCCGTCGGCAAACCATTGTATTTGCCGACGGATGTTATCGTTGCAAAGGGAAGAGATTATTCGTCGTCTTCCTCTGCCAAGGCGGGATGTGCTGCTTCCTGATTGCGGCCAATCAGCCACAACGCGCCGCCCACTACGATAAGCGCAATCTTAATGCCCCAGGCCACGCCGTCGCCCCAGTTATAAATCCAAAACAATACTTTCGGCACATAGTTGAATAGATCCAAGAAAATCGCCAGGATGCCCAACACAGCCAAAGTGCTGCCAAAGTTCTGCATCATCATTCCCTTTTTTTGGTTAAGAAAGAAGCTGGGATTCTACACAAAGCATACATTTTTTCAAGCAACAAACGGAAGTGGTATGATACCGCCTTCGCAATCCCAACACACAAAAGGAACCGCCATGCCCCTACTCGACAGCTTCACCGTAGACCACACCCGCATGCACGCCCCCGCCGTGCGCGTGGCCAAAAATATGCGCACCCCCAAAGGCGACGACATCACCGTGTTCGACCTGCGCTTCTGCGTGCCCAACCAAGAAATCCTGCCCGAAAAAGGCATCCACACGCTGGAACACCTGTTTGCCGGCTTCATGCGCGAGCATCTCAACGGCACCAACGTAGAAATTATCGACATTTCCCCCATGGGCTGCCGTACCGGCTTCTACATGAGCGTGATCGGCACCCCTGGCGAAGAAGCCGTAGCTGCCGCCTGGCAAGCCGCCATGCAGGATATTTTAAACGTGCAAAACCAAAGCCAAATCCCCGAGCTGAACGAGTACCAATGCGGCACCTACCGCATGCACTCCCTCGAAGAAGCAAAAGAAATCGCCCGCAACATCCTCGCCCGCCAAATCGGCATCAACAAAAACGCCGACCTCGCCCTGAGCGAAGACATTCTCGGCAAGCTGTAAACCACCCAGCAAAGAGGCTACCTGAAACATATTTTTCAGGTAGCCTCTATTGCCCGCCAAACCGAACATTTGAAACAAAAGCCATGCAAACCTTCTCCCTCAACGGCCACGAACACATCGCCCTGTGCGACCTACTCAAACTCACCGGCCTGGCCGACAGCGGCGGCCAAGCCAAAACCTGGATCGCCGAAGGCCGCGTGCGCCGCAACGGCGAAACCGAAACTCGCAAAACCGCCAAAATCCTCGCCGGCGAAATCATCGAGCTGGATAACGGCAGCGTGATTGAAGTGCAGGAATAAACCTACCCAAGTTGGCGTAACCGCAAATATAGTGAATTAAATTTAAACCAGTACAGCGTTGGTTCGCCTTGCCGTACTATTT
>ERZ772772.220-NODE-220-length-35301-cov-5.210691_pt1 | contig 35301 bp, 27 predicted proteins | sample MGYA00511484_ERZ772772 | MGnify/ENA primary metagenome ERZ772772 (study PRJEB29015, sample SAMEA2737913) | human oral metagenome | biome: human oral; feature: human-associated habitat; material: dental | place: China | collected 2088 ... | reverse complement strand
TATGGCTCGACTTTGCCAAAGACAAGGCGGTAAGCCGCAGACAGTACGAGCAGTACGGCAAGGCCCGGCCAACACAGCAACGCCGTATTTTGGCGAAGGAAGCCGCTATTTCAGGCTTTACCCGTGTTTTCGAGATATTCGATGACCAGTTGCAGGTTCTGCACGCCGTTGAATTCGTTGATGGATAGCCGGTAAACGGCGCGAATCGTGCCGTGGACGGCATCGCTGAAGTTGAAGCAGATGGCGTCGAACAGCGCCGCGCCCTTGCGCAAACGCAGCTTTAGGTGCCTGTCTTTGAGCAGACGTTGGTGTTCGACGACGAATTCGTCGGCAAACAGCGGCGGCGGAAAGCTTTGTCCCCAGACTTCTTCATCCAGCATTTTCGCCGTTTCGAGCGACAGATAGCCCGTTTCCAGCGCGCCGTCGGTTTCCAGCGTGCGGGTCAGCGCGGCGGGGTCGAGCAGTTCTCGGGCTACTTCGACCAAACATGCCCGAAAGCGGGGGAAATCCGCCTCCATGATGCTTGCGCCGGCGGCCATGGCGTGCCCGCCAAAACGCTTGAGCAGGCCGGGCGCGCGTTTGTCGATCAGGTCGAGGGCATCGCGCAGGTGCAGGCCGGGAATCGAGCGGCCGGAGCCTTTCAGCTCGTTGCCGGCGGTGGCAGGTGCGTCGGCAGTGGGCACTGAGTCGTCAGAATTTTCACTTCGGTCAGGTCGGTGTCCTTCGCCGCGCGCAAAGACGAATACCGGCCGATGGCGCTGTTCCTTGATGCGTGCGGCCAGAATGCCGATGACGCCTTGATGCCAAGCGGGGTCAAAGAGTGCGATGGCGGCCTCGTCGGGTGCTTCCGTGCCGCCGTTCGCATAGGCTAAATCTGCCATTCCGGCGAGGGCGCGCATCGCCTGTTCCTGCATGCCGGCTTCGATGGTTTTGCGCTCCCGATTGTAGGCGTCGAGCTGCTGCGCCAGATTGAGGGCGTAAGCTTCGTCGTTGGTGAGCAGGGTTTCGATGCCGGTCGACATGTCGGCCAAGCGTCCGGCGGCGTTGAGGCGGGGCCCGGTGACGAAGCCGAGGTCGAACGCCGTAGCCCGTGCCGGGTCGCGGCCGGCAGCCCGGAGCAGCGCGCGTAGTCCGGGCGTCAGCCTGCCTGCGCGGATACGCTTTAAGCCCTGGTGTACAAGGAGGCGGTTGTTGTGGTCGAGTGGGACGACATCGGCGACGGTGCCGAGTGCGACGAGATCGAGCAACGATGCAAGGTTGGGCTCGCTGCCGTCGGCAAAGTGCCCGCGTGCGCGCAGTTCGGCGCGCAGCGCCAGCATGACGTAGAAGATGACGCCGACGCCGGCCAGGCTCTTGCTTGGGAAATCACAGCCCGGCTGATTCGGATTGACGATGCAGTCGGCCTCGGGCAGGGTTGCGCCGGGCAGGTGGTGGTCGGTGATTAGTGTCGTCATGCCAAGTTTCCGGGCGCGGGCGATGCCGTCGAGGCTGGCGATGCCGTTATCGACGGTCACGAGCAGTTCGCAGCCGCGCGCTGCTGCCAGGTCGGCGAGCGGCGGCGTCAGGCCGTAGCCATCGGAAAAGCGGCTGGGCACCAGGTAATCGACATGAACGCCTTGCGCGCCGGTCAGCGCCCGTAAGGCACGGATGCCGACGGCGCAGGCCGTGGCGCCATCGCAGTCGTAGTCGGCAACGATGAGGATTTTTGCCTGCGCCTCGATGGCATCGGCGAGCAGTACGGCGGCGTCGGCCGCATGGGTCAGGCGTTCGGGCGGCAGCAGTGCGGCGAGGCCGTAATCGAGTTCGTCACGGCCGGCGATGCCGCGCGCAGCGTACAGGCGCGCCAGCAGGGGATGCACGCCGTCCTGTTCGAGCTGCCACTGGCTGCGCGGCGATGCGCGGCGGGCGCTCAGGCGGGTGGAATGTGTGTTGTGGGCGTCAAAGGCGTTCGAGTCGGATAGGGTCATCGTTTTATTTGCGCGTTATTGCGTGTCGTGGTTCATCGGTGCGGCCGGCGACCTGCTGCGCTTTAAATTTGTGGAAGGCCGCAGGCCGCAGGCACCGGTAAAGGGTGCGGAAAAGTGTACTATAGACGCCTTGTTTATCTTTCATCGGGCCACCGCGCAGATACCGCACAGAATATGGCATTGCCTTATGAATTGGCCATTGGTTTGCGCTACACGCGCGCCAAGCGGCGTAACCATTTTATTTCCTTCATCTCGCTGATCTCGATGCTCGGCATTGCGCTGGGGGTGACGGCGCTGATCGTCGTGCTGTCGGTGATGAATGGCTTCCAGAGCGAGCTGCGTGGTCGCATCCTGGCGGTTGTCTCGCATATCCAGATCAGCGGGGCCAATGGTGATATGACCGGCTGGGAGGCAGTAGCGGCGCAGGCCTCCGGACAGCCGCATGTGCTGGCGGCTGCGCCTTATGTGCAGGCGCAGGGAATGCTTTCTTCCGGCCAGTCGGTGCGCGGCGCGATGGTACGCGGCATTTTGCCGGAGCTGGAAGATAAGGTGGCCGATTTTAGGCCGCATATGAAGGAAGGGACGCTCGATTCGCTGACGCCGGGTTCGTTCAATGTTGTGCTGGGCAGCGAACTGGCGCGCGCATTGGGCGTTTTTGTTGGTGACAAGGTAACGGTGATCGCGCCGCAGGGCGTGGTGACGCCCGCCGGTGTCCTGCCGCGTTTGAAGACGTTTACCGTGAGCGGTGTTTTTGAAGTGGGCATGTTCGAGTACGACAGCGGAATGGCCTTGATCCGCATGGAAGATGCACAGCTATTGTATCGGCTCAATGACCGCGTTTCCGGCGTGCGTCTGAAGCTCGATGACCTGTTCATGGCGCCGCGCGTGGTGCGCCAGCTGGCGAATACGCTCAATACGCCGGCCTATATCAGCGACTGGACGCAGAGTCATGCAAATTTCTTCCGCGCCGTGCAAATCGAGAAGAACATGATGTTCATCATTCTTTCGTTGATCGTTGCCGTCGCTGCGTTCAATATCGTTTCGACACTGGTTATGGCGGTGACCGACAAGCAGGCGGATATTGCCATTCTGCGCACATTGGGTGCCAGCCCGCACAGCATCATGGGCATCTTTATCGTCCAGGGTGCGTTGATCGGCTTTATCGGCCTGGGACTCGGCGTCGTTGGCGGTGTGACGCTGGCGCTCAATATCGATGTGGTCGTGCCGTTTATCGAGCGCGTGCTCGGTACGCAACTGTTCGACAAGCAGGTGTATTACATCCCCAGTCTGCCTTCCGAACTGCAATGGCGTGATGTGACGACCGTGACGGGCGTTTCCTTTATCCTGTCGCTGGTGGCGACGTTGTATCCCAGTTGGCGCGCTTCGCGCGTCAATCCGGCAGAGGCGCTGCGTTATGAGTAAGGTTGAGAACATCGTGTTGGCCTGCCGCGGACTGCGTAAAGTATTCCGTGAAGGCGCTGGCGCGGCCAATAAGGTGCCGGTGTTGAGCGGCGTCGACCTTGCCGTGGCAGCGGGCGAACGTGTGGCGATCGTTGGCGCTTCTGGATCGGGTAAAAGTACGCTGCTGCATCTGCTCGGTGGCCTCGATACGCCGAGTGGCGGCGAAATCGCCTTGATGGGCAAGAATCTGGCTACGATTGGCGACGCCGAACGTGGTGAGCTGCGCAACCGCCATTTGGGTTTCGTTTACCAGTTCCATCATCTGCTGCCCGAATTCAGCGCGCTGGAAAATGTCGCAATGCCGCTGATGATCCGGCGTGCGGAAAAAAGCGAGGCGGAAGCGCGTGCGACGGCGATATTGACGGAGGTCGGGCTGGCGCATCGCCTGGACCATACACCCTCAGAGCTTTCCGGCGGGGAGCGGCAGCGGGCGGCTATTGCGCGTGCGCTGGTGACCGAGCCGGCCTGCGTACTGGCTGATGAGCCGACCGGCAATCTCGACCGGCAGACCGCCGAAAGTGTGTTTGAACTGATGCTGACGCTGAACCGATCGCGCCGGACGAGTTTTATCATTGTCACCCACGATACGGCGCTCGCCGGCCGCGCCGATCGTATCCTAACCTTGTGCGATGGCGTGCTGCATGATGCGTTGCTACGCTGACGCTTGAGTTTAAAGGCGACAAAAGACGATAGGGCGTTCTATCTCGTCAAATGCCTGGAAATTACTCGTGGTGGTCGCGGTACTACACGGTTTTGCCGTGTTGGCTTTTTCTGAAAGCGATAAAGGTTTTTTGCTTGGACAGTGAGGATGGGGGCGGAAGGCGTATCACCCGTTCTTGTCGGTTTGAATCGCGGTTCCTGCATTGGGGCTCATTCCGCCATATCCAATCAAGGCGACGAGTCCAACAGCGGCGATCAGCACGAACGACCGCTGATAGTTTTCCAGTGCATAGGGCGTTGCCGAGGCCGACGCGGCGCATCTCAACGCCAAGGCTCCCAACCCGACGCCTAAACTCGAGGCGAGCTGGAGGGCGGTACTGTAGAGCGTGTTGGCCGACGACATCTTCTGTTGCGGTACGTCCGCATAAGCCACCGTATGCAAGGTGCTCAACTGTACGGAACGGAAACTTCCCATCAGAAACAGGACGCCGATGATGGCGAAAACGGGGAAGGCTGCGTTGAACAGTGCACAGGCAGCGGTGGACAGCGAAAGCAGCAGTGCATTGAAAAAGAGAATGTGCTTGATGCGCCAGCGGTGCATCATCCACACCGTGAAGGGCTTGGTGATCAGATTGCCCAACATCAGCGAGAGCAGCAGCAATCCGGAGTGGAAGGCATTGAAATGCAGTCCTTCTTGAAACAGCAGCGGCAGCAGAAACGGCGTTGCCCCGATAACCATCATCGACAACATGCCGTAAGTGATGGTCACTGAATAGGTAGGAACGCTCATCACTGAATAGTCTATCAGCGGCGACCGGGAATGCAGGGAATGGCGGACGCTCAGCGCAAACAATAGAAAGCATGCGAGCAGCAAAGCAAGGGCGCGAGCAAAATCAGCATCATTGCTGCCCAGCAACTCCAGGCTGTACATTAGCCCCGAAAGCGACAGGGCGTTCAGCAGGAAGTCGGACACATCCAGTTTCCCCCGCAGCTTGTTTGCCGGTTGTTTGGGAATGTATTGGATTGCCAGAGCGAAAACGAGTAAACCAATCGGAATGTTGAGAAAGAATATCCAGCGCCACGAGAGATAGGTGGCGAGAAAACCGCCGACGGGCGGACCAACTACAGGGGCGATGAGCCCCGGCGTGGTAATCCACGCGATGGCGTTTACCAGGTCGCGCTTGTCGCAGTTCTTCAGGACGGCCAGCCGCCCTACGGGCACCATCATCGCTCCTGCAATACCCTGCGCAAAACGCACGATGGCAAACTGCGTCAGGCTGTGGCAGAGCGAGCACAGGACGGAGGCGCCAATAAAGCCCAATACGGCATAAGCGAACAGCGAACGTGTGCCATATCTGTCGGCTGCCCAGCCGCTGACGGGAATAAATACTGCCAGCGAAACCATGTATGCCGTGATGCCTACGCTCATCCTGCCGCTTTCCACGCCGAAGTTGGCAGCCATCTGTGGCAGGGCTGTGACCAAAGCGGTCGAGTCGATGTATTCCATGAAAAAAGCCACGGCCACAAGGGCGATGACTATTCGTGAAACATGCTGTTTCATCTGATTGCTTCCCTGGATCGGGGTATTGCGGTGCTTTTCGGACGGTTTTTATCAATTCAGCTATAACACTGCCTCTAACTGGATTTGCCGTCGTCTAGTGTTTACGGTGTTTTGTCGAACGCTATGTTATTTGTGCAGCACGTGGGGTTACATGAGGTTTATGCATGGCGGAAAATTTTTCTTCAGATTTTCTTCCGCCGTATCTTTGCGACACGCGGCCGGCTACACGTGAAATGAGTTGAGCGGAAATATGAGGCAAGCGGTTTGCCTGCCGATTTGTTTCCAGTGACTCTTTTCCGTTTGCCGGCCTTTTTTCTTTTTAGTCGGCGCAGGCTTTGCCGCGATTAGGTTGGAAGCCTTTTGCTTTCGCATCGGCTTCGGTCATGTATTCCCCTTGTTTGGTCTTGCCGTACCAGCGCGTATTCGGGCAGTGGTAGATTTTTTTCGTCGCGTTGGCCCAAACCATGCCGGGAGCGGCGGGTGCGCCTGCTGCCGTTGCCTGCTGTGCAGTATTTGTCTGCGGGGTGGTGGGGGCCGATGACGCATTGGGACTGGGAGTGGCACCGGGAGCGGGGGATGCAGGCGGAGTAGCTTGACTGGCCGGATCGGTTGGGCTGGTGTTTGCGCTTGCGCCATACCATGTCTGTATGCCCTTGTGTCCGCGGCAGGCGCCTTGTTTATTCTTTCCCGTGTAATAGGTGCCGTCCTTGCATAATCCCGTTGCATTGGCGGGGGCGTCTGCCGGCGCTTGTGCGAAAGATGTGCCGGTAAAGCAGCCGGCGATGAGCAGGACAGAAAACAGGTTTTTTCTCATGGCATTTTTCTCCTTGGGATAAATTAATGTCTGGAAAACCCGCTGTGGTTTTGCGCGGATGTATGGATTAGGCAAACAGGAGTTTATGCAAAAACACTAGTGCTGCCAAGATGTATTCCGGTTAAAGAGGGCGTGGGGCGAATCTGTGTTTTTAATGATTAAGCTACTGAGACGCATCACAGGACAGTAATCAGCCATCAATAATTAATTTTTTCCTCTGCGGCCTTGTGTCCTCCCCAGAGCATTTCCGGCGATGGCGGATATCGTGGTTTTGTATTTTGATGGCAATCCTGGAAAACAAGCGCCCCACTTGAGGCCAGGAGGAGTGGGTATCGTATTATCTCTTCTGGAATGATTTAATGGTCGGGGCGGCGGGATTCGAACTCGCGACCCCTTGCACCCCATGCAAGTGCGCTACCAGGCTGCGCTACGCCCCGACAGGCGCGGATTATAACCGATGTTCTGCTGATGGAGTATGAATAAGTGGGAATCAATGAAGGCTGGACATATTCACCCGATCCTTGGGCAGGTTAAGGATCAGTTTTCAGAAGTTCAGCAATTTCCCGCAACGTTTTGCCCAAAGCCTCTGGCGTTATGGAGGAGGGATTTGACTTGTTTTTGTCGGCTTCATCGAGCCGGCTGCGTGCGCCATTGATCGTAAATCCCTGGTTATAGAGCAGTTCGCGGATACGGCGGACAAGTAAAACTTCGTGATGCTGGTAATAACGACGATTACCGCGGCGCTTGACAGGTTTGAGTTGGGCGAATTCCTGCTCCCAGTAGCGCAGTACATGCGGTTTGACATCGCACAGCTCGCTCACCTCGCCAATCGTAAAGTAGCGCTTGGCGGGAATCGGTGGGAGTGGTGTTTTCCCGGCGTCCTTAAGATGGCTGAGTCCCATGGTAGGAAGATTCCACTTCACTCTTTAGCTTTTGGCTGGCGTGGAAAGTGACGACGCGGCGTGCAGTAATCGGAATTTCTTCGCCTGTTTTGGGGTTGCGTCCAGGACGTTGCGGCTTGTCACGCAGCTGAAAATTACCGAAACCGGAAATTTTGACGCCATCGCCGCGCTCAAGTGCATTGCGAATTTCTTCAAAGAAAGCCTCTACCATATCTTTGGCTTCGCGTTTGTTGAGGCCGACTTTTTCAAACAGCAAATCAGCCAATTCTGCCTTGGTCAGTGTCATGTTGTTTCCCTATTAGACGCGGAGCTGTGCGGCGCAGTTTTGTTGTAGGCAAGCTGTCAGTTCTTGCATGGCGGCATCGACCTCTGCATCTTGCAAAGTACGTTCAGTATCTTGCATAACTATACGGAAAGCAAGACTTTTTTTTCCTTGTTCAATCCCTTTTCCGGTATACACGTCGAATAAGCGGATTTCACGGATAAGCGGCGGCAACTTGCCATGAAGACCGTCGAGAATCTGCTGAAACTCTAGCTTTCCATCGACGACAATAGCTAAATCTCGTACGACGACAGGCTGCTGAGAGATATCTGCGAAGTGAGGCGGACGGGTTTGGGTGAGAACATCCAAATCGATTTCAAAGAGTACGGGCGAGAGTGGCAGGTCGTATTTTTGCTGCCATTGTGGATGCAGCTCACCCAAATAACCGACAGGTGCCTCGTCGACAACGATGCGTGCGCAGCGGCCAGGGTGCAGGGCAGGGTGAGTCGCGGCTTCAAAGCGCGCCGTTTTGGGCGCCAGTAGCAATTCAAGCTCCCCTTTGAGATCGAAGAAGTCGACATTGCGCGTCGGTATTCCCCATTGTTCGGGTAATGTGCCACCGTAAGCTAAGGCGGCCAGCTTCCAGGGCTGACGAAAACCGGCGACTGGCGCACCGTTGGTATCGCGGAAGAAACAACGCCCGGTTTCGAAGAGGCGAACCCGATTTTGCTTGCGCCTGAGGTTGGTAACGACATTGGCGACAAGGCCGCCAATGAGGGTCGAGCGCATAACGCTCATCTGGCTGGCGATTGGATTAGCAAGCCGGATAGGCGAGGTATTGGCCGCAAAGTCGGTTTCCCAGGACTCGTCGATAAAAGCGTAATTAATAACCTCCTGAAAGCCGCGATCGGCCAAGGTTTGCCGGATGCGCGCCAGCGGGCGCACACTTTCCGTTTGCGGCAACATGGCCAGGCGCGCGTGTGGCATATGCGAAGGAATGCTGTCGTAACCGTGAATACGGGCGATTTCTTCGATCAGGTCTTCTTCAATCTCGATATCAAAGCGGTAACTTGGCGGCGTGACGGTGAAATTTTCACCATCACGCACGAACGGCAGGTTTAGTCGCTGAAGAATCTTGCCAATTTCTTCTCCGGCAATAGCGATGCCCAGTACTTTGGTGACGCGCGCCGGACGTAGGCGGATGGGAGAGCGGGCGGGCAGTGTGCCCATTGCTTCGCTGATAGGACCGGCCTGTCCGCCACAAATGTCAAGAATCAATCGTGTGGCGCGTTCGAGGGCGAGGCGCGCGCCACCGAAGTCGACACCGCGTTCAAAGCGGTATGAAGCATCGGAACTAAAACCATAACGGCGTGCCCGTCCAGCAACGGCAGCAGGAGCGAAGAAGGCGGATTCGAGAAAAATTTCACGTGTTTTCAGCGTAATACCGCTTTCCTCACCGCCCATGATGCCGGCAACGGCGAGCGGACGACATTCATCAGTAATGAGCAGCACATCATCCTGCAATTCAAGTGTCTGTTCGTTGAGCAGCAAGATTTTTTCACCGGCGTGCGCCATGCGCGCATGAATAGCGCCTTGCAGTTTGGCGTTGTCGAAAGCGTGCAGTGGCTGGCCAAGTTCGAGCATTACGTAGTTGGTAACGTCGACGAGCGCAGAAATCGAGCGAATTCCCGAGCGTTCCAGGCAGCGTTTCATCCACTCCGGCGTCGGCGCTTTGGCGTCGGCACCGACGATAAGACGCCCGCAGTACAACGGACAGGCGCCAGGCGCATCAAGCACGATCGCACGCTGTGCGTCGATTTCCGGTTTGACGGGGTTGATCTCCGGATAGGTGATTGGTGCGCCGGTGAGAGCCGCCACTTCACGGGCAACGCCGAGGAGAGAGAGACAATCGGCTCGGTTGGGCGTCAGCTTGAGCGTGAGCAACCGGTCATCCAGATCAAGGTAGGTTCGGATATTTTCGCCAACCGGAGCATCTGCTGGCAAGATCAGCAAGCCCGAGGCATCGTCGGAAATACCCAGCTCGCGTGCCGAACAAAGCATGCCGCTCGATTCGATGCCGCGCACCTTGGCGATCTTGATTTTGAAGTCACCGGGTAGGTGGGCGCCCGGCAAAGCGCATGGTACTTTGATTCCCGGTGCGACATTGGGGGCGCCACAGACGATTTGTTTGATTTCTCCACCGATGTCGACGCGGCAGACGTTGAGGCGGTCCGCATCAGGATGCTTCGTGACCTCCAGTACATGGGCGACGATAACGCCTTCGAAGGCGGGGGCAACGCTTTCGTCTTCCTCAACTTCAAGGCCGGCCATCGTCAGCAGATGTGTAAATTCGACACCGGTAATTTTGGGATCGACAAAGCTGCGAAGCCAGGATTCTGAGAATTTCATGGGCAATCCATCATGCAAACTGACGCAAAAAGCGTAAATCGCCGTCAAAGAACAGGCGTAGGTCGTTAATGCCGTAACGCAGCATGGTCAGGCGATCCGGCCCCATACCGAAGGCAAAGCCGATGTATTTTTCCGGATCGATTTTTACGTGGCGTAAGACATTCGGGTGTACCATGCCGCAACCGGCAATTTCCAGCCAGCGGCCTTCTAGCGGACCACTCATGAAGGCAACGTCAATTTCGGCGGAAGGTTCGGTGAATGGAAAAAAGGACGGGCGAAAACGAACCTGCAATTCATCACTTTCGAAAAAACGGCGCAGAAAGTCGGCTACAACACCCTTCAGGTCGGAAAAACTGACATTTTCTCCAATCCAAAGTCCCTCAACTTGGTGGAACATCGGCGAATGTGTGGCGTCGGAATCAACGCGGTAAACACGGCCTGGTGCGATAATCCGGATTTCCGGCATTGTTTCGAGATGCTGGTATTTCGCTACATGCGCTTGCATATAGCGTACCTGGATTGGGCTAGTGTGCGTACGTAGCAGCACGTCGGGCGCAACCTTACCCTGTTCGTCGAACAGGTAGAAGGTGTCGTGCATCGATCGCGCTGGATGGTCTTCAGGTGTGTTCAGTGCTGTGAAATTCTGGAAGTCAGCCTCAATCTCGGGACCGTCCGCGACTTCAAAACCAATCGAGCGGAAAAGCGCTTCGATGCGCTCCAGCGTGCGCGTTACCGGGTGCAGGCCACCACGTGTTTCACCGCGACCGGGCAGGGTGACATCAAGAGATTCTTCTGCCAGCCGTGTTTCCAGCATTGCAGCACGGATTGCTTCACGACGGGATGCAAGCGCATTCTCGATGCTCGTCTTGACCTGATTGATGGCAGCGCCCATCTGTTTGCGCTCTTCAGGTGAGAGCTTGGCCATGCCCTTGAGCAATTCAGTAATCTGACCGCTTTTGCCAAGGTAACGCGCTTTGATTTGCTCAAGTTTGTCTGCATCACCAATAGCGGCAAAGGCTGCAATCGCTTCCTGCGCAATCTGTTCAAGATTCAGCATGAATAAATTCCTCGTCGTCGAACAAAAAAGGGAGGCGAGCGCCTCCCTTTATCGTATCAGCCAAGTCAGGAAGCAATCTGCGCCTTGGCCTGATTGGCAAGTGCTGCGAAGGCCGGTTTGTCAAAGACAGCAAGATCAGCCAATACTTTGCGATCGACTTCGATTTGCGCCTTCTTTAGGCCGTTCATCAGCGTGCTGTACTTCAGACCTAATTCGCGTGCTGCGGCATTGATACGCGCGATCCACAAAGTGCGGAACTGACGTTTTCTTTGACGGCGATCACGATACTGGTACTGGCCGGCTTTCATTACCGCTTGTTTGGCGATGCGGTAAACATTTTTCCGACGGCCACGATAACCCTTGGCCTGAACAAGAATCTTTTTGTGACGCGCACGCGCCGTAACTCCACGTTTAACTCTGGGCATATCGGTCTCCTTATGCGTAAGGCATCATGGCGAGAACCAAGGCCTTGTCGGATTCATGAACGCCGATCATGCCGCGTAACTGGCGCTTGCCTTTGGTAGTTTTTTTGGTCAGGATGTGACGCTTAAATGCCTGCGCGCGTTTGATGCGACCGCTGGCGCTGACCTTGAAACGCTTTTTAGCGCCACTTTTGGTCTTCATTTTGGGCATTGAATGCTCCTTTTTAAATATGGCGGCAGGTGGCTCCCGGCGGGCGCACTTGCTAACCTGACACCACTTAGTAAAAGTAAAACTACAATTCTACCGTGTTGTACGTAAAAATGCGGAGGCTGCGGTATTACATATGAGATATACAGTCGCGTATTGCGACTGCTATTTTTTCCGTAGTGGCGCCAGAATCATCACCATCTGACGGCCTTCCATTTTAGGCATCTGCTCAACACTGGCATAGTCCTGTAAATCGACCTTGATCCGTTCGATTTGACGCATCCCGATGTCTTGGTGGGCCATTTCACGCCCGCGAAAGCGCAAGGTGGCTTTGACTTTGTCGCCGTCTTGCAGAAAACGAATCATGTTGCGCAGTTTGATCTGGTAGTCATTTTCGTCAGTTCCTGGGCGCAATTTGACTTCTTTGACCTGAATCTGCTTTTGCTTGAGTTTCTGTTCGTGCTGGCGTTTCTGCTCTTGGTATTTGAACTTGCCGTAATCCATAATTCGGCAAACGGGCGGTTGCGCCAGTGGAGCAATTTCTACGAGATCAATACCGACTTCTTCAGCTAGATACAACGCCTGTCGCACGCTCATGATGCCGAGCGCTTCCCCATCCACGCCGATCAGACGGATTTCTGGGGCAGTAATTTCTTCGTTGATGCGTTGTGTTTTTTGCTGTGCGATGACTTTTTCCTCCTGTTTTTTGACAAAATTAAGTCGCGCTACTACGCGTTACGACTTCCTGCTGAAGGCGTTTAATCAGAGTATCAAGTGTCATTTGACCGAGATCCTGACCACCGCGCGTTCGCACGGCAACTTTGTCCGTTGCTTTTTCCTTATCGCCGACGACAAGCTGATACGGCAGTCTATTCAGGCTATGCTCACGTATTTTATAGTTGATTTTTTCATTGCGCAAATCGGCCTCGGCGCGCAATCCCGCCTCACGTAGTGTTTTCACAACATGCTTGGCATAGTCGACCTGGCTCTCCGAAATGTTGAGAACAACGGCTTGCACTGGCGAGAGCCACAGGGGCAGGGCACCCGACCAGTTTTCGATAAGAATGCCGATGAAACGTTCAAGTGAGCCGAGAATGGCGCGGTGCAGCATGACTGGCGTATGGCGTGCATTATCTTCACCAACATACTCGGCACCTAGGCGGCCGGGCATCGAGAAATCGACTTGTACGGTGCCGCATTGCCAAGAACGGCCGATGGCGTCCCGAATGTGAAATTCGATTTTTGGTCCATAAAATGCGCCTTCGCCGGGCAGTTCGGCCCATTCGAGACCAGATGCACGTAAGGCGGCGCGTAGGGCATTTTCGGCTTTGTCCCAAACCTCGTCGGAGCCGACGCGCCCTGCTGGGCGTAAGGCGAGCTTAACTGCGATATCGTGGAAACCGAAATCGGCGTAAACCCGTTTGACTAGTGCGTTGAACGTGGTGACTTCTGATTCGATCTGGTCTTCGGTGCAAAAAATATGTCCATCATCCTGCGTGAAACCGCGCACGCGCATGATACCGTGTAGCGCACCGGATGGCTCGTTACGGTGGCAGGAGCCAAATTCTCCATAGCGTAACGGCAGATCACGGTAACTACGCAGGCCTGTATTGAAGATCTGCACATGTCCGGGGCAGTTCATCGGCTTGATTGCGTAATCGCGTTTTTCCGATTCAGTGAGGAACATGTTGTCCTTAAAATGCGCCCAGTGTCCGGATTTCTCCCACAACGAGCGGTCAAGAATCTGTGGACATTTGACTTCCTGATAGCCGTTTTCCTGGTAAACGCGGCGCATGTATTGTTCGATCTGCTGCCAGATTGTCCAGCCTTTCGGATGCCAGAAAACCATGCCGGGCGCTTCGTCCTGCAAGTGAAATAGATCGAGATGCCGGCCCAGGCGGCGATGGTCGCGCCTCTCGGCTTCTTCGAGCATTGTCAGGTAAGCCTCCTGCTCTTCCTTCTTGGCCCAGGCGGTACCGTAGATACGCTGCAATTGTTCATTGTGGTGGTCGCCGCGCCAGTAGGCGCCTGCTACTTTCATCAGCTTGAAAATCTTGAGCTTGCCGGTCGATGGCACGTGTGGTCCGCGGCAAAGATCGATGAAATCGCCCTCGCGGTAGAGCGATACCGTTTCGCCGGGAGGAATGGCGGCGATCAACTCAGCCTTGTAATGTTCACCAATGGAATTAAAAAAATTTGTGGCCTTGTCGCGATCCCAGACTTCGCGCGTGACAGGGATATCGCGTTTAGCGAGTTCGGCCATGCGTTTTTCAATGGCTTGCAAATCCTCTGGCGTAAACGGACGTTTGAACGAAAAATCATAGTAGAAGCCGTTTTCGATGACTGGTCCGATTGTTACCTGTGCATCTGGAAACAGTTCCTTGACGGCGTAAGCGAGTAGATGCGCCGTTGAGTGGCGGATGATGTCTACGCCTTCGGGGTCTTTGTCGGTAATGATGGCCAGTTGCGCATTGTGTTCGATGCAGAACGAGGTATCGACCAGACGGCCGTCGACTTTACCGGCCAGTGCCGCTTTTGCGAGTCCGGCGCCGATACTTTGCGCCACTTCGGCGACGGTGACCGATTGCATGAATTCCCGCTGAGAACCATCGGGCAAGGTAATGACCGGCATCTTTTTTAACCCCAGAAAAGAAAAAAGCCAGAGACACGCTCTGGCTTCGGTATTTGGTAGGCGCGATTGGACTCGAACCAACGACCCCCACCATGTCAAGGTGGTGCTCTAACCAGCTGAGCTACGCGCCTTCTTTGTCGCCGAGCAACATGCGACGTCGAAGAAAGCGGAATTATACGTGGCGAGGCTGGCAAGTCAACCTGGAATCGGTCTGGAAATGCATCGTTGTATGTTGGCTTGTGTTCAAAGGTTAAACGGTATGCGAGGTTTTTCGCCGATGGCGAAACTTTAGTGAAACGTTGCGCCCACTCAGGTTTCGACGGGATGCGCAGGCATTTTCAACAACAACTGGTAAAAGGACAGATCCAGCCAGTGAACGAATTTAAAGCCGACCTGCGGCAGTATTCGAACGCACTTAAAACCGAGCCGCTCATGCAAGCTGATGCTGTAGCTGTTCAAGACGTCAATAGCACCGATCATCGCATGCATGTCGTTTTGTTCGGCTGCCGCAATCAATGCCCGCATGAGTATGTATGTATATATCCCAAATCCTTCCCATGATGTGCTGCGTGCACATACACCGAATGTTCAACAGTGTGTATTGATATGCCGGCCACGTACGGCACATGCCGTAGCTGGCGAAGGCAAGTAATTTTCCAGTATCGTTTTCTACACCGATGACCGGAAAATTGCTTTTGTGCCGCGCCTCGAACCATGCCGCCACGTCTTGCAGCGAGCGCAGCTTGTCATCGGATAGCGCTGTCGAGTTGGCGATTGCTTCGTTGAGGATGCCGAGGATCGCCCTGGCATGCTTCTCAAATGAGCAGTCGATGACTGCCTTTATTATGTCGCTATCGCCATTTTTACGATTTTCCGACTGCGTATTTTTAGGACATTGGATGCGGTTGTCGTCATTTCAGTAACGATCGCCCATTAGTGAAGTGCATGATCCTTTGATGTCCCTCGCCGTCAGTCGAGTACGTGCGAGGCTAGCCCGTCAGCCAGTTTTGGCTCGAACCAGGTTGATTTGGGGGGCATGACTTCGCCGGCGTCGGCAACCGACATCAATTGGTCGAGCGGGGTCGGATACATCGAGAAAGCAACAGCCATCTCGCCGCTGTCGACGCGTTTTTCCAGTTCGCCAAGGCCGCGAATGCCGCCAACAAAGTCGATCCGTGCGTCACGTCGCAGGTCGGTGATACCGAGTACCGGGCCGAGGATTTGCTCGGAAAGTACGGAGACATCGAGCCGACGCACCGGGTCTTGCGCCGGAATAAGTTCCGGACGGATCGCCAGCGCATACCAGCGGCCGGCGACATACATGCCGAATTCGCCGACATGTTCAGGTTTGACGGCGGTTTGGGCGGGCGTGACCGCGCAGCGTTCGCCGATGGCCTTGAGGAAGCTGTCGAGGCTATGGCCGTTAAGGTCACGGACGACGCGGTTGTAATCGAAGATGCGCATCTGCCGCGCCGGGAATACGACGGCGAGGAAGTATTCCGATTCCGCATCGCTCGCAACATTGCCGGCTTTCCGCCGGCTTGCCGCAATGCGCGAGGCGGCGGCGGAGCGGTGATGCCCGTCGGCGATATAGAGCACCGGCATGGCATTGATGACAGCGCTGATGCGGGCAATGGTGGCCTCGTCATCAATCAGCCAGACAGTATGGCGGATGCCATCGTCGGCGGTCAGATCGGCGATAGTGGCGCCGGATGTGGCCTCGACAAGCAGACGCTCGGCTTCATCGCTGTCCGGGTGGGCAAGCAGTGCCGGACCGGTCTGGGCATTGAGCGCCTCGATCTGGCGCACGCGGTCGTCCTCCTTCTCCGGTCGTGTGAATTCATGCTTGCGGATCCGGTTGTTATCGTAATGCGCCACCGAGGCGGTGACGATCAACCCCGTCTGCGTATGTTCACCCATCACCAGCCGGTAGGCGTAGTAGCAGGGTTTGCGCTCACGGATCAGGATGCTGCCGTCGATCAGTCGGCGGAGATTTTCTGCCGATTTGGCATACACCTCGGGTGCGTAAGGATCGATGTTTTCGGGCAAATCGATTTCAGCTTTTGAAATGTGCAGGAAGGAATAGGGTTTGCCGGCGGCGCGTATGCGCGCCTCCTTGCTGGAAAGCACGTCATAAGGCGGGGCGGCGACCGCGGCGGCCTGCTCGGGCAGAGGGCGCAGGGCGGCAAAGGGGCGGATCAATGGGGTAGTGGTGGGGTTCAAATCAGTCTCCCGATCAAAAAGCAATCAATAAAACAGCGATGAAGTCACGGTTGGGGCAAATACCCGACGGAGCGCATGCGACCGTCGAGGCATCAACGTAGCCATGCTGGCGGACGAATCGATGTTCGCATAATAGCTATTCGGCGGACGGTACGTTCCGTTTCGGTAACACATCGCGCAGCTGTGCGGCAGCTTCGCGCAGCATATGCTCTGTCGTTGCCCAGTCGACGCAGGCGTCGGTGATCGAGCAGCCGTACTTGAGCTGGCTACGATCTTTAGGAATTGGCTGGTTGCCGGCAATGAGGTTGGATTCGATCATGACGCCGACCAGAGAATGGTTTCCATAATGGATCTGGTTAACGATGTCGGAGAGCACGAATGGTTGAAGCTTATGATCTTTGTAGCTGTTGGCGTGCGAGCAATCGACAACCAGATTGGCCGGCAGACCGGCTTTGGTTAGCGCTTCCTCGGCAATGCGAACGCTGACCGTATCGTAATTCGGACGGTCGTCGCCGCCGCGCAATACCAGATGGGCATAATGATTGCCCCGCGTGCGTACGATCGCCGTATGGCCTTCGCTGTTGATGCCTAGAAAACTGTGCTGGCGTGAGGCGGAAAGAATGGCGTTTACGGCAATGCCAATGTCACCGTTGGTCGCGTTCTTGAAGCCGACCGGCGTCGATAGGCCGGAAGCCATCTCACGGTGCGTTTGCGATTCCGACGTGCGCGCGCCGATTGCTGTCCATGCAATGAGATCGCCAAGATACTGCGGCGAAATCGGGTCGAGCGCCTCAGTGGCCGTCGGCAGGCCCAGTTCGGCAATCTCGTGCAGGAAAGCGCGCGCCTTTTCCATGCCTTTGTCGATGCAGAACGAATCGTCCATGTAAGGGTCGTTGATAAAGCCTTTCCAGCCGGTTGTTGTGCGTGGTTTTTGAAAATAAACGCGCATGATCAGCAACAGCGTATCGTCCAGTTCATCGGCCAATGCCTTGAGCCGGCGGGCATAATCGATGCCGGCGACCGGGTCGTGAATCGAACAGGGGCCGACAACGACGAATAGGCGGGGATCACGCCGGTCGAGGATATCGCGCAAGGCTTTGCGGCCGTGTATGACGGTCTGTGCCGCCTGCTTGGAAAGCGGAATGCGCGCCAGAATTTCTTTGGGCGAAGGCATTGGCTCAAAATTACCGACGTTGATATTTTCGATGGCGTTCTGGTCGTTGGGGGAATTGTCGGAAGGGGTCATTTTTTCGGATAAAAATAAGATAATTAAAGGTCGCCAAATGGAAATCAGGATGGATCAATGTGGTTTTCAATTGAAAGTTTAGATATTCACTTAATGAAGTGGGAGGTTAAATGTTTTCGCAACAAATTTTATCACAAAGTCTTCTTTACCAAAATCTTTTGGGCATTCCTTCCGTTGCTGGTAATTCCAGTAGCCTTCTGCTGAAGCAATAATTTTATTATCGGATGTGCGTTTTATTTGAATTTTCTGCCCTTCTGTAAATCCTTCTATTTTAAATAATTGAGAAACTTCTATTTCTGAAAATTGCACATAATATTGAGAGTTCAAGGAACTTTCAGGTATTGTCAAAAATAAATCGCTATATTCTATTTCACCTTCTTTTTTGTTAACCTGCTTTTTTATTACTTTTGTGATTTTCTCATTATCTTTTGAAGAGTTGTCCACTTTTTCAATAAATTCAAGCGCTGTTTTTTCTGATAAAAGTAGTCGGTCAAGATTGGATTCTTGGTAACGTCTAGAACGTCCCCATTCTGGGATAATAGCAAATCCTTTAGGAGGTTCGGTTGATTCTATAATTTCTACTTTAGCGTTTGCACAAATTGATTTAAACATAAGTGGAAATGAAAAATTATATAGCCCATCAAGTAATAAATAAATTATTACACAAAAAATGGGCATAGCCCCTGTGGATTTAAATGCACTAGCGGCTATATAAAAATAGAAAGAGGATTTTTCTTTAAATCCGGTTGTTCGTAAAATAAATGCAATGAATACAGTAAACAAACCAATAGCTGATGGGGTAAATAACGAAATCATAATCGGTATGATAAGCATACCAAACCCAAGGCTGTTGATTTTTGAGCACCACCAAGCCACGCTGGCAGTTAGTAAAGTGCTTGCTGTTACTCCAATAAGATGTGCAGTTTTTTTATTCTTCCCAATAGTTTCTTCACTGTGTGTTTTTTTAATAATTAAACTACCAATAAAAATTGAAACTATTAAAGTAACCAGAAGTGTTGGAATATATATCGTTAAAATAGCTAAACCCATGATTTATCCTTCCGAATAAAATGTCTAATATTTTTACTTTAATAATCCCATACGTTGTTTTGGCAGCTTATGCCACTTTCTCCGCACCAAGTTGTTTTAATAGCTCCCGCGTGGCGGCGATGCGTTCGGCCAATGTCGGGCAGGGGCGCACAAGTGAAAGTCTATCCTGCCCAGCAAGTTTGTAGCTACGGTTTTTCTGAATCAGGTCGATGATGATGATCGGGTCGATCGGCGGCTTCGGCTCAAACTGGACATTGACGCCATTGGCCGTTGCATCCAGCTTGATGATGCCGAGCGGACGGCAGCGCAGCCGCAGCCGGTGGCTTTCGAGCAGCGCCTGCGCCTGCGGTGGCAGTTCGCCGAAGCGGTCGATGAGTTCTTCCTGCATGGCGGCGATTTCATCCGGTGAGGTGCAGTTGGCCAGGCGTTTGTAGAGCGTCAGCCGTTCATGCACGTCGGGCGCATAGTTGCTGGGCAGCAGCGTCGGCGTGTGCAGGTTGATTTCAGTCGCAATGCCCAGCGGTTCGATCAAGTCGGCCTCTTTGCCCTGACGCAGCGCGCTGACGGCGCGGTTGAGCATTTCGCTATAGAGGCTAAAGCCGATTTCCTGCATGGCGCCGGACTGGTTTTCGCCGAGGATTTCGCCAGCGCCGCGAATTTCCAGATCGTGCATGGCGAGGTAGAAGCCCGCGCCCAGTTCTTCCATTGCCTGAATCGCTTCCAGCCGCTGGCGCGCCTGCTTCGTCAGGCCGCTTTTGCCGTCGGCATCGGCGCGTGTCAGCAAGTAGGCATATGCCTGGTGGTGGGAGCGGCCAACGCGCCCGCGCAATTGGTGCAGTTGCGCCAGCCCGAACTTGTCGGCGCGGTCGATGATGATCGTGTTGGCATGTGGATTGTCGATGCCGGTTTCGATGATCGTCGTGCATAACAATAGGTTGGCGCGCTGCTGGGTGAAATCGCGCATGACCCGTTCCAGCTCGCGTTCGCTCATCTGTCCGTGGCCGACGACGATGCGCGCCTCGGGCAGCAGCTTGGTGAGCTTATCGCGCATGTTTTCGATCGTGTCGACCTGATTGTGCAGAAAGTAGACTTGTCCGCCGCGCTTGAATTCGCGCAGCAGCGCCTCGCGCACGATGCCGTCCGAGTAGCGCGAGACGAAGGTTTTGATCGCCAGGCGTTTTTGCGGCGCGGTGGCAATGACCGAGAAATCACGCAGCCCTTCGAGCGAGAGGCCGAGCGTGCGCGGAATCGGCGTTGCCGTCAGCGTCAGCACGTCGACCTCGGCGCGCAGTTTCTTCAGCAGCTCCTTCTGGCGCACGCCGAAACGATGTTCCTCGTCGATGACGACGAGGCCGAGACGGGCAAAATGCACATCCTTTTGCAGCAGCCGATGCGTGCCGATGATGATATCGGCCTTGCCGTCGGCCGTTTCCTGCAAGGCGCGTTCGATTTCGCCGGTGGTTTTGAAGCGCGAGAGTTCGACGATTCTGACCGGCCAGTCGGCGAAGCGGTCAGTGAAATTCTGGAAATGCTGCTCGCACAGCAGCGTCGTCGGACAAAGAATGGCGACCTGGTGGCCGCCGGCAACGGCGCAGAAGGCGGCGCGCATTGCCACCTCGGTTTTGCCGAAACCGACATCGCCGCAGACAAGGCGGTCCATCGGCTTGCCGGATTGCATATCCTCAATGACGGCGGCGATGGCGGCGGCCTGATCAGGGGTTTCCTCAAAGCCGAAACCCTCGGCAAAGGCCTCGTAATCGCGCGCGGAGAACTGGAAAGCGTGGCCTTGCCGGGCGGCGCGGCGGGCATAAAGCGCCAGCAGTTCGGCGGCCGTGTCGTGCGCCTGCTGCGCGGCCTTGCGCTTGGCCTTCTCCCATTGCGGCGAACCGAGCGCGTGCAACGGCGCGGTTTCCGGGTCGGCGCCGGAATAGCGCGAAATAACGTGCAGTTGCGAGACGGGGACGTAGAGTTTGGCTTCGTCGGCGTAATGCAGTTCGAGAAATTCCGCTTCGCCCTCGCCAAGGTTGAGGTAAACCAGGCCGTGGTAGCGGGCGATTCCGTGCTGTTCATGCACCACCGGATCGCCGACTTTCAGCTCGGTCAGATCGCGCAGCCAGTTGTCGAGCGAGGCTTTTTTGCCGCTACGCCGCTGGCTGCGCCGCGTCGGGCTGTCGGCGTACAGCTCGGTCTCGGTGATGATGGCGAGCGCTTTGTTTTTGTCTGCGGGCGTTGATGCGCCGTCGGCAATAAAGCCCTCGTAGAGCGGCGAAATGCCGAGCGCCAGTCGGCTGCCGCTGTCGAGAAAGCCGCCCAAATCGGCGCAGGCATCGGGCTGAAAGCCGTGTTCGGCGAGCAGGCCAGCTAGCGTCTCGCGGCGGCCGGCGCTTTCCGCAAGCAACAACACGCGGCCGGGAAAGCCGTCGATGAAAGCGTGCAAGCGCGCCAGGGGCGCCTCGGCGCGCCGGTTGACGGCCAGCGGCGGCAGGGGACGAGAGGGAGCGGCCGGCGATGCTTCGTTACGCTTGCTCAATATGAGCCGCGTGTAGGATTTGGCGGCGATGAAAAAATGTTCCTCGTTGAGAAACAGCGCTTCGGGCGGCAGCAGCGGCCGGTGTTTCTCGCCCGACAACATGCGGTAGCGTGACTGGGCGTCGTGCCAGAAATCGCGCAGTGCCGCGGGGACATCGTTATGCAGGCAAAGGCGCGTTCCTTCCGGCAGGTAATCGAACAGCGTCGCCGTGTTTTCAAAGAACAGCGGCAGCCAATATTCGATGCCGGCGGGTGGAATGCCGTTCGAGACGTCCTTGTAGATGCCGGACTGCGCCGGGTCGCCCTCGAAGGTTGCGCGGAAGCGTTGGCGGAAACGGGTGCGTCCCGTTTCATCGAGCGGGAATTCGCGCGCGGGCAGCAGACGGATTTCCGGCACCGGATAGAGTGTGCGCTGGGTGTCGACATCGAATGTTTTGATGCTCTCGATTTCATCGTCAAACAGGTCGATGCGGAAGGGCAGCGCCGATCCCATGGGAAACAGATCGATCAGGCCGCCGCGAATCGAATACTCGCCCGGTGAGACAACGTTGGCGACGTGCGTATAGCCGGCGAGCGTCAGTTGCGCACGAAATGCCGCGGCGTCCAGCGTTTCTCCTTGCTTGAAAAAGAACGTATAGGCGGCCAGATAGGCGGGCGGCGCCAGTCGGTATGCCGCCGTGGTGGCCGGGATGAGCAGCACGTCGCATTCGCCGCGGCTGACGCTGTGCAGCGCGGCCAGCCGTTCCGACACGAGATCATGGTGCGGCGAGAAGCTATCGTAAGGCAGTGTTTCCCAATCCGGCAGCAGGCGTACACGCAGGCTAGGCGCAAACCAGGGAATTTCGGCGAGCAGGCGGCGTGCGTCGCCCGCGTTGGCCGTGATGACGGCGATCAGCGCTCCCCGGCGGGCAGCAACAGCTTCGCCGGCGAGTTGTGCAATGTACCAGGCATCGGCAGAGCCGGAAAATGGCGGCAGGGCAATACGCTCCCCGGTTTGACCGGCTAGATGCGGCGGAATAAGTGGCAGTCGCGGAAGCCGTGGCGGCATGGGCTGGGGGGATGACAGCGGTTGGGCGGCAGCGCGGGAAGGCACGGCAGGCGTAGGCGTTACGAGCGGTGGGACAGCAGGGAGAGCAGCGGATGAAACGGTAGATGCGTTGGTCGAATCGGTCATGCAGGTACAGACGTTAAGTCAGCAAAAATACGGGGTGGGAAAAAACGGCGGTTTCTTATGCGTTGGCCCGCTTGGGTCAGGCGGAAAATGGATATCCATGCGGGGCAATAAATAGTATGCGGCTCAAGATCGTTGGTTTGGGATCGTTCCGGAAAAGCGGCTTCAAAAATAAACAGGAACCGAGCGGCAGTATGCGGCTTTGCGGGTACAGCTATTGCGCAGGCTGATAGATACCAGATGCCGGCGCGGATCGGCAACCCTTACCGCCGCCGCGCCGTCGGGCATTTTTTTCGGGCTTTTCATGCCCCGTCAGCGGGCGGCTTGCCGTTTCGGGTGTTTCACCGGCGCTTAGTCGCCGGATTCATCGCCACAGCAGAACTTATATTTTTTGCCGCTGCCGCAGGGACACTCATCGTTGCGCCCGACCTTGGGCGCATCGCGGTGTACCGTGCCGATGCTGCGCTTGGCACGCCAGAAATTGTAGATGTCGGCAACGGCCTGTGGCAGATCGTCCTCGCAATCGGCGAGCATTTGCTCGCGTTCCTCGCCTTCCGGCCAGGGTTCGCCATGCTCGCGCGCGGCGCTTTCGGCTTCACCGGTGAGCACCATCAGCGGAAACAGACGTTCATCGAGATAGGCGATTTCCTCATAATCTTCCTCGCTGTTCTCAGCGTTTTCCTCGGAGTCGTCTTCGCCGAGAAAATCGAACCAGTCTTCTTCGGCGGAATCGACCGCCGCTAGATAGGCTTCACACCAGGGCTGGTAGTCACTCGGCGCATCGTCGCCTTCTTCGAGCGGGTAGAGCAACAGGGTCGGCGGTTCTCCGGCATTCAGATCCGCTTCCAGGGCGTCGGCGAAACGGCGCAACAGGCCGGCTGCTTCCAGCCCGACTGGCTGTTCGAGCGCTTCATCGCTGCCGAGAATGTCGCTCAGCCAGCGTTCCGGCGGCATCGGGCGCGGGCCGGCCAGCGCGGCGCACAAATAACCCTGGGCCTCGTCGAGGCGCAGGGCTTCTTCCAGCGCCGGGTCGTCGAGCAGTTCTTCCAGACGGTCGAGTTCCGCATCGGTGAGCGGTATGGCGGATGGTGTCATGGCGTTGCCTCCTGTTTATCCTCGCGTGTTGGATTGACTGTCGAACCGGTCCAGCTCGACTCTTGGCGCCGGTTGCCAGCCCGGTTCCCGGTGTTCAGCGACCACATTGGTGAAAATGCCGCCGCGTACGTAGAACTTGGTGGTCAGACGCATGAAGCGCGGTTTGATCGCTTGGACAAGATCGTCGAGAATGCGGTTGGTGACGGCTTCGTGATAGCAGCCCTCGTCGCGAAACGACCAGATGTAAAGCTTGAGGCTTTTGAGTTCGACGCAGGTTTTTTCAGGAATGTAGTCGAGAATCAGCGTGGCGAAGTCGGGCTGTCCGGTCATCGGGCACAGGCAGGTAAACTCCGGGATCTCCATGTGGATGTGGAAGTCCCGCTGCGGCGCCGGATTGGGAAAGGTTTGCAGATTTTTGCTCGGTCGGGTGCTCATGGCTGTGTAAAGTCGTTGTCCGGAGTTTGAAACGGCTGCGGAATGAATGCCGCTGACAAATGCTATTATAGGCGGACAGCGCGGCGGGCGCGATGCGCGATGGCGCAGGCGTGAAGCGCCGTTCGGAATATTCAGTGGAAATGATCGCCGGCGCAGCGTATTCGCGCTATTCATGCCATTCGCGCCGCTGGCTGGCGGCGTTGGGCGGCGGCGCCGGCGGTGGCTCTGTCGTCTTTTGCATTGCTTTTTCATGCGCCTGACCAAACTCAAACTTGCCGGTTTCAAATCCTTTGTCGATCCGACGGCCATTGCCTTGCCTGGGCAGCTCGTCGGCGTTGTTGGTCCGAACGGTTGCGGCAAATCGAACGTGATCGACGCCGTGCGCTGGGTGCTCGGCGAATCGAAGGCTTCGGAACTGCGCGGCGAATCGATGCAGGATGTCATCTTCAATGGTTCGGGCGGCCGCAAGCCGGTGTCGCGTGCGGCGGTCGAACTGGTGTTCGACAATTCTCTCGGCCGTGCTGCTGGTCAGTGGTCCCAGTACGCCGAGCTTTCCGTCAAGCGGCAGCTCACGCGCAGCGGGCAATCCGAGTACTACATCAATAATCTGCATGTCCGCCGCAAGGACGTGACCGACCTCTTTCTGGGCACCGGCCTGGGGCCGCGCGCCTATGCCATCATCGGCCAGGGAACGATCTCACGCATTATCGAAGCGCGCCCCGACGAGTTGCGCGTGTTTCTGGAAGAAGCCGCTGGCGTGACCAAATACAAGGAACGGCGCAAGGAAACCGAACGCCGTCTGGCCGACACGCGTGAAAACCTGACGCGCGTCGAAGATATCCGCGCGGAACTGGGCGGTCAGATGGAACGTCTGGAAGCCCAGGCCGCGGTGGCGCGCCAGTACCGCGATTACCAGGCGGATCTGACGCACAAACAGCAGCTGCTCTGGCTGCTACGCCGCAACGAAGCGCAAGCCGAGCGCGAACGCATGGCGCAGGTCGTGGCGCACGCGGTCAATGAGCTGGAGGCGCAGAACGCCACCCTGCGTGAAACCGAAGCGCGTGTTGAAGAAGCGCGCGAACACCATTTTTCAGCCACCGACGGCGTGCAGAGCGCTCAGGGAGAAAGCTACCAGGCCAATGCCGAAGTAGCGCGGCTGGAAGCTGAAATCCGCCACCGGCGCGAATCGCGCGAAGAATATCAATCACGCCTGGCGCAGCTGGAGGCCGACCGGGCGCAATGGCAGGCCGATGTCGAACGCTACGATACCGAGCGTGAACGCTGGGCGGAACTCTCGACACTGGCCGATGAGCGCGTCGAGCAGGAAAACATGCGGCTGGCGGCACAGCAAGAGCGCCTGCCGGCTGTCGAGGTCGGCTATGCGCAGGCACAGGAAAGCGTCAATCAGCAGCGACACGCACTCAGCCAGGCTGAACAGCGTTTGCAGGTCGAACTGGCCAATCGCAATCACGCGCAGCGTTCCCTGCAAATCATCGCCAGCCGGCGCGACCGCCTCGACCAGGAGCGCGCCGCGCTGCCGATGCCCGACCAGGAAGGATTTGCGCTCAAGCAGGCGACGCTGGCAACGCTGCATGAAACGATTGCCGCCATGCAGGACGATCTGGCCGAGCGCCAGCGCGATCTACCGCATTTTGAGCAGCGCCGCCGTGAAGCGTTGGCCGCCGTGCAGCAGGCGCAGAAAGAACGTGCCGAGGCGCAGGCGCGGCGGACGGCGCTCGAACAGTTACAGAAAAAGATGCAGGAGGACGGACAGCAGGATGCCTGGCTGCGTCGTTACGGTCTCGAACATCGCCAGCCTTTATGGAAATCGCTGCGTGTCGATCCGGGCTGGGAAGATGCGGTCGAAGCGGTTCTGCGCGAGCGCCTCGGCGCGCTGACGGCCGATGACATTGATCCGGCCTGGAGCAAGGATCGGCCGGGCAGCCGGCTGACCTTGCTGGCGCCTACCGATGGCGCGAGCGCAACAGCGCCGCAGCGCGACAGTCTGCTGAACAGGATCCAGTGTGAGGATGCCGGCCTGCGGGCGGTGCTGGCCGACTGGCTGGGTGAAGTGTGCGCCGCTGACTCCCTACAGGCGGCGCTCGACAAACGCGATCATCTGCGTGGTGAAGCCTGCTGCGTAACGTCAACTGGCGATATTGTTACCCGGCAGGGCATCACGCTCTTTGCGCCGAATGCCGCAGGACACGGAATGCTCGAACGGCAGCGCGAAATCGACGCGCTTGCGGGGGTCATCGCCGGCCACGAAACGCGTGTGGCGCAGGCGCAGGAAAACTTGGCCGCTGTCGAAACGGCGCTGGCCGAGGCGCAGGCAACCTTGCAGGAAGTGCGCGGCGAACTCGACGCACGGCAGGAAGAGGCGCACGCCATTCAGATGGAAACGCTCAGGCTTTCACAGGCGCTCGACCGCTTCCGCGACCGTCAGGCGCAGATCGAGGCGGCGCTGGCCGAACTGACGGCCGAAGAAGAAGAGGAGAACGAACGCCTGCTCATCGTCGACGAAGCGATCGACGCGGCGCGCGATGCGGTTGAGTCGGTCAGGCAGCAGATGGCGCAGGCGGCCGGCGGGTTCGAGGCGGCCGGGCAGGCGCTGCGCGAGGCACGCGAGCGCGTCAGCGCCGCCGAGCACGCGCTGCATGAGGCGCAATTCTCCCAGCGTGAATGCCGGGGCAAGCTCGACGATCTCGGCAAGAACCGCGATCTGGCGCTTCGGCAGATCGAACGCATCGTTGATGAACTGGCGCGCTGTACGGAAGGCGCGGAGGCCATGCAGGCCGAGGATCTTGAACCGTTGCTCCAGACGGCGCTTGCCCGGCGGGTGATGTGCGAGCAGGCGCTGGCGGCGGCGCGCGATGCGCTGGAGGCAGCGACGGGTGGTTTGCGCGGGCTGGAAGAGACGCGCATGAAGATCGAGATCGGGCTGGAGCCGCTGCGCGAAAAAATCGGCGATTTACGCCTCAAGGAACAGGCGGTGGCGCTCAACGTCGAGCAAATGGACGCACAACTCCGTCAGGCGCAGGCCGACGAGGCAGCGTTGGCGCCGGCCTTGCAGGGCGTGCGCGCCGGCGCGCTGCAAAGCGCCATCAGCAGCTTGCAGCATTCGATCGAATCGCTCGGCCCGGTCAATCTGGCGGCGCTGGAAGAGCTGGAGTCGGCACGCGAGCGCAAGGGCTTCCTCGACGCGCAGTCCGAGGATCTGACACAGGCGATGGAAACGCTGGAAAACGCCATTCGCCGTATCGACCGTGAAACGCGGGAACTGCTGCAAACGACGTACAACGCAGTCAATAAGAGCTTTGGCGAACTGTTTCCGACACTGTTCGGCGGCGGCGAGGCGCGCTTGATCATGACGGGCGAAGAGATTCTCGATGCGGGCCTGCAGGTGATGGCACAGCCGCCGGGCAAGAAAAATTCGACGATTCATTTGCTCTCGGGAGGAGAAAAAGCACTGACCGCGATTGCGCTGGTTTTTGCCATGTTCCAGCTCAATCCGGCGCCGTTCTGCTTGCTCGACGAGGTGGATGCGCCGCTCGATGACAGCAATACCGAACGCTTCTGCGCAATGGTCAAGCGCATGGCGACGAATACCCAATTTCTTTTTATCAGCCATAACAAGATTGCCATGGAAATGGCGGAACAGCTCGTCGGCGTGACGATGCAGGAATCCGGCGTGTCGCGCATTGTCGAGGTGGATATGACCGAGGCGCTGCGCATGCGTGAGCAAATTGTCTAACGGGGCAGGCGATTATGAGTGAATTGCACATGGGCCTGATTGGGCTGGGGGCGCTGGGTGTACTTGGCGTCGTGGTCTATAACGCCTGGGTGGCTTACCGCCACCGTCAGCTGGCCGGCCGCCTGCTCGATCCGCTGGAAAAGGACGTGCTGTTCGATAAACAGGCCGTACCGCCCGGCTTTGCGCCGGAAACAGAGGCCGCCGCGGAATCGGAATGGGAATCCGAATTGGAAGATGCGGCGGAAGATGTGTCGGAAGACGTGTTCGAAGACGTGCCGGAGTTGTCGCCCGCATCGCCGGAAACGGCGTCAGCGCCGGGCATGTTTGTGCACACGGACGGCGCTAAGGATGAACCGGAGATAGCGGATGATCAGGCGCCCGAGGCGGCCACCGAGATGCCGGCGGTGTCCGCTACAGAGGCGGTTTCTGTCAGCGCTTCGTTTGCCGCTGCTGCTTCGCGCTGGCTAAGTGCGCTGCATCTGCCGCGTTCGAGCGGAGAGGCTTCGTCATCCGAGGCCGAAGCTTCCGTTCGTGAACGCATTGAACCTGCCTTGGGCCATGCGGCTGCTGATATCGCGAACGAAGACGGGAGCAGCGGAGCGGATTTGCCGGAGATCGACGATACCGGCGAATTTGGCGAAATCCTGGAATCGCGGCCGTATGGCGAAAGCGGACAGACAACGGCTGCGCCGCTGCCGGCCGGGCATGGGCATGCGGAATATACGGAACGCACGGAATATACCGAATATGCGGAACATGCCGAACATACGGCGGCCAAGACCGATCGCACGATAGAGGCCGCCCGAGGCGCTTCCGCCGCCGCCCATGAGGCTGCATATGACCCCGTGCAGGGACCGGCTTCCGTCCCCGATGCATCTGCCTGGGAGATGGCATCGGCTGCCGCGGGCGCGGTTGATGCTGCCGTGCCGGATGCCCCTGTTGCGGCGGAGGATGCGCCGGCCGGCGTTGGCGAACCCATGCATCTGCTCTCGCCGGCGATCGATTACATCGCCACGCTGGAAACGGCGGTGGGCGTACCCGCTGCCGACTGGCTGGCGGCGCAGCAGGCGACGTTGTCGCGTGCGGACAAGCCCGTGCATTGGGCCGGTTTCGATGAAGAAAATGGTGAGTGGATCATGCTCGGCGCGGATGTCGCGCGTGGCGGTGGCGAGCCGCGCCTGTTCCGGCATGTGCGCGCCGGCCTGCAACTGGCCGACCGGCGAGGAGCTTTGTCCGAAAACGACCTGCTCATTTTTGCCACCGCCATGGATGCGCTGGCGCGTGAGTGGCAGGCGCAGGGCCGGCCGGTCATGCTCGATTTGCCCGATCCGCGCCCGGTGCCCGCCGCTGCCGCTGATTTGGATGCTTTTTGTGCCGGCGTCGATATCCAGATTAGCCTCAACGTCATCGCGCTCAATGAAGCCTTCCCCGGCACCCAGGTTCGTGCGCTGGCCGAATCGGCGGGCATGTTCCTCGACGGGCGCGGGCGCTTTGTCCGGGTTGCCGACGATGGCAGTGTTTTGTACATGCTGCTCAATCACGACCCGGCCGGATTTTCCGCCGAAAACATGCGTGCGACGTCCGTGCAGGGGCTGACCTTTCTGTTCGATGTGCCGACGGTGGCGCGCGGTGAGCGCGTTTTCGGCCAGCTTGCCGATCTCGCCAGACGCTTTGCCGACGTGCTCAAAGGCACGCTGGTGGACGATAACCGCCGGCCATTGTCTGAGGCCTCGCTGGCGCCGATCAGCCAGCAAATCGCACAGTTCCAGGCCAGCATGGCGCAGCGCAACCTGCCGGCGGGCGGGCGCATGGCGCGGCGTCTGTTTTCCTGATGGCGACGGAGGAGTCTATGGAACCGTCCCGGGAGGTCGCCGAACGCGCCCGCTGGCTGCGGGCGGAAATCGAGCGGCATAACCACCACTATTACGTTCTTGATGCGCCGCTGATCGACGATGCCGATTACGATCGGTTGTTCCGCGAGTTGCAGGCTATCGAGGCGGCGCATCCGGAATTGCGGACGAGCGATTCACCGACGGGGCGCGTCGGCGGCCAGGCGCTCGACATGTTTCGGCCCGTGCGCCATGCCGTGCCAATGCTGTCGATTCGTACCGAAACCGACGACGGCGATGCTGGCGCGTTTGCCTTTGACGCCCGCGTGCGCAAGGAACTGGGCATGCCGGCAGCGGGCGTGGCGGCGCCTGCGGCCGGGGCGTCGGAAGTGGAATATGTGGCGGAACTCAAGTTTGACGGCCTGGCGATCAGCCTGCGTTATGAAGATGGCGTGCTGGTGCAGGCGGCGACGCGCGGTGACGGCGAAACCGGCGAGGATGTCACCGCCAACGCCCGCACGGTGGGGCAGATTCCCTTGCGTTTGCTGGGCGAGGTCCCGCGCGTGCTGGAAGTGCGCGGCGAGGTGTACATGAAATTCGCCGATTTTGAGCGCTACAACGCGCAGGCGCTGGCGAACGGCGAAAAAACACTGGTCAACCCGCGTAATGGCGCGGCGGGCAGCATTCGCCAGCTCGATTCCAAAGTCGCTGCGGGGCGACCGCTTTCCTTTTTTGCCTACGGTATCGGCGAAGTGCGGGATTGGCCGGCGGCGCAACGGCCGACGACGCACGCCGGCCTGCTGGATGCGCTGGCTGCTTTTGGCCTGCCGGTTTGCGCCGAGCGCGCCATTTTGCACGGTCCGCAGGCACTGGCCGATTTTCATCGCCTGGTCGGCGAAAAGCGCGCCCATCTGCCTTTTGCCATCGACGGCGTCGTATACAAGGTCAATTCCCTGGCTTTGCAGGCCAAACTGGGCTTTATTTCGCGCGAACCGCGCTGGGCGGTGGCGCATAAGTACCCGCCAGAGGAGGCGCAGACCGAAGTGCTCGGCATCGACGTGCAGGTTGGTCGTACCGGCGCGCTGACGCCGGTGGCGCGGCTCAAGCCGGTATTCGTCGGCGGCGCTACCGTAACCAACGCAACCTTGCACAACGAGGATGAGATTCGGCGTAAGGACGTGCGCGTTGGCGATACCGCCATCGTCCGGCGCGCCGGCGACGTGATTCCCGAAGTCGTCCGTATCCTGCCGGAAAAGCGGCCGCTTCTGGCGCCCGAATTTTCCATGCCGACACGCTGCCCGGTCTGCGGATCGGCTGTCGTGCGCAGTGCCGATGAAGCGGTCGCGCGCTGCGGCGCGGGGTTGTTCTGCGCCGCGCAGCGCAAGCAGGCGCTGCTGCATTTTGTTGCGCGGCGGGCGATGGATATCGAAGGAATGGGCGAAAAGCTCGTTGATCAACTGGTCGACGGCGGCTTTGTCCACACGCCTGCCGACATTTACGGGCTGGATTTGCCGACGCTGGCGGGTTTGGAGCGCATGGCGGAAAAATCGGCGGCCAAGCTGCTGGCGGCGATCGAAAAGAGTAAGCAGACGAGCCTGCCGCGTTTCATCTATGCGCTGGGTATCCGCAACGTCGGCGAAACCACGGCCAAGGATCTGGCGCGGCACTTCGGCCATCTGGATGCGCTGGCCGCCGCCGATACGGCGGCGCTGGAGGCGGTGCCGGATGTCGGGCCGGTCGTGGCCGCCTCGATCATCGCTTTTTTTGCCGAGCCGCATCACCGCGAGATCATTGCCCGGCTGCGTGCGGCGGGCGTGGCCTGGCCGGAAACGGCGGGCGCCACAAGAACAAGTGGCGATGAAGCGCCGGATCGCGCCGTCGGCGGGCTGGCCGGTAAAACTTTCGTGCTGACCGGAACCTTGCCTTCGCTTTCGCGTGAAGCGGCGACGGCGCTGATCGAGGCATCGGGCGGACGCGTGAGCGCTTCGGTATCGAAAAAAACCGCTTACGTGCTGGCGGGCGAGGCGACCGGTTCCAAGCTCGACAAGGCGCGGGCACTTGGCGTGCCGGTGATCGATGAGGCAGAATTGCGGCGTTTGCTGGAATTGCCGGAAGCGGGCCAATGAACTTGCCAGCCTGTCCTTTGCTGGCTCGTCGGGTCGTGCACAGTGAATTCCTTAATTCCCGGAACCATCAGGAACACAACGAATGAGCAGAACCGGAACACGCAGAATCAGAAAAGCCGTTTTTCCCGTCGCCGGGATGGGTACGCGCTTCTTACCGGCGACCAAGGCCAGTCCCAAGGAGATGATGCCCATCGTCGACAAACCGCTCATTCAGTACGCCGTCGAGGAAGCCGTGGCGGCGGGCATTACCGACATGGTTTTCATCACCGGCCGTACCAAGCGGGCGATCGAAGACCATTTCGACATGGCCTTCGAGCTGGAAACCGACCTGGCCGCTAGAGGCAAGACGCGCATGCTTGACGTGGTGCGCAACCTGCTTCCCGAACATATCAATTGCATTTTCATCCGTCAGCCGGCGGCATTGGGGCTGGGGCATGCCGTGCTGTGCGCCAAACCGGTGATCGGCGATGAACCCTTTGCCGTGCTGCTTGCCGACGATCTGCTCGACAGCGAGGTGCCGGTCATGAAGCAGATGGTCGAGCAGTTTGACGAACATTGCTGTTCGATCCTGGGCGCGCTCGAAGTGCCGCCGGCCGATACGGCGAGTTACGGCATCGTCAAAACGGGCGGGCAGACCGCCCCCGGCGGGCGGCTTGAGCGCATCGAGGCCATCGTCGAGAAACCGCTTCCCGAGGCGGCGCCGTCGAACATTGCCGTCGTCGGCCGCTATATTCTGACGCCGGCTATCTTTGGGCATCTCGAAAGAGCCAGGCCGGGGTCGGGCGGCGAAATCCAGCTGACGGACGGTATCGCCGCGCTGCTGGCCGAGGAGCCGGTGTTGGCGTACCGCTATTTCGGCAAGCGTTTTGATTGCGGCGCCAAGCTGGGCTACTTGCAGGCAACGGTCGAATTCGGCCTGCGCCATCCGGAAATCGGCACCGCGTTCGCCGCTTATCTGAAAGCCTTGGACGCAAAAAACAGGGAGACATGAACGCCATGCAGCATTATTTTGATGAGAGGCTGGCCTCCGCCGAGCTGATTCATTCCGCCGAAACGGTTGCCGCCGCCGTCACACGGGTCGCCGGCGAAATTACGGAAAAACTCGCGGGCGCCGATCCGCTGCTGCTGTGCGTGATGAGCGGCGGTGTGCCGTTTGCCGGCCATTTGATGACGCAGCTTAATTTTCCCCTGGAATTCGACTACCTGCATGTGACCCGCTATGGGCAGAAAACCGAGGGCGGGGAACTGTCCTGGCGCGCACTGCCGGCAACACCGGTCGCGGGGCGGACGGTGCTCGTACTCGACGACATCCTCGATGAAGGGACGACGCTGGCGGCCATTGTCGCGCGCCTGCAGGCAATGGGGGCGCAAGCCTGCTATACGGCCGTGGCGACCGAGAAGCTCAATGGCAAGAAGAAACCGATCCGTGCCGACTTTGTCGCCCTCACCGTGCCTGACCGTTTCGTTTTTGGCTTCGGCATGGACGTCAGCGGTCATTTCCGCAATCTGCCGGCGATTTACGCCATGAAGGCTGACTAACGCACTCGTCAACACAACCAGAACAACAGAAAGGATCATGACATGCTGGCCGTGATCGGAGGCAGTGGCCTCTCGCAACTAACCAATCTCGACATTTCGCACCGTGAAGTCGTACGCACGCCGTATGGCGAACCCTCCGGCGCCGTGACCTTCGGGCAGATCGGCTGCCGGCCGGTGGCATTCCTGGCGCGCCACGGCTACGGACACACGCTGGCACCGCACGAAATCAATTATCGCGCCAATCTCTGGGCGCTCTGGAAAAGCGGCGTCACCGGCGTCATCTCGGTCGCCTCGGTGGGCGGTATTCGCAGCGACCTCAAGCCGGGCGATCTCGTCGTGCCGCACCAGATCATCGATTACACCTGGGGGCGGAAATCTTCATTTTATGAAGGGCCGGACAGCAAAGTTCAGCATATCGACTTTACCGAACCTTTTGATGAAGCGCTGCGCCGGCATCTGCTCGACGCCGCCGCATCGCTGGAACTGGCCGTCAGCGACCATGCCGTGTACGCAACGACGCAGGGGCCGCGGCTGGAAACCGCCGCCGAAATCAACCGCATGGAAAACGACGGCGCCGACGTCGTCGGCATGACGGCGATGCCGGAAGCCGTGCTGGCGCGCGAAATTGGCCTGCCCTATGCGGCCATCAACCTGGTCGCCAACTATGCCGCTGGCCGCGGCGACAGCTGCAACGGCATCAGTTTCAACGTGATCGATGGCATTCTGCATGAATCGATCGTCAAGGTCCGCGCAATTATTGAGCGGCTCGTTTGCAGCAATGGGGTGGCCTACTATGGCAATCAGACCGGTGCTTAAAATGGGCGATCCGCGCCTGCTGGCGCGGGCGCAGGAAATCGAAAATTTCGACACGCCGGCGCTGCATGCACTGATCGAGGATATGCGGGAAACCATGCTCGCGCGCGACGGCGTCGGGCTGGCCGCACCGCAGATCGGCGAAAGTCTGCGCCTGGTCATTTTTGGTTTCGACGCCAATCCGCGCTATCCCGATGCCGCCAGCGTGCCCTATACCGTGCTGATCAACCCCGTACTAACGCCGCTATCCGACGAAACGGAGGAAGACTGGGAAGGCTGTCTATCCATCCCGGGCCTGCGCGGCCTCGTGCCGCGCTGGAAGCGCCTGCACTATCGCGGCTTCGATCCGCAGGGGCAGCCGATCGAGCGCAGCGTCGAAGGTTTTCACGCGCGAGTCGTACAACACGAGTGCGACCACCTGGACGGCGTGCTTTATCCGATGCGCATGCGCGATCTCTCCCGTCTGGGCTTCGTCGACGTGCTTTTCCCGGGCAGGGAAGAAGCGGCAGGAGAATAAGAGCAGAGGGGGAAGGGGGAAGGCGGAATGAACGCCCGTCAGCTCGTGCAAAATGGCCATCCCTGAACCCCGCGTAAAACGGGCATCTCCGGAGGGGCTGCCCGCCAGCCCACTATTTACGGGCGTTTCCGGCCTGCCTATCTGCTAGCCCACTATTTACGCGGGTTTCCGGCCTGCCTGCCGGCAAACGCCCTATTGACGCGGGCTTGCGGCCGACCTATCTAGTGCAACTGCGCATCACATCCAGAACACGCAGATAACACAAATCAACAACGTCGCCGCAAAACGAGCAGCGCGCCTCGTCGCCGTCACTGTCGCCACGAACCACAGCTCTGCAACGCGGCTGCGGGAGAAAGCGGAAGGCAAAGTTTCCGCGAGGCTAAAAATAAGCCTTGGTTTGCCACCGGGACTGCCCCGAAAGCGCGGGAAGGACGCATTGCCAGTTAAATCACCGCCGCTGGCGGCCAAAAACCAGTCACAACACCGCCACAGACCTATTGACAACACCCGCCACCACGCCTGCCCCGAACCCCGCGTAAAACGGGCATCTCCGGAGATCCAGCCCGACAGCCCACTGTTTACGGGCGTTTCCAGCCTGCCTATCCGCTAGCCCTCTATT
>ERZ772772.218-NODE-218-length-35412-cov-11.755098_pt1 | contig 35412 bp, 39 predicted proteins | sample MGYA00511484_ERZ772772 | MGnify/ENA primary metagenome ERZ772772 (study PRJEB29015, sample SAMEA2737913) | human oral metagenome | biome: human oral; feature: human-associated habitat; material: dental | place: China | collected 2088 ... | reverse complement strand
TACGGCAAAAGCAGCCTGCACTTTGATTGTTCGCCGATGGGATGGTTGTCCAATGCGTTATATAGTGGATTAAAATAAAAATGAGACAAGGCGGCGAGCTGCAAGGCGTACAAGTAGTACATCAAGGCGAGCCAACGCGGTATCATTGCGATTTTAATTCACTATACCTGCAACCAAAACGTTACCGGCCCGTCATTCACCAGCGACACCTGCATTTCCGCGCCGAAGCGGCCGCATTCGGTCGGCACGGATTGCGCGGCTTTGCGGCAGAAATCGTCATACAGTTCACGCGCCGTTTCGGGCGCTGCCGCCGGCGAAAAATTCGGGCGCAGGCCTTTTTGCGTGTCCGCCGCCAAAGTAAACTGCGACACCACCAGCAAACCCGCCGTGCCGCCCGAAGCGCACACTTGATGCAACGACAGGTTCATTTTGCCCGCCTCGTCGGCAAACACGCGGTATGACAGCACTTTGCGCAGCAGTTTGTCTGCCTTTTCAGGCGTATCGTCCCGTTCCACGCCCAGCAGCACCAGCAATCCGCCGCCGATTTGCCCCACCGTTTCCCCTTGCACGGCAACGCTGGCCTGCCGCACTCTTTGAATCAACGCAATCATCTGTTTCCTTTCTGTTTTATGAAAAATCCGACTCCCATTCCCGTGTGCTGGCTGTTTTGTACCGTTATCGACAATTTCGGCGATATCGGCGTGTCGTGGCGGCTGGCGCGCCAGTTGCAGCAGCGGCTGGGTTGGCAGGTGTGCCTGTGGCTGGACGATTTGGCGGCGCTGCGCACCATCGTGCCCGACGCGCCCGAAAAGCTGCCTGCACGGCATGACGGCATTGAACTGCGCGCGTGGCAGGCGGGCGTGCAGGCGGATATGCAGGGCATTCCCGCGCCGCACATCGTTATCGAAACCTTTGCCTGCGATTTGCCCGACACCGTGTTGTCCGCCATCCGCCAAACCCGCGCCGTGTGGCTGAACTGGGAATATTTGAGCGCGGAAGACTGGGCGGTCCGCACCCATGCCATGAGCAGCCTGCAAGCGGACGGCTATCCCAAATATTTCTGGCAAATGGGCTTTGTGCCTGAAAGCGGCGGTCTGCTGCGCGAAACCGATACGCCGCCCGATGTGTCGCGCCGTAGCGAAGGAGAAAGCAGCCTGCACCTGTTCGCCTTCGGTTATGCCGGCGGCGTGTGGGCGAAATGGTGCGCCGCTTGGCAGGACACGCCGCAGCCCATCACGTTGCACGTTGCCGGCAATCCCGTGTGGCAAAGCCTGCCGCACGATTTGACCGAACACGGCGGCGCGGCCGAAAGCAGCCTGCACGTCTGCCGTCAGGATTTCGTGCCGCAAAGCGAATTTGACCGGCTGTTGCAGCAGCATGATGTGTTAATCATCCGCGGCGAAGACAGCTTTGTGCGCGCGCAATTTTCCGGCAGGCCGTTTTTCTGGCACATTTACCCGCAGGAAGCGCAGGCGCATTTGGATAAGCTGGATGCCTTCTGGCAACTCTATTGGCGGCAGGTGCAGGTGGCGGACGACATTGTGCGAGCGCACGCCGCGTTGTCGCTGGAACTGAACGGCGCGCACACGCTGTCGGACGGCGAACGTGCCGCAGCATGGCGCACATTGCTGCTGCACCGCGAAGAATGGCAACAGGCCGCGCGGCAATGGCAGCAGTATCTGTATGCGCAAAGCGATGCCGCGACACGGTTGGCGCAATGGCTGTGCCGGCTGCCTGCACAATCGCCCGCGCACGAATGTTTGCAACGGTATGCGATGATAAAACCATGAAGGCGGTCGGCGAACCGAAAAGCAGCCTGCACTTTGAAACGAAGAAAGTGCAGGCTGCTTTTTCATGTGCGGATTTTGCTGTGGCGGGTTTATTGACCAGCCTTCAAACTTTGCCACAGGCGCGTTTGCAGTTTCACGATTTCGGGCGATTTCGGCAGCACCACGAAACTTTGCGCTTTCACTTCATCGCTCGGGAAAATGGACGGGCTGTCGCTGAATTCTTTCTGCATCAGCTCGCGCGCCGGTTTGCTGGCAGGAGCGTAGGTAACGAAGTTGCCGTTTTGCGCCGCCACTTTCGGGTCCAGCGTGTAGTTGATGTATTTGTGCGCATTGGCCACGTTGTTCGCGTCTTTCGGAATCATGAACGAGTCAATCCAAATACCCACGCCGGTTTTGGGCGCCAGTACCTGAATGTTGTGCTTGCCGCCTGCTTCCTGCGCACGGCGTTTGGCAATGTTCAAATCGCCGCCGTAGCCGATGGCCACGCACAAATCGCCGTTGGCCAAGCCGTCGATATAGCCCGAAGAGCTGAAGCGTTTCACGTCGCCGCGCACTTGTTTGAGCAGGGCGTTGGCGGCTTCCAAATCGGCAGGGTTTTCACTGTTCGGGTCTTTGCCCATGTATTTCAGCACCAGCGGATATTGCTCGGTGGGGCTGTCGAAGAAGCTGATGCCGCAGCTTTTCAGTTTGGCGGTGTATTGCGGATTGAAGACCAAATCCCATTCGTTGGCGGGCATCGGCGTGTCGCCCAAGGCTTTGGCCACTTGTTCGGTGTTGATGGCCAGCGTGTTAATGCCCCAGAAATACGGCACGGCATATTTGTTGCCCGGATCGACTTGGCTCATCAGTTTCAGCAGTTCGGGGTCGATGTTGTTGTAGTTCGGGATTTGGCTTTTGTCGATGGGGCGGTATGCGCCGGCTTTAATTTGGCGGCCGACGTTGGAAATGGACGGGGCGACCAAGTCGAAGCCCGATTTGCCGGTCAGCACTTTGGCTTCCAGCACTTCGTTGCTGTCGTAGAAGGCTTGGTTGATTTCGATGCCGGTGTCTTTGGCGAAGGCTTCGATGGTGGCGGGCGCGACATAGTCCGACCAAACATAAAGGTTCAGTTCGCCGGTGGCTTCCTGATTGCTGGATGTGCTGTCGTCCGCATCGGAAGCAGCCTGCACGCCGGAAGCGCCGGAATGTTGATGGGCGTTGTTGTGTTCGTTCGAGCCGCCGCACGCTCCCAAAACCAGGGCAGCCAATGCGGAAACCAAAAATGTTTTGTTCATTGTTTCAGATTCCTGTCGGTGAAGTGAAAAAGCAGGCGTGCCGTTGATGAAGGTGCAGGCTGCCTCGATGCCGTTTGGGACGCTTTTAGCCTTCGTTGCGAAAGCTGAATCCAAACGCTTGGGCGGCAGCGCGATTAAACGAAAAAACGCGGGCGAATGCAAGTAAAAATTGACGCGGTTGGGAAATTTTTACCTGTGCGGCGCGCGTGGTTGGTTTATGCGGGGTTGTCTTCGTCAAAGAAGCGGACGGCCAGCCCGAATTCGGCGGCCAGCGCGTTGCCCAAAGCCTGCACGCCGTAGCGTTCGGTGGCGTGGTGGCCGGCGCTGATGAAGACGGTGCCGGTTTCGCGGGCAAGGTGGTATTGGGCTTCGGAAATTTCACCGGTAATGTAAACGTCTGCACCCGCATCCGCCGCTTGCTGGAAATAGCCCTGCGCGCCGCCGGTGCACCATGCCACGGTGTGCAGGCTGCTTTTGGGGTCGCCTGCGGCCACAGGTTTGCGCCCCAGGGTTTGCTCGATGCGTGCGCACAAGGCATCGAGGGTGCGTGTGTCTTCGGGCAGCGTGCCGATGTTCAGCAGGTTTTGTTCGCCGAACGCGGCGGTCTGCGTCCAGCCCAGATGTTGCGCCAGTTGCGCGTTGTTGCCCAGAACGGGGTGCGCGTCCAGCGGCAGATGGTAGCCCGCCAGATTGATGTTGTGCGCCAGCAGCGCGGCAATGCGCTGTTTTTTCCAGCCGGTAATCACGGAAGGCTCGCTTTTCCAGAACATGCCGTGGTGCACCAGCAGCATTTGCGCGTTGCAGGCGGCGGCAAAATCAATGGCTGCGCGCGATGCGGTGACGGCGGTCACGACGGTATGGATTTCGTCCGCGCCCTCCACTTGAAGGCCGTTGGGCGCATAGTCTTTGAATTGGGCAGTTTGCAGGGTTTCATCGCACCATTGCAGGATTTGGGCGCGTGTGCTCATGGCGTTCCTTTCATGAATATCGGTTTGCGCTGCGTCAAAGTGCAGGCTGCTTTTTTTCATTGCGCTGGATTTTGTCATATTCTCGTCATAATTGGCGATTATACTATGCACATCTCAAACTACCGACAGGATTTGCCATGTCTCCCAACCAAAACGCGCCCATGCGGAAAATCAACGCCGCCTTCATCGTCCTATTGCTGGGCATGGTCGGCTATTTCGTTTTTTGGGGGCTGGGTTACACGCAATACAACCATGTCGCCTTGTTCCTGCTCGCCACCTTGTTCGGCGTGTTTATGGCGTTCAACATCGGCGGCAACGACGTGGCCAATTCGTTCGGCACTTCGGTGGGCGCCGGCACGCTGACCGTGCCGCAGGCGTTGCTGATTGCGGCGGTGTTTGAAGTCAGCGGCGCGGTGATTGCCGGCGGCGAAGTGACCGCCACCATCCGCAACGGCATCGTCCAACTCGACAGCATGCCGCTGCAACCTTTGGATTTGGTGTTTATAATGATGTCGGCGCTTTTGGCGGCGGCATTGTGGCTGTTGTTCGCCACCAAAAAAGGCCTGCCCGTGTCCACCACGCACGCGATTATCGGTGGTATCGTGGGCAGCTCGCTCACGCTGGGCTTTATCATTGCCGATGGTGGCAGCAGCCCTTGGAGCTTGGTGAAATGGGAAAAAATCGGCACGATTGCCGTGTCGTGGGTGCTGTCGCCGTTGCTGGGCGGGGCGGTGTCGTATGCGCTGTTTCATCTGATTAAGCGCAATGTGCTGGAATACAACGCGCGCATGGAAGAGCAGATAAAGGCCGTGAAGGCGGAGAAGAAAGCCTATAAAGAGCAACACCGCCTGCGTTTCGAATCGCTGGACGAAGCCGAGCAAATCCAAGCCACTTCGGCCATGGCGCGCGACGCGCAGATTTACGGTTCGCCCGATTTCGATTACACCGAACTGGAATCGAATTATTACAAAGGTTTATACGAAATCGACCAGCGCAAGAGCAGCATTCAGGTGTTCCGCGCGCTGTATACTTGGGTGCCGACCATTTCGGCAGTCGGCGGCATGGTGATTGCGACCATGCTGCTGTTCAAGGGTTTGGACAACCTGCATTTAAACATGAGCAACCTGACGCGCAGCTTTGTGATTTTGATGCTGGGCGCGGGCATTTGGTCGGCCACTTTCTTGTATGCCAAAAACCTGAAACGCAAAGATGTTGCCAAATCCACGTTTTTGATTTTCTCTTGGATGCAGGTGCTGACGGCATCCGGCTTCGCATTCAGCCATGGCGCGAACGATATTGCCAATGCCATCGGCCCGTTTGCCGCGATTATGGACGTGCTGCGTACCAACGACATCAACGCCAATGCCGCCGTGCCGCCGGTGGCCATGCTCACGTTCGGTGTGGCGCTGATTGTAGGTCTGTGGTTTATCGGTAAAGAAGTGATTCAAACGGTGGGCAAAGATTTGGCGGAGCTGCATCCGGCCTCCGGCTTTGTGGCGGAATTGTCGGCGGCCAGCGTGGTGATGGGGGCTTCGGTGCTGGGGCTGCCCGTGTCCAGCACGCATATTTTGGTGGGCGCGGTGCTGGGCATCGGCTTGGTGAACCGTAATGCCAACTGGAAAATGATGAAGCCCATCGGCTTGGCGTGGGTGATTACCCTGCCGGCGGCGGCGTTTTTGTCGGTGGCGAATTTCCTGATTTTGCGCGCGGTGTTTTAAGCATTGCGGCGGATAAAAAAGCAGCCTGCACTCGGATTTTCGGGATGCAGGCTGCTTTTTGCGTGGAAAACGGTGTGTTTTAACGCAGCAAACCGTGTTGCGCGAAGGAAAACGTATCCTGTGCCGCCACGATAATATGGTCGAGTAGCTGGATGTCCAACAGTTGCAAAGCAGCCTGCAAACGTTCTGTGGTCGTGCGGTCTTCCGCCGAAGGCTGCACGTCGCCCGAAGGATGGTTGTGCGCCAGCAGCACCGACACGGCATGATGGTGCAGCGCGCGTTTCGCCACTTCGCGGACATACAGCGCGTTTTCCGCCACCGTGCCGCGCGACAATTCTTCGCACGCAATCAAACGCTGCTGCGCGTCCAAAAACAGCGCCAGGCTCACTTCCACGCGTTCGTGCCCGATACGCAGCCGCAGATAATTGCAGGCAGCCTGCGGCGTTTGCAACAAAGGCTGCTGCTGCAACTGCTCGCCCAGCACGCGCCGACCGATTTCCAGCACCGTGGCAAATTGCGCGAACGCCGCCGTGCCCATGCCTTTGTGCTGCGACAATTCGGCGGCGCTCGCCGTCATCACGCCACTTAATCCTTGATAATGCTGCAATAACGACCGCGCCAAATCTACCGCGCTCATGCCCTGCGTGCCCACGCGCAGCAAAATCGCCAGCAGTTCCGCATCACTCAAAGCCGCCGCGCCGCGCTGCAACAGTTTTTCGCGCGGCCGCTCGCCTTCCGCCCAGTCTTTAATGCTCATGGAAACCCTTGTTGTGAAAATATAGTGAATGAACACCGCAATGCGGCGGCGTTGGTGCCGCCTTGTATAGTGGATTAAAATAAAAATGAGACAAGGCGGCGAGCCGCAAGGCGTACAAATAGTACGTCAAGGTGAGCCAACGCCGTATCATTGCAATTTTAATCCACTATATTTGCGTCATGTTGATGTTCATCCGCTGTATTTTGAATGGAAAAAGCAGCCTGCACTTGGTTTTTCAGAGTGCAGGCTGCTTTTGCGTTCAGTGAATGTAAAACATCGTCTTTGCCAGCAGCACGATGCACAGCATCTGCACCAGCACCGCCGCGTGAATGTATTTGCTCCACGCCACGGTGAGCGTGCGCGTGGCGATTTTGTACACCGCAATCAGAAAATGCACCAGCACGCCGGTCGCCAAACACAGTTTCAGCGTTAATTGGATGCTGAACGCGCTGGCAAACGGGTCGCGCAGCAAATCGATATAACGGTGCAGCATGACCAGCCCCGAGCCGAACACGCCCAGCACGATAAACGGCATCACGCGGACGGCGCGCCGTGAAATCACACGTTCGGCTTCGCGGCGGGCTTCGCGCGAAATCTGCTTGGTGTGCAGCGCGCTCAAAACCAGTGCTTCAAAAATTACGCCGCCCACAAAGGCAATGGCGCAATACAGGTGGACGATGTGCGCCCAAGGATAAAGTTGGCTCATAAGGGTTCTTCGTCATCAACGGGTTTCCGTCTGGCGCGCGGGTGGGTTTGGTCGTACACCTGCGCCAGATGGTCGGCATCGAGTTTGGTATAAATCTGCGTGCTGGACAGGCTGCTGTGCCCCAGCAAATCCTGCACGGCGCGCAAATCATGCGAAGCTTGCAGCAAATGTCCGGCAAAGCTGTGGCGCAACATGTGCGGCGTGATGGTGTGCAGGCTGCCCCGTTCGGCGGCCCAATGCTGCAAACGTTTGGCGATTTGGCGTGTGGTCAGGCGTTTGCCGTAACGTCCGGTGAACAGGGCGGTTTCGCCGTCGACCGCGGTGCGTTGAGCCAACCATCCGCGCAGGGCGGCAATGCTGTGTTGTGTGAGCGGGACGTGGCGCTGCTTGCCGCCTTTGCCGTGCACGCTGACCCAGCCTTCGTCCAGCCAGATATCGTGCAGGTTCAGGGCGCACAATTCCGACAGGCGCAGGCCACTGCCGTAAAACAGCTCGGCCACGGCGTGGTCGCGCACGGCCAGCGCATCGCCGGCTTCGGGCGCTTGATCGAGCAGGTATTGCAGCGTTTCGCGTTCTATGGCGCGCGGCAGGCGTTGGGCTTGGCGCGGGGCTTTCAGCCGTTCTGCGGGCGATGCGTCGGCGGCTTCTTTTTGCTGCACGAATTTGGCGTATTGCCGCCACACGGTCAGTTTTCTGGCCAGGGTGCTGGCGTTCAATCCGCGCTGCGACAGGGTTTTTAAGGCGGCGGAAAAATCTTGCGCCGTGGGGTTTTCGCAGGCTTCGGGCAACAGGGTTTGCAGTTGCCGCAAATCGCGCTGATAGGCGGCCAACGTGTGGGCGGAGCGGTTGAGCTGCGTTTGCTCGCGCAGATAGTCGGGCAGGTGGGCGAAGAACGGCGAAGGCATGGGTGCAGGCTGCTTTTGGATTGGAATAAACGATATTTTAACGGTTTTTGCGGCATTGTGTCCTGCCGGATACGGCAACCGCCCATGAAAAAGCAGCCTGCACTTTGCGGATGATGAAAGTGCAGGCTGCTTTTCGGTTTATGCGGATTGTTTCGCGGCCCATTCGGCGGGCGTGGCGGCAACGGAAATCGACAATGCATGCAGTTCGTTGCTGGCCAGTTGGGCGGCGAGCCCGTCTTTCACCAGGCGGTGCCGCGCCAAACGTGCTTTGCCTTCAAAGGCGGACGATACGATTTGCGCGAAGAAATGGTGGCCGTCGCCTTCCACTTCCAAATGTTCGCAGGGCAGCACCTGCGCAATCATTTCTTTTACTTGTTCCGGGAGAAGCATTTTGTGTTCCTTGTTGGATTATTTGGTTTGGTTGGCGCGGATTTGCTCTTCAAGCGTCGGCATGGGCGAATAGCCGCTTTGCACAGTGCCGTTCGGGAAGACCAAAGTCGGCGTGCCGTTGAAGCCCAGTTGCTCGCTCAATGCCAGCGTTTGCTGCATGGTGGCGGCTTTGGCGCAGTCGGACACGGCAGGCGGCATTTTGCCTTCGCGCATCCATTCCGTCCAAGCTTTGGTCGGGTCGGGCTGACACAGGATTTGCACGGTTTTGCGTGTGGCATCCGGGTGCAGCGAGGTCAGCGGCATCATGAAATTGTAGATGGTCACGTTGGTCATTTTGGCGAATTCGTGCTCCAAGCGTTTGCAGAATGGGCAGTCGGCATCGGAGAACACGGCGATTTTCAATTCGCCGTTGCCGCGCACTTCTTTAATCGCCAAATCGAACGGCAGTTTGTTGAAATCCACCGCGTTCAGCACGGCTTTGCGCTCTTCGGTCAGGCTTTTGGCGATGTCGGTTTGAATCAGGTCGCCCACGAGCATATATTGCCCTGTGGCGTCGGTGTAGGCAATCTGCTTGCCGTTCACCACGATTTCGTACAAACCGGCCACCGGCGTGGTGGATACGCTTTCCACTTTCAGTTTTTGGTCGGCATAATTGCGTTCCAGCGTGGTGGTGATGGCTTTGGTGATTTCATCGCTCACTTTTTGTCCTGCGGGTGCAGGCTGCTTTTGTGCTGCTGCGGCAGCGGCAGGGATTTGCGGTTGGCCGGCCGCAGGTGCTTGTCCGCAGGCGGAAACGCCCAGTGCCAGCGTAACGGCCGCCGCCAAATAAAGAGATTTCATCGTTAAACTTCCGTGTGTGTCAATAAAATAAAAACGGCCAACTATACCAAAAAAACGGCAACGCCTGCCAAACAAATCACATATTTTTACCAAAAAATACTTTTAAAGCAGCCTGCAACGTGCCAAAATCGCATATTTCGTTTTTTTGTGTGCCGCACCATGACGCCGATTCTCGTTTTTGACATTGAAACCATTCCCGACGTTCGGGCCGTCCGCCTGCTTCATTCGCTGCCCGACAGCGTGAGCGACGACGAAGTGGTGGAATTTGCCGCACAGCAGCGGCGCGCCAAAACCGGCAGTGATTTTATGCCGCACCATTTGCAGCAGGTGGTGGCGATTTCCTGCTGCCTGCGCTGGAACGACAAAGTGCATATCGGCACGCTGGGCAAGCCCGACAGCGGCGAAGCGGAAATGGTGGGCGAATTTTTCCGCCTGATTGCCAAATACACGCCGCAGCTGGTGAGTTGGAACGGCGGCGGTTTCGATTTGCCCGTGTTGCATTATCGAGCATTGATACACGGTGTGCAGGCTGCCCGTTACTGGAACATGGGCGAGGGCGATTTTGCCGACAGCAAAGATTTTAAATTCAACCATTATCTGGCGCGTTACCAGCAGCGGCATTGCGATTTGATGGATTTGCTGGCGCTATATTCCGGCCGCGCCAACGCCCCGTTGGACGAACTGGCGAAAATGTGCGGCTTCCCCGGCAAGCTGGGTATGGACGGCAGCCAGGTTTGGCAGGCATACCGCGACGGTCAAATCCAAAGCATCCGCGATTATTGCGAAACCGATGTGGCCAACACTTATTTGGTGTACCAGCGTTTCGGTCTGATGAACGGCCGTTTGAGCCGCGAAGAATACGAAAACGAACTGGAACTGCTGCGCGAACATTTATACGCCCAAGCCGAAGAGAAACCGCATTGGGACGAATTTTTAGAATCTTGGGACGAATAATTTGTTAAAATAACGAAATATCCGCTCTTTAATTACGAACAGGCATTAAAATGTATTTAAAAAAACAACAAGGCAAGGGGTTATTCAATTTCATGGCAGGGTCCATCGTGGCTTTGGGCGCGATTGCCGCCGTTCTGTTCACTTTGGACAAAAACAGCGCGCGTGATTTCAAACAGCCGCAGCTGGCCGAACACAACAAACCTGCCGTGCCGGAAGTGCTGTCGCCCCATGCGGGTGCATCTTCAGGTCCGGCTCCGACCATCGAACCGGCCGTTTCCGACGAAAAGCAGCCTGCACTCCGCCAAGCGCCATCTGCAGGGCATAATGAAACCGTTAAAACCGACACATTGGCAGTGCAGGCTGCTTCTGAAAGCATTGCCAAGCCTGTGCCGCCGGTAAAACCGCGCACCGAAACCGTGCAAAACAAACCCAAACCAGCCGCGCAGGACGGAGAGGGCGCGAAAACCACGAATACCGATGTGGCGGCAGAAGACGTGCAACCGACTGCCGAGCAGATTTTAAACAGCGGCAACTTGGAAAAAGCGCGCGAAGTAGCTCAACGCGAAGCCCGCGAACGCCGTGCGCGCCAAGCGGCCGCCGCACGTGAAAAAGCAGCACAAGCCGCCGCTTCCGCCAACAAACACGCTGCGGAAGAAAAACCTGTTTCTGCGGCGAAACCCACGCCCGTAGAAAAAACCGCTGCTGCTGAAAAACCTGCGACTGCCCCAAAGGCGGCACCGGCATCCAATAAAAATACTGCCGCCGCCGAAAGCAAACCGGCCGCAGCGGAAAATGCTTCCGCGTCGGGCAAAGCCAGCGTTCAGGCCGGTGCGTACAACAACCGTCAGGCTGCGGACGAGCAGCGCGCGAAATTGGCGGCGATGGGCGTGCAGACCAAAGTGGTCACCGTGCAGTCGAACGGCAAAACCGTGTACCGCGTGCAGACCAACCAGATGAACAGTTCGCAGGCGAACCAAATCAAACAGCGCCTGCAATCCAAAGGTGTGGATTCCATCACCCGTAACCAATAATTTCATATTAAGGATCTGATAATGAATAAGAAAACACTCTTTGCGGTGATTGCTGCCGCATTTGTTGCCCTGCCTGCCGCGGCGGCCACCGAAGGCAAGGATTATGAAGTCATTTCGGTGGAAGTGGCGCCGGTGCATCAAGACAAAATCGAAGTAACCGAATTTTTTGCGTATTGGTGTCCGCACTGTGCCGATTTGGACCCTGTCCTGCTGCGCCATGCAAAACAGTTTCCGCGCGACACGGTGCTGCGCACGGAACATGTGATTTGGGATGAAGCCCGTGATTATCCTTTGGCACGATTGGCTGTCGCGGTAAATCAGTCGGGTGAGAAATACCGTGCCAATCCGGCCATTTTTGCGGCATTGGTTCAGCAGCGCATCAATTTGGGCAACGAAGAAGTGTTGCGCCAATGGCTGCCGCAGCAGACCAGTTTTAACGCCGCCAAAGTGCAGGCTGCTTTCGATTCGTTCAGCAATGCCACGCAGGCCAAGCAGATGGGCGCATTGACCCGCAAACACGGCATCGAAGGCACGCCTACGCTGATTGTCGGCGGCAAATACCGTGTGATTTTTGAAAACGGTTATGAGGCCGGCATGAAAACGGTGGACGAGCTGATTGCCAAAGTCCGCCAAGAACGCGGTATGCCCGCGCCCCGTCCTGCGCCGAAGCCTACGCGCAGTTTGGGTGCGAGCTTGTTGAAATCTGCGGTAACGCGATAATCTTGAACCAAGCAGCCTGCACTTTGCGGATTCAAAAAGTGCAGGCTGCTTTCTTTGTGTTGACAGATAGACGGAATATCGATGATGGATATCGCAGTATTGCTGAAAGCTCTGATTTTGGGCATTGTTGAAGGTTTGACCGAGTTTCTGCCCATTTCCAGCACGGGGCATTTGATTGTGCTGGGCGATTTGCTGAATTTTTCCAGCCAGGGCAAGGTGTTTGAAATCGCTATCCAGTTGGGCGCGGTGTTGGCGGTGGTGGTGGAATACCGGCAGCGCTTTGCCAACGTGGTTTCGGGCTTCGGCCGCGATGTGGCGGTGAACCGTTTTGTGCTGAATTTGGCTGTGGCGTTCGTGCCGGCCGCCGCCGTGGGTTTCGTGTTCCGCAAAGCGATTAAGGAATACCTGTTCAATCCGATTACCGTGGCCATTGCATTGGTGGTGGGCGGTTTTGTGATTTTGTGGATTGAAAAACGGATGCAAAAGCAGCCTGCACGCGTTCAGGGTGTGGACAATATGCGCCCAAAAGACGCGCTGATGGTGGGCGTGGCGCAATGCTTCGCGCTGATTCCGGGCACGTCGCGCTCCGGTAGCACCATCATGGGCGGCATGCTGTGGGGCATCGAGCGCAAAACCGCCACCGAATTTTCCTTTTTCCTTGCCGTGCCGATGATGGTGGCGGCCACCGTGTACGATGTTTATAAAAGCTGGTCTCTGTTCCAACTGCACGATTTGGGGCTGATTGCCGTCGGCTTCGCGGCCGCATTCGTTTCAGGTTTGTTTGCCGTGCGCAGCCTGCTGAAATTCGTTTCCACGCGCAATTATGTGCCGTTCGCCTATTACCGCATCGTGTTCGGCCTGTTGATTTTGGCAACGTGGAAACTGGGTTGGGTGGCGTGGTAGCCGACGGTCGGAAAAATTTGTGATAGCACAACAAAAATAGCATAAACCCCGCTGATTTCGCCTTAAAGCTATTTTCAAAAAGCCGATTTTGTTAGACAATACACAAGATTTTGTAAGCAAATATTTAGCCCAATCCATCTTAACAAAAATGCAAATGGAAGCACGAAATGACGTTAGATGAAATTGTCAATGGTTTGAGTAGAATTAAAGGGGTCATTGCCGCCGCCGTTGTGGATTATGGCAGCGGCATGATGATGGCATCGCACACGAACGACAGCAGCTTCGATTTGGAGGCGGCCAGTGCAGGCTGCGTGAACATTATCCGTGCGAAAATGAAAACCGTCGCCCATTTGGAATTGGACGATGAACTGCACGATATCCAAATCAGTCTGCATAACCAAATCCACTTGATTTGCCCGTGCACCAATAAAGAAAACATTTTCGTGTATTTGGTTGCCGACCGCAAAGTCGCCAATCTGTCGATTTGCCGCCGCTCATTGTTCAGTGCGGAAAAATTGGTGGAATTTTAATTGATTCTTCTCCGTGCAAACCGCCCGTTTCCGAAACCGGCGGTTTTTTGTTGGCATTTTATTTTATAAATCGAAATATTCAGGCATAAAATAGCCACGATACCACTTATTGATTAAAACAATAAAATTAAATTGCTGAAAAGGGAAGATTTTGCTTGTCAAAGCAGCCTGCACTCTTTATCCTGAACTCCTTTGCCTTACTGACTCCGATACTGATTAAAAGGAACCGCTGCATGAACCGCTTGAACAAAACCGATGATGTCCGCATTGACGCGGTCACCGAGCTGCTGCCGCCGATTGCCCATCTGTATGAACTGCCCATCAGTGATGAGGCTGAAAAACTGGTGGTGCAAACTCGTCAGGAAATTGCTGATTTGGTGCACGGCAAGGACAACCGCCTGCTGGTGATTGTCGGGCCGTGTTCCATTCACGACCCGGCCGCGGCGGTGGAATATGCGCAACGCCTCCTGCCGCTGCGCCGCCAATACGAAAAAGAGCTGCTGATTGTGATGCGCGTGTATTTTGAAAAACCGCGCACCACGGTGGGCTGGAAAGGTTTGATTAACGACCCGCATCTGGACGGCAGCTTCGACATCAATTTCGGTTTGCGCCAGGCGCGCCAACTGTTGTTGCAGCTGAACAATATGGGCATGCCGGCTTCTACCGAGTTTCTGGACATGATTACGCCGCAGTATTATGCCGATTTGATTTCTTGGGGCGCGATTGGCGCACGCACCACCGAAAGCCAAGTGCACCGGGAATTGTCGAGCGGTCTGTCGTGCCCAGTGGGCTTTAAAAACGGCACGGACGGCAATTTGAAAATCGCCATCGATGCGATTGGCGCGGCTTCGCATCCGCACCATTTCCTGTCGGTTACCAAGGCGGGGCATTCGGCGATTGTGCATACGTGCGGCAATCCGGACTGCCATGTGATTTTGCGCGGCGGCAAAGAGCCGAATTACAGCGCGGAACATGTGCAGGCTGCTTCCGAACAGTTGGTGAAAGCAGGCGTTACGCCGAAGCTGATGGTGGATTGCAGCCATGCGAACAGCCGCAAGGATTTCCGCCGCCAAATGGAAGTGGCGCAGGACGTGGCGGCGCAAATCCGTGCCAGCGAGCAGAACATTATGGGCGTGATGGTGGAAAGCCATCTGGTGGAAGGCCGCCAGGACAAGCCCGAAGTGTACGGCCAAAGCATTACGGATGCGTGCATCGGTTGGGACGAGACCGAAGCGCTGTTGGCAATTTTGGCGCAGGCGCAGCGCGAAAGCGGTCGCGTTTAGTGGCAAAGCAGCCTGCACGGTTGGCGCGTTCCCTTTCGGAAGGGGAATGCGCTTTATTGCGTCAGGTGTTTGCCGATGCGCTGGATTATTCGGCGCTGCGGATTGTGCGCGGCAAATTCATGCCGTTTCAGTTGCGCCATGTCGCCATGTCGCCCAACGGCTCGATTTATCTGCCGGCTGATTTGTATCACGACGATTTTTCAAAGCAGCCTGCACATTGGCAGAGTCTGTGGCTGCACGAATGCACGCACGTTTGGCAGCACCGCTTGGGCTATCCCGTGCTGCGCTGCGGCATCTGCCTCGCATTGCAGGGCGGTTACATCAAACGCTCGGCCTACCGCTACGGACATTTGCTGCCGCACTATCACGATTTGTCGCAGTTCAATATGGAGCAGCAGGCGTGCATTGTGGCGGATTATTTCATCGGGCTGTGGCACACGGGGCAGAAAAATCCCGTGCTGGCCGCCGTGTTGCAGCGGTTTTTGCAGCAGCCGAATAATGCGGATTTGCTGCCGAAGAGCATGCGGATCAGATGAAAAAGCAGCCTGCACTTCAACACATCCGAAGTGCAGGCTGCTTTTTCATTGCCGCGAAAACACCGTTTGCCGCATGGTCAGCGCCGTTGCCATGCACAGGCACATCGGCAGCCAGACGGCTGGGGATTGACGCGACAGTTCCAGCAGGAACACCAGCGAAGTCAGCACCATGTTTTGCGCCAAGCCCAAAAAGACCGCCGCGCCGATAAACGCCGCCAAACCCAACGGCACGGGCGGAAACACCAGATTCCAGCACCACGCGCCGATAAACGCCGTCAGTCCGCCCAGCATCATCGACGGCGTGATGCGGCCGCCGTATGCGCCTGCCATGCCGGCCAACAGAACCGCCAGCCATTTGGCCGCCAGCAGACCGAAAGCAGCCTGCACCGTGAGCTGGTGTGAAAAGCTCAATTCGTTGCCCGCCTTGCCGTTGCCCAAGATTTCGGGAAACGGTATCGACAGCGCGCCGATGGCGGCAAAGCAGAGCAGGGCAATGGGCAGCATCGTCCAGCGGTGCGGATTGAATTTCGGCAGCCGCGACCGGCATTGTTCAAACGCCCAAACCGCCGCCGCCAGCAGGCCGCCAGCCGCCGCCGACCATATCAGCAGGGACGGGCCGGCCGATGAAGGAATATCCACGGGCAGATGGCTGTATTGCACCACATCGCCCAAGCCCAGGCGCGCCACCCAGGCGGTTAAGCCGCAGGTGAGCAGGGCGGCGGCCGCGGCGGGCAGGCTCCATGCCAGCAAAAGGGTTTCCAGCACGAACACGGTAGCGGCGAAAGGGACGTTGTACACGGCGGCCAAGCCTGCACCGGAAGCGCAGGCCAGCACCAGCGAAGTTTGCTGTTCGGTCAGCACGAAACGGCGCGTTAAAGGCGTGGCCAGTGCAACGCTGATTTCGCGCGGGGCAACTTCGCGTCCGAGCGGCGAACCCATGCCGACCGTGATGATTTGCAGCAGCGCGTGGCACAACGTGGTTTTCAGCGGCATGGTGCGTGCAGGCTGCTTTACGGCAGTTTTGATGTCGTAGAGCGGCGCGCCGTAGCGGTGCAGGCACGTCCAGGCAATGCCGACCACGGCGCCGCACGCCAGCAGCGCCCAGAAACGGTGCAGCGGAGAGGCAGTCTGCACCAGTTGCCGGAACGGGATGTGTTCCGAGTGCAGGCTGCCTTGAAATACCAGTTGCTGGACGGCGTGCAGCAGGTGGGTCAGCCCGATGCCGACGCAGCCTGCCACCATACCGACCAGCAGCAACACCGCCAAAACGCGGCGCGGCAGCAGCGTGTTCATGATGCGCCGTCGAACAGGGCGAAGACGGGGGCGTGATCGCTGGGGCGTTCTTTAGCGCGCGCTTCGGTGTCGATTTGCACGTCGCGCAACACATCGCGCAGTGCGGCGGTGGCCAGAATGTGGTCAATGCGCAGGCCGAGTTTGCGCTGGAACATCGCGCCGCGGTAATCCCACCAAGTATAGTGCGGGCCGGCGGGGTGGACATGGCGCAGGCAGTCGGTCAGCCCCAAATCCAGCAGGGCTTGGAACCACGCGCGTTCTTCGGACGAGCAATGGATGTGTTCGCGCCATTTTTCGGGGTCGTACACATCATCGTCGGTGGGGGCAATGTTGAAATCGCCCAGCAAAACCAGTTTCGGATATTGCTGCATTTGCTGGCGGATGAAATCGGTCAGCGCGGCAAACCATTGGCGTTTATAGGCAAATTTTTCGCTGTCCAAAGATTCGCCGTTCACGCAATAGACATTCACCACGCGCACGCCGTTGATGGTGGCGGCGATGACGCGCTGCTGCGGGTCGTCGGGCAGGGCGGGCAGGCCGGTGTGCACGTCTTCAATTGCGTGGCGGCTGATGATGGCGACGCCGTTATAGGTTTTCTGGCCGCTCCATGCGCATTGCCAGCCCATCATGTTGAGCGCGGCGGCGGGGAATTTGTCGTGCTCGAGTTTCAACTCCTGCAATACGAGGATATCGGGCTGGTGCTGCGCGAGCCAGTCGGTGACATGGGGCAGGCGGACGTTGAGCGAATTCACGTTCCAAGTGCAAATTTTCATGTTCTGTCTTTCGGGAATTGGGGCAGTGCGTTGAGTAAATTGCGCGTGATGTCTGAAGTGATGCGGTATTGCATAATCCGCATAAACCGCGTGTAGTCCACAATACCCAATTTGCGCATTTTTTGCAAATGGGCGGCGGTTTTGGCGGTGCTTAATCCTGTGGCTTCGCTCAATTCCTGCAGGCTGCTGTCGTGTTCGAGCAGTATCAGAAGGATGTGCAGGCGTTCGTGGTTCGATAGGATTTTGAAGGTGTCGGCGACTTGTTGTGCGGTGGGGGCGGCGGACGGGTTGCGGGAAAGTGTGTTCATGATGTATTCTGCCGAATGCTTACTGCGATTTGTTTTGATTATGTTTTCCGATTGGCCAATATGGGTGCAGGCTGCCTGTATGATACGAGGCAGCCTGCACATGGGGAATAGGAAGGGGTTTATTGTTGCGCGGACGCGGAAGGATTCGGGTTAATCAGAATTTCCACGCGGCGGTTTTGGGCGCGGCCGGCTTCGGTGTTGTTGTCGGCAATCGGCTGACGCGAGCCTTGACCCAGCACGGTCATGCGCTGTGTGGCCACGCCGTGTTGCGCCAAGAAGCCGGAAACCGCGTTGGCACGGTTGTACGACAACGGATTGTTGATGGCATCGTTGCCCGTGCTGTCGGTGTGGCCGACCACGGTGATGGTGGTTTCGTTATATTTCGCCAATGTTTCCGCAGCGGTGGCCAGTGCGTTTTGCGCCTGTGCGGACAATGCGGCGCTGTTGGTGGCGAAAGTGATGTTTTCCGGCATGGTCAGCTTGATTTGGTTGCCCTTGCGTTCCACTTCAACGCCGGTGTTCGCCAATTGTTCGCGCAATTTGCGCTCTTGGTAATCCATATAGCCGCCCACGCCCGCGCCCACTGCGCCGCACGCCAATGCGGAGTTGCGCGCGCCTGTGCGGCCGTGCGTCAGTGCGCCGACAATGCCGCAGGTTATCGCACCGCCGATGCCGAACAATGCGGTTTTGCTGGGTTGTTGTTGGCCTTGCGCGTTGGTCACGCAGCCGCTTAATGCCAAAGCCGAAGCGGTAACGGCAATAGTCAGTGTTTTCAGAGATTTCATAAGATTTCCTTTATTGTGTTGCGTTATTCGAAAGCAGCCTGCACTTTAAATCGGTGCGGTCAATTATCTCAAATATAACGCATTTTGCTGTATTGCCACATTTGTTTAACGCTAAATTACGTTTGCAGCGGCTTTTTTACGCAATTGGTGGCGCGAACAATGCCACAGCAGCGAGCCACCGATGATGCTGCAGGCGAACATGCAGGCAGCCATCACCGTCATGCTGCCGTTGTGCAGCCAGGTCACGGCAAAGCCGACGGAGGAGGCAATCAGCGATTGCGAAGCCATCAGCACGGCATTGGCGCTGCCGCCGATTTCAGGTTTGAAATTGCCCATGAACAGCGCCTGCGTATTGGCGGCGATTAAGCCCTGCGCGCCCACGGAACACATCAGCAGGGGCAGCGCCAGCCAAAGTGCAGGCTGCTTTAACCATAACACCGTTGCCAAAAGCGATGTGTTGGCAAAAAACTGGACGGATATGCCCGCCAGCAGCAAATGGCGCGATTCCCAGCCGCGGTTCAGGCCGAAAGCGGTGAGCCGGTTGAAGCTCATCATGGTGATGATGTTGCAGGCGAACGCAAAGGCATATTGGTGCTGCGACAGACCGTACAGTTTCATGTAAACAAACGGCGATTCGCTCAGAAACACAATCATGGACGAGAACGAAGCGGCTTGATAAAACAAAAAGCCCAAGGCAGCGCGGTTACTGAACACGCTGCGGTATCGCGTGCCGATGTGCAGCAGCTGCGTTTTGGTGATGGGTTCGGCGGCTTTAAACTGCGGCAGGAAGCGGTACAACAGGAACACCACCAGCGCGGCATAGGCAAACAGGAAGGCGAAAATGCTGCGCCAGCCCGCCAAACTGTGCAGCAGCGAGCCGAACAGCGGCGCGATAAGCGGTGCCGTCATCACGATAATGCCGATAAGGGCGAACATTTTTGCGGCTTCGCGGCCTTGGTAATTGTCGCGTACCACCGCACCTGCCACCACCGCGCTCATACCCGCACCCAATGCTTGCACCATACGCCACACCAGCAATTGGTCGGCCGTTTGCACAAACACCAGCGCGGCGCTGGCCAGCACATACACCGACAGGCCGCCCAAGGCGATATTGCGCCGCCCTTTAATGTCGGACAGCGAGCCGCCGATTAACTGCCCCGCCGCCACGCCCAGCATAAAGCTGCTCAAGCTTTTTTCCACTTGGTGGATGTCGGCGTTCAGGCCGGCGGCAATATCCAGCAATGCCGGCAGATAGGCATCGATGGAAAAGGGCATGATGGTCATCAGCATGGCCAACAGGGCGGCCATTTGTCCGCGCGAGAGCGGCTTTGAGGGTTTATAGAGCAGGCTCATATGTTAAAGGCAACGGAAGTATTCAAGACGAGGGCTTGATGATATAGCGGTTGGTTAAATACACCAGCAGCAGGATGGGCACGCCCATCAGCGCGGTGAGCAGGAAAAAGGTGGGATAACCCAACTGGCTGGCCATTGCGCCCGAATAACCGCCCAGGATTTTGGGCGACAGCGTCATCAGCGACGACAGCAGCGCGTATTGCACGGCGGTGAAGCGGATGTTGGTCAGGCCGGAGAGGAACACGACGAACACGGTGCTGGCAAAACCGCCCGCCAGATTGTCGATGCCCACAGCCAGATACATCAGCGGCACATCATGGCCGCGCAAGGCGAGCAGGATAAACAGCAGGTTGGTGACGGCGGTGGCGATGGCGCCCAGCATCATCATGCTCATGATTTTGTATTTTTGCGCCAACAAGCCGCCCACGAATCCGCCCGCAATCGACATGACGATGCCGAACGATTTCACGGCATAGGCAATTTCTTCTTTGCTGAAGCCCATGTTGTCGTAGAACACGTTGGAAATCACGCCCGCGACAATATCGGAAACGCGGTACAGCCCAATCAGTGCCAGCAACAGGATGGCACGTTTGCCGTAGCGGTGGAAGAAGTCGGCCACGGGGGCAATCCATGTTTGCCGTACCAGTTCGGACGGGGCCAGACGGCATTTCACCGCCAGGCAGCCTGCACCTGCGGCGGCGGCCAGCGATGCGCTCAAACGCAGGCTTTCCCACGCAAAGGCTTGCAACGGAGCGTTATCGGCGGCAGGCAGGAGTGCGCCCACATGGCGGAACACGGCAACGAACACGCTCACGCTGACCAAAAACAGCGCCAGCAAACGCAGGGAATGCTGCGCTTTGACGGGTGCAGGCTGCTTTTGATGCTCCGGTTCGCGCATCCACAAAGTCGTGGCCAAACCAATCGCCATCATGGCTGCCATCATCCAATAAGTATTGCGCCATGCATCGTACAGATAATGCGCCTTGGTCGAGCCCCAGTATTCCGCCAACAGCAGGCTGCCTGCACCTGCCGCAATCAGCCCCAGCCGGTAGCCCACGGTGTAGGTGGACGACATTACCGTCTGCATGGCGTGGTCGTTCGGTGCAATTTCAATGCGGTAGGCATCGATAACGATGTCCTGCGTGGCCGCCGAAAAGCCGAGCAGCACCGCCGCCATGGCCATGGCCGCCAACTGTTGCGGATTTTGCGGGTCGATGCTGCCCATGGCGATAATGGCGACTATTACCAGCACCTGTGCCAACAACAGCCAGGCGCGGCGTTTGCCCAGCACGCGCGAAAGATAGGGCAGCGGCAGGCTGTCAATCAGCGGCGCCCACACGAATTTGAACGAATAGCCCAAGGCCGCCCAGCTGAACATGGTCACGGTTTTTTTCTCGATGCCCGCTTCGCTCAGCCAAAGCGACAGGGTGGAGAAAATCAGCAGCAGCGGCATGCCTGCGGCAAAACCCAGCAGCAGCATCGTGAAGGCGCGGCGGTCGGAATATACGGAAAATTGTTTGAAAAATGAAGGTTTTGTTTGCATGTTTTTGGGTTTAGAAACCGTTTTCCATCATGATTTGGCCGGGCAGCTTGTTGCGGTGCATGGCAAAGCCCATGTTCAGCAAGGTTTTGAACACGTCCTGCACCATTTGCGGATTGCCGCAAATCATAAAGCGGCTGTCGGCCGGTGTGAACGGGCGTTGGAATGCCTGCGCCAAACGGCCGTTTTTCAACAGTTCGGGCAGCCTGCACGACAATGCGCCTTCGGCAGTTTCGCGCGTGGTGACCGGCACGAAGCGCAGTTTGCCGATATGCTCGGCAATGAGCGGATGGTCGGACAATCCGCGAATCCAATCGTTAAAAATCAAATCGCGCGCGAACGAGACGCTGTGCGCCAAAGCGAGCGTGTCGAAACGCTCCCACACCGCAGGCTGCTGGAGAATCGACAAAAACGGCGCAATGCCCGAACCGGTGGACAACATGATTAAGTCTTTGCCGTCGGGGAAGCGGCCGGGCAGGAAAAAGCCCTGCGCGGTTTTGTCTAGCAAAATGCGGTCGCCGGCTTGCAGGGCGGCCAGGCGGGCGGACATTTCGCCGCCGTCGATGAGGATGACGAAAAATTCGAGCGTGTCGGCATATTCTGCGGAAATCATAGAATAGGCGCGCCAGATAAAGCCTTGGCCGTCCGTGCCGGCACGAAAGCCCAATCGGGCGAACTGGCCGGCGGAAAAGCGGTAGGCTTCGGGGCGCGAAATGGCAAAGGTTAAGTGTTTGGGGCTGTGCTGTTTGACCCACAGCACTTCTTCTTCGGTGAATTTGTTTTCGCTGGTTGTCATGGAGATTCCTTGAATGAGGTGTGTGAAAGTGCAGGCTGCTTTTTGCAGATGCGGCGGGTTTACGGGTTTTGTTTGCCCAAAATCATGGTGCCGATGCCGCTGTCGGTGAAAATTTCCAGCAGCAGCACGTTGGGAATGCGGCCGTCGATAATGTGTACGGCTTTCACGCCGTTGGTGGCGGCTTCCAGTGCCGATGAAATCTTGGGTAGCATGCCGCCGGACAAAGTGCCGTCCGCCACCAGCGCGTCAATGTCTTCGGGCGTGAGGTTGGTGAGCAGGCGGCCGTTTTGGTCCATCACGCCGGCAATGTTGGTCATCATCACCAGTTTTTCGGCGTTCAGCCCTTCGGCCAATTTGCCCGCCACCAAGTCGGCATTGATATTGAACGCTTCGCCGTTTTGACCCACGCCGATGGGGGCAATGACGGGGATATAGCCCGCCGCGGACATTTGCTGCACCAGTGCGCAGTCGATGTGGTCGATTTCGCCGACTTGGCCGATATCCGTTTGGCCGTCCAGCAGCATTTTGCGCGCTTTGATGAAATGGTTGTCGCGTCCTGTCAGGCCGATGGCCCTGCCGCCGTGCACGTTCAGCAGCGACACGATTTCTTTGTTCACATGGCCGCCCAGCACCATTTCCACCACGTCCATGGTTTCGCCGTCGGTAACGCGCATACCCTGCACGAATTCGCCTTTTTTGCCGATTTTTTCCAGCATTCCGTTAATTTGCGGGCCACCGCCGTGGACGATGACGGGGTTGATGCCCACCAGTTTGAGCAGCACGATGTCTTTGGCAAAGCCTTCTTTCAACTGCGGCTCGGTCATGGCGTTGCCGCCGTATTTCACGACCAGCGTGCAGCCTGCAAAGTGGCGGATATAGGGCAGGGCTTCCGATAAGATGGCGGCTTTGGCGGATGGGGACACGGCGGCGGTCATGGCGTTTCCTTTTTTTGGGCGGTGAAATGAAGGCGTTATTATACACGGCTGCCGGGTGCAGGCTGCCTTTTTGGATTTGTAAAGGTTTTTTATTAATAGATTTCATGGCATTGCGCGGAGGTGTCCGCATTGAAAGCAGCCTGCATTGGGCGGGTTTGACGTGCAGGCTGCTTTCGGTGTTTGCAGCAGGCGCAACGTCATACATGCCGTGAATACGCGCTATGCGTCATGCCAAAAGCAGCCTGTACCTCCCGCCATTGGCCGAAGGAATGTGCAGGCTGCTTTTCATGCAGCGGCAAAAGGCCGTGCCAGCACGCAAATTGCTTGGCAACAGCAAAGATTTGCCCGCACATTTACGCTATAATTTTCATCACGACCATATTGATTGACCGAAAGTTTCCCATGCCCCAATCCAACCGTATCCTTTGCCGCGAAAGCAGCCTACTGGCGTTCAACCGCCGCGTATTGGCACAGGCGCAGGATTCGCGCGTTCCCCTGCTGGAACGGCTGCGTTTCCTGTGCATCGTATCGTCCAATCTGGACGAATTTTTTGAAGTGCGCATGGCGTATTTGAAGCGCGAGCAGCGCAAAAAGCCGAACCAGACGCTGGATTCGGGTTTGACACCCACCGAAACCATCGCGCGCATCAGCCAAGAAGCGCAGCAGCTTATCCGCGAGCAATACGCATTGTTCAACGATGTGCTGGTGCCCGAACTGCACCGCCAGAATATTTCGTTTTACCGCCGCAGCGCATGGACTAAAGCGCAGCACGCTTGGATTGAAGATTATTTCAACCGCGAGCTTCTGCCGATTCTCACGCCCATCGGGCTGGACGCTTCGCACCCGTTTCCGCGTTTGCTGAACAAATCTTTAAATTTCGTGGTGGAACTGGAAGGCAAAGACGCATTCGGCCGCGCTTCGGGCATGGCCATCGTGCAGGCGCCGCGCATTTTGCCGCGCGTGGTGAAGCTGCCTGCAGAATTGTGCGACGGCCGCGACGGCTTCGTGTTCCTATCGTCCATCCTGCACGAATATGTGTATAAACTCTTCCGCGGCATGAAAGTGAAAGGCTGCCACCAGTTCCGCCTCACACGCGACAGTGCGCTGACGGTGGACGAAGACGATTTGAGCAACCTGCGCCAAGCGGTGCAGAACGAACTGCGCGACCGCGATTTCGGCGATGCCGTTCGCTTGGAAGTGCCGGAAAACTGCCCGGCAGCCATCAGCGATTTCCTGTTGCAGCAATTCCAACTGACCGACAACGAGTTATACCGCGTGAACGGGCCGGTGAATCTGGTGCGGCTGATGTCCGTGCCCGACATGGTGGCGCGCAAGGAATTGAAATTTGCGTCCTACGTGCCGCAATATCCGGCCGCGCTGCGCAAATCACCCTGCCTGCTCGATGAAATTGCCCAGCGCGACATCCTGCTGCACCATCCTTATCAAACCTTCGAGCCGGTGGTGAAATTTATCCATGATTCGGCGCATGACCCCGATGTGGTCGCCATTAAAATGACGATTTACCGCACCGGCTCGGATTCCGAATTGGTCAAAGCGCTGCTGGCGGCGGCCGAAGCGGGCAAACAGGTAACTGTGGTGGTGGAACTGATGGCGCGTTTTGACGAAGCGAACAACGTGAAGTGGGCAAGGCGTTTGGAAGAAGCGGGCGCACACGTGGTGTATGGCGTGTTCGGCTACAAAGTCCATGCCAAAATGGCGCTGGTCATCCGCCGCGAAGCAGGCAGCCTGCACGCTTACGCCCATTTGGGCACGGGCAACTACCACCAAGGCACATCGCGCATTTACACCGATTTCGGCCTGCTCACGGCCGATGAGGGCATTACGCGCGACGTGAACACGTTATTCATGGAAATCACAGGTTTGGGGCAGGCGAACAAATTGAAAAAACTGTATCAAAGCCCGTTCACGCTGCACAAAATGGTGATGGACAGCATTGAACGCGAAACGCGCAACGCCGAAGCCGGCAAACCCGCGCGGATTATCGCCAAAATGAATTCGCTGATTGAGCCGCAGGTGATTGAAGCGCTGTACCGCGCCAGTGCGGCCGGCGTGCAGATTGACCTGATTGTGCGCGGCATGTGCGCCTTGCGGCCGCAGGTGCCCGGCTTGTCGGACAATATCCGCGTGCGTTCGATTATCGGCCGGCTGCTGGAGCATTCGCGCGTGTATTATTTCCTTAACGGTGGCGCGGAAGACGTGTTCATTGCCAGCGCGGACTGGATGGGGCGCAATTTCTTCAGCCGCATCGAAGTGGCCACGCCGATTGTGCAGCCTGCATTGAAACGGCGCGTGATGGAAGAAGGGCTGATGCTGCCCCTGCGTGACAATCTGAAAGCATGGCAAATGCAGGGCGACGGCAGCTATGTGCGCGTGCAGGCGGCAGAGGGTACCGAAGCCGTCGGCGTGCAGGAAGCCTTGTTGGCGCAATATACCGGCACGGCGGCATAGCGGCTTTCATGGCACTGTGCTGCCGTATCCGCACGTTAAAAAGCAGCCTGCACCTCGGATTTCAAAGATGATAGGTTGGCATGCAAGCAAAAAATTCGATAGCGTTTTAAGTAATTCGGTATCTCCTTGTTTTTCAATGCTATTTATTTTCACATTTTTACAAAACGCAACTTGACAAGGCTGGATTTTTTCCAGCCTTTTTTCGCTTTGCCGTAAACCTGCGCAGGATTTACGGTGCGGATTGATAACGCCGCACGTCAAACGGTTTGCCGGACTTGTGCATGTAGTAGCAGATTTTTGCGAGCTTGCGCATGATGGCAACGATAATGACCATCTTCGGCTTCTTGGCCGCTTCCAAGTTTCGGACAAGCTGCGGGAAGAGGTTCATCCGGTAGGCATTGAGCGCAGGCAAAAAAAATACGGCTTTCAGGCGCCTGTTGCCGAAACTGGACAATACCTGCCTTTTATTGACGCTGATGCCCGACTGCTCAATCTTCGGGCTTAAACCTGCATAGGCGGTAAATTTGTTGGCGGTGGCGAATGTGCGGCCGTTCAGATGGTGCAGTATGATGACGGCGCTTTTTTCGCCAATACCTGCAATCGTCGCCAAATTGCCGCATTGTTCGGCCAATCGTTCATCGGCGGCAATCAATGCTTTAATTTCGGCTTCGATGTGTTCTTGGTGCTCTGCGAGTTGCCGCACGATGGTTTGGTAAACGGTTTTAACAAATTCGTCGTTTCCGGCGGCATGCAGTCGGTTTTTCGCCTGCCTGCTTTGCAACATGATTTGTTCTTTTGCGGCGATGAGTTTGTGCAAACGGTATTGGTCGGCTTCGGGTGCATGGTAGCCGTCCAATTTGTCCAAATGCCTTTTGGTGTATTCGGCAATCAATCGAGCATCGGCTTTGTCGGTTTTGGTGCGGTTGAAAAATGCTTTGCTGTAATTTTTGATTTTGAGCGGATTGATGACATAGACTTGATGGTATTGCGAAAGATGATTGGCCAGTGTTTCGTAATAAATGCCGGTGGCTTCCATCGAAATAACGCATTTGCGTATTTTATGCTGCTTTATCCAGCCGAGCAGTTGCAGGCTGCCTGATATGCTGTTGTCAATCTTGAGCGTTTCTTCTTTGCCATTTCCCGACAGATGGCAGTCGGCAGTGTCCTTGCTGATGTCCAATGCGATTACGTTCATGGGATTTCCCTTATATGCAGCCTGCTATGCGGCTATGATGATAGTCAATCTTGCAATAAGACGGCCGTGCGATAAATCTTTGAACCAGTTTCAAAGGACTTGTACAGGCTTCTATCTACACGGCCATGATTGTGGTATGCGCATACCGCAATCGGTAAGCTATCCGAAGGCTTTGGGATGGCTTACCGATTGAGATTGGCGCAAGTTCCAAGATTTCCGCCCGAACACGCTTGCCCCCCGGCGGGAGCTACCTGTTTTCCGTTGCATGCAAGCATACAACAAAAAACAGGCAGCAGGATATGGGGTTGCTGCTTCATCACTGGATATTCGCCACCACCTTTGAATCGCCGTTGCTCAAGCTAGGCAACGGCTGGCCGCCCATCACATCGACTTGCGCACCGCCGCTATGCCCTTCGCTTTCGGAATATGCGGCAGCCTGCGCCCGTTCGGGTTGCTCAGGTTCGCGGAACGGGTCGAACGGCAAGCCGTTTTCCACATAGTTCAGGCACATCTCCCGACTGATTTCGGTGAGCTTTGTCGCCTGATCGGAATAACAGGTGCAACCTGTTTTTCCGCCTTTGACACATGCCGCTATCCGCTCATACTGCTTCACGCTGCGCACGCTGTCGTACAGGGGCTTGGATTCCGGCCGTTCCGCCATCGTAGGCACAAACTGTTCCGGCGCGAGTTTGGTATTGATGCCGCTTTGGCTTTCATGCGGCACATTGCCGTCCGCCACACCGACTGCCGCTTCGCTGGCAGCCTGCACGGTATTGGCCGTGGTGCTTTGGCCATGGTTTACCGATTTGCTATAAGCGCCATAAAGGTTATAACCTTTCCAGCCGATAAAGCCGATAATCGCCACCAATGCCCAAACGGCAAGCGGTATTTTTTTTTGGAATTTTTGGTGCTGACTACTGGATTTGTAGTATTTGAACGCCTCTTTCGGCGGTTTGTAACTGGCGGACTCTACACCCGACACCCCGGCAGGATTGTCCAGATTGGTCACGCATTTGTACCACCAATACTGCTTCATCCCCAATGCTTTGCGCTCAAGGTGTATGTGTTTGGATACGAGGTTGCGGACAAATATGTCCAACTGCGTGGGGTGCTGTGTGAGCAGGATGAGCGTAAATCCGTCATGGCGCAATTCGGACAGCTTTTGCACGTAGGGCGGAACTGCTTTTGCAGCTGCGCGGACGGGATAAGTCCAGTGCGCTTCATCTACAATCAGCACCGCTCCGGTGGGCAGGATTTCGTCCAGCGGTGCGCTTTGGATTTCTTCTTTCGTGATTTCGTGGGCATTAAACTTGGCGGCATCCAAGCCGTCAATATGGCAAAAATAAAGCGGACGGTCTATTACCGAACCATCCTCAATAGTTTGTTTAAACAAACCATCTTCGTTGGTCAGAATCATGTTTACCGCCCGGCTGGTTTTGCCGGTGCCCATATTGCCGGTAATCAGGTAAATCATGATTCTGCTCCTTGCTATTTCGGTAAGACAAATGTGAGTTTGTTAAGTGCGCGCATGGAAATCGCGAATGCGAATGCGCCGAACAGGTAGCCCAATCCTTGGCCTACGCCGCCTATCAGCAACAGGTTGAGTATATCTGCCGGCATACTGTTGACGGCATTGGCCACATAGCCCTTGAACTTGTTCAGGGCTATCAGGTAGCCGGCATAGGTAACGAACGTCATCCCTGTTGCAAGGATAATGCGGACAATCAACAGTTTGAGCAGTATCGCTATCAAAGGTATCAGTGCTAAGGGCATGGCTTATTCCTTTCTCAAGCCGCCAAAGGTAACGTATGCCGACATCAAAATGAACGCGATAAGTATGATGAACCTTGCCTGCCGCATGATTTCGCACAGTGGCTCGTAGCTCACTGAAAACGCCTTGCCCATCACATGAAAGGTTTTGGGCTGTGGGCATACGCCGTCACTGGGTAGGAAATCATCGGGCTGCCATGTCCTTTCATCGGTTACATGGGGTATTTTGATATCGTCAAATTCTTTTCCCTTTACCTCACCCATCTTCTGACAGGCCAGTATTTCCGGGTGCTTTTCACAAAGGCCGTCGGTATCGCCCTGCTTTTTGTCTTTGTCGGCATCGCTTTTACCGTCCTTATCCTTGCCTGTGCCGTCCTTTTCCTTTTCGGGCAGTTTTGCCCGTGGTGCTGCCGGACTGTCCGGCTTAAGGTCGGGGCGGGGGATAATGGTTTCTTCAACCCTGCTTTTTATGCCGGGGGCGCTTGGGTCGTCGGAAGTTTTCCAGCGGGCTTGTTCGGGTAAGCCTGTCTGTGGGTTGGTATAGGGGTCGGATTGGACAATCTGACCCGGGAGCAGGTAGATTTCAGGCTTGCTTACACCCGGAATGTTGCCTTCGCCGTCGCCGGATGCGTTCACATACGGGGTAGGATTCTTATCGGCAATGGGTATTATGATGTTGTCAAATTCGGATTGGGTGATTGGCCTGTTTTTGTTCAAAACAGTGCGAAGACTTACATACCAAAACAATTGGTCGCCCCAGCCATCCCGCGTACCCCAACACGCTCCGCCCCTGGCATCGCCTTCGGCTTTGACAAAATTGTGACCCTCAACTTCCTGTGTCTGACAGATGGAGGTATAGACGGACGTTGCCACGTCAGGCATATTTCGCCCGTAGGAGGATATGCCGCCGCAGGGCTTCCAACCATAGTTCTTGTCGGCATCGTTACCGTACTTTTGAGAATCGCCAATAGAACGGCATTCGACGGTGTATGCTTCCGGATTGACAAAATCGCCTTCTTTATCGCTCCATTCGTAGCCTTCTTCTTTTAACTTTTCAGCTACAAGGTTAAAGGCTGACTCAATTACATAACCAGCAACAATGCTTCCAGGCGTGAAACGCGCGCCCCTAGCAACCAGCCTTCCACCCCTACGGGCATTGGCGAGCAGGTTTTGCATGACGGTGCGCTTGGCTACGGTTTGGGTGGCTCTGCCACGCACTACGGTATTAGATACTGCTCCGGTAGAACCACGAAGAGTATCACTCAAAGCAGTTTGAGATTTATAATTTTGCTCCATTTGAGATATTTGCCAATTCCGATAACCTGCATCAACATAATTACTTTTTACCGATGTTCTAGGTTCTTTAGACCAATGAGTCCCAGTCGGAGAATAACGAAATTCTGCATGCCCAACTATCGGATATAGCAAAAATAAAAATGAAACAAAAAATTTTCTCATCTCTTAAGCTTTTCTTTTTCTAAATCATTCATCATTTTCTTAAACGATTCCTGATTTAAACCATACAAATCAAATTTATCTTGACTTGGTGGAATATTGGGTGGGGTTACTGGTTTTTCTTCCATAGCATAAAAATCATCATCGTCTTTAACACTATCAATCATCTCTTGTTTTTTAGTATTGTAGTATAAACAAAGTAATGTAAAACATAAAAAACAAAAGATTCTATAATAATTGTTATGCTCAATCCAATTAAAACCAATAGGAACATATAACAAAACACACAAAATTAAAGTGGAGATTGTAAATTTTAAAATACCCATGATATACATATAATCATATTTGTCCAAAAACATATATATATCATCTCCTCATTAAAATAGCAAAATCATCACCTGAAAAGCATTACCCCCATCAGGACGACAAGCCCCAATCCGAGCAGGAAATAGGTATCTATCATTTGAACAGGCCTTTGATAATGTGAAACGTGTACATCGCAGCCATCACGCCAAATATCAGCCAGCCAAGCTCCGCACCGTTCTTAAAGTTTTCCGCCGGGTCGCATTCTGGAAGTTGTGCCTGCAATACGTGGCCTTGCATTTCCCATCTGCCGCCTACTTTTTTTGGCTGTATCAGCTGGCCGTTCTGAATTTGTGGGACTACCAAGCTGAAATAGTGGTTTTCAGCAGCTTCCCTGCTTTCAAAACATTGATTTCCGACTTGATAGCCCATTTTGCCGCCTTATCGAATCATTTTCTTAACGATGGCAATCACAAAAATTGCCGCCACTACGCCGACTACCAACCAACCGGCTTCCAAGCCGTCCGCTTTAGAGCCGTCGATAGAGGTTTTTACGCTGTCGGGCAATGCGGCATTCGCAGATACTGCGAAAGTCGTCAGACCGGTTGCTAATGCTGCTTTTGCAGCGTTTACTTTGCTCATGATTTTCATGATTTATCTCCAAAAATGTTGAAAAAGGGGCGTGTGTTCAAGGGGCATTTACCGCCACGCCCAAACGGCAAATCAGTCGGGCAGGTAAAAGCGGAAGATGCTGAAAGGTCCCCCTATATCTTCACCGGCTTCGATGGCGTCTTCTTGATACTCAAAACGCCCCGCCTGGCTCAAATAGGGTGTCTGCCCTACGTTTCCGTCTTCAGGATATAGGAATTCGTGGGTTTCCAAATCCTGAACGATAAAATAGGTTTTCATAAAACCTCCTTGCCTGTTTTATTTCGCAGACGGAATGCGGATGTCTTTCAATACGTCTTTCAATTTGCCCGATGCGTTGGTTTCCGTGCCGAAGGCCAGTTCCATTTCGCAGGGGAAACTCAAACCGTCGAATTTCTGAAAGTTGATGCTTTTTCCGAATGCGACTTTGGCCACACCGAAACCGCGGGCATTACCTGTGTTGTCGGTCAATGGTGCGGCCATCAATACGGAGCAACTGTCAATGGGGTTGCCGTCGATTTCGCCCATAAACCGGGTAATGCCCATTACGATTTTCTTTTGGTAAACCAATTCGGGTTGTGCGTTGAAATTTAATGCCATGATGATTTTCCTTTACGGGGTTGGTGGGTTAGCGATTCGGCAAAAAGGCTGCCGTATTTCAAATAGAGGTAATCGATAAATTCGTTTTGTTTCCTTTGGTTTTGGGATTCCTGCAAATGGCGTTGCAAATCCCTTTCGGATAGGCTGTAGTATTTGCCTTCGCGCCAAATTTCCATAAACCGCTTCAAATCGTCGTCAAATTCGCGGACGAGCCGATGTTGCTGTTCGGTTTTGGACAGGTTGGTTTTGTCGAAATGGTCGATTTCGCAGGCGATATGGGTCAATTCGTCGATGGAATCGTTTATTTCGCCAATCTGTGCTTCGTAGGTCTGCAAATCCATGTATTCGACGGTTTCACTGGTGCAGTCGTATTCCATCGGATGCAGCCCTTTGGGATATTTGCCTTCTTCGGCAATCAATGCCGCGACAATTTCTTCATCGCTCCACTGCAATTCCTTAAGCAGTCGGACAAGCCTGCCTACTTGGTTTTTGGCATGTTTCAGTTTGTCGTCAAACGTGGTATCCGCTTTCTTTTGGGTCGCTTCGATACGTTGGGACGGCGTGTCAAAAATCTGCTCGCCAACGGGGTAGGCACCTGTCAGAAATTCGCCCGGCGCGGTCAGGATTTCCAACGGTATTACGCAGTCTTTGGCGCGGAATTCGATTTCAAAGCGTACCCATGCGCTGTTCGGATCGCCTAATTGGCGGCCTTTTTCATATACGCGGACGAGTTTGGACGAACCGCGACGGCCGATGTAGAACGTTTTGCCGCTGTAATCTTCCAACCGCCATGCCGTGCCGATACATTCGCTTTTCGGGCGTTTGTTGCCCCTGTCAAATAAGCCTTTGTCATGGTGCAGCATGGCTTTTTCGGGTGTGTATTCGCCATCGAAAAAGTCATGTGCGCAGTCAATGCGTGTAATTTGCGGACGGACGGCCTGCTTCAAAAAGTCATACAGTCGGATTTCCCAACCGGCTTTTGCTGCTTGGCAGGCTGTACCTGTGAGCTCTACCAAGATGGTTTCGTTCTGGCCGCCGATATGGACGGTGCCGTATTCGGCTTCTTTAATGCCCAGCCGGTAAAAGGATTGGTAAAAATACCGGCCTTTGCCTTCGCGTTTTTCGGTAATGCCGAAACCGAAAATTTCTTTCAGAATTTCGGAATAGGCGGCGATGTATTCGGCATCCTTGAAACAAATGCCTTTGAGCAGGTCGATGGTGGTTTTGCGGATGGTAAATGTGAGCGCATCGATAAAGGCGGAATCATGTTTGCCTTTACGCAATGGAATTTCCAGCAGCTTGCCGTTGGCAGTAACAGCATGGGTGAAATATTCGTAATTTTGAAAATCAACACTGTTCATCTTTGTTCCGTAGGGTGCAATTTAGGGTTTTGGTTTTGTTCCCCCCCTATTAGCCTAGGGGTGGCTTCCGCCATCGGCGCAGCCACCCGCGCTGGCGCGCTGTCTGTCTGCGCCGTCGGCTTACGCCCTATCGATAATTTGCCCATAATTAAAGCCCCTTGGTTTTTAACTTCCGTTAAAACAAGGGGCTTTACAAATTTGATGATTTAAAACAAACCCCTTGAATTAGGGGTAATATATAAGTGCAGGCTGCTTTTTCGTGCGGGGAACAGCCTAGCCTAATGGATTAAAATCTAACTTGATTCCCGTCATCCCGATACCACTGAAAGGAAACCCTATGAGACACCTTCTACTCGCCCTGCTGGCCGCCGCAACCGCTGCCCATGCGCAAGAGTATGCGTTCAAAGATCGTCTCTTTGAAGAAGGCGACTTTTCTACCGACGGCAAAGCCTTCATTATCCATACCATCAGTTCCGGCGGTAACTTTTGCGATTTGGGAGGCTTTATAAAACACAACGTTTATCGCGATGGCAAAGGCTGCGAAGTGCGTTTTGTGTTTGCCCGTAACAAAGTGAGCATTACTGTGCCCGAATCCGCCCGCGAAGCCTGTGCAGAATATTGCGGGCATAACGCACATTTTGCGGATCAATACTACCGCCTGCCCGCCGCCTGCACCCGGTCTGCCGCCAAAAACACCGCACAGCGTTTTCATGCTGCCTACCGTGCCAAAAATTACGCCCAAGCCGCGCGAATCCAGCAGCAGTATGTGAACACCTGCAACGGCTTTATGTTTGTCACCGAACAAATGCGTGCCCGCAACGATTTGGCAGTGGCCTACAAAAACAGCGGCAACAAAACCGCCTGCCACACCGCGCTGCAACCGCTGCGCCGCTATTGGAACGACAAGGCGGAGGAGCACGGCTACCATTACCGCGACGATTTCATGAAAGAACTGGCCGCCGCCAAATTCAACTGGAACGCGTGCCGTTGAATAACGCGGATTGGCTGCATTAGCCGAAAACCGCAACCAAAAGCAGCCTGCACCTTGGATTTCAAAGTGCAGGCTGCTTTTGCAAAATCCACACGGCCGCCCTTTCCTTTCGGGCGATTCTGCTGCTATAATTTTTCGGTTAGCGAAAAATTACATTTCACTACACATTCGAACACATCATTCACATTTCATTTCATCACCCAAGGAGCAACACCATGGCACTCGTTTCCATGCGCCAATTACTCGACCACGCCGCCGAACACAGCTACGGCTTACCCGCATTCAACGTGAACAACCTGGAACAGATGCGCGCCATCATGGAAGCGGCCAACCAAGTGAACGCACCCGTGATTGTGCAAGCCTCCGCAGGTGCGCGCAAATATGCCGGCGCACCTTTTTTGCGCCACCTGATTTTGGCGGCGGTGGAAGAATTTCCGCACATCCCCGTGGTGATGCACCAAGACCACGGCGCGTCGCCCGACGTGTGCCAACGCTCGATTCAGCTCGGTTTCAGCTCCGTGATGATGGACGGCTCGCTGCTGGAAGACGGCAAAACGCCTTCCACTTATGAATACAACGTGGAAGCCACGCGCAAAGTGGTGGAATTTTCCCATGCCTGTGGCGTGTCGGTGGAAGGCGAAATCGGCGTGCTGGGCAATTTGGAAACCGGCGAAGCGGGCGAAGAAGACGGCGTGGGCGCGGCAGGCAAATTGAACCACGACCAAATGCTGACCAGCGTGGAAGATGCGCGCCGCTTTGTGCAGGATACCGGCGTGGACGCGCTGGCCATCGCCATCGGCACCAGCCACGGCGCGTATAAATTCACCCGTCCGCCCACCGGCGAAGTACTGCGCATCGACCGCATCAAGGAAATCCACGAAGCGCTGCCAAACACGCACATCGTGATGCACGGCTCCAGCTCCGTGCCGCAGGAATGGCTGAAAGTGATTAACGAACACGGCGGCGCGATTGGCGAGACCTATGGCGTGCCGGTGGAAGAAATTGTGGAAGGCATCAAATACGGCGTGCGCAAAGTGAACATCGACACCGACCTGCGCTTGGCGTCCACTGGCGCCATCCGCCGCTTCATGGCGGAAAACCCCGCCGAGTTTGACCCGCGCAAATATTTGGCGAAAACGGTGGAAGCGATGAAGCAAATCTGTATCGACCGCTATCTGGCGTTCGGCTGCGAAGGGCAGGCGGACAAAATCAAGCCGGTTTCGCTGGAAAAAATGGCGGCGCGCTATGCCAAAGGCGAGTTGAAACAACTGGTGAAATAAGCGTTTAAAACAAAAAAGCAGCCTGCACTTCGGATATTCGGGGTGCAGGCTGCTTTTTTGAAATCTATTTATGCGGATGACTGGCTTGCCTTTGCCGTCATTATAAGAGCGGGCTGAACAGGCGCACGGTATTTTCCACCAGCCCCCAGATTCTCTCGCGCTTCTGCCAGCGTTTGACGGAGATATAGCGGCTGTCGCGCAGATAGGCTTTTTGCGCGCGGGAAATTTCCCGCACCACCGGCGCATCGTAAA
>ERZ772772.213-NODE-213-length-35591-cov-10.918758_pt1 | contig 35591 bp, 26 predicted proteins | sample MGYA00511484_ERZ772772 | MGnify/ENA primary metagenome ERZ772772 (study PRJEB29015, sample SAMEA2737913) | human oral metagenome | biome: human oral; feature: human-associated habitat; material: dental | place: China | collected 2088 ... | reverse complement strand
AGGCGGTGATGTAGAGGGTGAGGGCGGTGTGCAGGCTGGGGAAGACGTCCATGCCGGTAACGCCGTCCTTGATGATGGCGATGAGCGGTGGGGCGATGATGCCGCCTGCGCCGCCGTCGGGATGGGTGGTGAAGGCGGGACCGGCAGCGGGCAGAAGAAAATAGCCGATGAAGCCCGCGCTGTAGAGGAAGATGAGACCGTTGAAATAGCGGCGCGCAGCCGGCGTTGCCCGCGCGTAGGCGTACCAGGCGACGCTGCCGAGGACGATGGCGTAGAAGCTGAAATAGCAGGCGGCGAGCAGGTCGGTGAGATGCGGGTGCGCTTCATAGCGGAAATAGGCAGGCAGAATGCGCCCGCCCCAGAGATGGCGGTCAATGGTAGTGAGCAGGGTGTCCGCATGCCAGGGGAGGAGGTGACGGTTGATGCCTTTCAGCAGCGGGAAAACGAGCCAGGTGAGGAGGAAAAGATTGCTGCCTGCCCAGTCGCTGCGGCGGTGGTACGCCGTCCAGCCCCACAGCAGGCAGCCGGCGGCAAGCAGCGGCAGGCTGCCGCTGTCGGCAGCGCGGAAGATGGCGCAGGCGGCGAGGACGAGGATGGCGGCAAGCAGGGCGAGGTGGAGGTGGATGAGAGTGCGGTTCATGGATGGTCAATGCGGTTCGGTGCGGCGGAAGATGTCGAGGTAGCGCAGGGCGTAGAGGGTAAAGGCAGCAGCGATGCAGGCGGTAGGAATGGCGTAGATAGTGATGAGGTTCGGCAGCAGCAGGGCGCCGAGGCAGCGGCTGATACCGCCGATGAGGATGAGAGCAAGGGCGAGGCGGGTGTCTGGATAAAAGCGCAAGTCCAGGCCGCTGTGGCGCATACCGGCGATGCTCATGATGACCATCACCATCGCCAGCATGGCACTGATGGCGAGCAGGTGTCGCGCCGGGCTGAAGAATACGGGCAGGCCGAGCTGAGCGACACCGAGCAGGGTGTAACCCGCGACCAGCGCCAGGCTGACGGCGTAATGCGCGCGGACGTAAGGCGCGCGCAGCAGCATGAGACAGTGCCATTCTTGCAGGCGGGCGGCGAAGGCAGCGGCGGTGGCAAGCGCCAGCCAGCCCTGGATGGGTTCGGCGGCACCACAAGCGGCAACGGCGGCATAAAGGCCGAGGATGAGGGCGCTGATATTTTTGGTATAGGGATTGGGCAGGAAGGTCAGGGTGTCGTGGCCGCCGTCTTCCAGCGCCTGATTGCCGATAGCGCGACCAACGCGGAAGTTAACCAGCGCCACGGCGATGAGCATCACATCCACCATGCGGTGCAGGATGTCGCCTGTGGGCCGCAGACTGTAGGCAATGGCGCAGGTGGTGAGCAGGGTGAGGACGAGGATAAAACTGATGAGGCGGCTGTTGCGGTTGCGGATGACGCGCAGCGCGGTGTAGGCAGTGAGGTAGAGCCAGAAGACGCCGCTAGTCCAGGCGGCAAGCGCGGGGTAAGGCAGGGCGACGAGGATGGCGGCCCAGAGGACGAGCAGAATGGTGCTGTGGTAGCGGCGCGGCGCAGGATCGTCCGTCCAGGCGGGCAGGGCGGTCATGAGAAAACCGGCAAAGCCCGCCCCGGCGCAGAGGTTCAGGAAGGCAAAAGCGTGCCAGTGCAGTGGATAAGCAGCATGAGCGGGAGAGAGCAGGAGCGCCAGCCACGGCAGGAGGGCAACCCAGGCACCAAGACAGGCGAGCGGGAAGAAAAGGCGGAAGGGGTGTTCGCGGTTACGCAGGGTGAGGAGGGGCATGGTCGTCACGGTAATTCTTGATTGCGGTGGTTAAGCAGGAAATATTCGCCGTCTTTTCTGGCACCGAATAATCCCCGGTAAGTGGCTTCAAATTTGTCGTAGATGATGGGGATGACGACCTTGTTGTCCTTGTCAATCACGCCATATTTACCGTTTTTTTTTATTTCTGCCAAACCACCTCTGAAAAAGAAAACTTCTTCATATTCAAAGGGGATGATGACATTGCCATTGACATCAAATGCGCCGTATTTTTCATCTTTCCCGCTTTTCCTGAGGGATACTAGACCTTCTGAAAATCCTGTACTCCAATCATGTTCGGCAGGAATGATAATCTTGCCCTCAAAATTCATGAAGCCATATTTTTCATTATTTTGAAAGAATATCAGGCCTTCTTCAATCTCCCAAATCTTGTCCAGCCACGGCAGTATGGGTTTTCCATGTGTATCGATTAGTGTTTTCTGGTTATTCAGTCTTACTTGCGCGACAACATATGTCTTCTTATGGGTGCGGTATTCAAAAAAAGGATCGGCACTATCGTATGTAAAAGGGATTATGGTTTCATTTCGTCTGTTGATATAGCCATGTTTTTTGCCGGTTTTTGCTGCAACCAGTTCATGGGAAAAATCACCGGACAGGCTGTCGTATTGTATCGGGATAATGATGTTGTTTTTGCGGTCGATATAGCCTTCCTTATTATCTTTTTTTACGCGAAAAAGGTTATTATTCAGGATAAATACATCATCATATTGCAAGGGTATGACTTCGTTGCCATGCGTATCAATGATGCCGTATTTTCCGTTTTCTCCCACTTTGGCAAGCCCATTGCTGAACGGCTCTGCCTTTTCGTAGTCTTTGGCAAAGACCGGTTTGCCATTCTTGCCAATAAAATAATAGCGCTTGTCTCTGTATTGCAGGGATTTGCCGTCAGAGAAAGGGTGTACGGCGGCAATATCTTCCAAGCCGGGCGGGACATCGCCTTTTTTATCTATATATATGCGGGTGTAGTTGTAGCAACCACGCTGTGCCAGACCATCAGAAAATGCACTGGGGCAGCGGTTGGCAATAATCAGCTTCTTTTTGCCGTTGTAATCAATAAAGGCGACGGTGCGCCCTTGAAAGACTTGCGCCCAGCCTTCTTGATAGCCTTCCGCATAGTCATAAAACAGCGGTACAACTGCCTTACCGCGCTTGTTGATGATGCCGTAGCTGCCGCGTTTGCTGACGATGGCGCGGCCATGCGCGAAGGGTTCGGCGGAGTCGTACTGGACGGGGATGACGATCTTGCCGTTTTTATTGACATAGCCAAAGCGGCCTTTCTGAGTGTAGGTGGCCAATCCTTCGTGCAGGCAACCAACTTCGTGATCGGCGTGTTTGCGGGGTTTTTCGCAGCTTGCGGCGTGAGCGGCAGCGACGGGCAGGAATAGGAGGAGGGGTAGGAGACGGTTCATGGTTGGGAGTCCTGTGGCTGACTTTTTTGGTAACGCCCGCGTCCGAGAAAGGTGAGTTGTCCCCAGTCGCGCAGAGTTTGCAATTGTTGGCGGATTTTCGCTTCGATGTTGCGGTTGTTGGGGTAGGCGCGTTGCAGCGTGGGCACGAAGCGGTAGCAGTCGGCGAGGGTAAAGCTATCCGGCAATTCTTCGAGACAGCGCATGACGGCTAGCAGCCAGGTTTTTTGCGGGGTATCGTCGCGCAGAAAAAGGTGGGCACGCCATTGTTGGCGCACGGTTTCGCGGTCAATGGGCTGCATCCGGTCGATGAGCAGGATTTTGCCGCTGGCGGGTAGTGGCGTGAGGTCAATGGTGCTGCCGATCCAGTCTTGGCGCTTGGCACGGGCGGTGAGCGGCTTGCGCTGACGGATGTGTTCTTCGGTGAGGTAGTGTTTGGGGATGAGGGTGAGTTGTTGCACGGCGTAATCGGCGGCGCGGTAGCTGAGGATGAGGAAATTGGGATTGTCGGCGGCGCGCAGACGGGCGAGCAGGGTATGGTAAGCGCCATTATTGATACGGCGCGGGGCGTGTGTGCCCTGGTGGCTTTTCAGTTCGTAGTTTTCACGGCAGCCGCTGCAGTTGAAGTCGCGGGCGGGGCTGTTGTTGCCGGTTTTGGTGAGCGGTGCACCGCAGTTGATGCAGGAGACGTTCGTTTTCAGCCAATGTTCGGAGAGGACGCGCACAATTTGCGCCTGGCTTTTGTAGCCCTGGGCGAGCTGCGGGTCAAAATGGAGGTTCATGTTCACGCCTGCTCGATGTACACCGTCTGCTCGATGTGCTTGATGCGGTCGCGCAGGGCGGCGGCCTGTTCAAATTCGAGGTTCTTGGCGTGTTCGAGCATTTCTTTTTCGAGTTGTTTGATGAGTTTGGCAGCAGCTTTCGGGTCGGTGGGCATTGGCTCTTTATCGCGTTCGCGGTGCGCTTTTTTGGCTTTGATGGCGACATGCGCCCCTTCCATCACGTCGGTGATTTTTTTGCGGATGGTCTGCGGGGTGATGCCGTGCGCGGCGTTGTAGGCCTGTTGTTTTTCGCGGCGGCGGCTGGTTTCGTCCATCGCCGCCTGCATGGAGCGGGTGATGTGTGCCGCATAGAGGATGGCTTTGCCTTTGGCGTTGCGCGCGGCGCGGCCAATGGTCTGGATGAGGGCGCGTTCGCCGCGCAGGAAGCCTTCTTTGTCGGCGTCGAAGATGGCGACCAGCGAGACTTCCGGCATGTCCAGCCCTTCGCGTAGCAGGTTGATGCCGACCAGGACGTCGAAGGTGCCGAGGCGCAGGTCGCGGATGATTTCCATGCGTTCGACGGTGCCGACGTCCGAGTGGATGTAGCGCACGCGCACGTCGTGTTCCATCAGGTAGTCGGTGAGGTCTTCGGCCATTTTTTTGGTGAGGGTGGTGATGAGGACACGTTCGTCAGCGGCGACGCGGGCGCGGATTTCGCCAAGCACGTCTTCGACCTGGCTTTCGACCGGGCGGATTTCGACTTCGGGGTCGAGCAGGCCAGTCGGGCGCACGACTTGTTCGACGGTCTGGCCGCTGTGTTCGCGTTCGTAGTCGCCCGGTGTGGCCGAGATGTAGATGGTCTGCGGCGCAATGGCCTCAAATTCTTCAAAGCGCAGCGGGCGGTTATCGAGCGCGGACGGCAGGCGGAAGCCGTAATCCACCAGGGTTTCTTTGCGCGAGCGGTCGCCCCGGTACATGCCGTTTAGTTGCGGGATGGTGACGTGGCTTTCGTCAATCATCAGCAATGCGTCGGCAGGCAGGTAGTCGTGCAGGGTCGGCGGCGGTTCGCCCGCTTGTCGCCCGGAGAGGTAGCGCGAATAGTTTTCGATACCGGAGCAGTAGCCGAGTTCGTTCATCATTTCAAGGTCGAATCTTGTACGCTGTTCGAGGCGCTGCGCTTCGACGAGTTTTTTCTGTTCAACAAGCGCAGCGACGCGCTCGCGCAGTTCTGCCTTGATGAGTTCGATGGAGGCGAGGATGGTGTCGCGCGGTGTGGCGTAGTGGGTTTTCGGGTAGATGGTCACGCGCGGTACGGGGTCAAGCATTTCGCCGGTGAGCGGATCGAAGTAGCGGATGTTTTCGATGGTGTCGTCGAAGAGTTCGATGCGCACTGCGTACCAGTCGGATTCGGCGGGCATGATGTCGATGGTGTCGCCTTTGCTGCGGAAGGTGCCGCGCGCGAGCTGGATGTCGTTGCGCGTGTATTGCAGCTCGGCGAGGTGGGCGTGTACGTCGTGCGGGTCAATGCGTTCGCCTCTGGAGAGGTGCAGGCGCATTTGCCGGTACTGGCTGGGGTCGCCGAGGCCGTAGATGGAGGAGACGGAGGCGACGATGATGGTATCGCGCCGCTCCAGGATGGCTTTGGTGGCGGAAAGGCGCATCTGCTCGATGTGTTCGTTGATGGAGGCGTCTTTTTCGATAAAGGTGTCCGAAGCGGGGACGTAGGCTTCCGGCTGGTAGTAGTCGTAGTAGGAAACGAAGTATTCGACGGCGTTATGCGGGAAGAATTCGCGCATTTCGCCGTAAAGCTGGGCGGCGAGGGTTTTGTTCGGCGCGAGGATGAGCGCGGGGCGCTGCGCGCGGGCGATGACGTTCGCCATGGTGAAGGTTTTGCCGGAGCCGGTCACGCCGAGCAGGGTCTGCTTGGCGAGACCGTCTTCCAGCCCTTCGAGGAGTTGGGCAATGGCGGTCGGCTGGTCGCCGGAAGGCTGATAATTGCTGACGAGTTGGAAAAGGTCGCCGCTGGCGGCGGGTTTGGGGTCGCGCATGGTGTGAGGCAGGGAAGGGGACTGGCGGGGATTATAGTGACTTCAAATAGAAACGATACGGTGTTGGCGCGACTCGCCGTACTATTTGTACTGTCTTCGCCGCGCCGCCTTGTCTCCTTTCTATTTGAAGCCACTATATACGACGGGGCTATGTTTGGAGCGGCAAGCGGCGTCGTTACTGAGCCTGCCAAGCGGCGTAGTTGCTGGATTTTGTAGAGACGTTGCAGGCAACGTCTCTACGTTGTTCTTTCTTCGTAGCACCATCGTGCTGGAAAGCCGCCAAGCGGCGTGGTTGCCGGGTCCAACCCGGGCAGGTTGGTTTTCCCTAACCGAATAAATCGGCATGGCTACCGGTGCGCGACAAGATCAGCGCCCCATCATCTACACGGTAGAGCAGTAGCCAATCCGGCTCAATATGGGCATCACGCCAATCCTGCCAGTCCCCACCAAGTGGATGATCGTGATAGTGAATGGGGAGTGGCTGTTCTTCCAATAGCAGCACGATCAATGTTTTCAGTTTTTCCATGTTTTTGCCGCGCTTTTGGCAGCGTTTGATGTCGCGCTCAAATTGTTTTGTGCGTAGCGGTCGCAGCGGCATTAAATCCCCAGCTTTTTGAACAGGTCCTCGGCATTTTCTGCCGCAAGCAATTCTTCGCCGCGTTCGGCTTTGGTCAGGGTTTCTGCGGTTAATGGGTTGGGGGTCTCCGGCAATGTTGCCTTGCGTTTGCGTGAGCGCGTTTTGTCATGCACGAAGTGTAGTAAATCCGTCATATGGGTTCTCCGGGTGGTTTCTGAAGGATGATTGTAGTCCAAAACGGTATGCCTTCCAGGCAGTCAGTGCGCCTCATCCCAGTTGGCGCCGAGGCCGGTATCGACGATGAGCGGGATGCTCAGTTGTGCGGCGTTTTCCATCAGTATCTTGATTTGCGGGATGAGGGCGGCGCTGCTTTCCGGCGCGATTTCAAAGACGAGTTCGTCGTGCACCTGCATGATCAGGTGCAGGTCGTCCCTGCTGCCGAGGGCACGATCGAGGTCGAGCATGGCGCGCTTGATGATGTCGGCAGCGCTGCCCTGCATCGGCGCGTTGATAGCGAGGCGTTCGCTTGCCTGCCGCCGCTGCGGGTTTTTGCTGTTGATGTCCGGCAGGTAGAGGCGCCGCCCCAGGAGGGTTTCGACGTAGCCCTGACGACGCGCGGTTTCGCGCGTCGTTTCCATGTAGTCGCGCACTTTCGGGTAGCGCGCGAAGTAGGTGTCGATGTAGTCCGCCGCCTGGCCGCGCGGGATGTTGAGCTGGCGGGCGAGGCCGAAGGCACTCATGCCGTAGATAAGGCCGAAGTTGATCGCTTTGGCGTCGCGGCGCTGTTCGCGGCTGACGGCATCCGGCGCAACGCCGAAGATTTCAGCGGCGGTGGCGCGGTGGATGTCGTCGCCTCTGGCAAAGGCGGCGAGCAGGCCGGGGTCGGCTGAGAGGTGCGCCATGATGCGCAGTTCGATTTGTGAGTAGTCGGCGGCCAGTATTTGCATGCCGTCGGCGGCGATGAAGGCCTGGCGGATGCGGCGGCCTTCGTCGCTGCGTGCCGGGATGTTTTGCAGGTTGGGGTCGCTCGATGAGAGACGGCCTGTGCTGGTTACGGCCTGGTGGTAGCTGGTGTGGATGCGCCCCGTCTGCGGGTTCACCAGTTCGGGCAGGCGGTCGGTGTAGGTGCTTTTCAGTTTGGCGAGGCTGCGGTGTTCGAGGATGAGGCGCGGCAGTTCGGCACCGTGGGTTTCGGCGAGTTCGGCCAGGGTTTCTTCGTCGGTGCTGGGCTGGCCTTTCGGGGTTTTGCGGATGATGGGCAGGTTTTGTTGTTCGTAGAGGATTTTTTGCAGTTGTTTGGGTGAGCCGAGGTTGAAGGCTTCGCCCGCGAGGTCGTGCGCCTGTTGTTCGAGGGTGGCTAGGCGGTCGCTGAGTTCGGCGCTGTGGGCGGCAAGTGCGGCAGGGTCGATGCGCACGCCGCGTTCTTCGATGCGGTAGAGCTGTTCGGCCAGCGGCAGTTCGAGGTCGCGGTAGAGGGCTTCAAGGCGCGGCGCGGCGGCGAGTTTGGGCGCAAGGTGTTCTTTCAGGCGCAGGGTGATGTCGGCGTCTTCGCAGGCGTAGTCACTGGCGGCTTCCAGCGGGATTTGGTCGATGGTGAGTTGTCTGGCGCCTTTGCCGACGAGGTCTTCGTAGGTGGTGGTTTTGTGGTTGAGGTAGTAGTCGGCGAGGTCGTCGAGGTTGTGGCGGGTGGCGGTGCTGTTGATGGTGTAGCTCATCAGCATGGTGTCGTCCGTGACGCCGCGCAGGGTGATGCCGGCGTGGGCGAGGATGTGGCGGTCGTATTTGTGGTGCTGGCCGGTTTTGGCGATGGCGGGGTTTTCGAGGATGGGTTTGAGGCGGGCGAGGGTGGCGTCCCAGGGCAGGTTGGGCGTGAGCTGGTGCGCGAGTGGCAGGTAGTACGCTTCGCCCGCCTGCACCGCGATGCTGATGCCGACGAGGCGGGCGCGCATGTAGTCGAGGCTGTCGGTTTCGGTGTCGAGCGCGAAGCCGTCTGCGAGTTGCGGCAGGAGGGCGTCCAGCTCTGCCAGGGTGGTGATGGCGCGGTAGTGGGTGGCGACGGGTGCGGGCGGCGCGGCGGGCGCGCTGTTGTGGAGGTATTGGGCTTTGATGCTGGCGAGTTCGTAGGTGTCGCAGAGGGCGGCGAGTTTGTCCGGCTGGCGCGGTTGTAGGGCGAGGTCGGCGATGGTGGTGCCGAGTTCGAGGCGGGTGTTGATGGTGGCAAGTTCGCGCGCGAGGTGCAGGGTGGGGATGCCGGCGCGCAGGTTGTCGCCGATTTTGCCGGGAATTTTGCTGGCGTGGTCGATGAGGTTGTCGATGTTGCCGTATTCGGCCAGCCATTTGGCGGCGGTTTTCGGCCCGACTTTGGGTACGCCGGGGATGTTGTCAGCACTGTCGCCGACAAGGGCGAGGTAGTCGATAACCTGGTCGGCGCGCAGGGCATCGACTTTGAAGCGCGCCGCCACGTCGTCGGCGGTGGTGATGGCGTTTTTCATGGTGTCGAGCAGGGTGATGTCGGCGTGAACCAGGAGTTGCGCCATGTCTTTGTCGCCGCTGGAGATGACGACCTGATAGTGCTGGGCCAGCGCCTGCATGGCGAGGGTACCGATGACGTCATCCGCTTCGACGCCGTCTTCGATGATAAGCGGGAAGCCGAGTGCTTCGATGAGGCGGTGCAGCGGCTCGATTTGCGCGCGCAGGTCGTCCGGCATCGGCGGGCGGTGCGCTTTGTAGGCGGGATAGAGGTCGTGGCGGAAGGTTTTGCCCTGGGCGTCGAAGACGACGCCGATGTAGGCGGGTTGGTGGTCGTCGTAGAGTTTGGCCAGCATTTTGACGACGCCATGCAGGGCACCGGTGGGGTGGCCGTCGCGGGCGGTGAGCGGCGGCAGGCCGTGGAAGGCGCGGAAGAGGTAGGACGAGCCGTCCACGAGGACGACGAGATGGTTGGGATCGGGGTGTTGCATGGGTGTCCTTGGATGAAATACCAATGCCGGACATTTGCTGAGCAGGCGGCGCGCCAACAGGGTCAGATGATGTCAGGATTGGTATGGATAGGGCTTTGCGGCACAATGCGCGCTTTCTCCGGTGCGCGGTATTGTGCGGCGCAGCGGTTTTTTGTCAATTTTTAGAGGGACTATTTATGGCTAAACGTCGTCCGCCGAAGGATGTGCATGCGAATGGACAGAACATGGAAGGGGAAGCATGGCGGATATTCCGCATCGTGTCGGAATTTGTGGAAGGTTTTGCGCGGCTTGCGGTGATTCCGCCGTCGGTGAGTATTTTTGGCTCGGCGCGTATCCCGCCGGAGCATCCGGTCTATCAGCAGACGCAGGACATCGCCAAACGTCTGTCGGATGCGGGGTTTTCCGTGGTTTCCGGCGGCGGCCCCGGCGTGATGGAAGCGGCGAACAAGGGCGCGTATGCGGGCGAGAAGGGGCTGTCAGTGGGGGTGAATATCGTGTTGCCGCATGAGCAGTCGTCAAACGAGTTTCAGGATATTTCGCTGCTGTTCAGCCATTTTTTTGCGCGCAAGGTGATGTTCGTGCGCTATGCCAACGCTTATGTGGTGATGCCGGGCGGCTTCGGCACGCTCGATGAGCTGGCGGAGATCCTGGTGCTGATTCAGACGGGGAAATCGCGCAAGATTCCGGTGATTCTCGTCGGCAGCGATTTTTGGCGCGGGCTGCTCGCCTGGATGGAAGCGACGATGGTCGCCGGCGGGCTGATTACCGCCGAGGATATGGCGCTGGTGTCACTGGTTGATGACACGGAAGCGGTGATTCAGGTCATCCGCGATTTTTATGCGGATCGCGAGTTTGCCCCCAGCGCGGAGGAGGAGCATTTGCTGCGGCATTTGTGATGCCGTTGCGAAAGCCCGCTACGGCGGGCTTTTTTGTGGGCGGCGAAAGCGAGGGGTTTCCCCGCTTGACGAGCCCAGTGTTTATGCCGCTTGGCGGAACCGAAACCCATATCCCGCACATATAGTTAAACATCTAAAAAATCGTAACGGCGTTGCGTCGCCTTGCCGTACTACCTGTACTGTCTGCGGCGACGCGCCTTGTTACGCTTTTTTATCTATCCAACTATAAAAAAGCTGCCCGCAGGCAGCTTTGGCTATGGCAAAGGGGGAATCAGATATTGACGCCGTAATTCTTCGCCAGCGGGCCGAGGCCGCCCTTGAAGCCCTGACCGATGGCCTTGAATTTCCATTCGCCATTGTGGCGGTAGATTTCGCCGAAGATCATCGCGGTTTCGACCGAGGCATCTTCGGAGAGGTCGAAGCGGGCAACTTCGGTGTTGTTGTCCTGGTTGACGCAGCGGATGAAGGCGCTGGATACCTGGCCGAAGTTCTGGCCGCGCGCTTCGGCGTCGTGGATGGTAACGGCGATGGCGATTTTTTCGACATCTGCCGGGACTTTGTTCAGCTCAACGATGATGGCTTCATCGTCGCCTTCGCCTTCACCGGTACGGTTGTCGCCGGTGTGGGCGACGCTGCCGTCGGCAGATTTCGGCTGGTTGTAGAAGATGAAATCGGCGTCACTACGGACTTTGCCGTCGGCACCGAGGAGGAAGGCGCTGCCGTCCAAATCGAAATCGGCGCCGTCGGTGGCGCGTACATCCCAGCCGAGTCCGATGAGCATTTTTTGCATGCCGGGGGCTTCTTTGCTCAGGCTGACGTTGCCGCCTTTTTGCAGGCTGATGGCCATAAGGGTTCTCCTGTGAATTGGGGGAAATTGGGGTGCAGCAGGGCTGCGCGGGCGATTATATAAGAAACCCCGCCGATGGCGGGGCTTCTGTGGGGTTATTGGCGTTTGCCGCCAAAGCCGCCCCATACGGTGCTGCCGTCCTGGTCGATGTGGCTGTAAGAGCCGAAGATTTCTTCAGCCAACGGCCCGGCAAAATTACCGCCAATGACGGTTTTTTTCTCGTCGGCGCCGAGGAAACCGTTGCCGTTGATGTGGGCGTCGGTGATGCTGCCGCTGTGCGACGGGGTTTTGACGCTAAGGTCGAGGGTGCCCTTGGCGAAGTCGGCGCGGGCGCTCATCGTGCCGGTCTCGGTGCGCAGGTACTGTTCGTCCTTGTTGTGGAAGTTCAGGATGCTGTCGCCGCTGTAAGTGGCACTGCCGCCGCCCGGCATTTGTGTGGTTTCGTTGCCGCGCGCGAAAAACAGGCGTTCATCATTCTGGTCAAAGTTAAAGTTGCCGAACTGGATGTAGCGGTAGCTGTTGTCGCTGACCTGGAAGCTGTTGTAGGACAGGTCTTCTTTGCCGTTGATGTTGTTGAAGATGAGCAGGCCACCTTTGTGCTCGCTGGCGGCGAAGGTGGGCAGTTTGATCTGGCCAATGCTGAGGTTGCTTTGGTCACGGATATTGCGGGCAACGGGGGTGCTCAGCATCCCGGTCGTCAAGGTGTAGGTAGCGCCGGTCAGTTCGCCGCTACGGGGAGCGATGGTCAGTGCGCTGTTGTTTGATGGTGGGTTCTGGCCGTTATTGTCGGGGTTTTGCTGGGGGGTATTGTCGGCGGTGTTGTCTGTTTGTCCGTTATCCGCCGAGGGGGTGTTTGAGGAAGTATTGCCCGTTTGTCCGCCGTTGTCTTGTTGGGTGATGGGGGTGTTGCTGTCATGCGGGCTGTTGGGGCGTTGCTGGCTGTCGGTGGGCTGGATGGCAGCGCTGTCGTTATCGCTGCTGCTGCCGCCGCAGGCAGTGAGCAGGGCGATGGTGAGGGTGGCGAGAATGGCCTGATTTTTCATGGGGTCCTTCATGGTCTGTGTGAAAAGGGTGCGCATTGTATAGTCGTTTCAAATAGAACGGATACGGTTTTGGCGAGCCCTATTGGAAACAGCGGTACAGAAGCCATGGCAATAAGGAATCCCGCCGGGCGGGGTTTTGTAGTAGTCGCTAGCATTATTTTGTCGCTGCAATCCAGGCTTCCAGTTGCGTGACGGCGGGGGCGATCTGCGGATGGCTGGACCACGTTGCATCTACCGGCGCGTCGGGGGTGGCTTCGTCATCGGCGTTGTCGAGGTAGAGCGCGGCGATGGCGGTGGCGGTCGCGGCACTGGTGTCCGTTTGCAGGTGGCGCCAGTAGTCGAGTGCGCTGGCAAAGGCGAGGTTGCGCGGCGCGACATTGTCGGCGGGGTAATCGTCGCCAAGGGCGGCGGCGACTTGATCGAGACTGTCGAGTTCGGCGCCGATGCGGCGTTCGTTCCAGTCCTGTTCGCGCACGAGCAGGCGCAGACGGCGGTAGTGCGGCTGTTCGATGGTGAGTTCCTGCGCGACTTCTTCGTCGCGCACCTGGGTTTCCAGCGCGGTGATGACTTTGCGCGCGAAGCGTTCCAGCGCAACTTTGCCGTGCTCTTGCAGTTGGGTGTGCAGATGGTCGAGGGTGTCCTGATAGTTCATGGTTTACTCGCGGTTGGCGCCGAAGACGGCGGTGGTTTCGGGATGATTCTGGCGGTTGACGGCTGCCGGCAGGCTGAACTGGCCGACGAGGTGTTGCGCGTTCGGCCCGGCGAAGGTGGCGTCCAATACGCCGCCGCTGTACGGCACGGGGTTTTCCAGCGTGCGGTCGTTGTAGTGGACGTTACCGCTGACACTGTTCCCGGCGATGGTGCCCTGCACGTCCAGCGCTTGTCCGCCGACTGCCGAGAGGCCACGCACGTTGCCGTTGACGGCGCGACTGCCGAAATCGACGGCGAGGCGGATTTGTCCGTCTTCGTTGTCGCGATAGATGACGTTGCCGGCGTAGCTGGCCGTGCCATGGCGTGGCATGGCGGCGGTGGGCGTCGGTTGCAGGACGTGGAAATGGCGGTAGCGGTCGCCGCTCGCGTGGAAGCTGCCGAAGGTGGCGTAGGAGAGGTTGCGGTAGAGCAGGGCGGCACCGCCGTGTGTCCGGGTGCGGAAGGCACCGTTGCCGCCGTTGAAGGTATAACTGCTGTCGCGGTCAACCGTTGCGATGCAGCTGCGGCAGACGCTGCTTTCCGGGAAATAGCGCATCACGCCGTCGCCATCGACGCGCGCCGTCGTCACGCGAAAGCCGTTCAGGCGGCGCCACTGCGCACCGGGCGTCGTCGTGCCACTGTCGCCGCCGATATTGCCGGGCGGCACGAAGGCACCGCCGCCGATATTGCCGCCGTTGTCGTTATGGTTGCGTTGCTGCCCGTTGTGGTAGGTGTTGACGGTGAAGCCGGGGCCGTTGATGGACACGGCGACGTCGTTGCCGCCGCAGGCGGCGAGCAGCAGGGCGGACGCGAGCGCACAGAATCCGTTACTGAAGCGCATGGATAACCTCCTGATTACAAAAATCTCATTGTAGCGCACAGACGCAAACTCGTCGGGCGCAGGCCGCGCCCATCTGCCGCCCGCCATACCTCGTAGAAACCGAGCGCCTGCCAGAATGCCGCCAGTTCCGCGCTGTGGCCATAACTCACCCCTAGCGGCGCGGGGCAGACTGCCTGCGCCGCCTGAATCAGCGCCGTGGCGATGCCTTGTCGCCGCAGGGCAGGATGCACGGCGATGCGGCTGATACGCGCCCAGGGGCGGTTGAAACGCGCATCCTGGGTGCGGGCTAGCAACTGCTGCAACAGCAGCCGCCCTTGCGGTCGTCGCTCGCCGCGCAATACCGCCGTCGCGAGATCCTCCGGCAGCGGCGATTCCAATAAAATCGACAGCACCCCCGCCACCCGCGCACCGTCGGCGGCGACGAACAGCATCTGCTGCGGCAAATCCAGCAGGCGTTTCAAATCCTCCGGCGTGGTGCGGTAATGCGCGGCGAAGAGCAGGGCAAACACCGCCTGCAACAAGACCTCATCCGCCGCCAGTTCTGCCCGCCCGACCTGACGCACCGTCCACGAAGCCGGCGCCTCCCCCAGCTCCGGTTGTAACAAAAACGCCGCATCCAGCACCGCTTCCAGCGCGTCGCCATGCGCAAAGCGCCACGCCTGCCGCTCGACGATGACCTCCGCACCATCACGCGCGACGAGCTGCGGCAGCACCTGCAAGGAAAACACCCGCCCATGCCCCTCATAGCCGTCCTCACTGGCGGCGAGCGCATAGCGCGGGAAACGCGCCGTCAGCGCCAAGAGCTGCGCGGGCGGCACGGCAGAGGCCTCATCGACCAGCAAAACATCCGCCTGCGGTGCGCGGAAGAGTGCGTCATCCGGCGAGAGGAAAAAAACGTTATCCATGTCCGCCAGCAGCTGTTGCAAACGGGTGAGATTGCTGCGAAACGGCGCCACCACCAGTAGCCGTTTCTCCGCCCCCAGCCAGCGCGCCTTCGCCGCTAATCGCGACGACTTGCCGCGTCCGCGCCGCCCGACGAACACCTGCGGCCCTTCGCTGAACCGCACCGCCTCCGCTTCCGGCGCAGCATCCGCTGCCACCGTCTCATTTGAGGCGAAACGGCGCAGGCGGGCATTAAAAAAATCCGCGCAACCGTCGGTGGGGAGGCCAAAATCCAGCAGGCGGCGGTGATCGGGATCGCCGTCCGGATAGGCGGACGGCAAATACAGGCGCAGGTCGTGCCCATCCGTTACCGTTCCCGCCAGCGCGGTAAACGCGTTGGGGAACAGACCGCCGCTGGCGTCGTAGCACAATCCATCGCGCGACTGCCCCAAATAGCGGCGAAAATCGCGCAAGGCCAGATCGCGCCCGAACACCCCGCTCTCGGGCAAATCCCCCGCTTCGACCAGCCGCAAACGACGCATAATGCCTCCTCCAATCATGACTGACTGGCAATGCTATCATCCCGCCCCTATGAACACCCCTCCTGCCCTCACCCTGCCCCTGCGTGGCCGCGCCCTCATCGAAGCCTCTGCCGGCACCGGCAAAACCTGGACGCTCACCGGCATCATCCTGCGCCTGCTGCTTGAGACCGCTACCGCCCCGCGCGACATCATCGCCACCACCTTCACCCGCAAAGCCGCCGCCGAAATGCAGCACCGCGTGCGCGACCGCCTGGGCACCCTGCGCGACCGCCTCAAAACCATCGCCGACGCCTACCTGACGGATCAAACCCTGCTGGATGACGACGACGCCCTCGCTGCCCGCCTCGGCGCACAGCTTGACCGCGCGGGCGAAACCGACCCCATCAACCGCCACCTCATCCTCGCCCCCGTGCGCGAACGCGGCCTGGACGGCCTCATCCACCTCTACCGCCGCATCGAAGACACCCGCATCGCCCTGGACGAACTCACCATCGGCACCCTCGACAGCATCTGCCAGCGCTGGCTCATCGAAAACGCACTGGAAACCGGCAGCGACGAACACCTGCAAATCAACGAACACAGCAGCGCCAACCTCGACACCATCCACGACCACCTACGCCGCATCCGCCACGAACTCGCCCAGGCCCACCCCGCCGAATACGCCCGCCTCGTCGCCGGCGGCGGCCTGCACGACAGCGACGCCTACCTCGGCGCCGTTGCCGCCGCGACCCGCTACAACGAAGCCGCCATCACCCCCGTCGCCCCGCCGGACGCAGCCGACAGCGCCGCTGCCCGCGCCGCCCTGCGCGACCTTGACCCCGCCCTCATCGCCGACTGGCAGACACTCACCGACAGCGACACACTCCTCGCCGCCACCCGCAAAGACGCCGCCTGGAAAAAACACCGCGCCGCCCTGCCCACGCTTATCGCCCAACTGCGCGACAACCGCCCGCTGGACGACGCCTGCACCGCCCTCGCAGCCGGCATCCTTGATCCCAAATTCAACAAAGGCCACGACGCCCTTGCCGCCCGCTACCACGACCACCCGCTCACCACCCTGCTGCGCGCCGCCCTCGCCCACCAGCACGACCACGACACCCTCGACGCCGCTGCGACCGCCGCCCTCATTGCCGCCGTCCGTGCCGAACTGCCCGCCGCCCGCGAACAACGTGGCGAAACCACCTTCAACGACAAAATCACCCGCCTGAACCGCGCCCTGGAAGGCCCGCACGGCGCCGCACTCGCCCGCTACCTCACCCACCGCTACCCCGTCATGCTGGTGGACGAATCCCAAGACCTCAACCACGACCAGGCGCGCCTGCTCGAAAACACCTACCTGCGCGACGACACCGCGCCGCCGCGCAGCTTCCTCCTCCTCGTCGGCGACCCCAAACAGGCCATCTACGGCTTTCGCGGTGGCGACGTCGCCAACTACAACCGCCTCAAACAGCACATTGCCCCCGCCGACCGCCACCAGCTCCTCACCAACCACCGCAGCGCCGCCAACCTCATCGCCGCGCACAACGAACACTACACTCATCACAACAACGACCGCCTCGGCGACAACATCCACTACCACCCCGCCAGCGCCGCCAACCTGAAAAACCGCATCGTTGACCACCACGGCAACCCCATAGCCGCCCCCCTCATCTGGATGGACAGCGGCCAGAACCAGGACGAAGAAACCGACAAAATCGCCGCCCTCACCGCACAACTCCTCGCCGCAACCTCGCCCTACGCGCGGCGCAACGACGACGGCAGCCTGAGCCGCATCCGCCCGCGCGACATCCAAATCCTCATGCGCAGCAACAACGGCCTCGTCACCCTGCAACAAAAACTGCACCGGCACGGCATCGACAGCGAACTCCAGCACGAACAAAACCTCTTTACCGGCAGCGTTGCCCGCGCCTTTGCCGACCTGCTCGCCGCCATCCGCGACCCCGAAAACAGCGCCCACCACAACCGCCTCCTCTCCGGCCCCTACTACAACAAAACCCAGGCCGACCTCGACCACCTCGCCGCCATCGAACAAGGCGAAAACGAAGCAGCGGCAGACGAATACACCCTCGCCGACCTGCGCGCCGCCCTGAACCGCGCCCGCGCCCAATGGCAAAGCGGCGGCCTGCTCGCCGCCCTCACCCCGCTGCTTGACCACCCCAAACACAGCATCTGGCAAACCCTCGCCGCCGCCCCCTACCCCGACAACCACCGCCACCTCCTCGACCTGCGCCACATCCAGCAACTGCTCGCCGAACGCCCGCCCGAACAAAACCCCGCCCATTACAGCCGCTGGTGGCAACGCCAACTCGCCGACCCGCCCCAAGCCGACTGGGCCACCGTGCCGCCGCTGCCCGGCACAAACGCTGTACAACTCCTCACCATCCACAAAGCCAAAGGCCTGCAAGCGCCCATCGTCATCCTCGCCCCCGGCGGCAACAACAAAGGCGGCAACCGCGACAGCGGCGTCCGCCTCTACCCCGTGCGCGACGGCGACCGCCTCAGCCTCAGCCCGTGCAAACCCGAAGGTGCCGCCAAAACAGAAAACGAACGCCACGAAGACGAAGAAAACCGCCGCCTGCACTACGTCGGCATCACCCGCGCCGAAGACCTGCTCATCATCGCCAAACGCCACAAAAACGCGGCCAAACCCAGCGAAGCCCTCTACCAAAGCCAGGCGGAAAGCCCGCACAGCCAGACCCTGCCGGAAGACGCCAGCCTCAGCCAGCACGAACGCGTCCTGCCTGCCGCCGTCGCAGAAACACCCGCTGCTGCGCCAAACAGCGAAGCCGAACCCTGGCCGCGCAAACACTACTACGGCTGGCAGCGCACCAGCTTCACCGCCCTCAGCCGCGACACCGACAACCACACCGCCATCGACCTCGCCGACTACGCCATTGCCGAACCCCGCGACAGCGCGGCGGAGACACCCCCCGACGACGCCGACATCCGCTACACCTTCCCGCGCGGCCCGGCGGCGGGCAGCTACCTGCACGCCATCCTCGAACACACCCACGGCGACCACCGCGCCGACTGGCGACAAACCCTCAGCCGCCACGCCGCCGAATGGCAAATCCCGCTGGATGACGCCGGCCTCAGCGCCTGCGAACAATGGCTGGCGGACATCTACGCCGCGCAGTGCCCGCAAAGCGGCATCAGCCTCGCGGCAAGCAAACGCGGCGCCCACCGCAGCGAGTACGGTTTCAGCCTCGCCCTCGACGACCGCGACCCGGCCAACATCGACCGCATTGACGCCCTTTTCACCGCCTGCGGCCTCCCCCTCGGCCTCAAAAAAAACCACAAACACTACCGCTACCTGCGCGGCGAAATCGACCACCTCTACCAGCATGGCGGGCGCTACTACATCCTCGACTACAAATCGAACCACCTCGGCGACAGCCCCGCCGCCTACAACGCCGCTGCCCTCAAACAGGCAATGGACGACCACCACTACTGGCTGCAAGCGGCCATCTACCAGGTGGCGCTGCACCGCCTGCTGCAAACACGCCTGCCTGACTACGACCCCGAAACCCACCTCGGCGGCGTCGAATACCTCTACCTGCGCGGCGTGGACAGCACCGACCGCACAAACGGCGGCCTCGGCCACCGCTACCCGACCGACTTCATCCTCGCGCTTGACCGCGAACTCGGCTACCAGAACCCCTACCCGCGCTAAACCGCATGAACGCACTCGCCCACTACCTCGCCGCCCGGCACGGTTGCCCCGCTTGTGGCGACAGCCTCGCCGTCCTCCTCGCCGCCCTGCAAGACGCACACGACAACGGCGACACCCTGACCATCCTCAAAGACAACACCGCAGCAAATGCCCCACCCGTAACCGATAGCAGCACCAAAACTCCTCTCCCGGCGGACAGCGACACAGCGAAAGCTCCTTCCCTAGCAGATAGCGGCACAGAAAAAGCCCCTCCCCCGGTGGACAGCGGCACAGCAAAAGCTCCTTCCCTTGCAGATAGCGACGCAGAAAAAGCCCCTCCTCCGGCGGACAGCGGCACAGCGAAAGTCCCTTTCCTAGCAGATAGCGGCACAGTAAAAGCCCCTCCCCCGGCGGACAGCGGCACAGCAAAAGCTCCTTCCCTAGCAAATAGCGGCACAGAAAAAGCCCCTCCCCCCATGGGGGAGGGGTTGGGGTGGGGGTTAAAACAAACCACCCATACCATCACCGCCGCCATCCTTGCAACCCTCGCCGCGCATGGTCTCATCGGCGACGGCAGCCGCCCCACGCCGCTGGTGCTGCATGGTGACCGCCTTTGGTACTACCGCAACTACCAGAACGAAGCCCGCCTCGCCGCCGCCATCCATGCGCGCCTTGCCACAGACGGACAAAGTGCCGACGCGGCAGCACCCGCCGCCGACCCCAACCTGCGCCCGGAACAACAGCACGCCGTCGCTCTCGCCCGGCGCCACCGCCTCACCCTCATCAACGGCGGCCCCGGCACCGGCAAAACCCACACCCTTGCCCACCTCATCGCCGCCGAACTGCACGAACACCCCACACGCCGCATCGCCCTTGCCGCGCCGACCGGCAAAGCGGCAAACCGCATGGAAGAAAGTCTGGCGCGGGCGACCGCCCATCTTCCCGCCGCCGCGCAAGAAGCCGTCCGCCGCGCTACCGGCCGCGCCCGCACCCTGCACCGCCTGCTCGGCATCGGCACGAACGGCGTTCCCCAATACCACGCCGCGCGCCACCTACCCTACGACGACATCATCATCGACGAAGCCTCCATGCTCCCGCTCGAACTGGCCGCCGCCCTCTTTGCCGCCACTGCCCCGGACACCCGCCTCATCCTCCTCGGCGACGCCGACCAGCTTGCCGCCGTCGAACCCGGCGCCATCCTGCACGACCTCAGCCACCACCCCGCCCTGCAAGCACACCGCATCACCCTGCACGAAAGCGCACGCTTCACCGCCAACAGCGGCATCGGCCAGCTTGCCGCCATCCTCGGCAGCGGCGAGACACGCGGCGCACGCCTTATTGCTGCGCTCGAAGCGATGGCAGTAGATTTCCCCCCTTCCCGCCGCGACGAAGCACAACAGCACGATACACCGCAAAAAACACCCCCTCTCCCGCTTACGGGGGAGGGCCGGGGTGGGGGTGTCCCGCACAGCGGGATGACGACAACCAAAACCAACCACAGCGCACAGACACCCGCCATCCACTGGCAGCCCACGCCCAGCGCCGACACCTACCGCGACCTCCTTGCGCCCTACGGCGACTACCTCGCCCTGCTGCAAAACCCCGCTGCCGACCCGGAAACATTGCTCGCCGCCTACGACCAGTACCGCATCCTCTGCGCGGGACACCACGGCGCGCTCGGCACAGCGCGCATCAACGCCGCCCTGCGCCTCCTGCACCAGCGCGCACACCACCTCGACACCACGCACAACCACTACCACGGCCTGCCGCTGATGATCCTCGCCAACGACCACCGCCAGCAACTCTACAACGGCGATACCGGCATCTGCCTCGACAGCCCGCACGGCCTGCAACTGCACCTGCCCGGCCGCGAGCCCGTGCCGCTCGCCCGCCTCAATCCGGCAAACCTCGCCGACGCCTACGCCCTCACCATCCACAAATCGCAAGGCTCCGAATATGCGCGCGTGGCGCTGGCCCTGGACGCGCACAGCGAACGCCTGCTCAGCCGCGAACTGCTCTACACCGGCATCACCCGCAGCAAAGGCGCGCTTGACCTCTACGCCGATGCAGCGACCCTCAGCCACGCCGCCGACACCCCGACCCAACGCAGCACCGGCCTTGCCTGGCACCTCAGCCGCCGGGAAGCGTAAATGCGGGCATCATCAACAGGATAAATGCCCGTTTGTTGTAGAGACGTTGCCTGCAACGCCTCCATCCCAGCTATCAGCCTGTACCAAACCCCGTCAAGCGGGGGAAGGGATTTTTTCCATGCAAGATTTGGGATTTAGCGCGTGCCAAGCGGGATAAAACCTGGGCTCGTGGCAGCCGCCAAGCGGGGTAAACACTGGGTTTGTGGGAAGAGTAGGGCGCCAAGCGGGATAAAACCTGGGTTCGTGGGCAGCCCAAGTGGGATAACACTGAGCTCATGGCGTGAGCCGTCAAGCGGAATAACCACGGGTTTCTTCTTTTTTGAGACGTTGCAGGCAACGTCTCTACGTTTTCCGTTCTGTCGTAGTGCTGTTGTGCGATACGAATGTTGTCAAGCGGCGTTGTTACTGGATCCGTCAAGCGGGTATCACAGATTGATTATCCATAAAACATGGCAGTCTGCTGTTTTGGTCAGCGTAATCGGCTGCAAAAAAAAACCGCCCTTCGCGGCGGTTTTTTTTGGCGGGCAGATTTGGGTCAGCGGCTGCTGTCCGGACGCGTTGGGTCGGCGATTTCGCCGCTGATGTGGTGCGCATCGAAGCGGGCGAGCAGGGCTTCCAGTCCTTCACGGTTGAGCAGTTCGATTTCGCCGGCGTAGAGCGGCATCAGGCAGTAGATATTGATGCGGTTGCCGTCTTTGCTGCGGTAGGTGCCGAAGTCGTGCGAGTGGCTGACCAGGGGCGGCAGGATGGTCACGCCGCTGAATGGGGTATCGGCGATCGGTGTCATCGGGTTGCCGTTCGGGAAGAGGTTGCCGATGGCAATCCAGTTGTCCCGGCTCTGGGCGTAGTCCGCCAGCATCGACAGCCAGACGATCGGCCAGTAGCCCTGTTCGCTGTGCAGGTTCTTCGAGCTGAGTTGCCAGTCGGGCGGCAGCATGATCATCAGTTCGGCGCGCTCGCGCTGGGCGCGGCGCGGGCCATCCGGGACGTCCATTGGCCGGTCAGAGAGGCCGCTGGTGATCAGGGTGTGGTAGGGGTGCTCGTCGCCGGGCGGCAGCCAGAGCAGGTCGATGCTGCTGTCGCTTTCTTCCCGCTTGAAGGTGGCGGCGATGGGGCCGATGTGGTGCTCAAGGTGCGCGCGGATTTCGCTGCGGTAGCTGTGGTTTGCGGCAGCAAGCGATGGCGGGTCGTCGTTTTCTTCGGGGTAGAGGGTGTAGCTGAGAAAGGTGTAGAGCCATTCGTCGAAGCTGTCGTAGTCGGTGAGGATTTCGTAGTCTTCGCCGCTGTAGATGACGAGTGGTTGTCCCATGTTGCCGTCTTCGGTCGGCGCATAGTCGAGCGCGATGATGATGTCGCCCATTTGGTAGATAGGCAGCCACATGGGGTGGTAGTAGTAGGGCTGGGTCTGGCTGCTTTCTCCGGCATCGGGGCGTTCGGTGGTGGCGGGATCGCTGCCGAGACGGGCGGCGAGTTTGTCGCGCCAGGCGGCCTGCGCGGCGGTGATGGCGTCGTGACCGATCCAGTATTCGCCGTTGTCGGCGGTGGGATGTTTGTAGCCGTTGTAGGCGTGCCAGATGGTTTTGAGGTTATCAGGGAAGCGGATGCCGTTGATGTGTTCGGTGATGCGGATGTCGTTCGGGCTGGCGGGCGGGTTCAGCGTGAGCGCCGGGTTGAGTCGCTGGTAGGTGAGGTATTCGTCGATGAGGGTGGTCAGGCCGACGGTGTGGTGGCTGGCACCGAGGGCGTGTGCGTGGCTGTCGAACCACAGCGCAAAGCTGTCGTCGAGGTGGATGATGTCGCTGGTGGCGGGGTCGGTGTTGATTTTGGTGTAGATGATTTGTCCGCTGCTGCCGCCCGCTTCAGGATCGAAATCAACGCAGTAGAAGCCTTCGTTGTCGGCCATGAAGGGCAGCCAGAAGGGGTTGTAGAGGGTATTTTTGGCCAACCCTTCGGCATCGATATGCGGCAGACGGACGTTCGGCCAGTGTTTGCCGTAGTAGGTTTCGCAGAATTCGCGCCATTCTTGCTGTTTGCCGTAGATTTCTTCCAGGCTAAGCCAGCGCGGTTCGCCCGGTGGGATGAGTTCGTGGATCTGGCCGTTGAAGGCGCGGTAGATACTGGCGAGGCTCTCCGGCAGACGGATGCCGTGTTCGCTTTCGAAGTTTTTCAGGTCGGCTTCGGTCGCGCCCGGATTGAGCGCACTGCTGAGGCCGCGGGCGGCAAAGGTTTCGAGGTAGTGGCGCAGGCTTTCGGCGGTGTCCATGTTGGTGTTTTTGGCTGTGATTTGCCCGGCATTGTACGGGCTTTTTGCCCAGGCGGCGCGTAGAATGCGGCCTGTTTTCTTTTGTTGAGGTGTTTATGTTTGCTTTTTCTGAAACAGCCCGCTTGTTCAGTTTTCCGGTGTTTTTTGATGGCGGCGTCGCGCCATTTGTGAAGGATGATCTGGCGTCGTTTGCCCTTGCCCAGCCGCAGGTGCGTGCGCAGGCGCATCCGGATGATGTGCTGCTCGGGCTCACCGCGGATGCGGGACAGGTGCGGGTAGTGTTCGTGTTTGTGGTTGATGAGGTGTTGCCGTGGCCGGAGTATGCGGCGAAAACGCGCAGTGAATGGCGCAACCGTGTGCCGCACAATGTGCTGGATGCCGCCGATGCGATATGGCCGCCGCAGAGCCGTTTCCCGTTGTCGTCATGGTCTGGGCATGGTGAGGCTGATTTTGGGCGAGACGTGGAAGTGGGGCGCCATGTGCTGCTCAGTCACCGTTTCTGGTATTTCGGACGGGGCGACAAGGTGGCGCTGCTACTACCGCCGGATTTGCAGGCGTTGCTGCCCGCCGAAGGCTTCCGCGCCGGGGCGAATGAAACATGGCGGGCACACTTTGCCGAGGTATTCAATGCCGCATTGGCTGCCGCCGGGGTGCAGGCGTATGGCTGCTACGGTCAACCGCAGCATCAGCCCGAGCTGGAAGGCTTTGATTTTGTGATGTCGTGCAGCACGTTGTCCGCCAGTGCGGATGGTTGCGGGGCGCAGGTGGAAGGGCGCGTTGCGCTGGACGTACTGCGTGATGCCGAGCGTGCAAGTGATGCTGCTGAAGAGCGTTTTAATTAGAGGAAGGTAAAATTTCTTTGCTTTTTGCAGGTCGGATTATTACAATTTCTACACGACAATTTAACCTTTAACACGCCTCACCGTGGCCCACAAGGAGCGTCAACCTGCTTCGAGTAGGGTTTTCGCCGTAATTTTTTAAGGATGTTTTTATGGCTGCGACACACAATTATTACCGCATTCTGGGTGTCCCCAGTACCGCCGGTGTCCCGGAAATACGCAATGCCGTCAGTGCATTACGCAAGCGTGATGCTGCCGGCAGCTACACCGCAACCCTCAACACGATTGAGGAGACGTTGAGTGATCCGCAAAAACGCAATGCTTATGACGACCAGCTGGGGCTGACGGCAGGACTGCGCGGCGATTATTACGTTGCCATCCAGGCACAGGCAGAACCGAAGAAACAGACATTTGTCGATGTGACCGGGCGGGAATACGGCTCCGAAGAAGCGCTGCGCAATGCGCAGCAGGCACGCTATAACCAGATGGCGGCCGAGCTGGAAGATTGGGAAAAGGGCCTGACGGCGCGTGATCACCTGCTCTCCAGCGGGCGCGCGATACTGTTCCTCGGCATGCTGGCTCTGGCCTTGGCCATCGCCTTTTTTTCCGGTAAGCCGTTTTACGATGATTATCGCGCCAAGCAGCAATCAGAAGAAGCCTATGTTGCCTTGAGCAATGCGGGCAACGAAGTCATGTCGCTCATCCGTAGCAACAAGGTTTTCCCTTCCAGCTATAGCAACGATGGCGAGTACTACCACATCGGCGTGGAAGGGGATAATGCCATCAAGCTGAGCTTCAATCAGAATGCTTACAACGGCCTGCAAGGCAGCAGTATTACCTTCGAGCTGTATCAGATTCCTAACGCGGGGGTGGACTGGCGTTGCCGCACCGATTTGCCGGAAGAATATATTCCGGTGCGTTGTCCCAAGTAATTATTCAATGTCTTTCTCCGGGGACAGGCGGCGTAGCAATACGTCGCCTGTTTTTTATGCCCGTCGCTGGCTTCCCGCCGGTCGCTTCAATTCTCGGTGTCGCTAGCGAATTGCAGCGGCTGGATCATTTCCAGGCGCTTGATACCGGCGGCGTTCACCACCAGGCGTACCAGCTCGCTCGCTTGCTGCCCGGCATAGTCGATGTGCCGGATCATGTAGATGTGGTAGATGCGTTCGCCCCGGCTGTCGCCGTTTTCGTCTTCGGGCAGCGGCAGCGGCTCGAAGAGGTTGTCGATTTGTTTCAGGAAGTCGGCGATGTTGAAGCGGGTGATGTCCACGATGGAATACTGGGTGCGCTCGAACAGTGCCGGGCGGTTGTGCAGGGTCACGTCTTTTTTGTAGAGGAGGATGTCTTCGTCGCGCTGGTCGTTCAGCAGTTGCAGCCAGTGCCCCCGCTCGCGCAGGGCGGCGATGTCCGGCGGTAGCAGTTCGTATTCGACGAAGCGGTAGTTTTCGCGGCAGTCGCCGACGATGGTTTTTTCGTCGCGGTAGATGAGTAGGCGCCGGTCGGGAATCCATTTGCGGAAGAGGCGCAGCAGTTGTTCGCGGCCGATGTCTTTCATGCGGTCTTTGAAGATGTAGGCGATGACGACAGCCATGAAGAGGTTGCTGCTGAGTGCGCCGTATTTGCCCTGCCAGAAGAAGGCGACGAAGGTGGCGAAGATCATGGCGATCGCCGCCGCCACCGCATAAACGGTGTGCATGAGCAGCGGGTTGCCTTTTTTGCGGCGCACGTCGAGGTAGAGGTAGCGGTTGATGTATTTTTTCAGGGCGCTCCAGCGGTAGAGCACGTCTTCGTTTTTGCCGGTGGCATTCGGCATGCTCGCCGGATAGTGCGCGCGGCAGTAGGCGGTTTCTTCCCGCCACAGGGCTCGGATGGCGGCGCGCGCGGGCACATCGGCAGGGGCGGCGAGGCGGCGCAGGTATTGCACGGTCATCAGCGTGATGTATTCGTCGCAGTAATGGAAGGCGGCGGAAGAGAGGCGCGCCTCTATCGGTGCGGCGAGTGGTGCCAGGGCGCGGTAGGCAGTGAGTGCGGCGCGGATGGCAGCGAGGGTGGCGCTGACGGTTTCTGTGTTTTTTTTCTGCGGGTTTTTTTCGATGAGTTTGACGGCGAGGCGCAGGGCGCGTTTATAGGTGAGCGCGTAGCGTTTCAGGGTGTTTTCGTAGTCGTCCAGGGTCAGGGCCGGGTCGTTGCGGTGGGCGGCGAGCCAGGCGGCGAGGGTTTCAAGCGCGCCGCCCGCTTCGCTGAGGTGGGCGATTTTTTCGGTCGGCGGGCGCAGGCGGACGTAGTTTTTCAGGCTGCGGCGGAAGTCGCCGGTGGCATAGAAGTCGGGATTGATTTGCAGGGCGGAGGGCAGGAAGAACCAGGTATCGATGCGGTAGCAGATTTCTTTGGCGTGGCGGTCGAAGAGGACTTTCTGCTTGATTTCAAGCTGGTGTTTGCCATGCGCCTTGACGGATTCTTTGATCATGCCCTGTCCCTGTTTACCCCCTCTGTAAAAGAGGGGGGATGCTTTACCACAAGCGGCTGTTAAAGCCCATGAGCGGCATGACGTAGTGCGTCCACAGGATGAGGATAATCCAGATAAGGATGAGCTGGATGATGCCGTATTTGAAGGAATCGCCGGTGGAGTACTGGTCGGTGAGGTAGCTGATGTTGGCAGGCTTGGAGTTGAAGTAGAGCACATAAACCTGGTTGATCATGAAGCCCATCGGCAGGCAGAAGCCGACCAGATCCCAGTGGTAGCGCTGGGCGATGGCGATGATGATCGGGAAGAGGATGATGGTGCGCGCGGTTTTGCTTTCGCTGATAAGGGTGGTGAAGCCGAAGACGGCGCTGAGGACGGCGAAGACCAGCACTTTGCCCGCACCTTGCGGGTCAATGTTCCAGTGGTCGAAGGCACGGTGCACGTAGAGGCCGACGATGTCGGTCTGATCCATCATGCCACCCAGCACGTAAGCACCGAAGCTGAACATCATCATGTGCCAGGGGATGTCGGCGTCGTTCCATTTCATCACGCCGATGGCGGGCAGGTTGGAGAACGACGGCATGAGCACGGCGCAGGCACCGGCAAGCGCGACGACTTCAGCCTTGATGCCCGTCCATTTGCCGGTGCACCACAAGGCCAGCACGATGAGGAAGACGACGCCAGCCTTGATTTCTTTCACCTGAATCTTGCCGAGTTTGTCATATTCCGCGCGCAGCCGCTCCATGCCGCCGGCGAGTTTCGGGCGGCTGTCCGCTTCCTTGATCGGGAAGATGAAGCGCGTACCCGTCCACCAGGCGACCAGGCATTGCACCACGGCGAGCGGGAAGAGGGCGAGGAACCAGTCCTGATAGGTGACGAGCGCACCGGCTTTTTCCAGCATGGCGACGGCGAGGAGGTTGGCGGCGGATCCGGTGAGGAAGGCGCTGGCAGAGACGTTATTGGCGAGCAGGTTGAGCAGCACCATGTTGCGCCCGACATGGTTGCGTGAAGTGCCGCCGGTCGCGCCATAAATGGCGGAAATCACCATGAAGAGCGGCAGCAGCAGCGCGGTTTTCGCCGAAGTGGCGCTGATGAAGGCGCCGAAAATCAGGTTCAGCGCGACGAAGCAGAGGAAGAGCATGGTCAGCCGTTCCTTGGTGCGCAGCACGAGGATGAGCGAAATCCGCTTGGCGAGCCCCGTCGTCACCAGGGCGCTGGCGAGGATGAAGCTGGCGATATTCAGGATCATCACCGGTTCGCCGAGCATGGCGAAGGCGGGGCGCATCTTCATCACCCCGGTGAGGACGACAACGACGATGACCAGCAAGGAAGTGAGGTAATTGGGGATGGCCTCGGTCAGCCAGAGGACGAGCGAAGCGAGGAAAATGCCCATCGCACTGTAACAATGGGCGGGCGGCACCTTCGTCTGCGTTTCAAACAGCTCGATGGTGCCGCACCAGCGCAACTGGAACATCAGGAAGAGCAGCACGGCGAGCGGCACGCCGATCAGTTTCAGGCGCTGCATGATTGGCCCGGCTTTAATTTCCTTGAATTTCTCCAACGAATAATTGCGCATATCGAGCGGGTCGAATGCGGTTTTGTCTATATCGGCCATTATCGACTCCTTATGTATCCCATTGCAGTTATAAGCCGCTGGTCAGTAAGCGGCGCGAGCATTACGCCATACCGACGACCTGCTTTCCGGCTTTCAGATAATTGATATTGTCGAGTTGGGCAATGCCCAGTTTTTCGGCAGCGGCTTTAATCCCCGCATAATCCTCGCTTTCACAGCAAGCCGTTTCCATCAGGGCACCGTTGAACCATACCTGCGCATATTCGCAGATGATGCCGTCCACACTGAAACCATAACGCATCTTTTCTACCGATACCGTGCATAAATTAGGATGCGCTTTGGCCATTGCCACAAATTCCGCCAATTCATATTGCGCCTTATCAAGGGCAATATCGACTTGCAGGAAACCGAGAATCGTCTGCAAATCCGCCTGGCTCACCGGGAACTGGAATTTGCCGCGCGGCTGGAAGATTTCAAAACCTTCCGGCGTTTCGCCGACCTTCAGCTTGATGTCGAGCAGACTGTCGCGCACCTTGACGTTGGCGGCATCCGTTTTTACCGAGAGAAAATAAATCTCGGCGGGCATACGGCGGGCGGCATACAGGGTCGCTTTCGCGTCCCACATATGCTGCTGCACACCGTGGATAATATCCTTACCGAATACGCGGAATTCGGCGCGCGGGGTAATCTTCGCGGCATCGGCGGCAGAAGTGGCGACATTCTTGGCATACGTATTCATGACAGCCTCCTTAATTATTCCAAGTTGTATAAGGATTTTTTACCAGATTGGAATTGAAATAGCGCGGATCGGATGAAATTTCTTCACCCACCCAGGCGGGTTTCTCAAAAGTCTGCGATTCGCTGGCGAGTTCCACTTCGGCGACAATCAATCCGGCATTAACGCCAAAAAATTCATCAATCTCCCACGTCAAACCGGCGAAAGGAATCTTATAGCGCGCCTTTTCAATAATTGGTTTCTCGGCGAGATTCTCCAGCATTTGCACACAATCGGCATGCGGGATTTCATATTCATATTCCTGACGGGTAACGCCGACGGTCGGGCCTTTCACCGTGAGATAGGCTTTGTCGTCAATCGTGCGGATGCGCACCGTCCGCTCCTTGGCGCTGTTGAGATACCCCTGGCGGTAATGCGTTCCCTTGGCGAGCTGCCGCCAATCGTCGCCGATTACCAAAAACTTGCGTTCAATTTCTTTGGCCATGATGAGCTCCTGTTATGGATTCAGAGGTGAGTTTGCCACATCAATCCACAAAACAACAATTATCGTTGAGCATGATGCGCATAAGCTGTGCTTATGTGTTGAAACACACGGATGTGCCGCCTGGCGCGTTGCCCAATCCTAAATTTTGCACGGAAAAATCCCTTCCTCCGCTTGCGGGGGACGGGGCTCCCATGAAAAAAATGCTCGCATTTTTTCATGGGTACCCGGGAAGGTGGCCGAAGGCCGGAAGGGGGGATAAAAAACCAGGATTTATTCCGCCAGCGGCGGCAAGGCGTGTAAAAACTGCATGGCGGCGGGCCCAGCATTTACGCCGCTTGGCGGGGCGTATAACTACGCCGCTTATTCCGCCAACGGCGGCAAGGCGTGCAAGAACTGCATGGCGGCGGGCGAGAGTTTGCGCTGGCGCGGGCGGAGCAGGTAGTAGTCCGCATTCAGGACAAAATTTTCCACCGCCAGCGCTACCAACGTGCCGCGTGCCAGGGCGTCGGTAACCGCGAGGCGCGGCAGCGCCGCCGCGCCAAAACCCGCCGCGACCAGATCCCGCGCCGCTTCCAGACTGCCGACGGTAATCAGCGGCGCTGACGGCGCGCGTTTGCCGCCTTGTTTCCTCACCCATTCCTCAATCTTGGCGCGGGTACGCGTGCCTTTCTCACGCACGACCACGCTCGCCTGCAAAAATTCGTCAAGACGCAGTGGGCGGTGCATATCCAGCAGCGGCGAGCCCGCCGCTGTGACCACCACATACGGTTCGCGGTAGAGCAGGGTCTGTTCGACCTGCGCCGGGCGGCGCGTGCGGCCGGCAAAGCCCAGTTCGGCTTCCTGCCCCGCCACCCAGTCGAATACCTGTCCGGAATTGCCGATGCGGATATTGAAGCGGATTTGCGGGAACCGCTTGTGGAAGCGGCGTAGCAGCGGCGGCAGATAGTAGCTGCCCATCACCGCTGAGGCAGCGAGGGTGAGCGTGCCCGCCTGCAACAGGCTGAGATCCTGAAAGACTTGGCCGATTTCGTCGAAAAGTCCGAAGAGGCGGCGGGTATAGCCGTAAAGCACTTCCCCCTCGGCGGTGAGCGTGATGGAGCGGCGCGAGCGGTCGAAGAGGGCGACGTGCAGCGCATTTTCCAGTCCTTGCATTTGCTGGCTGACGGCGGGCTGGGTGAGGAACAGTAACTGTGCCGCACGGGTAAAACTGCCGCTTTGCGCGACGTAGTGAAAGGTTTTCAGGTGTTCGAGATTCATCCGGCTGACCGCCGGCGGCAGGGTTTCCATAAGCGGCTCCGTGAGGGATTGTTCGCATATAGTTAAACATCTAAAGAATCGTAACGGCATTGCGTCGCCTGATCGCAGCAAAAAGCCCCGCTTGCGCGGGGCTTGCCATTGCAGGCGGCTATGGATGTCGGGTTATTTCGGATAAACCATGTTTTCCGGCGCGATGATTTTTTCCAGCTCGTCTTTGCTGAGATAGCCTTTTTCCAGCACGATGTCGTACACCGAGCCGCCGGTGCGTTTTGCGGTTTTGGCGACGTCGGAGGATTTTTCGTAGCCGATGTAGGGGTTGAGCGCGGTAACAAGGCCGATGTTCGACAGCACTTGTTCGCGGCAGTGGGCTTCGTTGAGCTGTATGCCGTCGATGCATTTTTCGGCGAAGGTTTCGCAGGCGCGGGAAAGCATGACCATCGCGGTAAAGAGGTTGAAGGTGATGACCGGCTCAAACACGTTCAGTTGCAGTTGTCCCGCTTCGGAGGCGAGCGCGATGCTGTGGTCAATGCCCATGACGTGGAAGCAGGTCTGGTTCACAACTTCCGGGATGACCGGGTTGATTTTGCCCGGCATGATGGAGCTGCCCGGCTGTCTGTCCGGCAGGATGTAGTTCGCCAGTCCTGCGCGCGGACCGGAGCTGAGGAAGCGCAGATCGTTGGCGATTTTCGAGAGACGGGTGGCAATCAGGCGCAGGTTGCCGGAGAGGTGGACGTAGGCGCTGGTGTCCTGCGTTGCCTGGATGAGGTCTTGCGCGGTTTTGTACGGTTTGCCGGTGACGGCGGCGAGGTGGCGTGCGCAGGCGGGGATGTAGCCGGCTGGCGCGTTCAGGCCGGTGCCGATGGCGGTCGCGCCCATGTTCATTTCGTAGAGGCGGCGGCGCGGTTCGTCCAGGCGCTCGATTTCGGTCGCAATCATGGTCGCGAAGGCGTTGAATTCTTGCCCGGCGGTCATCGGCACGGCGTCTTGCAGGTGGGTGCGGCCCATTTTCAGTTTGTCGCCAAATTCTTTGCTCTTGCGGGCGAAGCTGTCGTGCAGTTTTTGCAGCGAGCCGATGAGGCGTTCGATGTAGCCGTCAAGGGCGACGTGCAGCGCAGTCGGGTAGGCATCGTTGGTGGACTGCGATTTGTTGACGTGGTTGTTCGGGTGGCAGTAGTCGTATTCGCCTTTTTTGTGGCCGAGGATTTCCAGGGCACGGTTGGCGATGACTTCGTTGGCGTTCATGTTGGTGGAGGTGCCCGCTCCGCCCTGGATCATGTCCACCAGGAATTGGTCGTGCAGTTTGCCGCTGATGATTTCGTCGCAGGCGGCGCAGATGGCGTCTTTGATTTTGCCGTCCAGCGCGCCGACTTCGTGGTTGGCGAGCGCGGCGGCTTTTTTCACTTGTGCGAAGGCGTTGATGAAGGTGCTGAACTGGTCGAGGTGCACACCGGTGATGTTGAAGTTTTCCAGGGCGCGCAGGGTCTGGATGCCGTAGTAGGCGTCGGCGGGGACGTCGCGTTCGCCGAGTAAGTCATGTTCACGTCGTGTTGCTGTCATGAGGGGTCTCCTGTTAGGTTTTGTGTATTTTAACGCCGCAGGCTGTGTTTGTAACGTGAATTTCGCTTTTCTTTCCGGAGGATATTGCTCAGAAATTCACGAGTCCTTGTTTTTGTTATGTTCTTTGGTTGCGGGATGTTGGCGGTTTTCTGGTGTTTTTCACTTATTACACCGCTTTCACCCCCACTGCATTTCCGCTTAGGTGGCGTGAATATCACTCTTTTTTGTGGTGGTTTTGCGGAAAAGCCCGCTGGTGCGGGTTTTGGGTTGTGTGCTGACGCCTTCCGGTGTCTTTATTGCAGGAAAGGTTCGAGTAGTTTGTTGGCTTCTTCTGCGTCAATCAGGCACAAGTCAGAAGCACTTTTAGATTTAACGATGTTGCAGTTGTAGCGGTAGTCATAACCCACACCGCCATGAATGGCAGGGTCGTACACATAAACCATCATCACGTCTTGGATGTCGCTCAAAGGATATTTGGGTATGGCAGCGCTGTCTTTCAGCAAAACAGCGGCACAAGGTTGCTTTTGCTCCTCTTCTTTCAAGCAGGGGTGAGCACCTGCAACCCTGACATCAAAGGAAGACGCCGATGCGCCGATGTGCGCGTGCTTGACACGTCCCGTGTCCTGTTCGTTGCTTTTCTCGCCAGAGCAGGCGGCGAGCATGATGAACAGGGTTGGAAGCAGGATTTTTTTCATGGTTCACCTCTTTTTGTGCTAGGAGGCACGTTAGTCGATGGCGGTGGTTTATGCGGTGGGCCAAGGCCCACCCTACGCGAGTTATGGTTTTTTCGGCAATGTCGCTATTTAAATCGCCTCGGTGTTTTTGATGAGCCAGTCGTGCGCGGCACCGCTGGTCAGCGGGGCGAGGGTTTCGCGCACGTGGGCGTGGTAGGCGTTCAGCCAGCGGGTTTCCGTCTCGTTCAACAGGGTTTTGTCGATGAGGCGGGTGTCGATCGGGCAGAGGGTCAGAGTTTCGAAGTAGAGGTAGTCGCCGAAGGCGGTTTCCGCCGGGTTTTTGACGCGGCGGTTGACGGCGAGGTTTTCGATACGGATGCCCCACTGGCCGGGACGGTACAGTCCGGGTTCGTTTGAGGTGATCATCCCTGCTTTCATGCCGCTCGCGCTGTGGATGGGCGCGTAGTAGGAAAGCACTTGCGGCCCTTCGTGTACGTTCAGGAAGTAGCCGACGCCGTGACCGGTGCCGTGGCCGTAGTTGCATTGTTCGCGCCACATCGGGGCGCGGCAGACGGCATCCAGCAGCGGGGCGGTGATGCCGTCGGGGAAGATGGTTTCCGCAAGGGCAATATGCGCTTTCAGGACGAGGGTGTAGTCGCGCTGCATGGCGGCACTCGGCGTGCCGATGGGGATGACGCGGGTGATGTCGGTGGTGCCGTTCTGGTATTGGCCGCCGGAGTCGATGAGGAGCAGGCCGTCGCGGCCGATTTCGCTGTGGTGTTCCGGGGTGGCGCTGTAATGGGGCAGAGCGGCGTTGGCGTTGTAGGCGGCGATGGTGTCGAAGCTGGGCGAGATGAAGTGTGGCTGCGCGCTGCGGTGGGCGAGGAGGATGCTGTCCACGTCGAGTTCAGTTAGTCGCTCACCGGCAGCGAGGCGGGTTTCGAATTCGGCGAAGAAGCCGCACAGTGCCACGCCGTCCTGCACCATCGCGGCGTGGGTATGGGCGATTTCGTCTTCGTGTTTGCAGGCTTTAAACAGGGTGCTGGGGTTGATGGCCTCGATAAGGGTGACGTCGGGGGGGAGTTTGCGCAGGGTACTGACGGCGGTTTTATCCGGATTGAGCAGCAGGCTGCCGCTCAGTTTGCCGACGGCGTCAGCGATGGCTTCATAAGCAGCGACGTGGATGCCGGCGGCGGCCAGTGTCGCGGTGGCGGCAGGGTTGAGTTTGGCGGCGTCCACATAGAGGGTGGCGTCGTGGTCGTTGATGTGCAGGTAGGCGAGGAAGACGGGGTTGTAGGGCACGTCGCTGCCACGCAGGTTGGTGAGCCAGGCGATGTCGTCCAGCGAGGAGATGAGGTGGTGCATGGCGCCTTTTTCTTGCATCGCCGTGCGGACGCGGGCGAGTTTGGCGGCGGCGTTTTCGGGGACGTAGGCTGGATCATGCGGGTAGATTTCTGCTTTGGGCAGCGCGGGACGGTCGTGCCAGAGCTCGTTCATCAGGTCGTGATGGTGGTTCAGGCGGATGTTTTTCGCGGCGAAGGCCGCTTCCATCTGCCGCTTGGCGGTAAGCGAGAGCATATCGGCGGCGATGCCGACGATGGCACCCTGCGGCAGGTAGTCGGCGAGCGCGTCGATGTGGGTACGACCAGCGCCGAGTTTCTGTAATTCGATGCCGCTGCCGGCGAGTTGCTGCGTCGCCTGTTCCCAGTAGCGGCTATCCGCCCACAGTTCGGCACGGTCGGCGGTGACGATAAGTGTCGGCACGGAGCCGGTGAAGCCGGAGAGCCAACGCCGCGTCTGCCAGTGGTCGGGCAGGTATTCGGAGAGGTGCGGGTCGGCGGAAGGCGCGACCCAGGCGTCAAGGTTGTGTTGCTGCATAAGCTGGCGCAGGGTGGCGAGGCGTTTGGCGTAGAGGTTCATGGGGATTCCTTGTGGCTTGGATGGCGCGCGGTTGAGCGGGGCAACCGCGCGGTTTTATAGGCGGGAAGATGTTATTCCGCCCCTTGGAGCATTTTATTCAGCATCGGCACCATCACCAGCAGGACGAGGCCGGTAGCAATGGCGATCAGTGTGGTCAGAACGTAGAAAGAGGCCGGATTGTCCGCCTGATAGCAGGTGGAAAAATACTTGCCGCCGAGGGTGAAACCGAGCGACAGGCTGAGGAAGTTTAGCGCCACCATCTGGGTTTTGAAGTGTTCCGGCGCAATGCGGGTGACGAAGGACAATGAAATTGGCGAGAGCAAGAGTTCGGCGAGCGTGTTGAACAGCACGGCAAGGGCCAGCACGAAAAGCGGCATTACTGTCCCGCTCATCAGGAAGGGGATGAAGACGAGGTAGCTCAGGCTGAGGACAAAGAGCGATAGCGCAAATTTCAGCGGCGTTTTCGGTTGGCGTGCGCCGAGTTTCGTCCACACCGCTGCCATGATGCCGGAGAAGATGATGACCCACAGGCTTTGCAGCGAGTCTTTCCACGAGACGGGGATAACGAAATCGCCGAAGGTGCGTTTTGCCGCCATCGTTTCGTCAAAATAGACGGTAAAGGCGGTGTAAATCTGGAACCATAGCGCCCAGAAGATACACATCGCAGAAAAGAGCGGGATGTAGGCCAGGATGTAACGGCGGTGTTCGGCGTCCACTTT
>ERZ772772.209-NODE-209-length-35947-cov-4.027360_pt1 | contig 35947 bp, 27 predicted proteins | sample MGYA00511484_ERZ772772 | MGnify/ENA primary metagenome ERZ772772 (study PRJEB29015, sample SAMEA2737913) | human oral metagenome | biome: human oral; feature: human-associated habitat; material: dental | place: China | collected 2088 ... | reverse complement strand
CCGGTAAAGGTAAATCGCCGGATAAGCCTATCTGTATAAGTGCCGACGGCTCAATGTTTCTAAAAGGTTTTTTGATTAAAGAAAGAATTTTTAAGAGTTTACACACCTGTTTAACCGAAAAAAAAGGAATTTACTTTGTCCTTAAAACAAACGATGAGGCTGTTACCTTGGGTACGGCTCTTGCAGCCTTTTTAAATTAAATAATAAATCTTAATTTTTTTTAATATATTGACATTTTATTTTCTTTTTGTTAGAATTATACTTGATAAATCGTTATGATTTATACTTTAGTTATGGGAGAGAAAAATGCGTAAATGAGTTTATATCTTCGAAGTAATTTTACTTCCGGCTTATAATACGGAAACAAAAACGAAGGGCTTTTTGCGAATTTTGCTTTTTCCGCCTCCTTCTTTTTGATTCCTTCAAAATTGTCTTTATAGCCTTTTTGTAAATTTATTTTGAAAAACTCGTTATCTCTCAATCTTTTTTAAATGGAGGAGAGTTTATGAAAAAACATCTCATGGTTATTGTTACAGGTGCCGTGATCGGTATTGCGGCCCTCGTATTGGTTAGGTTCGGAAATCCGGGAAACATGGGTTTTTGTATTGCATGTTTTTTGAGGGATATAGCAGGTGCGATAGGTTTACATCGTGCCGATAAGGTTCAGTATATAAGACCTGAGATAGTTGGACTTGTTCTGGGGGCTTTTGCACTGGCTTTAACAAATGGTGAATTTAGAGCAAAGGCAGGATCTTCACCTGCTACAAGATTTATAATAGGGATGGTTGTTGTGATAGGTGCACTTGTATTTTTAGGCTGTCCTTTAAGGATGGTAATACGTCTTGGAGGCGGAGATTTAAATGCAATAACTGCACTTGCAGGATTTATAGTTGGCATAGTTATAGGAATCTTTTTTATAAATAAAGGATTTTCTCTTAAACGTTCATATGATGTAAGTACGAGTGAGGGTTTTGTGCTTCCCGGTATGATGACACTCTTAATGATTTTATTTTTAACAGTACCGGCTCTATTTTTGCTTAGTAAGGAAGGACCAGGTTCAAAACATGCACCTGTACTTATATCTTTTGTGGTTGCTATTGTAGTAGGTGCACTTGCACAGAAGTCAAGGCTGTGTACAGTAGGTGGTATAAGAGATTTTATATTATTTAAAGATACAAGACTTTTATCAGGTTTTATTGTTATACTGCTTACTGTTTTTGTAGGTGATCTTGTACTTGGAAGCTTTAAGCCGGGTTTTGTGCTTCAGCCTGTGAGCCACAGCTCACATATATGGAATTTCCTCGGTATGGTCTTAGCAGGTTGGGGAAGTGTAATGCTTGGAGGCTGTCCGTTCAGGCAGCTTATACTTGCGGCGGAAGGAAATGGAGATTCTGTAATAACTGTGATAGGCATGGTTGCAGGATCTGCTTTTGCACATAATTTTAAGCTCGCCGGAAATCCGGATTCATTAAATGAGGCAAAACAGCTTGTGGTCGGAGGTATTTCAAATACCGGTAAGGTTGCGGTTATAGGATGCTTTGTTGTACTTCTTATAATATCATTTATTAACTTGCCTAAGGCACAGGATTAAACAGCCGGTAAGTTATAAGTTTGTATAAATGAAAGGATGGTAAGAAAATGGTAGATGCGAGGGGATTTTCATGTCCTATGCCTGTAGTAATGACTAAAAAAGAGATTGAAAAGACAAAGGCTGCACAGCTTGAGGTTATGGTTGATAATAAAGTATCCGTTGAAAATGTTACAAGGTTTGCACAAAATATCGGATACAGTGTGGAGGTGGTTAAGGAAGGAGAGGATTTTAAACTTAAACTTAAGAAATGATGACTGTTTAATCTATACAATCATTTTATATACAGGTCTTACGGGATTATTGAGTGTTTTATATATAAAAGCTATTTGGAGGTTTTAATGAAAGAGTATATTGCTACTTTTCATACACATTTATCAGCTATGATAACAGGAAAAAAGTTAAAGGAAAATAATATTGAATTTTTTCTTGAACCTGTACCTAGAAAATTATCATCTTCATGCGGTACATGTATAAGATTTACATCATATAACTGTATGGAAGAACTTATGGACAGGGACTGTGAGGCTGTATATGAAGTGGTGCATAAACAAGGCAGCGAAGTTGATTATATAATGGTTTTAAATATAAGCTGATATACTGCTTTTAGTATGAAATGCTTATGATGAGCCTGTTAGAATACCGGAAGAGTTCCTTTAAAATATAAACTGTGTTATGTTTTGGCGTAACCCTTGTTTATATTTTACCGGAAAACTTCCGGTATATTTATATACTGAATTTTATTATAAATATAGTGAATGTAACTATATTATATAAGGAGGTATAGGTGCGAAAAAACTTAAATATTCTAATTGGAACCTGGATTATTTCATTTGGTGGTAAATATTATAATGCAATATATACTTGCAAAACAATTTGTGCAGCAGTATAATATAATTATAAAATGGGGGGCGAAAATAAAATGAAAAACAGAATTAGAGAAATTAGAAAAGCCAAGAAGATTACACAGGAGAAACTTGTTGAAAATATAGATATAACAAGGCAGTACATAAGTCTGCTTGAGAAAGGTGAAACTGAACCATCAATGAAAGTTGCAAATTCAATAGCAAGAACGTTAGGAACTTGTATTTATCAGATATTTGATTTAGATGGAATGGGAAATTATAAGTGTGCGAACTGTAATTATGAAAATTAGCCATTGATTTATTTTTTTGATTAAAATAGATAAGGGCGGTGAAGTTTTGGTAAATAGGTGTAGTGAAAAGTGTAATAAGTTTAGACAGGAGAAAATTACTATGAGAAAAATACTTATATATATACCATTTCTTTTGATAGCACTTTTTTTAACTTTTAGCAAGCAAATAATATTTGTCGGTAATAATAATGAAAAATATCTTCAAATTGAGTGTGGGGAATATAGAAATGATATTTTAGACTACATTCAAAACAACTGGATGAATTTTTTTGCGGATGAAGAGATAGAAGAGTACGCCGGTTCTGATATTGTAGTGGGGGAGCCGTATGGAGTTTATAGTATTGATAAAGAAAAAATGGTGGCAACTAAGTTTCCGATTTATGTTAATGGAAAATGCGTACAGGTACTTGATGTATTTGAAGATAGTGATGGAAAATTAACATGGAGTTCAACCATTAGCGAAGATTTCCTGAAAGAAATTGATGAACTTAGACAAAAAGAAGGGAAATATAGATTTGAAACAAAAGATGACTCTAATGGCGGAGCTCCTACTCTTAATATTGTAAAAATTGATGAGGCATTTCCAAGAAGTAATCAAGATACTTTATACTCTGATATTAATAAACCGATATTAAAAATAAAGGTAAATGATAGGGATGAAAAAACAGAATCAAAAGATGTTAATTACCCGACGGAAAAAAATATTACAAATGGATTATAAAGCAATACAAGGCTCGAAGCATTGCTGTACTTCTTATGCAAAAGAATATATTCTATATCTCCAATCCTATTTTAAAAGGCTTAAGAACTTAAAATTGAAATTGGAATAATGGATATGCTATAATAAAAATATAATTACTGTTCCGGTTTCAAGGCGGAAGGAGGCATAGATGAGAAAATTGATAATTCTTTTTATCATACCTGTTCTTTTGATAAGCTGTACTGATTTAGAGTCAATAAAGAATAATGACATTACAATTACAAAGACTGGGCATACTGAGCCTGCTGATAAAACTGAGCAGATTATTGATCTGGCAGGCGATACAATAGAGAGCAGATTCCATGTTCCGGAAGGATTTGAAAGAGCTGAAGCTGAAAAAGGAAGTTTCGCCGATTTTATTCGTTATTATCCGCTAAAAAAATACGGCAGTCCGATCCTTTTGTTTGATGGGAAAGAAAGAGTAAATCAATCAAATCATGAAGCTGTGTTTGATATGAAGCTTGGTGAAAAAGATCTGCAACAATGTGCAGATTCTATAATGCGTATCTATGCGGAGTATCTTTATAAAACAGATCAAAAAGATAAGATCGCCTTTCATTTTGTCAATGGATTTCTGTGTGATTACAGACACTGGAGCGAAGGCTATCGGGTTGTTTTCAGTGATTCAGGAACAGCCTGGCAAAAACGTGGAGAATTTTTAGACAATGAAGAGACTTTTGAAAATTATTTAGAGATGGTTTTTGAATATGCCTCAACTCTTTCAATGGTGGAAGAAAGTAAGAAAATAGATATTACTGACATTCAGATCGGAGACATATTTATAAAAGGTGGGGCTCCGGGGCATGTTGTGATGGTGGCTGATGTTTGTAAAGACCGGAACGGGGACAAAGCATTTCTTCTGGCACAAGGTTTTATGCCGGCACAAGAATTTCATATACTTAAAAACCCGTCCTCGACAAACAGCTGCTGGTATAAAGTTTCTGAGATTGGTGATGAATTGATTGCACCGGAATGTCAATTTATGATAAGTGATCTTAGGCGTGTTGATTATTGTAAGTAGAATATATTGTTTTTATAGGATATGCTTTAATTTGAATTTCTTATTTTATAAAAGCACTGATGTAATTATAATTTATTTCCGAAGAAGCAAACAAAGTCCCGGGTCGGCAGTTTAGCTAATCCGGGACTTTATTTGTATTTTATAGGGTAATATCCTGATAATTTGTTTTTTAATTACAAGATTTTCTTTTCTTAAAAAACTGAAAGATTAGTTGCTTTTTTCATCAGGAGTGTCTTTACTTTTTTTTCTGTTTTTAAATTTTTTACCGAAATGAAGCAGTATAAAGATGATTATAGCAAAAAACAGTATAAGCATTACTATTACAGGACTTGAAACAATAATACCTATAAAAAGTTCAGTAAAAAACTTTCCTATATTTTTAAGGGTTCTTTTAAAGCCTGAAGATATCCTTGTACCTATGCCGGCATCAGATTTTGTCTGGTAATCCTTAACCTCAATGAGATTTATATCAACTGTGGAGTAGTCAACCTGGTTGTCATAATATTTAAGCTGTGAATTCATGCTTTCAAGCTCATATCTGACTTCTGACAGTCTTGCTTCTATAGCTATTACAGCGTCTACGTTTTCAGCCTTTTCCATTAATTCCCAAAGTCTTGACTGTTCAAGCTCAAGTGATTTCTTTTTGCTTTCAAGATCCATATATTGCATAGTTATATCATTTGTACCTACCGACTTATAGGTTTCGTTCGTATTTTTTTTAAGAAATGATATAAAATCATCGAGTTTATCGGCAGGGACCCTTGCAACGATTTCGGCAGTTCTGGGAGATGAAGTATAGCCTTCATCAGGATATGAAGATGTATAAAGTGATCTGTTGCTTGTTTCGGAGCGTTCTATATAACCGCCGTAATTTTCTATTTCTGAATTTATGTCGGAAAGTATTTTGTCAAAATCCAGGGTTTCAAGGCGTAAGGATGCATTTTTTATAAGTTTTTTTGATGCAGGTACAGATATGTTCATATCTGCTTTGGCAGAATCTGTATTTTCATATGAATTTTTTTGCAGCTCATCTGCGGAACCTGTATAGTAGTTGCTTTTCGCTTCAGCTACTGCTGCAGTTTCCTCAACTGCCACTGCACTGTTTGCACCTGCCTGTTTTGATGAACATGCACATAATAAGGTGGATGCAGTGAGTATTGATATTAAAATAAAAGCTGTTTTTGAAATCTGATTAATATAATCAGTTTTAGAATTGTTTTTTTTCATAAATATTCCCTCCGTAGCAGTTTTACCGGTTGTAGTGAAACTGTCAAAAAAGTGTCGGCAATTATAACAATTCTAAAATTTAAGAAACAAAAAGATAAAGTTTTAGAATTGTTAAAACCGTGCCGGGGTATTTTTTAAAACTGTAACAACCTACGTTAATTAAAGCAAATTATTATAATAATTTAATTTAATTATAGCATTTACAATATTTATAAGCAATTAAATAAGCTTAAGATTTTATATATAATTATTAAAATAAAACGGAATATTTGTTTTATTTAAGCTGTAATTTATGACGGTATTTTGCCGATTATAAAGAGGACAGTAATATAACAGCTAAATAAAGAGATAGATGTAAATGCCTGAGTCATGTCAATAACGATGTTTAGTAAGAATGGTTGTAAGTTTAATCATGTATAAAATATTGGTAAAAATTTTTTTTCTATGCTATACTAAAGCGGCAAAGCCGTATATATAAAATTTATAAAACTACATACGGCAGAAATTTACAATATGTTAAAATTAATTAAATATCTAAAAAATTATAAAAAAGAAGCTGTTCTTTCACCGATTTTTAAGTTTTTTGAAGCGGGGCTTGAGCTTTTAGCACCACTTATAATAGCAAAAATGATAGACATAGGTATTAAAAATGCCGATAAAACTTATATAATAAAGATGGGACTTTTGATAATAGTCTTCAGCTTTGTAGGTCTTGTCTGTGCCATCCTGGCACAGTATTTTGCGGCAAAGGCGGCAGTAGGCTTTTCTACGGGATTGAGGGATGATTTATTCAGGCATATAATGAGTCTTTCCATGAATGAAGCTGATAGTGTGGGAAGGGATACACTTATTGCAAGGGTAATAAATGATACTGATCAGATACAGATGGGTCTGAATCTTACATTCAGGCTTGTGCTGCGTTCGCCGCTTATAGTGTTCGGTGCATTGTTTATGGCATTTACAATAGACGGTTTTGAAGCACTTATATTTGCAGGCGTTATTTTGCTTTTATGTATAACAGTGGTGCTTATAATGTCAAAAAGTGTAATATATTATAAAAATGTACAAAAAAAGCTTGATGCCGTACTTGGGAAAATATCGGAAAATCTTGCAGGTGTAAGAGTCATAAGGGCTTTTTCGCAGCAGGAAGTACAGAAGGAGGAATTTAATTCTATATCAAATTCGCTTATGAGAGAGCAGGTATTTGCAGGGAAGCTTTCCGCACTTATGAATCCTATAACATATATGATTATAAATTTCGGGATTATAGCGATTTTATATACAGGAGCGGTGAGGGTTTATACAGGCAGACTTACACAGGGGGCAGTTGTTGCTTTAGTTAATTATATGGGGCAGATACTTGTTGAACTCCTAAAACTTGCAAATCTTATTATACTTATGTCCCGCTCATATGCATGTACTAAAAGGGTACTGGGCGTATTTGATATGAAAAATTCACTTATCGGAGGAGAGCTTGATCTGGGCGATGTATTTGACCGGGTTTACGGAAGTGATTATAAATATCATGATAAAGATGATAAAAATGGGGTATTTCCTCCTGTGATTGAATTTGATAATACAGGCTTTTCCTATCCTGAATCTGGGGCACATGCCGTTGAGGGTATAAATTTCAGCATAAAAAGAGGACAGACAATAGGTATAATAGGAGCTACAGGTTCAGGGAAAACTACACTTATAAACCTTATACCCAGATTTTATGATGCAACTTCAGGAAGTGTAAAGATTGCAGGCAGTAATATAAAGGATTATACTATAGAATCTTTGCGTAAACATATATCTGTTGTTGGGCAAAAAAGCCTGCTTTTTAGCGGAACTATAAAATCCAATTTAAAATGGGGGGATTCGGATGCTGATGATGCACAGCTGGAACAGGCATTAGAAATTGCACAGGGTAAGGAAATAATAGCTTCAAAGCATGACGGGCTTGAATCTGAGATTGAGCAGCTGGGAAGAAATCTTTCAGGCGGGCAAAAGCAGAGGATAAGTATAGCCAGGTCGCTTGTAAGAATGCCTGAAATTCTTATACTTGACGATTCATCTTCAGCACTTGACTATCTTACTGATTTTAAGTTAAGGAAAGCTATATCCGGGCTTGATAAAAATATGACTGTTATAATAGTCTCTCAGAGAGTTTCAAATATAAAAAATGCGGATATGATAATTGTACTTGATGAAGGGCGTATAGCAGGGATTGGTACTCACGAAGAGCTTGTTAAATCCTGTCTGTTGTATCATGAGATATGCAGTTCACAGCTTTTTGAAGAAAATGCTGTGTAAGGCTGTGAGTAAGTAAGAAACACATTTTTAAAGCCTGAGATGTTTTTAATTGTAATTACAGATACGGCATTATATAAAAAACATATTTTAAAATAGTTTGGAAAATATTTAATGAAGGATAAAGTAAATACCGATAATTTTAAAAAAAGAAAAAACAGCGCTTACAATGCCACTATAAAGCGTATATTTATGCTTATGGCAAAACACCGCCTGAGATTTGCCGCAAGTATATGTCTTGCAGTTGCAGTGGTGGCAGCTACACTGCTTGTGCCGGTACTTACCGGAGAAGCGGTTGACAGTATAATTTCAGAAGGAAATGTTGACTTTGAAAAATTGATAAAAATAATTTTATATATAATTATACTTATGTTTATATGTGCAGTTTCAAGATATGCAATGGACGTAATAAATAATCTTATAGCATATGATATGCTGAAAGATATAAGAATCAAGGCATTTTCAAAGCTCCAGAAACTTCCGGTGGGATTTATAGATTCAACAAGCCATGGAAGTATAATCAACAGACTTATAAATGATGTAAATAAACTCTCTGAAGGACTTCTGCTTGGATTTACACAGTTTTTTACAGGTATACTTACAATAGTCCTTACTCTTATATTAATATTTAGAGTAAGTGCCGGAATAGGCATGGCAGTTGTGGGTCTTACACCGCTTTCAATGGTTGTGGCTTTTTTTATAGCAAAAAAGACACATACATATTTTAAAAACCAGTCGATATGTCAAGCCGATATGGCAGGAGTTGTTAATGAGATGATTGAAGGAATATCCTGTATAAAGGCATTCGGTACTGAATCTAAAATATGTAGAGTATTTGAAAGTGCTGATGAAAAATTAAGACAGTCCGCACTTAATGCTATATTCTTCCAGTCAATTACAAACCCGGCTACCAGATTTATAAATTCTTCGATTTATGCACTTGTCGGAATAGTAGGTGCATTGTCGGTTATAAAAGGCGGTATGAGTATAGGTCAGCTTGTTGCGGTGTTGAGTTATGCAGTACAGTATTCAAAGCCTTTTAATGAGATTTCGGCAGTATTTGCGGAACTTCAAAATTCAGTAGTATGTGCTTCAAGAGTATTTTCTATTATAGATGAAACCGAAGTGCCTGCTGACAGAGAATCTGCAGTTGAGCTTAAGAAGGTTTCAGGAAATGTAATATTAAAGGATGTGGAGTTTTCATATAATAAAGGCAGAGAGTTTATAAAAAATCTTAATATTGAAGCCGGGAAAGGCCAGCATATAGCGATAGTAGGTCCAACGGGTTGCGGGAAAACTACAATTATAAATCTGCTTATGAGATTTTACGAGATGGACTCGGGCGAGATGTTTATAGACGGAATTAATGCGATGAATATTAAAAGAAATTCTCTTGCAGGCTCATATGGAATGGTACTTCAAGATACATGGCTAAAATCAGGCACTATAAAAGAAAATATTGCCATGTCGAAGCCCGGTGCGGGGATTGATGAGATTAAAAGGGCTGCAAAGGAAGCCTATGCCGACGGCTTTATATCAAGACTTCCAAATGGTTATGATACAGTAATAGGTCATGACGGAGGAAATCTGTCTTCCGGAGAAAAACAGCTTTTATGTATAGCGAGGGTAATGCTCAACCTTCCGACTATGCTTATACTTGATGAGGCTACCTCATCTCTTGATACTATGACTGAGATGAGGATAAAAAAGGCATTTGATAAGATGATGGAACAAAGAACAAGTTTTGTAGTTGCACATCGCCTCTCTACAATAACGAGTGCGGATATAATACTTGTTATGAAAGACGGCAATATAATTGAGAGAGGAAAACATGAAGAACTTCTTAAGCTGAACGGTTTTTATTCACAGCTTTACAACAGCCAGTATGGTTAAAATATAGATTTGGAGGAAATTTTATGATTAAACTGTATAACAGTCCGGTGTATTTTATTGATAATGAGGTAATTATAGAAGATATTAAAACACCTGAATATAAAGGTGTACCGCTTGATAGAGATGAGGCAATAAAAGGAACTATCGCTTATTCATTGTTTAAGGCACATAATACCTCAAAAGATATGAAAAAACTTAAGCTTAAATTTGATGCTATGGCTTCACATGATATTACATTTGTAGGCATTATTCAGACTGCAAAGGCTTCAGGTATGACAAGCTTTCCGCTGCCTTATATACTTACGAACTGTCATAATTCGCTGTGTGCTGTAGGAGGTACTATAAATGAAGATGATCATATGTTCGGACTTTCTGCTGCAAAAAAATATGGAGGTATTTATGTACCTGCACATATAGCGGTTATACATCAGTATATGAGAGAGGCGTTTGCAGGCTGTGCCAAGATGATTTTAGGTTCAGACAGTCATACACGCTATGGTGCACTCGGTACCATGGCGATGGGCGAAGGGGGTGGCGAGCTTGTAAAACAGCTTTTATGCGATACCTATGATATAAATTATCCTGAGGTTATAGCGGTTTATCTCGAAGGAAAACCCATGCCAGGTGTAGGACCGCAGGATGTGGCACTTGCCATAATAGGTGCGGTATTTAAAAACGGTTATGTAAAAAATAAGGTTATGGAATTTATAGGTCCCGGAATAGCTTCAATTGATACTGATTTTAGAAACGGAATAGATGTAATGACTACTGAGACGGCATGTCTAAGCTCAATATGGGAAACTGATGATGATACAAAAAGATTTCTTGAAATTCATAAAAGGGAAGATGAGTATAAACGGCTTCGCCCTCAAAAAGTCGCATATTATGACGGTATGGTACGTGTTGATATGTCAAAGATAAAACCTATGATAGCTTTGCCGTTCCATCCAAGCAATGTATATAGTATTGAAGAACTTAATTCAAATTTAGATGATATACTAAGAAGTGTTGAGGTTGAGGCAAAGAAGATAGGAGGCAGTGCAGGAGAGGAGTTAAAGCTTACTGACAGAATAATTGACGGAAAGCTGCATGTGCAGCAGGGAATTATAGCAGGTTGTGCCGGAGGCGGTTATACCAATATAATGGAGGCGGCATATATACTGAAAGATAAAAGCTGCGGTTTTGATGAATTTAATATGGCTGTATATCCTTCTTCACAGGCAGTATATCTTGATTTAAATAAAAAAGGGGCAATAACGGATTTAATGGAAAGCGGTGTCGTAGTAAAGACCGCATTCTGCGGACCATGTTTCGGTGCAGGAGATACACCTTCCCATAGGGGGCTTTCAATAAGGCATACTACGAGAAATTTCCCGAATCGTGAGGGTTCAAAACCCGGAGCAGGGCAGATGTCTGCAGTGGCACTGATGGATGCAAGATCAGTGGCGGCAACTGCAGCGGCAGGCGGTATACTCACGCCTGCGACAGATATTGACTATAAAGTGCCGGAGTATAATTATGATGATAGAGCTTATAAAAATAGGATTTACGTGGGATTTAAAAAAGCGGATCCTGAAAAAAAGCTGGTTTACGGTCCTAATATAAAAGACTGGCCGCTTATGGAGTCTCTTAATGAAAATATACTGCTTAAGGTATGCTCAAAAATACTTGATGAAGTTACTACAACTGATGAGCTTATACCGTCAGGAGAAACTTCCTCATACCGCTCAAATCCTTTGGGACTTGCACAGTTTACGCTTTCAAGGCGTGATCCTATGTATGTTGGCAGGAGCAGTAAGGTTTATGAGCTTGAACAGGCAAGGGTTGCCGGTACTTTATGTGATGTCGAAATTGAACATGTATTTAATGAGATTAAAAAGATTGACCCTAATGCAGATTTTAAAAATACTGAAATAGGCAGTGTAATTTATGCTAAAAAACCCGGAGACGGTTCGGCAAGGGAGCAGGCGGCAAGCTGTCAGAGAGTTATAGGGGGACTTGCCAATATAGCATCTGAATATGCAACTAAAAGATACCGCTCAAATCTTATAAACTGGGGCATGCTGCCTTTTTTGATGAGTGAAGCGCCTGAATTTGAAGTAGGTGATTATATTTATATAGGTCTTATAAAGGACATTCTAAAAACGGATATGGCAAATATTAAGGCATATGTTATAGGCGAAAAAAAGGATGTTTACAGTATAAATTTAAGCATCGCACCTATGACTGAAGAAGAAAAGCAGATAATAAATGCCGGTTGTCTTATAAATTACAATAAAAACAGGATTAAAGCTAAAAATAAATAGACAGGTTTAGTGTGAACGGTAATTTTATCATTATTTGTGATGGGGTCAAAAGCGGTGAAATATAGATTAACAGGTCTTAATAAGTTGGAATTAAATATCGCAGCCGCACCGGCTTCTGAGTATATTTAAAATCGTATGTTTACTGCTTTCACAATAATTTCATTTATGATTTATTGCTTTATTGATTGTAAACTATTATAATGTAATAAGTTCGGGTTTAATATGTTATTTCATGGGATTTTATCAAAAAATTCTATTAAGAGTAAAGTACGGTATATATAAAAGCCGTTTAATTTTCCGAATTGTTTTATAAATTACAGGTTTACAAAATTATTAAATTAATAAATTGAAAGGATAATTTAAAGGAACATTTAATGAATGATAAAGACAATAATGATAGAAAAAAGCCTGGTCAGAATAATACTCTGCAGACTGTTGTTTTTATTTTAGTTGCAGTAGTTGTTACCTTTTTTTTGGTTACTGTGTTGCCGTCAAAGATATCACAGCGTGCTACTACCACTATACCTTATACCGATTTTATGAGAATGGTTGATGAAGGAAAGGTAAGCTCGGTAGTAATAAAGGACAGCAATATAAAAATCAAGCTTAAAAGTGAGTATGACAACAGAAAAGAAAATGATTTTTTTTCACCTAAGGATTATGAAACGATAAGAGTTGACCAGGATGAAAATCTTATAAACAGATTATATGATGCAGGTGTAAAGGTTGAAAGAGAGAGGCAGGACAGCACTTCTATAATACTTTCACTTATAACATTTGTATTTCCGTTTGTTGCAGTTCTTCTATTTATGAATTTTATGATGAGGCGTATGGGCGGCGGAGGCATAATGGGAGTTGGAAAAAGTAATGCAAAGGTGTACCTCCAAAAAAAGACAGGAGTTACATTTAAGGATGTGGCAGGTGAGGATGAAGCTAAGGAGTCGCTTACGGAGATAGTTGATTTTCTGCATAATCCTGCAAAATTTACAAAGATAGGTGCTAAACTGCCTAAAGGTGCACTTTTAGTAGGACCTCCTGGAACAGGAAAGACTTTGCTTGCAAAAGCGGTGGCAGGTGAAGCAAAGGTTCCGTTTTTCTCACTTTCAGGTTCCGATTTTGTTGAAATGTTTGTAGGTGTCGGTGCTTCAAGGGTCAGGGATTTGTTTAAGCAAGCACAGGAGGCTGCACCATGTATCATATTTATAGATGAGATAGATGCTATAGGAAAGAGCAGGGATTCAAAATACGGAGGCAATGACGAGAGGGAGCAGACACTTAATCAGCTGCTTTCAGAGATGGACGGCTTTGATTCTTCAAAAGGGCTTCTTGTACTTGGTGCGACAAACAGACCTGAGATTCTTGATCCGGCACTTTTAAGACCCGGAAGATTTGACAGACGGGTGATAGTTGAAAGACCTGATTTAAAAGGTAGAGTATCAATACTTAAAGTACATTCAAAGGATGTAAGGATGGATGAGACTGTAGATCTTGATGCGATAGGTCTTGCAACCAGTGGTGCAGTAGGCTCTGACCTTGCAAATATGATAAATGAGGCTGCAATACTTGCAGTTAAACATGGAAGAAAGGCGGTAAGCCAAAAAGATCTGTTTGAAGCGGTTGAAGTAGTACTTGTAGGAAAGGAAAAAAAGGACAGAGTTCTTAATCAAAAGGAAAGGCGTATAGTTTCATATCATGAGGTCGGACATGCGCTTATTGCGGCACTTCAGAAAAATTCGGAGCCTGTACAGAAAATAACCATAGTACCAAGGACTATGGGAGCACTTGGTTATGTTATGTATGTACCTGAAGAAGAAACCTATCTGAAATCAAAGGAAGAGCTTGAGGACAGGCTTGTAGGACTTTTCGGAGGACGTGCGGCTGAGGAGATAGTGTTCGGTTCGGTTACAACAGGTGCTGCGAATGATATAGAAAAAGCGACATCAATTGCAAGAGCTATGGTTACACAGTACGGTATGAGTGATAAATTTGGGCTTATGGGACTTGCTACCGTTGAAGATAAATATCTTACCGGAAGAACTGTAATGGAATGCGGAGATGATACTGCAACCGAAGTTGACACTGAAGTTATGAATATGCTTAAGAGTGCTTATAAGACTGCCAAGGAAATGTTGTATGAAAACCGTGAGATAATGGATAAGATAGCAGCCTTTTTGATTGAGAAGGAAACTATAACCGGACAGGAATTTATGAAGATATTTAGAAAAGAAAAAGGAATTCCTGAACCTGTAAAAGAGGTTAAGGCTATACTTGTATAAAGTCGAAAAATATACTGAGCTAACAGTTTTATGAAAAACTTAAAGTGTATTACATGGAAAACACACCGAAGATTTTTTGGATTTTCGGTGTGTTTTTTTGATTAAAAATGATTAAACACGCTTAGAAATACATTGTAAATAATATGTAAATTTTATCAGATCTTTTTATGTTCATACCTCGGCTCTGAGGTAAGCTGTATTCCAAGTTTATGGAAAATCTTAATATCAACATTTGACAACATAACGGAGGTGTGCACCTGACAGCCCCTAAGTTTAGGCAGTTGCTCAAGTGCAAGATGTGCATTGTTATCAGTAGCTGCACACATTGAAAGTGCTATAAGTATTTCATCCGTATGAAGTCTGGGATTGGAACTTCCAAGATATTGTGTTTTAAGCTTTTGCACAGGCTCTATAACAGTAGGTGAGATAAGGTGTATTGAGTCGTCTATATTTCCTAAAACTTTTATAGCATTTAAAATAAGAGCGGCTGAAGCACCAAGGAGCTCGGAAGTTTTAGCGGTAACTATCCTGTTATCTGCAAGTTCGATAGCTGCAGCGGGGGTTGAAGTTGTTTCAGCTCTTAAAAGTGCTGCAGATACAACCTTTCTAAGTTCCGTACTTATCTTTGCCTGTTTCATTAAAAGTTCTATTTTATAGACTTCATCAGCTTTACATTCGCCCTTTGCAAGATGGTTCAATGATGCATAATATCTGCGTATAATTTCCTGTTTACTTGCATCACGGCAGACTTCATCATCATATATACAGTTACCTGCCATGTTTACTCCCATATCGGTCGGAGATTTATACGGGCAGTTGCCAAATATACCCTCAAATATAGCAGCAAGGACAGGATAGATTTCAACATCACGGTTATAATTTACTGTGGTTTCACCATATGCTTCAAGATGGAACGGATCTATCATATTTACATCATTTAAATCTGCTGTTGCCGCCTCATAAGCCAGATTTACGGGATGTTTTAGAGGCAGATTCCATACCGGAAAGGTTTCAAATTTTGCATATCCCGCTTTTATTCCCTTTTTGTTTTCATGGTAAAGCTGTGAAAGGCAGGTTGCCATTTTGCCGCTGCCTGGTCCGGGTGCAGTAACTATTACAAGCGGTCTTTCAGTAACTATATAATCATTTTTACCATAACCGTCCTCGCTTACAATAAGGTCAACATTGCTGGGATATCCCTCTATCATATAATGCCTGTAGACTTTTATTCCAAGACTTTCAAGTTTTGATTTAAACATATCCGCACTTTTTTGCCCTGAATAATGTGTTATTACTACACTTCCTACATAAAGTCCCTTGCCTCTGAAAGACTGTATAAGTCTTAATACATCAGCATCATAAGTTATGCCCAGATCGGAACGTACTTTGTTTTTTTCAATATCTTTAGCTGATATTGTAATTACTATCTCAGCCTGGTCTGCAAGCTGTAAAAGCATTTTAAGTTTTGAATCGGGTTCAAATCCGGGCAGTACTCTTGAAGCATGGTAGTCATCAAATAGCTTTCCTCCAAATTCAAGATAAAGCTTGTCATCGAACTTACTTATACGTTCTTTTATATGTTCGGATTGCATGGTTAAGTATTTTTGATTGTCAAAGCCCTGTAACATATTAATCTCCTTACTTTGTTGTATATTTTAAATGAAACCTTAAGTATATCGAATTATACCGGAATACATATTTGTTTTGAAATAGCAGGCAGTTAAGCTGCGGTAAATATTATTTTATAAAAGAGATAAATTTTAAATAATAAGTTTAGATTGTACCATTATTATGGTATAATGTAAACATTGCTTTTGGTGAAATAAACCTATGCATGGTAAGGCGGCAGAAAATCCTGCTGAACTGTCGCTGTATAAAGGCATCAGCATTTTAATAATTTTGAATTCAGATCATAATTTCAAGTCTGTATGCCGTATTTGCAGGGCGGTATAAATACCGTCAATAACTTGATATCAGGAGGGATTTTATGAAGGAAATTCAAACACCGCGTTCAGGAGAGATATATATGGGGTCTGACAAGGGACTTTATCAGATAGTCTGTACTGCCATAGATGCTTCAAGTATGCAGAAACTTATCATTTTTCAGGAATTGCAGGGAGGCTTCAATACATATGCCCTTGCAGATGAGAGGTTTAATTCCTCAACTACACAAAAAAACGGTGTAAAAGCCCCTATGTTTAAAAAGGTATTTGTAAATCAAGACGGCAGCATTGAAGAAAATATCGAAGAAGATGCTGTTAAAAGCGAAAGTTTTTCACACAGTTATACCGGTATAAATTCAGATAAAACTGCTGCTGCAGACTCTAACATATCTCAGGCTGATAAGTCTCAAGATTATTTCAAAAGTACTTTTGGAGCTGTAAGCATCAAAAAGGCTGAGTCAGGTGAAGAAGGAAGCAATGAAGATAATCCTGATAATTCAGGCAAATATGAATTTTCAGATAAAACCGGCAGAAAGCTTGTTTTAGGAAGAACGGATCATAACGATTTATCGGACAAGGATGCTTCAGATACCTTTAATGATAATAAGGATAAGAGCGGTGTACAGGGCAGTAAGACGGAGGATTCATTTTATAAAATTAAGGAATTTGATGAACTTGAGGATGATAAAGCTGTAGACAAAAAAGATGATAAAGAAGAGTATTCAAGGGAACTTATGATAAAGTTTTTTGATGCAAAGACTGATATCGAAAGAAAGCAGCTGCTTCAAAATAATAAACTTAAGATTACTCAAAATGATCTTAATGTGATATATGAAGCCTTTGAAATACCTCCATTTGATGGTGGTAAAATATTTCAGATAGAATGTCTTATATCATATCTTGATACAAGGATGAAGTTTGAAGGTTCATGATTTATGCAGAAGTATATGCATTTAAGTTTATAAAAAGCCGATACATATATGTTTGGAGAAAAATAATATATGGCATTTATTATAGAAGATGAATTAAGGAAACTCCCGGCTTCGCCGGGGGTTTATATTATGCATGACAAAAAAGATGATATACTTTATGTGGGAAAAGCCGTATCACTTAAAAATAGGGTTAGACAGTATTTTCAGTCAAGTCGGGGCAAAAGTACTAAAATCATGCAGATGGTTTCAAAGATACACAGATTTGAGTATATAGTTACGGATTCGGAACTTGAAGCACTGGTTCTTGAAAATAATCTTATAAAAGAACATAGACCTCGTTATAATACTATGCTTAAGGATGATAAAACATATCCGTATATAAAATTTACTGTTAGTGAAGATTATCCGAGAATTATGCTTACAAGAAAGCTGAAAAAGGATAAAGCAAAGTATTTCGGTCCCTTTACAAGTTCAACGGCAGTAAATAATACACTTGATTTTTTAAGAAAAACATTCAGGATAAGAAATTGCAGCAGAAATCTGCCAAAAGATATAAGAAAGCAGCGGGCATGTCTTGATTATTATATACATCAATGTGATGCGCCATGTCAGGGTTTTGTTTCAAAAGATGACTATAATAAACAGGTATCTCTTGCACTTGAATTTCTAAACGGTAATTATAAAAAATTGACTGATGAAATACAAAAGCAGATGAATGAAGCCTCACAACAGTTTAAATATGAGGAGGCTGCACAGCTTAGGGATTTGCTTAACAGCCTGCTGCATGTAACACAGAAGCAGAAAATAAGCTCCGAGAGTATGGAGGATAGAGATATAATAGCTCTTGCAAAAGATGAAGAAGATGTACTTGTACAGATTTTTTTTATAAGAGACGGTAAAATGGTTGGAAGGGAACATCATTATGTACAGGTAAGTATAGATGATGAAAATCCATATATACTTGAAAGTTTTGTAAAGCAATTTTATGCAGGAACTCCCTTTTTGCCTAAAGAGCTCTGGCTCCAATATGCACTTCCCGATGAGGAACTTATATCAAACTGGCTTTCACAAAAAAGAAGGACAAAGGTCAGGCTTTTAGTTCCTAAAAAAGGTAATAAAGAAAAGATGATAGAACTTGCATATAAAAATGCGGAACTGATTTTAAGCCGTGATAAAGAGAAATTGAGGCGTGAGCAGCTTAAAACTACAGGTGCTTTAAATGAGATTGAAAAGCTTCTTGGAATTTCAAATATAAAGAGAATTGAATCATTTGATATAAGTAATATAAGCGGAGCACAATCAGTCGGTTCAATGGTTGTGTATGAAGACGGAAAGCCGAAGAGAAATGATTACAGAAAATTTAAAATTAAAAATGTTTCAGGTCCTGACGATTATGCTTCAATGCGTGAAGTTCTTTACAGGAGGTTTACACATGAAAGCAGATATTCTAAAACTGATTCGGGTTTTGCAGTTCTACCTGATCTTATAATGATGGACGGCGGTAAAGGACAGGTAGGTGCAGCACTTGAGGTTTTAGAGGAACTTGGTATGGAATTGCCTGTATGCGGTATGGTCAAAGATGACAAACACCGTACTGACAGGCTTTATTTTAAAGGCAGCGAACTGGAACTTAAGACCAGAACCGAGGCTTTTAAGCTTATAACCAGAATACAGGATGAAGTACACAGGTTTGCAATAGAATATCACAGAAGTCTAAGATCAAAAACCCAGGTAAAGTCAATACTTGATGATATAAACGGTATAGGTGCGGTAAGACGCAAAGCTTTGATGAAACATTTTAAGGATATAGAGTCTATAAAAAATGCGGATTTGTCAGAGCTGAAGGAAGTTTCAGGCATGGATTCAAAATCGGCACAGTCTGTATATGATTTTTTTCGTAAATAAAAGAGTTAAAATAAAAGGATCTGATAAAATAAATTTAGGAGAGAGTTAAAATGTTAATATATAATATCGGGAAGATAAAAAAACTATTATGGCAGGGGAATATGTATAATACATAAAAGTGCATAAAAATACAAAAGTTGTTAATTTGTATTTTTAAAAAAGTCTGCAAAACGGTATAAATACCTAATGTTTTATTTTTTTATGCAAGCACAAAAGTATAAAGTTGCAAAAGTTATAAAATCATGCTATAATACCAAATATCAGCATGTTAAAACACTAACCATTCATACGCATTTAAACTATTCACAAATATCCGTAAAAAGTTCTACAACTACATAATATAACATCGAAAGGATATAATTATGGAAAATATAAGGCATCATGCTAATGTAAAAGAAGAACGATTTGAAAAGGTTTTAAAGGAAAAAGATATTTTTGCAATAGCGTTTGGAGCGATGATAGGCTGGGGATGGGTAGTGCTTGTTGGAATATGGGTTAATAAGGCGGGGTCGTTAGGAGCGATGGCAGCGTTTGTGATCGCAGCTGTAATGATTATTTTTGAAGGACTTATATATGCAGAGCTTACAAGTGCCATGCCTCTTACAGGAGGTGAACAGCAATTCAGTATGAGAGCCATGGGAAAAACAGGCTCATTTATATGCACTTGGGGTCTTATATTAAGTTATATAGGTGTAGCCGCTTTTGAAGCATGTGCTTTACCATCAGTGCTTCAGTATATATTTCCGGGATTTCTTAAAGGATATATGTATACAATAGCAGGATTTAAAGTCTATGCTTCATGGGTTGCGGTGGGTTCGATTTCAGCTCTGATTTTAACATTTATAAATATAAGAGGTGTAAAAACGGCAGCAGCTCTTCAAAATGCTCTTACATACATAATTGCCATTATAGGAGTTGCTCTTATAGCACTTTCGGCAGTAAAAGGTCATCCGCATAATATGCATCCTTTTTTTGAGGACGGATATAAAGGAGTATTGTCAATAGCTGTCATGACACCGTTTATGTTTTTAGGCTTTGATGTAATTCCTCAGGCTGCAGAAGAGATAAAGGTTCCGCTTAACAGGATAGGCAGGGTAATAATTTTTTCAATTATAATGGCAGCAATATGGTATATAGCTATAATTTTTGCAGTGTCAATGGCAATGAATGCTTCAGAGATGAAGTCGGCTGAACTTGTAACTGCGGATGCCATGAAAAAACTTCTTGACAATAAACAGGCTGCTGCCAATGTTGTAATAATAGGCGGAGCTGCGGGGATACTTAGCAGTTGGAATTCATTTTTTATTGGTGGAAGCAGAGCGATTTTTGCTTTGTCTGAAATAAAACTTATACCCGAGTCGTTTTCAAAGCTGCATCCCAAGTTTAATACTCCGTATATAGCAGTAATTTTTGTAGGGATATGTTCTGTTATTGCACCGTTTTTCGGAGAGGAGATGCTGACATGGCTTACAAATGTCGGAAGTTTCGGAGCAGTGCTTGCATATCTTTTTGTGGCAATATCGTTTATACTTCTCAGGAAAAATGAACCTGAACTTGAAAGACCGTATAAAGTCAAATATCCGAAACTTGTAGGAACTATGGCAGTTATCCTTACAGGCGGCATGCTTACGCTATATATACCTGGACTTCCTTCAGGTTTTACAAAAGAGGAGTTTATAATAGCCGGGGGCTGGATAATTTTAGGCGTAGTATGCTATTATACTTCACTTGCAGGTTGGAAGAAAAAGGGATATTCAGATGAAGTGCTGTTTGGCAACACTCCCTATTATATAAACAAAAGGAAAAGAGAAAACCAAAAAAGTTCTTTAGATGCGGAAAAGGCTTTTAAGTAGTCGTATTACATAGTTTTTATACCAAACAACATGCTGTAGGATTAGTGGATTTTTTATCAAGAACGGTATATTTTTCAAGAACAGTAAAGGATGTTTATACCGGGCATGTCAGTTATGACAAACTGTAAACAGGTGGCATATAAAATATGGCACCTGTTTACAGTTTAGTTAAAAAATTATATATATGTCTTATTTTTCAAGTGTTCAAATATTGCTGAAATTCTCTCTTTATGTTATTCTAAAAAGTACGGAAATAAGTATATTTAATATAAAGCTATATATATTACGGAGGTAATTTATGCTTGGAGTTACAATAACTGAATTTATACAGGAAAAAGAATTAATAAATATGACACCTGAGATAGATACTGATGGTATATTTGTTAAACATCCTGATGTGAACAGACCTGCACTGCAGCTTACCGGATTTTTTGAACATTTTGACTCGGAGAGGATACAGATACTGGGACATGTGGAATATGAATATCTGGGTCAGATGGAAGAACTTTCAAGAAAAAATATATTTAATAAGCTGCTTTCATATAAAGTTCCATGTATAGTATATGCACGTGGGCATAAGCCCGATGAGGATGTTTTGGAGTTATGTAATTATTATGAGGTTCCATGTCTTGTAAGCGAACAGACAACTTCCGATTTTATGGCTGAGGTTATAAGGTGGCTTAAAGTAAAGCTTGCTCCTGCAATCACTATACATGGGGTACTTGTAGATGTATTTGGTGAAGGGGTTCTTATAATGGGCGAAAGCGGTATAGGAAAGAGTGAAGCGGCACTTGAGCTTATAAAGAGAGGGCACAGGCTTGTATCTGATGATGTAGTTGAGATAAGAAAGGTTTCAGATGCCACTCTTATAGGTACTGCACCTGATATAACAAGACATTTTATAGAACTCAGGGGGATAGGAATAATAGATGTTAAGGCACTTTTCGGGGTTGAGAGTGTAAAAGATACACAGCAGATAGATATGGTAATAAAGCTTGAAGATTGGGATAATGAAAGAATGTATGACAGACTGGGACTTGAAGAAAATTATACTGAGTTTTTAGGCAATAAAATAGTCTGTTATACACTTCCAATAAGGCCGGGAAGAAATCTTGCAGTAATATGTGAGGCGGCATCTGTAAACCACAGACAGAAAAAGATGGGATATAATGCTGCACAGGAGCTTTATAACAGAGTTCAGGCAAATATTAATAAAAATGAAAATCCTATAGACAGATTAAAATAATATAAAAATGGTTTTGAGATTTAAACAGAAAAGATTGTATGGAAAATAAAATTTATATAGATGCTATAAAAAAGATTGCAGGAAGCTCAAAACTTCTTAAGGATGAACCTATGTCAAGACATACTACATTCAAAGCAGGAGGCACGGCTGATATATATATAGAGGCTGAAAATGAGGAAACCGTAAAAAAAACAGTTGATTTTTGCAGGTTGAACAATATTGATTACTATATAACCGGAAACGGCAGCAATCTCCTTGTAAGTGATGACGGTTTCAGAGGGCTTATTCTTTCAACGGCAGCACTTAAAGATACTCTTGAAGTAAATGGAGAGTATCTTACATGCAGTGCGGGATATACGCTTGCCGTTGCTGCAAATAAAGCGGCAGAGAATGGACTGGGCGGCATGGAATTTGCTTCAGGTATCCCCGGAAGTGTAGGGGGTGCTGTGTTTATGAATGCAGGTGCTTATGGAAGTGAAATAGAAAATATACTACAGAGTGTAAGATTGCTGGAAGCAGATGGAACTATAAGAACGGCAGATGCCTGTGAACTTGAGTTGTCTTACAGAAGCAGCAATATAGGAGCTTTATCAAGAGTAATACTTAGAGCGGATTTTAAACTGAAAAAGGGTGATAAAGCTCTAATATCCGAGAAGATGGCTGAATTAAATTTAAAAAGAAGGACTAAACAGCCTCTTGATTATCCAAGTGCCGGTTCCACTTTTAAAAGGCCTGACGGATATTTTGCAGGAGCTCTTATAGAAAAGGCGGGGCTTAAAGGATTTAGTATAGGCGGGGCACAGGTTTCTGAAAAACACTGCGGTTTTGTTATAAATAAAGGAAATGCCACTTCCAGTGATATATTCAATCTTATAAAACATATACAAAAAACTGTTCTTATAAATTCAGGTGTGGAGCTTACTCCTGAGATAAGACTTGTTGGAAAATTTTAATAATATTTATAATTTGTGATAAAAGCGGTATTTATATGATTATAAGGAGGCTTAATGAAGTTTATTATAGTAACCGGGATGAGCGGTTCGGGAAAGACCGTAACTTTAAAACTGCTTGAAGATTATGGCTATTATTGTGCAGATAACCTTCCTGTTGAGCTTATAGGAAAATTTGTTGAACTGCTTAACAGTTCTTTTATAGGGAATATGGGACCGGCGGGAAGTAGAGGTGCAGCCATAGGCATAGATATAAGGAGCAGTGTAAATCTGTTATGTATAGAAAATGTATTTAATGAACTTGATGCAAAACATATAGATTATAAGGTGTTATATCTTGATGCAGATACAAAAGCACTTATAAAAAGATATAAAGAAACCAGACGTTCACATCCTCTTGCAAGGAATGACAGGCTTGAGACAGGTATTGAAAAAGAACGTATTGAGCTGAAGTTTTTAAAAGAAAGAGCTGATTATGTAATAGATACAAGCAGGTTTTTATCAAAAGATCTGAGAGCCGAGCTGATACGGATTTTTATAGATAATAAGTCATATACTAAATTGTTTGTAAATATACTTTCATTCGGTTTTATGTATGGGATACCCGATGATGCAGATCTTGTTTTTGATGTAAGATTTCTGCCGAATCCTTTTTATGAGGAAGATTTAAGGCTTAAAACCGGCGAAGATGAGGAAGTGAAGAAGTATGTATTTTCGGAAGGTTCTGCATATATTTTTCTGACAAAATTAAATGATATAATAACTTTTTTATTGCCATTATATATAAAGGAGGGTAAAAGTCAGCTTGTAATAGCTATAGGATGTACAGGTGGTCAACATAGATCGGTAGCAATTGCTACTAGTCTGTCAGAATATATATCTTCAATGAAAGATTTAGGCGTAAAACTTGAACACAGAGACATACATAGGAATATATCAAGGCTGAGTTGAAAAATGTCGTATTCATCAGATGTGAAACATGAGCTTGCAAGAGTTATTTCATCCGGCAGACATTGCAGACTTGCCGAACTTTCCGCTTTAATAAGCCTTTTAGGGACTGTTGAAAAAGAGGAAGATGACAGGATTGCCTTAAAAATATCATACGATAATGCAACTTTAATCAGAAAATGCTTTACATTATTGAGAAAAACATATAATATAATAGTAGACATCATTATAAATAAGTCTACAAATCCTAATAGAAAACATATGTATTCTATTATCATTAAAAATGACAATATAGCCCGTATGGTATTAGATTCTGTAAAACTCACATATAATGATGCTATTGAGCAAAAATATCTGTTTATAACAGATAATATGCTACTCAAAAATTCATGTTGTAAGCGTGCTTTTATACGTGGAGCATTTCTCTCATCAGGTTCGCTTTCCGACCCTGAAAAAGCATATCATTTTGAAATTGTTTTACCTGATATGAACAGGGCTGTTCTTATAAAGGATATAATGGTTTCGCTTGGAACCGATGCGAAGATTGTCAGCAGAAAAAATTCATATGTAGTATATCTGAAAGAGAGTGAGCAGATATCAAATATGCTTGGTCTTATGGAGGCAGGCAATGCACTTATGGATTTTGAAAATACCAGAATACTTAAAGGTATGAGAAATGAAATTAATCGCAAGGTAAACTGTGAAGCAGCTAATATTAATAAAACAGTATCCGCTTCTATGAGACAGGTAAAGGATATAGAACTTATAAGAGATACTATTGGTCTTGAGGGACTGCCGCCTGGGCTTAGGGAAACGGCACATTTAAGGCTTGAATATCCTGAAGCGAATCTTAAAGAGCTTGGAGAATATCTAACTCCCGCTGTGGGAAAAAGCGGTATGAATCATAGGCTTAGAAAGCTGTCGCAGATAGCACAAGATATAGAAACAGACAGCACAGGATAGAAAAACGGAATATAAACAGCTTCGCTGAAAAGTGTATTTTTGAGTGATTACATTGGCTTTATGCTATAAATTCAGTTGTAAAGGTATTTGAGGAGAAGACAAGATGATTAAGAAAACTATCACACCGGGACATAATTTTGGTTCAGAAGCAAAGCCGGTTGCTATGCTTGTACAGCTGGCAAGCCGCTTTAAAAGCAGCATATATATTGAAAGCGAAGATGCCAAGGTGAATGCAAAAAGTATAATGGGTATGATGACACTGGCATTAAAATCAGGCAATGCCATCACAGTGATTGCAGAAGGTGATGATGAACATACTGCATTACAGGGTATTGAAAATTATTTATGTGAGGCTGCGGGCTAAGCGGAGTATATATTACTATTATTAAACTTAAGGGCGGAGGGCTTTTAAAAAGCCGTACCGTCCATTTCTTTATTGTGGTATAATGGTTATCTGAAATTTTCAAGTTTAAATAAATGGAGGTTTTAAAGTGGCATTTACACATCTTCATACACATACTGAGTATTCACTGCTTGACGGTTCAAGTAAAATCGAAGAAATTATAGCCAGAGCAAAAGAACTTGGAATGGATTCACTTGCTATAACCGACCATGGTGTGATGTACGGGGTTGTAAATTTTTATATAGAGGCAAAAAATGCCGGCATTAAGCCTATTTTGGGTTCAGAGGTTTATGTAAGCCCCGGTTCACGCTTTGACAGAGAAAAGGTGGCTGGGGAGGATAGATATTACCATCTTGTGCTTCTTGCGGAAAATAATACCGGATATGCCAATCTTATGAAGATAGTATCAAAAGGCTTTACAGACGGATTTTATTATAAACCGAGGGTTGATTATGAGATATTAAGGCGTTACAGTGAAGGCATTATAGCACTTTCAGCATGTCTTGCCGGAGAGGTTGCGAGAAATATAACAAGAAACAAATATGATGAAGCAAAGGAGGCGGCACTTAGGTATAAGGAAATATTTGGTGCTGAAAATTTTTTCCTTGAACTTCAGGATCACGGATATTCCAGTCAGAAGCTTGTAAACCAGAGTCTTTTAAAAATGAGCCGTGAGACCGGAATTAAGCTTGTTGCAACAAATGATGTACACTATACTCTCGAAGAGGATGCTGCCGCACATGATATACTTTTGTGCATACAAACTGCAAAAAAAGTAAGTGATAAGGATAGGCTAAGATATGAAGGGGGACAGTTTTTCCTAAAATCTGAGACACAGATGAAGGAGCTTTTTCCGTATGCTCCGGATGCAATTGAAAATACACATGAGATTGCAAAAAGATGTAATGTTGAGATGGAGTTCGGAGTTACAAAACTTCCTGAATATGAGGTGCCTGACGGACACACCGCTTTTTCATATATGAAAAAAATATGTTACAGAGGACTTGCAGGACGATACGGTGGAGAAAAAGATATAGAAGCAATTAAGGAAAAGCTTGACTTTGAACTTGAAGTCATAGATAAGATGGGGTATGTCGATTATTTCCTTATAGTGTGGGATTATATAAGCTTCGCAAAATCAAAGGGTATAGCTGTAGGACCGGGCAGAGGATCGGCTGCCGGGAGCATAGCATCATATTGTATGGGAATTACCGATATAGATCCTATAAAATATAATCTTATATTTGAAAGATTTTTAAATCCCGAAAGAGTAACCATGCCTGATATAGATGTTGACTTCTGCTATGAAAGAAGACAGGAAGTCATAGATTATGTTGTTGAGAAATATGGAAAAGACAGAGTATGCCAGATAATCACATTCGGAACTATGGCAGCTCGAGGAGTTATAAGAGATGTAGGCAGGGTGCTTGATTTTCCCTATGCAAGATGTGATGCTGTTGCGAAGATGATACCGTTTGATCTTAAAATGACACTTGATACAGCACTTAAGCAGAGCAGAGAACTTAAAAACCTGTATGACAATGATCCTGATATAAAAAGGCTTGTAAATATGAGTAAAAGACTTGAGGGGCTCCCCAGACACAGTTCAATGCATGCGGCAGGTGTTGTTATATCAAAAAGCAGCGTAGATGATTATGTTCCGATAGCAAAAGCAGCCGACGGTTCCATAACCACACAGTTTACTATGGGGATACTTGAAAAACTGGGGCTTTTAAAAATGGATTTTTTAGGTCTTAGGACTCTTACAGTAATACAAAATACAATTGAACAGGTTGAGAAAAAATACGGCAGGAAAATAAATATATTAGAGATAGATTATGACGACCCTAAGGTATATGGGCTTATATCGGCAGGAAAGACCGAGGGTATATTTCAGCTTGAGTCATCAGGCATGTCAAGTTTTATGACAGAGTTAAGACCTGAGAGTATGGAGGATATTATAGCCGGTATATCACTTTACAGACCGGGACCTATGGATTTTATACCTAAATATATAAAGGGAAAACATGAAAGGTCAAGTGTAACCTATGATATACCCGAGCTTGAGCCTATACTTTCACCAACTTATGGCTGCATAGTTTACCAGGAGCAGGTAATGCAGATGGTTAGAGAGCTTGCAGGTTTTTCACTGGGTGAAAGTGATATGATAAGGCGTGCCATGAGTAAGAAAAAAGCTGATGAGATGGAGCGCCAGAGAAAGTACTTTGTATACGGTAATGAAGAAACCGGAGTTCCGGGTTGTCTTAAAAACGGCATTTCAAAAGAAAAAGCCAATAAAATATTTGATGAAATGACTGATTTTGCAAATTATGCATTTAATAAATCACATGCAGCCTGCTATGCATTTGTATCCTATCAAACGGCATATCTGAAATATTACTATCCTGAGGAATTTATGGCTGCCATTATGACATCGGTTATGGATAATACCTCAAAGGTGGCTGAATATATTATAAGCTGTCGCCGGATGAATATATCTATATTGCCTCCTGATGTAAATGAGGGTGAGGGAAATTTCAGTGTTTCAGAAAACGGTATACGTTTCGGGCTTTCAGCAATAAAAGGTGTCGGCAGAGCGGTTTCGGATGAAATAGTAAAAAATCGTGAAAATCAAGGCAGATTCAACTCACTTGAGGATTTTATAAACCGGCTTTCAAATAAAGAAGTGAATAAACGTACAATAGAAAATTTTATAAAATCAGGTGCTCTTGACAGTCTGCCGGGAAACAGGAAACAGAAGCTTCAAATATCGGCTGTGCTGCTTGATGAAAAAAGCAAATCCAAAAAAGAAAATATGACGGGGCAGTTAAGTCTTTTTGATGTAGCAAATGATGAGATGAAAAAAGATTTAAAGGATAAATCGGCACTGCATTTTGATATGCCTGATGCTGAGGAGTTTTCATTAAATGATATACTTGCTTTTGAAAAAGAAACCTTGGGCGTTTATGTGAGCGGACATCCGCTTGATCAATATGTGGATATAATAGATAAAAATACAAATGCAAAAACTGTTGATTTTAATATTATAAAGTCGGAAGATGGCTCAGATGATACCAAATCTGTACTTGTAGACGGGCAAAGAGCGGTGATAGGAGGAATTATAAGTACAGTCAATATTAAAAACATAAAAAATATGCAGACTATGGCATTTGTAACACTTGAAGATATGTTTGGAAGTGTTGAGGTTGTAGTATTTCCAAAGGTTTATGAAGAATATGCATATATTTTAAAGGAAGATAACAAGGTATTTATAAGCGGAAGGATAAATCTTGCAGATGATGCACAGGGGAAGCTTATATGTAATAAAATTGTATCCTTTGATGAGGTTAAAAAGCAGCTTTGGGTACAATATGAAAATTTGGCTGTATATAAGGCGGATCTTGATATTTTAATGAATGATATAAAGGAACATCCCGGAAAGGATGAACTTATAATTTATTTAAAAGAAGAAAAGGCAAAAAAAGTTTTTGAAAATGAAAAAAACTTAAATGCAGATATAGTATTTAATATACTTGCCAAAAGGATTGGGAACGGTAATGTAAAGTGTGTTCCAAAACACTTGAAACTCTAATCCCTTATGTGTTATAGTTAACTGGTTTGCTTAGGCTTGGTATAATATTTACATTATAATATAGAGCATCCGGTACAATGGAGGATATTTATGTCAAAAATAAAGGAAGTTAAAACGATAGGAATACTTACAAGCGGCGGTGATGCCCCGGGTATGAATGCAGCCATACGTGCGGTTGTGCGTACTGCTATACATAAAAACCTCAGAGTTAAGGGGATAATGAGGGGCTATGCCGGGCTTTTACAAGAAGAGATAATAGATATGGAAAGCACAAGTGTGTCCGATATAATACACAGGGGGGGAACAATATTGTATACTGCAAGGAGCAGTGAATTTGTTACAAAGGAAGGTCAGGAACTTGGTGCTAAAATCTGTAAGGAACATGGTATAGACGGTATGGTTGTAATAGGTGGAGACGGTTCATTTAAGGGTGCCGAAAAACTGTCAGAGTTTGGTGTAAACACTATAGGTATTCCCGGAACTATTGATCTTGATATAGCCTGCACTGATTATACAATAGGATTTGATACCGCTGTAAATACTGCTATGGAAGCCATAGATAAGGTGAGGGACACATCTACTTCTCATGAACGCTGCAGTATAATTGAAGTAATGGGAAGAAATGCCGGATATATAGCATTATGGTGCGGATTTGCAAATGGTGCGGAGGATATATTGCTTCCTGAAAGGTATGACGGAGATGAACAGAAGCTTATAAACAGGATTATTAACAACAGAAAGCGTGGCAAAAAGCATCATATAATAATAAATGCTGAAGGTATAGGGCATTCTTCCTCTATGTCAAAGCGTATAGAAGCTGCTACCGGTATTGAAACCCGTGCCACCATACTCGGATATATGCAAAGGGGCGGTGCACCTACATGTAAGGACAGGGTTTATGCTTCAATTATGGGGGCTAAAGCTGTTGAACTTTTAACTGCAGGAAAATCAAACAGGCTTGTATCATACAGACACGGTCAGTTTTGTGATTTTGATATTAAAGAGGCTCTTGCTATGAAAAAGGATATTTCAGAAGAACAGTACAGAATAAGTAAGATGCTTGTAAGGTAAAAATATGGATACAAAAACAACTGTTTTATGTGGAGCAAACTCATATACACGCAAGTATTATTTTAATCCCGCATTTAAGCTGCTTCCTGATTCAGTAAAAAAAGAACTTCAAATAATGTGTGTAACATTTACCGAATCGGCAGGCGGACAGATCACACTTGAATTTGACCATTTGGGAAATTTAAAATTTAAAGTTGCAGCAGATGATGCAGATTATTTGTTTGATGAGATAGAAGGCGGCATGCTTATAAGTAGCTTTCAGCGTAAAAAAAGAGAACTCCTTGAGGAAATAGAGCTTTTTTATAAGGCAGTGATTTTAAAGATGGAGTTATGATATAAAATATCTTTATAGCCGCTTTAAATTTTATAAGTAAAAAGGCTGAAATTATGTTAAAAAGAGGTTTAACTGGATAATGAATCTGGGCTTTAATATAGGAAATGTCCATATAAAAGGAGGACTGTGTCTGGGGCCTATGGCAGGTGTCGGAGATCTGCCCTTTAGGAAATTATGCCGTGAAGAAGGGTGCGGACTTACATGTACTGAAATGGTAAGTGCAAAAGCGCTGTTATATAATAATAAAAATACTGAAAAACTTCTTGAGATAGAAAAAGATGAGCACCCTGTGGCAGTACAGCTTTTCGGTTCGGATCCCGATATATTGACCGAGATGGCATTAAGGCTTGAGGAGATGGACTTTGATATAATTGATTTTAATATGGGTTGTCCGGTCAATAAGGTGGTTAAAAATAATGAAGGCTCGGCACTTATGAAAAATCCTAAGCTTTCTGAAAAAATATTAAAAAGTATGGCTTCAAAACTTAAAAAACCGCTTACAGTTAAGATAAGAAAAGGTTTTAATGAAGATAATGTCAATGCGGTTGAAATTGCCAAGATAGCTGAATATGCCGGAGTTTCGGCAATAGCCGTACATGCAAGAACAAGGGAGCAGTTTTACAGCGGAAAGGCGGACTGGTCAGTTATAAGAAAGGTCAAGGAGGCTGTAAATATACCGGTTATAGGTAATGGAGATATATTTTCAGGCAAAGAAGCTATTGATATGTTTAATGAAACAGGATGTGATGGAATAATGATTGCAAGAGCTGCAAGAGGTACCCCGTGGATTTTTAGACAGATTTTAGCCTGTCTTGAAAAAACGGATATTTTTTTTCCAAGTACTGAGGATATAATAAAAATCTTATTGAGACATGCAAAAATGCAGATTGAAATGGAAGGAGAATATGCCGGAATAAGGAGTATGAGAAAACATGCGGCATGGTATACACATGGATTTAAAAATTCGGCAAAGCTCCGTGATGATATAAATCATGCTCAAACTTATAATGAATTTAAAGAACTTTTAATAAGGTATTATCTGTAAACTATAAGTATGTAAGTAATGTTTTTACGGCATTAATACAATTACCGTCTTGACACAAAATTATGTGTAAGCTATAATGCCCGGATATTGTATAAAATATAAATAAAAGGAATATAAAATATTAAATTATAAATTATTGTGGAGGAAACAATGTCAGAAACCAAGAATATATTGACATATGCAGGATTAAAACGCTATGAGGAGGAACCGCATGATTTAAAGGTAAATAAAAGAAAGGAAATAGCCCAGAAAATCAAAGAAGCAAGGGAGCAGGGAGATCTTTCGGAAAATGCTGAATATGATGCGGCAAAGGATGAGCAAAGGCAGAATGAAGCAAGAATAGAGCAGCTTGAAAATCTGTTAAAAAATGTAGAAGTAATAGATGAGGATGAGATTGATCTGGATATAATCAGTGTAGGCTGCAATGTTACAGTACTTGACAAGCTTGACAATGAGGAAGTTGATTTTATGATAGTTGGAGCAACTGAAACAGATTCAAGAGAGGGAAAGATAAGTAATGAATCACCTGTGGGAAGTGCTCTTTTAGGGAAGAGAGAAGGCGATATCGTTACGGTTGAAACTCCTATGGGTGAGATGGAGTATGAGGTTTTGGCAATACACAGAGGAAACAGGGGGGAATAAGGGTAGGCTTGGTATGAACAACAGCAAAGATGACAAAGTTGAAAGTACAAAAGAGAATATAAAAGAAGATCTTAACCATATACTTCAGGCAAGGTATGATAAGCTATCACAGCTTAAAGAACAGGGAAAGGATCCCTATCTTGTAACAAAGTATACATATTCCTGTCATACAGCGGATATAGTTGATTCATATGAACAGTATGAGTCTAAGGAAGTGTCTGTGGCAGGCAGACTTATGTCAAAAAGAATAATGGGAAAGGCAAGTTTTTGTAATATCCTTGACCTTACAGGCAGGATACAAAGCTATGTTGCAAGAGATAGTATAGGCGAAGAAGCATATGCTGAATTTAAAAAATTTGATATAGGAGATATAGTCGGTATTACAGGCAGTGTATTCAAGACAAAAACAGGTGAGATAAGTATACATGCTTCTAAGGCAGAACTTTTATCAAAAAGTTTAAGACCTTTACCTGAAAAATTCCACGGTCTTACAGATACTGATACAAGGTACAGACAGAGGTACGTTGATCTTATTGTAAATACTGATGTTAGAGAAACCTTTATAAAACGTTCAAAAATCATAACTGAGATCAGAAAATTTCTTGACACACAGGGTTTTATAGAAGTTGAAACTCCTATACTTGTATCAAATGCTGGAGGTGCGGCGGCAAGACCTTTTGAAGCACATTATAATGCACTTAATGAGGACGTAAAGCTTAGAATTTCACTTGAATTGTATTTAAAGCGGCTTATAGTGGGAGGACTTGAAAAGGTTTATGAGATAGGCAGGGTTTTCAGAAATGAAGGGATTGACACAAGGCATAATCCCGAATTTACTCTTATGGAACTTTATCAGGCTTATACCGACTATTATGGTATGATGGAACTTACTGAAAATCTTTTTAGACATCTTGCAATTGAAGTATGTAAAAGCACAACAATTCCCTATGCCGATGTAATGATAGATCTTGGCAGTCCTTTTGAAAAAATTACTTTAACTGAAGCTGTTAAAAAATATACAGGGATTGATTTTGATGAGGTACCTGATATTACGGCAGCCAGAGAGCTTGCAAAAAAACATAATATACAGTTTGAAGAAAGACATACAAAGGGAGATATATTAAATTTATTTTTTGAGGAATTTGTAGAAAAAAATCTTATACAACCCACATTTGTAACGGATTATCCTATTGAGGTATCACCGCTTACAAAGAAAAAAAGCGGAAGCAACGGGCTGGTTGAGAGATTTGAACTGTTTATATACGGCAGAGAGATGGCAAACGCTTACTCTGAATTAAATGATCCTATAGACCAGAGAGAGCGCTTTGCCGCTCAGGAAGAGGCTTTTGCAGCAGGTGATGAAGAAGCAAATCATACTGATGAGGACTTTTTGAATGCACTTGAGATCGGTATGCCGCCTACGGGAGGTATAGGTTATGGAATAGACAGGCTTGTGATGCTCCTGACAAATTCACAGTCAATACGAGATGTATTGCTTTTCCCGACTATGAAATCCCTTAAGGATGGAAGCGAGGAAAATAATGTATCAAATAGCAATACAAAAGAAAGTAGCGAGCGAATTGCGACCGCCCCGGAAAAAATTGATTTCTCAAATGTAAAGATTGAGCCTTTATTTGAAGAGATGGTTGATTTTGAGACATTTTCAAAATCGGATTTTAGAGCGGTTAAGGTTAAGGAATGTGTAGCAGTACCTAAGAGCAAAAAGCTTTTACAGTTTACTCTTGATGATGGTACAGGTATTGATAGAACAATTCTTTCCGGTATACATAACTTTTATGAGCCGGAAGAGCTTGTTGGAAAAACTCTTATCGCTATTACAAACCTTCCTCCCAGAGCAATGATGGGAATTGAGTCATGCGGTATGCTGCTTTCAGCGGTAAACAGACTCAAGGATTCTGATGATGAAGAACTTCATCTTATCATGTTAGATAACCATATTCCTGCTGGAGCAAAGTTATATTAATAAAAGAGAATATATTTAAGTTAAATTAAATATAACAGGTATTAAATAATAGCGGGATCATTCCCGCTATTATTTATATAAGCCATATATAGTATATATCTATGAAAAAAAGTACTATTTTGAGGAAGTTTAACTATCTAAAACTTATGGGTTTTTGTATTGACCTATTCCCCCAGTCCCCTTAAAAACTTATCTATATAATAAACAGCCGCTCCCACAGCGGAAGCCTCAGTTTTGTAATGGCAGACCTTTATATAAGAGGCATCCTTTTCAAAGGGGTTTAATTCAGAGGCTTTATTTCTGAAGGTTTCTATATGTTCTGACATATATGCACCTACATAGCCTCCAAGTATCACATCACAGTCATAGCACATTCTAAGGTTATGAACTGCTATGGCAAGGTAGTCCATATACTCATCAAAGGCATTTATAAGACCTTTGTTCTTACCGGCTTTCACCTCTTCAAAGAAGGCATGGAGATCTCCGCCTGTAAAATCTGACAAAATAGAGGCGCAACAATAAGCGTCAAGACAGCCGTCTCTGTTACAGTAACATTTGCGTCCTCTTGGAACTATAGTCATGTGGCCGAATTCACAGCCTCTGCCGTGCTTTCCGGTATATATGCTGTGTCCGTTCATATTGGCACCGCCCACGCTGCTGCTAAGGGATAGATATACTATGGGTTCACTGCCGCTTTGCCTCCAGCTTTCAGCAAGCCCTGCCGAATTGGCATCATTAAATAAAAGCAGGGGGAAGTTTAAGTACTTGCAAAAAGTATAGTAGATATCGGCTGAAGCATTTATGACCTCGGCATAGGATATACTTTTTTGGTCGGAGCTTATTATAACGGGAAGCGATATACCTACGCCCAAAATCTTTGAAGTATCCGAAACATAAGCCGTCAATATCTTTTCAAGCTCACTTTGTAAAGTTGAAAAGTAAGTATTATCCTCTTGATAAGACATTCTTATCCTGCTGTGAGCTATTATATTCAAATTCAAATCTATAAGCACTATAGAAATGTGATTTTTTGTAATATCTATACCTACAGAAAAGAATTTATCGGCTACACAGCTGAATATAGTGGCTTTTCTGCCACCTGTAGACTTAAAATTCCCTGCTTCATACACATATCCGTTTTGTAAAAGTTTAGACAGGTTTTGGTTAAGTGTAGGCAGACTTATAGAAAGGGAAGAGGCGATATCCTGCCTTGAACATTCTCCATTTGCATATATATATCTGTAGATATCACCCATATTTTTTGAAATGCTTTTCAAAGTATCCATAGTATTCTCCAAAATTTTCAGCTATAACAATATTATAAATTAATCAAGTGCAACGCTTAAAGTGAATTAATCAAGCGTTAACGGTTAAATATTGTTAATAAGCCGCTACTTTAATGCTAAAGATATACTAACTCATTATTAAAAGACAGTCAATGTTTAGACAACATAAATAAAGTATTTTACAAATGTAAAAGCTTTAAAACTTAGTTTATTTAATAACAAAACCTGGATTATATACAAAGTCAACAAAAATCACAGTGTAAAATAATATATTTAGCACAAACTTTTGTAAAAAGATTGATAAAAGATAAAAAATGTTTTATACTTG
>ERZ772772.208-NODE-208-length-35955-cov-15.328050_pt1 | contig 35955 bp, 40 predicted proteins | sample MGYA00511484_ERZ772772 | MGnify/ENA primary metagenome ERZ772772 (study PRJEB29015, sample SAMEA2737913) | human oral metagenome | biome: human oral; feature: human-associated habitat; material: dental | place: China | collected 2088 ... | reverse complement strand
ACGCCATCAAGCTTGGTATCGCCAAAGCATTGACGGCTGCTCACGCTGATCTGCGTCCAGTCCTGAAGAAGGCTGAGCTGCTGAAGCGTGACCCACGCGAGAAAGAGCGCAAGAAATACGGTCTGCGTTCTGCCCGCAAGCGCGAACAGTTCTCCAAGCGTTAAACAGAGGAGAGGCTAATTCTCGAAAATACTCCGTCATGTACAGGCGGGGTATTTTCATAGTATACTAAGATCATGTTCGACCGACTCATTCATCGCTGGCTGCGTGTCCCGTATACCTTAAATGTGCATTATTTTTGTCGTCCAGATAACCCAAAATCTACCATTCTACTTATCCATGGGCTGGGCACATCGTGGCGCACCTGGAAACCGCTGGAGCAATATCTGCCTAAAGATGCGCAAGTTATTGCCATAGACATGTTGGGATTTGGCAATTCACCAAAGCCCGACTGGAAATCATACAACGCCCACGACCAGGCCACCAGCATCGCTGCTACGCTACGTCACGAATCAATAACTCGCCTGGACATCGTCATTGGCCACTCTATGGGGTCGCTGGCCGCCGTAGAGCTCGCTAAAAAATATCCAAAATTAGCTCAGTCACTAATCCTATGCAGCCCGCCAATATATCACCCTAAGATTGATGAGAAAATCCATCATCCAGAAAAAATATTACGGGCCCTATATAGCCTTATCAACAAGCATCCGAGGAGCTCAAAGCGTCTATTGCAGTTCGCTGACCGACATAATATATGGCCCGACGCGGGATTTAAGGCTGATAAAATTACTGCTAAATCCTTCCTGACCGCTCTAAATACTGCAATAATCAATCAAACCACGATGACTGATATATCACAATTGAAACTGCCAATCACTATTCTGTCGGGCAAACTCGACCCACTGATCGTCGAACGGAATTTGAAGAAACTAGCCAAAGAGCATAAGAATATCGCCCATCGCTCGATGACCATGCAAGGGCACGAAATAACGGATACATACGCTGAGCGCTTGTCCGGACTAATCAGGCAGCACTTTGCGGGCGAGTATCCGTCAAAATCTACAAGTCGCACAAAAAGATTAAGAAAATGATCTATAATTGAGATCGGGTCCAAGCCCAGACTATCGTATCAATGAATCTGTATAGCGATGCCAAGTAGCGTATACTAACAAATATAACCATCCCCATAAAATCAAAGGAGACCGCATGACAGCAGTAAAACAAACTATCGGCGTTATCGGTTCGCTGGGCGATTTGGGTTCGCAACTGGTGCGGCGCGCTAAGAAGTACGGCTTTCTAGTCCGCGAATTTGACATAGCCGACCGCCACACCAACACAAAAGAATTATCCGATTGCGAAATTATTCACGTGTGCGCGCCCTTGGAAAATTTTATCGTACCGCCCGTAAGGGGGCTGATAATTTTGCACGATAGCGTTATGGACACCAGCCGCCGATTTAACGATCAGCTTGACCAGAAAGCTGCTGTTGTCCACTTGCTAATGAATAGCGCCCAGCGCGCGGTTGTCGCCAGCGATCAGCCAAACGCCGAGGCGGCAGCCAACCATTTGCAGCAATTAGGATTTGATCCAATTTCTATGCCAGTCGATGAACACGATCGAATCATTGCCCGGTCGCAAGCCCCATTGGCACTGCTTTGCGACGCGCTGCTGCCTGAATTGTTCCAATTGGATAAAGAAGGCTTGCTGACGCCGTCGGGCGAAACACTGGCAGAAACTTTACGTTCCCGCACGCTTATTTGGACGCCAGCCACCCGCCGGGCAATCTTGCGCAACCCTCAACTGCGCGAACTTATTAGCGAACTGTCGAATATCCTAGACCAAGCGCAGTCAGCAGATAAATAATTTCAAAACCAAAGGAGTGTTATAATGAATACAATGAAACCATCCAAACCCGTCATCCTCACTGGCGTACGAGCCAACAACGATATTCACATTGGCAATTATTTTGGCGCCATTTTGCCGATTATCGACATGGCGAAGCGCCGCTCGGCTGATTTTGATATCAATCTGTTCATTCCCGATCTACACAGTTTCACTACGCCGATTGACCACAGTAGATTGTATGACAGCATTCTCAATAACGCCCGGATTTATACAGCCGCCGGGCTGCCGCTGGATAACAAGGCGATTCATTTATATCGCCAAAGCCGTGTCCCGGCTCACAGCGAGCTGGCGTGGATTTTGGATTGCTTCACTGGGTTTGGCGAGATGAGCCGGATGACGCAGTTTAAGGATAAATCCGAGAAGCTTCACGGCGACCAGATTTCCGTCGGCCTGTTCAACTACCCAGTCCTGATGGCCGCCGACATCTTGCTCTATGGCGCTACTTACGTGCCAGTTGGCGACGACCAGACACAACACCTGGAATTTACCCGCGACATTGCCGAGCGGATGAACCGCAAATTTGGCGATTTGTTCATCGTACCTAAACCGGTCGCCCAGCAGCATCAATTCTTCGGTAACGACCAGGGCTTGAGAATCAAAGATCTGATGAATCCAACCAAAAAGATGAGCAAATCCGACGATAGCGGCAAGGGTGTCATTTTCCTTGGCGACGAGCCGCAGATAGCCCACAAAAAAATCATGAGCGCCACCACCGACTCACTGGGCAAGGTGCAATACGACCGTGAAAACCAACCGGGAATTTCTAATCTGCTGGAGATCTTGACCCTGGTACGCCAGGACACCGGAAAAGACGTCAGCTTGGAGCAGACCATCAGCCAGTACGCCGGCATGGAGCGCTACGGCGATTTCAAGCGAATCGTGGCTGATGAAGTAGCGGAATTCTTGGCGAATTTCCAGGCGCGCCTGGCGGCAGTTGATGAGCAGGCGATTGAGCGCAAACTGGAATCCAGCGAGCGCGACATGAACCTCGTCGCTAACGCAACCTTGCACCGTGTCCAAACAGCCGTGGGACTACGGAGATAGGAACGCTCGCGTGAAAATTTCGCCGCGCACCGTCCTCAAAATCGCCAGGCTGTACCAGCTGGCGGACGACAACACGCCCATCAAGGCCCTGCGCCATCTGAAAGTCCAGACGGACGAATCGCACATTGTGGCGGAATTTATCCTGAATAAGGAGCATTTCGCCGTGCTCTACGGCTCAATCGTTGACGAGGAATCAATTGACGAATTATGGCCCAATAGGCCAGCCAACGCTGAGATGTTGCCAAACCCGCTTGATGCGAGCTGCACCGAGACGCCGTTTCAGGGCAAGTTTGTCATGATGTTTCAAGTCATGCCGACCAAGCAGCGCCTGGACATCCACTTGTCCACGACATTTGACCCGTCGATTTCGCGCAGCCTCTGGCAAAAGTACATCAAAGCCGGCTATGTGTCGGTCAACCAGCGCGTAGTGACGGCGCCAAAGTTTGAGGTCGACGAGACCGACGAGATCGCCGTCAAACTGCCAGAGCAAGAGCAGGCCAGTGCAGAGCTGCCAGTGTTGTACGAAGACGATGATGTAATTGTAGTTAACAAACCGAGCGGTCTCCTGACGCACGCCAAAGGCGGACTATCGACCGAGCCGACAGTAGCGGAAATTATTCGTCCCAAGACTTCATTTGCCTCGGACACCGACCGGCCGGGCATCGTCCATCGGCTCGACCGCGACACTTCGGGCGTACTCATCATCGCTAAAACCGCTGACGCTGCCGCCCACCTGCAACGGCAATTCGCTCAGCGCACCACCAAAAAAACCTACCTCGCGGTAACCGACGGCGTACCGAAACTAGCCGCCGCGAAGATTGACCTACCGATTGGCCGCAACCCGTCAGCACCCAGCACCTTCCGCGTTGACCCGAACGGCAAAGCCGCCCAGACAACCTACCGCGTACTGGCAGCAACCGACACCCAAGCGCTGATTGAACTGAAACCCACCACTGGCCGCACCCATCAACTCCGCGTCCATATGGCATACCTAAACACACCAATTCTCGGCGACCGCGTCTACGGTAAGCCAAACGCCAGCCGTCTGATGCTCCACGCCCACAAACTGGAAATTACATTGCCGTCTGGTGAGCGAAAGATGTTTGAAGCGGCCGCTCCAGAAAAATTTCGACAATCATTCCCGAAGCTTGCCGCAACCCCGAACGAGCCCGGCGAGGCCACTCATGACTAACCCACACCCACCGCGCATGCCAATGCTAGCGCATCGCGACCGCGCTCCACTGCGCCAACTTGCTGAGCGACTGCCACAGGCGGTGATCATCACCGCCGAGCGTGGGCTGGACGGCATGGGCACCGCCGAATACCTAGCAACACTCATCCCATCGGAAGTGATTCGGCTGCAGCCGCTGGAGGCAAAAACCACGATCACGACTGAGCAGATTCACACCATGATCGCCATGCTGCGCACGCACGCCACGGTTCGCCGCGTCATCATTATTAATCCAGCCGACCACATGAGCGAGGCAGCCCAGAACGCGCTTCTCAAATCCCTAGAGGAGCCGAACGCCAACACACATTTTTTGCTGGTGACCGAGAACGAGCAGCAGCTGCTGGCCACCATCCGTTCGCGCTGTCAAGTGCTGACCTTGCACCGTACCTCACCAGTACAGGACGAGACGCTGCTTGACAGCACCTCACTCACTGCCAGTGAGCGTCGCCAAATCCTGTTCCTGGCCGCCGGCCGGCCACTGCTCATCCGTCAATTAGCGCGCACACCGAAACTGCTGTCCGAATATCAAGCCATCGCCGCTGACGCCAAATGCATCCTCGCCGAACCAGGCTCGTATGAAGCACTACGCACACTGCCGTCCTATTTCACCGACCGCACCAAAGCTCTCCAGTTGATCGACATCCTGCTCACCATGGTGGCGTTTCAGATGAAAACTCAACCGAGCCCTTCGCACCAGCCCCTCCTTGATCGGATCATCACTGCCGAAACGCGGCTGAGGCATAATGGCAATGTGCGGCTGGCGCTGATCAATATTGTGGTATAATGGATGCATATGTCTGGATTATTAGTTATCCTGCTGGTTATGGTGTGGGCAGTTTGGTATCAGCCGTCAGTCGGCGAAGCACAAAACTTACCAGTTAAATTGTCAGAGAAACTTGACAAGCTCTGGGCTATCGCTCAAGAGTCACTGCGTGAAAACAAGTATCTACGTGCCGAGAAAGCACTCCTAACCATCCTGCGCGTCGATGAAAAGAACGCCACGGCCTATAACCGCCTGGGGATTTTGTATGCCAAGCAGCGTGCCTACAAGGACGCCATCGAGTGCTTTGAAATCGCCCAGAGCCTCGAGCCGAGCGCTTCGAGCCTGCACAATGTCGGCCTCATTTACTACGAGACGCAAGATTATGTCAAGGCGGCGCTGGCATTTGAGCAGGCGCTTGATATGGAGGCCAGTCATGCCGCCCGGCACATCGCCTACGCCAAGGTTCAGGAGAAATTAGGTAATACGAAGAAGATGCTGGCGGCGCTAGAGAAGGCCGCCGAGCTTGAACCGACGCCGCACACATTGAACACACTTGCCCAAGCCTACGACAGCGCCAAGCAGCCCGAACTGGCCGCCAAACTTCGCGAGCGCGCCACGGCCATGCTCACGCCCGACAAGCCAGCCGCCGCCCCGCGCCGTTCGCAGCACCCGGCTCACCCTCAGCAGGCACGCCAGCCGCGACAACCATCACGAAAAGTGATCATGTAGCCTTGTCTTGAGCTACAAAACTTGCTACAATCATTCAAGATGCCGATTTAGCTCAGCTGGTTAGAGCAGCTGTTTTGTAAACAGCAGGTCCTGGGTTCGAATCCCTGAATCGGCTCCATTTGCATCGCCTTCGCACCAAGCGCGTAGAGACGTGTGGGCGCCGCGATGCAGCAAGCTTCATGCCGGAATCGTGTAGTGGCAATCACAGGAGACTGTAAATCTCCCGCCGTCAGGCTTCGTAGGTTCGAGTCCTACTTCCGGCACCAAATCGTTACTTCAGAGAGCGTCCGTCGACGCTCTTTTATTGACTTTACTCATAAACAATGCTATAATTTCGAGCATGTTAGAGCTTATCAAGCGAGGGCTGATTACCTGGAACGAGCAGAAAAATCAGCGCCTCAAACTGCAGCAGGCCTACGTCGCCCTAGCCATCATTAGCTTAACGGTCGGCGGCGGGCTGATCCTGATCAGTAATTCAGCCGCACATCTGGCCGCCTCAATCGCCGGTATCGTCGGCGTGGTCTTCTTGGTCAATAGCGTCGCCTGGACGGTACTGGACGCCATCATTGCACCGCGCTTGCCGCGGCCAGCCAAACCAACCCGAGCGCGCACCACAAAATCCACCCGTACTTCACGCTAAGTTGCTCGCCGCCGCCCGACATGCTATTATCAAATCATGAAACGATTTCCATTTGCCAAAACACTCAAAGCACTCTATAAACCATTACCGCGCATGTCCAAGCAATCGCGCCAAGCGGTCGCCGACAACCTCTGGATTGTCGCCGCGATGTTGGCGGTGGTAGCTGCCTTGTCACTAACCTCAGCCCTGTCATTACTATCACAAGCTGATCACATCTCGCTCTTTGGCGTCGCCATATTTGTACCAAATATCGCCATCATCCGCTTGCAGCAGATCATCACGCTGATCTTTGCGATCACCGAAATTGTCCTCTTCGGACTGGCCATCTCACCGCTACGACGCAAGCAAACCCGAGGCTGGCTCTTTACTACCGCTGGCATTGTCGTTACGTTCCTTGCCACCGTTGTCACCTTTATTCTCAGCTTCTTCACTCATTACTACGACGTTGCGAGCGGAGTTGTCGCCATCGCCCTGGTCGCCGCTATGGGCTACGTACTTAGCGAAATCGAATCTGAGTTTGACTCAGCCAAAGCCAACAAGCCGACAGCGCACAAAAAAGAGCCCAAAGAAATAACTGTACCGACCGCCCCTGAGGCCACCGACAAGCCAGATCAGGTTGAGGCAGAGAAGTAGTCTGAGTAACATCATTGTCTTTGCACGGCCACGTGAATATGGTACAATACGAATGTTGCCGCGCCGTTTTCGGACGTAGCGGTGTGTCGCGATAGCTTCTACGCGTGAAACGTGAACATACGTAGAGCGCATGCCGCAGGCGATGGTGTAATGCCGCGATAGCTCAGTTGGTAGAGCGCATCCATGGTAAGGATGAGGTCTCGGGTTCAAGCCCCGATCGTGGCTCCATGATGGCCCTTCAAAAATGACGGCACTCTCTTGCCGTCATTTTGTTATTAATTGACGCGAGACATACCTTGACACCTCAGTTGACTTAACACTTCAGCGACTATTTGCGCTATACTAACTACATGGTCAATGACATCTTGACAAAGCTAACAGAGCTCGCCAAGGGTAATGAGGCGTATGCTGAGTTTAATAAGCGCATCGTCAATACCAAGATGCCGGTCATCGGCGTGCGCGTGCCGGATTTGCGGCGATTGGCGAGGGAACTGGCGCCTGACATGAGCGCAGCGGACATCAGCAAATTGCTAACGGCCAAGAACAAATCATTTGACTACGTGCTGCTGTGCGGGCTGCTGATCACGCACGCTCGGCTTGACGATCAGACGGCAATTGAACTGACTCGAAACTATTTACCGCGCGTTGATTCATGGGCGCATATTGATGTGTTCATCGAAAAAAAGCGGCACTTTGCTGGTAAAATGTGGTGGGATTTTGCGCTGGAATGCTTGCAGAGCGAAGCCGAGTTTACGGTGCGCTATGGCGTAGTTTCTTTGATGACTAATTTCCTAGACAAAGCACATATTGACCAGGTTTTCGCGGCGCTGCGAAACGTCAGGCACGATGGCTATTACGTCAAGATGGGGCTAGCTTGGCTATACGCGACGGCGGCAGTTAACTTCTTTGAGTTAACACTGGCTGAACTAGAAAGCAGACACATCGACGCTTGGACGCGCAACAAAGCTTACCAAAAAATGCGCGAATCACGGCGATTCACACCCGAACAGCAACTTATCATTATGCAACAAAAAGGAGGACACCAGTGACCAGCAAACCAACCATTTCAGCAGCAGAAATTACCAAGGCGCTGGACTTTCGCCACGCCTGCAAAAAATTTGATGCTGATAAAAAGATCTCTGACCAAGATATGGAGCTGATCCTTGAGGCAATTCGCCTCACGCCAACCTCGTACGGTTTTGAGCAATTCGACGTCATTGTCGCCCAAGATCAGCAGCTGCGCCAGGATCTGAAAAAATGCGCGCCGATTAACAAGCCGCGCTTTGATGCCAGCCATTTCCTCATTTTTACCGCCAAGACAGCCGAGGCGCTTGATGGCCATGTCGATCATATGCTCCGCAACGTGAAACAAATGAATCTGGTCGAGCGCACTGCCTATAAAACCTTCTGGAAGCAGTGGGCAAAGAAGGATTTCAAGCTAATGGACACACCTGATGGGCTACATCAGTGGGCGGCGCATCAGGCGTATATCGCCCTCGGCTTTGCCATGCTGGTGGCAGCCCAGCGGGGGATTGACTCGTGCCCAATTGAAGGATTTTCGATTGATCAGGCGACAGAGATACTGACAACCCACCAGCTCATCGACCCAGCCAAAGATCTGCCGGTTCTCATGCTAGCGCTCGGCTACGCCAGCCGGAGTGACCAGCCGCACCCGCGCAGCCGCCGGCCGCTTGATGAGATGGTACGTTGGTATTAGCCCGGGGGCAAGAGCAATTTTCCTTAACAAGCGCCCTAGCGTTTCCTAATTATCTGTGCTATAATCGGTCAAGATTGTAAATAAACGTAACGAGTAAAGAGATGGCAAAGAAGAATACGAAGCGAAAGTTGATTGGTTTGGTCAGTAATTTGAGTGGCCACCGCACGTACTACACCACGGTCAATACCCAAAACCGCACCACTAAAGGGCAGGGCAAGTTGACGCTCCGAAAATATGACCCAGTGGCCCGCCAGCACGCAACCTACACTGAGACCAAGAAAAACCTCGGCCGCAACGAGGTCAAGCCGCGTAAAGGCTAATAACATCAAGCGAGAATCACCCCTCAGCCGGGGGTGATTTTTTATTTGCGACACAAATGACCAAATCAGCAGGCCGACTTAATTCCCATGTGCTAATCTACCGCTGCGCCACGATCATATCAAGCAGCGTATTGATATATTCGGCCGAAGCCACCACCGACGACGCGTTAGGCTCACTTACCGCGCCAGTTTTGGTAATGCACCGCTCACGAATCAAGTCAACAATTCGCTCTGCTCGCGCCATCTCTCCCGTCTCGATGTAGTATTGCGCCAGCCACAGGCTAGCAACCACACTGCTGTCTGGATCATCCGCCCGTCGCTTAAACAGACCATCAACTGCCGCTAATGTCCGCGTCGCCTCACTAACCAGTTGCTTGGTCTGCTCAGTCTCACCCTCAACGCCAAACATATAGGCGGCATACACCGCATCCATCGTCACCCAGTCAGCGCCACGTCCCGCCAGCTGCAGACTAATATCATCAGCGCACGTTCGCCACCGCACTGCATTGGTTTGGTCGTCATGCTGCTGCGCGAGTTCGCTCGCTTGCTCCAACGCCGCCCGCGACAGCCGCCAAACGAACGCCGCGTCATCGTCCGCCGCCAGATTATCCCAATTATCCGTCACAAATATCGCTACCTTGGCGGCCACCGACTGATATAATTGCCGTGAGCGTTCCGCGCCAACTCGCGACGTCGCAAATTGACAGAAGATAAATAGTACCGCCGCCGCGTCCCTCAAGCGCATTGGCGGCCGGTCTTGACTCCACGCGGCATCAGTCGCAGCCGGCTCGCTATCCGTATAATATGCTGGCGCGAAGTAACCATCAGCCTCAAATATTCGCTGACAAGCCTCGAAAAACATCGCCGCCTCATTACCATACCCCAGCCGAATCAGCGGCCACAGCGCGAACGCTGCGTCGTGCAGACGACAATTGCCGGCTGAACCATCAGTCAGTATCAGCCCGTGCTCATCCGCGTGAGCTCGCAGTGTCAACAGGGAATTAATAAAGGCCTTACGGTGTGGTAGCGGTAATTTCTGGGCCGCGCGAAAACTGGGACTCAGCCACTTGTGCCAAAAATCCGTTGTCCGCGCCAAGCTCCGCACCAAGCCGACACTGCGCGTCTTTTCGTGCAGCCCCAACGCTTCCTTGATCGACGTCCCCGCCGCCAACCAGTAGGTGCAGCGATCCGACGCTAGCGCCGCCAGCCGCAGCGAACAGCCCAGCACCGAGTCGGTCATGCCATATTCATGCGGACAGCCCGCCAACTCGCCGTCCTCCGCGTCACGCCACGCTCCGTCCAGCCCATCACCAAATCGCCCGACCGTCCACCGATCGAAATCACGCCCAGCAAATGTCCGCAGACCAACAGCAAACGCCCGCCGCCCGCGATAATGTAGTAGCGCCCGCGAGGCCTCGACATACTGCGCCGTATCAATCGCTTGACCATCATCGTATAGCCGAAACGCCTGATGCAAAGACAACCGCACCTGGCGCGTCTCAGTCCGCAGGTTGACCACGTGAATATTACGACCAAATACATTAACCTTACTATCGACAAAATCATCGCACTCCAGCACCAACCCCAATCGTTCATGCTTGAGCACCGTATGCGCCACCAGCGCTCCCTGCGGTAGCCGCAGCGTCACTTGCCAGGATCCATCATCAATCCACGAAAACTCACCGTCCACCCACACGCCGAGACGATGCACGGCGTGACGGTTCTGGACTTCGCGGCCAACATGCGGGAACGACAGGGAGCTTACTCGACCAAATTGATCAAGCTCAACCGCCAACCTGCCATTTGCCAGCAATACCGCCATCAAAACCTCTCATACCGATGCGCACTTAGCCGCCAGCGCACATCGCGAATTGCGTTAACATAATAGAGGAAGGCCTCGTACGGCGAGTCATACGGACTGAAATAGGCGTGGACGTCGCCGTCAGTAAACCACTTGGTGCACATATAATAGAAATGATCAGACGACTGCAACCGCCGCCAATCGGCGATCAGCTGCTCATCGCCGCTCCTCAGCACATCAGCCTCAAGTTCATATAGGTACCGCAGCGCCTCCTTCTGTAAATCATTGCCATTCCACGCCGTCAAATCACGCTCACTGTCTGCCCAAGTCACCGTCTCTGGCATACTGATCTCACCAACTGGCCGATGGGCTGCCAGCGCTTCCGACACCGTATAAAACGTATTACCACTAACCCCAAGCCACGAAGCAACAAACTGATCAAAAAAGCTAAAAATGCCGCTATCCGACCACTGATGCTCACCAAAGGTTTCATAATCCATGAACAAATTAACCAGCGGTGCCTCGGCCGTCGCCTCCATCAGCCACGTCCGATATTTTTCTGCTGTCAGCGGCCAGCCCGCCCACGACCGATTACTAAACCGAAAGGCGATATCGTCACTCAGGCGATAATTCTTGAGCAGCAGTCCAATCTTGTCCGTGCCGACCGGCCGATACACATAATTCGGACTGCGCCAATCCAGCACCTCATCCCAACCCTCGGCCAACACACCACTAAAGCCAGCCGCCTCCGCCCACTTGGCGAGGTCGTTGTTATACGCCAGCTCGGTATTTGCGAGCACCCTGGTCTCGACGCCAAACAGCTGACGTAGCTTCTGCCGGTGACGACGAATCTGCTCCTCGAACTCCTGCCGTGAATAAAAGAATGCCAGGCTGTGGTAATACGGGCTTGATACCAATTCAACCTTGCCAGTGGCAACCAGCCGCTTAAAGCTCTCGATCACCGCTGGGTTAAAGCGCTCCGCTTGCTCGAGGAACACGCCGCTGATGCTTAGCGACAGCTTGAAATCATGATGCCGCCTGAGCAGTTCCTCCAACAGGGCATTCATCCGTAGATACGACTTCTCGGCGACTTTGTGAAAAATCAGCTCGTTGTTTTGGGCTGGATCATTGGTCTCGAAATAATCGTGCCGCGCTGCCACGTCAAAAATACTGTATCGTCGCACCCGCCACGGCTGATGTACGTGGAGATAGAGGGTGATGCCTCGGCTCATGCCCACCTCCTTTCGGCTGACGCTTGATATAGCGCGACGCACTGCTCCGCAGCATCCCGCCACGACAGTCGAGCGTATTCATCCTTGACATTACGCTTTAGTGCCGATTGCAGGCCCGGCGAGCGCGCAATATTGACGATCTCGTCCGCCAGCTTATCAACATCCCAGTAGTCAAACCGCATGATGTTATGAAGTACCTCGCCAACACCCGACTGCTTACTGATGAGCAGCGCCGTATCATGATGCGCCGCCTCCAGCGCTGTCAGCCCAAACGGTTCTGATACCGAACTCATGATAAATATATCAATCAGGTAGTAGGCATCGCGCCACTGCTTGCCACGAACAAAACCAGTGAAAATTACCCGGTCACTCACACCCAGCCGCGCGGTTAGGGCCACCAATTCATCCCGCTGCTCGCCATCGCCCGATAGCAAAAAGGCGATCTTGTCGTAGCGCTCTAACGCTCTAGCTGCCGCCCGCACAAAGTAGGTCAGTCCTTTCTGCACCGTCAGCCGTGTCAGCGCACCAACGATGGTGTAACCATCGGTCTTGAGATCCTCGAGGTATCTGTATGTTGCCGTGTCGTACTCATGTGGCGGCAGATCAGCCAGGTCGATCGCATTATATACCACCTCAATTTTATCCGGTGGAATGTGATAATTCTTGACAATCATGTCCTTGGTAATACGGCTAACCGCGATAATTCGATCCGCCATCATCAGCCCCTGCTGCTCAATCTCATGCACCAATGGATTGCCCGAATGCTCGCCCGAGCGGTCAAACTCAGTGGCATGCACGTGAACAATCAGCGGTGCGCCCGACACTTCCTTAGCGATCACGCCAGCCTCCATCGTCAACCAGTCATGAGCATGAATGGCATCTGGTGGACGTGACTGAGCAAGTCGCCTGACAAACTTGCCGTAGCGACGCTGCAGTCGGCGCATCGGTTCAAGTCCGTGCTCATCACTATCCTCAGTATCTGGCGTGACACCATGATCATACGCCCCACAGTCTCGACAGCCCGGCGGTAGCGGCGAGGCCGCATGAATGTTCATATGGGTAATATTCGGATGCTCGGCCGTGTAAGGCACAACAAAATCAATATCAATACCATGCGCTGCCAGCGCCTTTGACATCTGGTAACACGCCACACCGAGGCCGCCACAATTGTGCGGAGGAAGCTCCCACCCTAGCATCAAAATTCTCATCTTATTTACAGTATAGACCGCCGCTTATGCTTTTTCAAGCGCATCTGGCATTTTTTTCACGAGATCAAGACATTATTTTCACAAGCGGTGAATTGATATGCGCCGTCAATTCTACAGCAAGCCATTAAAAAACGACTTTCATCAAGTCGTCACACCATAAATCGTGGCAGGGGCAGTAGGAATCGAACCTACCTCTGCGGTTTTGGAGACCGCCATTCTAGCCGATGAACTATGCCCCTATCGCCTCGCTGAGCGGGTTAGCGTATCTATTATAACAGAAAAAAATATTCTGCAAACTGACCCAAACTAACCATTTTGAAAAAATATGATATAAGTTATTGACAAAATAATGCTTGTGTGATAATATTGGAGAAACAACCAGTGAGGAGGATGTTATGAAATTAAGTACAAAGCTTAAGATCGTGGCGCTGTCGCTGGTCGCTGCCTTCGGAGCAGGACTAGTCTACTACGCCAACGCAGAAACAATTGACAATACCCGCGACTGTGACAAGTACGCTGTGGTGTATTGTGGTACCATGTCGGTACAAGAGATGCGCGAACGATATTTCAACAAAGGCGTATCAACAATTTATGGCGCGTTCGGTATTTCCTACGAGATGCTGAGCGGCAACTACGCCAATGGCGCAGTCTACCGTAACGGCGAGGTTCGCCTCGATAACGGCACCGTTGTCGCCACCAACGCTCGGACCGCCATCCGCAATATCAGCGGCGGCACACCGATCTCAGGCACCAACGCCAAGGTCGTCCCAGCCAGCCGTATGGGTAGCGCACAGCGGGCGTTTATCCGACTTGATGAGCAGGGCCGCTTTAAGTTCGCCATCATGACACCATGTGGTAACCCAGTTGTCGCCACCAACGTTGTCGTGCCACCAAAACCGAAACCACAGCCAGTGGCTACTTGTAAAGCACTTGACCAGCCAGTCATTAACCGTCAGACTAACACGGTCGCCCTGAAGGCTCATGCAACAGTCGAGAACGGCGCAACTGTCAAGTCATACACCTTTAGCATCACCGATGCTTCAGGCAAGGAAGTCTTCTCACGCAGCAACACTACTTCAGCGCTGACCAGCGAGACCAGCGCTACCATCAAGGAAGCGGGCACTTACACCGCTCGCGTCACAGTCACGACCAGCCTTGGTGATCGCACCAGCAACGACTGTGTCAAGCAGTTCACCATCCAGCCAGAAACGCCGAAGGCCAACCCTGGCATCAAAATTGAGAAAAAGGTTGATGGCGTCAAGCACAAGACCGTCCAAGTTGGCAACGAATTCCCATACCAGGTAACCGTCACCAACACTGGCAACGTTGACCTGAAGAACGCTGTTGTCACCGACAATGCGCCACAAGGTGTTACCTTCCTGAAAGCATCTGAGGGCACGCTCCAGAACAATACCTGGAAAGCAACAATTGCTGAACTCAAGCAGGGTGCATCAAAGACCTTTACTATCACGGCAACCATCAAAGAACAAGTTACTGGCAAGGTCGTCAACACCGCCTGCGTTGATACCCCAGAGATTCCTGGCGACAAAGACGGCTGTGACAATGCCACGGTTGATGTACCAGAAAAAGTCGAGGCCTGCAACGTTCAAACTGGCGTCATCGAGAAAGTCGAGAAGGGCAAAGAGAACACGCCACCATACACCACTGATCTGAGCAAGTGTGAAAAGATCAAGGTCTGTGACGTCACTACCAAGACAATCCGCGAAGTTACCAAGAAAGAGGCTGAAGACACTAAGCGGTTCGTCGGTATCGACAGCGAAGAGTGTAATCCAAAGCCAACCACCCCAACCCCACCAACACCAACCGCACTACCACGAACTGGTATGACCGACATGGTACTCGGCGGCCTGGGTCTCGGTGCACTGGTTACCTCAGCCCTAGCATACGTCGCCAGCCGACGCCAACTATAAGAGACTGACCGCTCCGAGAATCTATATTCTGAAGCGCGAGGTTTCAGGCGAGAATCCCCCTTGGATAAGGGGGATTTTTTGTGTATACTAACATATATGAAACCTTTGCAACTTTCTTCTCCTCACATCATTGCCATGGTGGGCGTGCCGGGGGCGGGCAAGTCGCAATTTGCGGCTGAGTTTTCTGAGATGTTTCACGCGCCGCATTTGGACTCTGGTATCTTAGCGGCATTATCCGATGATGAGGCGGCTGTCAATTATGCGAGCGGTGCACTACTCAAAGAATTGATGAAGACCCATCAAACCATCGTGTTTGAAGGGGCGACGGAGAAGCGAGCCTGGCGGGTTGAGCTCGCCAAGACAGCCCGTGCTGCTGGTTATAAGATTCTCTTTGTCTGGGTGCAGACTGACCTCGCGACCGCCAAGATGCGCTGGCTCAAGGCCAACGATAATGACGAAGCAACATTTGATGCCAAGATCAAACAATTCTCATCGCCGCACCCCAGCGAGCCATGCGTCGTCATCAGTGGTCGTCACACCTATAACACCCAAGCGCGCACCTTGCTCAAGCGGCTGGCCGACGTGCGCCCGAATACTACAGCTGCTCCGACCCAACCGCAGGCTGCCCAGGTTGATACTCCCAAACGCCGTCCGCAACGTCCGGTACTCAGCCGCGTTCGCATCAGCTAGGAGCTGTACATGCCAACCATTACTGATGCTGAGTTTGGCGAAATCACGGTGAGGCGCTCGCACTTGGCGCGCCAGGTGTCACTGAAAGTCGCGCCAAACGGGCAGCTGCGGATTAGCCTACCGACGTACACACCGCTGCTCGCAGCAAAAATGCTTATCAAGTCATCCCGGCCGCGTATTCGCGAACTCCTGAGCGAGCATCAGCAAGGTCACTACTACACGCACGACCAATCAATTGGTAAAAGCCACCACCTGATTGTCGAGACCCAGCCTGCGCTCACCGAACCCATTATCAAGCGCTCCGGCACCCGCATCCTCGTCAAGCTATCGCCCAGCACCGACATTGCTACTCCAGCCATCCAGCAGCGCATTCGCGAAGTCGTCATCACAGCGCTACGCAAGGAAGCCAAAAGTTACCTGCCACGACGGCTGAAGTTCCTGGCCGAGGAACACGACTTTTCCTATCAAACCGTCAAGCTGACGCACGCCTCCAGCCGTTGGGGTAGCTGCTCGTCGCGCGGCACGATTAGCCTGAACATCGCACTGATGAACCTGCCGTTTGAGCTGCTTGATTATGTGCTGATACATGAGCTGGCTCACACCCGCCAAATGAATCACTCTGACGCCTTTTGGCGAGAGGTTGCGGCCATCGACCCAGCTTACAAAACGCACCGAGCAGCACTGAAAAACCATACACCACACGTGTAGCATGTGCTATACTAAAATCATATGAAACAAGGGATGGGCAGGTGGCGCATGGGGCGCAGTCAGCAGCGCGGACGCGATGAGACGAAAGCCGCGCCAGAGCATAGCCAGATGATGACATTGGTAAACAGCTTGACTGATGCGGTGCTGAGTACCGATGCTCACGGTGTCATTACGATTTATAATGCCGCGATGATCGGCCTACTGGACACCAACGCCACACTCCATGGCCACCACATTAACGAGATATTTCAATTACAGACGCTCGGTAGAACGCCAATCAATGTATTTGAAGAACTGAGCAAGTCACCGTCAATCCGCACCCGTGACGATCTGATCATGCCGCTCAGCGATGGCGATCATTTGCGACTGGAGGCGACCTTTGCGCCGATTTTGGGCGGCAGCTCCAGCACTGACGGTTATGTGCTGATTCTGCGTGACGTCACCAAGATAAAAAGTCTCGAAGAGGAGCGTGATGAGTTTATCAGTGTCGTTAGCCACGAACTGCGAACACCGGTAGCGATCGCCGAGGGAGCGCTCGACAATGCTCGACTACTCGCCGAGAAAGGCTACACTCAAAAGGTGCATGAGGCTCTGGTGGCGGCGCATGATCAAGTGATGTTCCTCGCTAAAATGATCAATGACCTTGGCACCTTATCGCGCGCTGAACGTGGGGCAGCGGACGAGACGGAGACGATTAATTTGATGGAGCTGGCGGGCACACTACATAGCGAGTTTGCGCCGCGAGCGGCCGAGAAGGGGTTACGGTTTGACCTCGACGTCAGTGCGCAGATTGGCGTGATCAAGGTTTCGCGGCTGTACTTGACTGAGCTACTGCAAAACTTCATCATCAACGCCATTAAGTATACGCCCCAAGGTGGAGTAACACTGCGGATGCACCGGCGTAACGGCGTCGTACAATTTGCGGTAATTGATACCGGAATAGGCATCGGCAAGACTGACCAAAAAAAGATTTTCCAGCGATTTTACCGGGCCGAGGATTACCGCACCCGCGAGACCAGCGGCACCGGACTGGGTCTGTACGTTGCGGGCAAATTGGCGCACAAACTCGGCTGCACTATCTCTGTCAAAAGCCGGCTCAATCACGGTTCAACCTTTAGCTTTGAGCTGGCCGATCCGCCCACGTCCGCGTGAGACCGCTCTTGCAATCGCGCTCCAGACACGCTACAATAGACTTGACAGTCTGCTAAGAAGCAGACTTTTAAATTGGGAGAAACTATGGCACAAAAAAACGCAGCAGGATCAAAGACGAGGGTTCGCCGCATCACCGCGAAGGATGACGAGACGAAGCAGCCGTCACCAAGTAAACCAAAAGCAACCGCACCCACCAAAAAAACCACCAGTAAGACCACCAAAAAAACGGTGGCAGCGACCAGCACATCACCAAAGCAACCAAAAACCACGTCCAAAAAATCATTAAAAAAATCAGGCGACGTTGGCTATTTCAAGGGTGCGTGGCAGGAGCTCAAGTTGGTGCGCTGGCCGACTCGCTCAGCAACCTGGAGCATGACGGCGGCGGTGCTGGTGTTTACATTGATCTTTGTGGTGCTGATCTTGCTGCTTGACGCCGGCTTTAACTGGGGCTTTAATCAAATTTTGAAATAGGAAAGGGAATTTATGTCATCAAATCGCTACGATTCAACTCGCTCGTGGTACGCCATTCACACCTACTCGGGCTACGAGGAAAAGGTTGCTGAATCCATCCGCCAGCGCATCAACGGCGTCGACATGGCCGACAAAATCTTTGACGTCATGGTGCCGAAAGAAAAGCAAATTCAGATCAAAAACGGCAAACGCAAGGTTGTCGATGCCAAGATCTTTCAGGGCTACGTGCTGGTCGAAATGAAGCTGACCGACGAGACCTGGTACATCGTCCGCAACACGCCGGGCGTGACTGGCTTCGTTGGTGCTGACACTACGCCAACACCGGTGTCCGACAAAGAAATTGCCAAGATCAAAAAGCGTATGGGTGTCGAAGAGCCAAAGCATCAAATTGATTTCTCGGTTGGCGAGGTGGTCTCCATCATTGACGGACCATTCAAGGGCTTTGATGGGTCGATCGCAGAAATTGACGCTATCAAGGGCAAGATCAAGGTCATGGTCAGCATGTTTGGCCGCGATACGCCGGTCGAGCTGGACGCGCTGCAGGTCAAGAAAGTCTAGCCGCCTGATCATCTGGCCGCGCGGCGATACACCGGTCGAGCTACCAGACATCTTTGGCTTCAACTACCTCGCTACTTTTGGCGAGGTAGTGTTGCGTGGCAAAGAGGACTAGCGCCACCGTAATTACCCCCAGCAGCACCGCCGCGATCGGCCACTGCCTAGCATCATACATCGCCATGATCAGCACTGGCACCGTCCCGATGCCACACGCCAATATCTTGCCAAATAACAAGGTCGCCAGCGTCACTTGGCTGTGACATAATCGAATGCTGCGCTTCAATAGATATGAGCCGCAGCGCCCCAGCCAATACGGCAGCATCACCACCACACCTAAAACCGCCACCGTCATTACCGACATCAGTACCAGCTGCACCACCTGAAGGAGAAACGGTACCGCACGAGGCGTCGTATCGCTCGGCGTAGTGGGCGGGGCGGGCGCCGGCTGGACTGTCTCTGGCGATACACCGAGCTGCATGAGTAGGCCACTGCGCGCCAGCCACAACAACCCAGCACCGACGATAACCGCATACGTGAAAATCAACAGGCTGTAAGCGAGCGCCCCAAACATGTTGATCAGGCGACGAATTGGCTTGATACTGCGAGCGTTCATGCTTGTATTCTAGCACAATTTTCGTTATAATACAGTGGTTACGCACGGAAAAAATAAGAGGAAACTATGGCAAAGAAAGTTATCGGTAATCTAAAATTACGCATCCCTGCCGGACGGGCAACCGCTGGGCCACCAGTTGGTTCGACCCTGGGTCAGTGGGGACTAAACATGATGGATTTCATCAATCCATTCAACGACGCCACCAAAGATATGATGGGCAAGGACGTTATCGTCCACATTCAGGTGTTTGAAGACCGCACCTTTACGTGGAAGAGTCTGGGGCAGCCAGTCGATGACATGATCCGCGAGAAAGCCGGCATCCAAAAGGGTTCAGGCAAGCCACACGCCGAGAAGGTCGGTACGATCACTCGCGCTCAGCTGCAGGAAATTGCCGAAGCAAAGATGGATCAGCTAAACGCCATCGACATCGAAGGCGCGATGAAAGTCGTTGCTGGTTCCGCTCGCTCAATGGGCGTAGAAGTCGCCGCCTAATTTACACCTGTTCATCCAAAATTGCTCCCTGCCGTGGGGCAATTTTATTGTGGTATAATCATTTGGTGATCACCAAAAACTTACTTGATACCACCGTTATCGAGGCGCTGCGAGCTGACAAACTCGTCGTGGCACCAACTGACACTATTTATGGCCTGCTCGCTCGAGCTGATAGCCCAAGGGCAGTTGATGAGCTGTACCGCGTACGCCAGCGCGACCGCACCAAATCCTGCATCATCCTGCTTAGTAGCGCCGACAACATTCCCGAACTCACCACCAAGCAGCGGTATATCTATGACCAGCTGTACTGCGAACGGCCGACCACTATTGCTGCCAGGGTCAGCCCCGACTTTATGCCACACCTAGTACGTACTGACGCAACCTTGGCATTTCGTGCCGTACCACCAGACACAGCATTATCTGAGCTGATTCGACTGGTCGGTCCACTGCTCGCACCAAGCGCTAACCCCGGCGAGCAACTACCAGCCGCCACAATCAACGAGGCGATCACGTATTTTGGCGATCAGGTGGCTGTCTACGTTGACAGTGGGGAAGTGACAGGGGTAATGCCTTCACGGATCATCAAATTTACTGACGACGGGCAGCTGGTTGCCTTGCGGCAATAATTTCCACTACAGCCAACCAGGCGCCCGACGTCTTGTCTCGTAGCCTATGAACTACGACTGCTTAAACGGCCGCACCAGCTCTAGCTCTGGTCGCATCTCGGCAATGCGCATCAGCTCGTTGTACTTAGCGATACGCTCAGAGCGCGACATCGAACCAGTCTTGATCTGGCCCGTACCGAGTCCGACCGCCAGATGAGCAATTGTCACGTCCTCGGTCTCGCCCGAGCGATGGCTCATCACCGTATTCCAGCCGGCCTTTTTCGCCATCATCACCGCCTGAATCGTCTCGCTCAATGTGCCAATTTGATTTGGCTTGATCAAAATCGCATTACCGGCCTTTTCAGCGATCGCCCGATCCAGTCGCATCACATTCGTCACCAACAAATCATCACCGACCAGCTGCGTCGTCGAGCCAAGCTCCGTCGTCAGCGTCTGCCAGTCGTGCCAGGCTTCCTCGTCCAGTCCATCCTCAATCGACACCACCGGATACTCAGCCCGCAGCTGCTTGTACATCTTGATCATACCATTCACGTCGAGCGTGCGATGCTCCGTCTCCAGCCGATACTGGCCATTGCCCTCATGGAATTCGCTCGAAGCTACGTCAAGAGCAAAGGCAAAGTCCTGCTCCAACTTGTAGCCGGCTTGCTGAATCGCCCGTGCTAGCAGCTTGACCGGCTCCATATTGCCACCGCGCACATGTGGCGCGTAGCCGCCTTCATCGCCAACAGTCGTCGGGTAGCCCTCAGCCTTGAGCACCTTCGCCAGCGCATGAAACACCTCGGCGCTCATCCGCATCGCGTCCTCGAACGTCGATGCGCCGACTGGGATGATCATGTATTCCTGAATATCAGTAGCACCAAGCGCGTGCTGCCCGCCGTTCATCACATTGATCATCGGCATCGGCAGGCTCATCGTGCCGGCATTCGCCAGCTGATTGACATAAACGAAAAGCTCAATACCCTTAGACTCAGCCGCCGCCTTGGCAACTGCTAGGCTGACCGCTAGGATCGCGTTCGCTCCAAGCCGCCCCTTATTCAGCGTACCGTCCAGCTGCTGCATCCGCTCATCAACCCGATGTTGCGCAAATGGATCCATGCCACGCAGCGCCCGCGCAATCTCAGTGTTGACATGCTCAACTGCCTTGAGCACACCCTTGCCACCATACGCCAAGTCGCCGTCACGCAGCTCGACCGCCTCGTGCGAACCAGTGCTGGCGCCCGACGGCACCGCCGCCCGCCCGAACGAGCCATCGCTCAGCCGAACATCGGCCTCCACCGTCGGATTGCCCCGAGAATCTAAAATTTGTCGTGCGTGAATGTCTGTGATTGTGATATTGTTCATACCTTTAGTATAGCAGATAAACCGAGTGTATCTGAACAAGACTAGCCTAAGATACGGCAAAAGACAGACGATAATCTATTCACAGAACTGACGCATAGTTATTCTCTAATGACATATACTTCCTCCAGACTAGTAGAGCCAGGCTGATTTACGATATCACTGCCACACACTAAAGCAACAATAGCGCCTTGACGACCACCCCCCTTCAGTCACAACTGGTCCATCACAGACCTGTGTCATATCATCAGCAGTTTCCTGAGCTGCCTCAGCAATGTTTTCTAGTTGCGCTAACTTATTAGCGGCATCTTGACGAGCCTCTTTCAACACATTAGCCGCTAGATACTGAATAGCCTCCTCGGCCGGGAACTGCTCAGCAACCTCGTCCAAACGTTCCTGTGCCGCCATAGCCTGCTCCGCCCACGGCTGCAATCTTGACGCGGCATTAGAAAGTTCGGCTCGTAGACGACACAGTGTTGGACAGGTCGAGCAGCACTCCGGTACATGCAACTCCGGCGGAACAACCCCACCCTCTAGGCCAGCACCCTTAATGATACTCTCAAAATCATTTTTACCACCCACGTAATTACTTTCAAATCCACTCATGTTCATACAATACCATATTTAATCTATTTTTACAATATATCCGTTGCTTTGCCACCCAAACCACTCATGCTTGCCCTAACAACAGTGGTAGTATATAACTAACCCCATGGAACACGACCGATTAAAAGCAACCCGAATAGATTTACTCTCGGAGCTATACGATCCATCGTTTTGGGACAATGTCAAAAGCATCAACCGAGACCTCGCCGCATATAGCAGTGAAAAACTAAGCGATATACCGCCAGAGTATCACCCCGACAAACTAACGCAAGATTTCTCGACATGTTATTTCGACCCACAGTACCTCGGCGAAACAGCCACCGTAACAATCGCTCACGAATTACCAGACGGTGGGCTTGGGGTTGAACAGACGAATGGCGAGCTAGGACCGTTTACTTATACAACCGTTTCGACTGAAGAGTGCGTTGCCGGTGTCGATATCACCACCGAATAACGCGTCGTCGCACTAGCAATTGGCGAGAGAGCCATCCCGCTGTCACCAGAGACCTTACTACAACTTGATGTCGACAAATTAACCTCAAATGAAAAACCCAGAGATACATTCTCTTATATTTTGAGCCAAGTCCGTGAAATTGACGTCCTACTAGCGAAACGGCGCTATCAGATCGCTTCGCCCGAAGAGCAGGCCATGCTCATCCAAAATACGCTCTATAATATTAACAACTATCTCGACGTCATTGCTAACGATAATACGGTATCAATCGTAACGCTACACCCCAACCTAAGATATGATAATGACACTATTAGCGCTCAATATATTTCCGTAGCGATGGAGGACAATTATCCATATTTTGAAATAGTCGACCTCAATGGTGTAACTCACACCATCTCGCGCGATAGCGTCGTTGACATTGAAATAACTGATGAATCGGTCGACGCCAACAAAAGCATCAACGTTATTGATTTCCTAAACAACGAAGCGACACGAAACATAATACATAAAATTGAAGACACGACAGCTTATTCTGATGAGGATGATTTTGACGAACTAATGGAAGACCTAGAGACTGTCGTTGGTAGCGATTTTTGTGAAAACGGTGTATTTTCTGGGCAGGGTGTTGTATACCGACAAACGCCCTTGGGTGATATTCGCGGTGAGATCACCTCGTTCACCCAATTGCGATCCGACGGATTTGATATGTTCAAGATAAACGACGAGGAGCGACTGGTTATCGTTTTAGAAAATATTGACGAGAAATCACCCGACGATTTACTCTTTATCATTCCTGATAGCATGCACCTCAACAAGTGCATTCGTCAGGATAAGCCGAATATCATACCGTCTAAACCCGACCACAATTTGATTGATAATTTACATAACACCGCGACCCTTGCGACCGAACTCATTAAAAGCAAGGAGTTTACAAACGCCTGCCCTGGGCAGCAGCAAAAAATGCTCGAAGACGCTATCGACGAGACACGATCAGAGCTAAATCATATTTTTGATATGTTATACCGAGGAAATCTGGTGTCCTGTATGGCGAAGAAGTATTGGGCAATCGACATCAATATTTACGAATCAGGCTCATACTCACCAGAGGAAATCGCCGAACTACCGGCCGCGACATCTGAACCCGGCGAAGAACCATTTGAGATTTGCGGCGACACCATTAGCCTCGTCATACCAGAGATGGCCGAGCGCGAGCAAAAGATAATGTCAATAGCAGACTTCCCGCTCAGTCACGGTCAGCCAATGCTACAAATCAAAGACGTGGGCGACAGGGGGCTCGTGTACCTTGTGCCGATTGAGAGTGTATCTGGCATTATGCCTTTCACCTGGAGTGACGAGACAAAAGACTAGCCGTAAACACCTGATTATGCTATAATTAACTCATCATCAAATCAATGCTGGGAGGCAAGATTCACCCAAGGTGGCGAGTCGCCGCTTGTACCACAGAAAGGGTTAATATGGCCAAGAAAGCCGAGCTGCTAGAAAAAGCAGCAGAACTACAACTAACGGTCAGCGAGAATAACACGATCGCTGAGATTGAGGCAGCAATTGCCGAAGCTGAAGCAGGCGCGCCTGAGGACAGCAGGTCGCACGACGCCAAAGATAAAGACGTTATCGCCGAGCGCGAAGCTGCCGTTGCCAAGGCTGGCAAGCGCAGCCAAAAAGCCCTCGACGAGGCTGCCGAGAAGGCCGAAAAGGAAGCCCGCAAAGAAGCCGGCGACACCACGCCGCAGTCCGACGACGCCGAAGCGCATATCAAGAAAGGCCCGAAGCCAATTACGCGTCCACGCCTGGAGCGCCGCGGCAAGAAATACCAGGAAGCTGCCAAGAAGCTTGAGAAAAATAAATTGTACAGCCTTGATGAAGCATTGAAACTGGCGACTGAGACCAGCCCGGTCAAGTTCGATGCCAGCGTTGAAATACACGTTCGCCTGGGCGTCGATCCGCGCCAAGCCGATCAGAACGTCCGCTCGACCGTAGCGCTGCCGCACGGCACCGGTAAAGACGTTCGCGTGGCGGTGTTCGCACCAGAGACCGAACATGCCGCCGCCAAGAAAGCTGGCGCAGACATCATCGGCGACGAGGAATTCCTGAAGCAGCTGGACAAGGAAGAACTAAACTTTGATATCTTAGTCGCCACGCCGCAATATATGCCGAAGCTTGGCAAGTACGCTCGGCTGCTCGGCCCGCGCGGCTTGATGCCAAATCCAAAGTCCGGCACCGTTGCCACCGACGTCGCCAAAGCCGTGTCCGAAGCCAAGACCGGCAAGGTTGAGTACCGCGTCGACAAGCAGGCTATTGTCCACTTGGCAGTTGGTAAAGTGTCGTTTGGCGCCGACAAACTGGCGGAAAACACCCGCGCTTTCCTCGCCAGCCTGAACGCCCAAAAGCCATCCAGCCTCAAGGGCATTTATGTCAAATCTATCGCTATCGCCACCACCATGGGGCCGAGCGTAAAGGTTGAGAACAGCCTCTAAAAACAGTGTCGAGTATAAATCCACCCCTGATACAAGGGGTGGATTTTATAGTTAGCATAGATTTATACGCTACACCTCTTTACACATAATACTATGTGATATATAGTATTGGCAGAAAGGAGCAAGCGATATGGAATCACAATTAAAACGCGGTCTACTAGAGGTCTGTGTCTTGGCTGCCATTCGCGACCAAGATTCGTATGGATACAAGATCGTCAAGGACTTGTCACCATATATTGACATCACTGAGCCAACATTATATCCGATTCTCAAGCGCCTAGAAAAAGCAGGCAAACTCTCGGCGTATAGCGTGGAGCACCAGAGCCGATTGCGCAAATATTATAATATCACGCAAGCTGGTGCCAAGCAGATTGCGGATTTTATCGCTGATTGGCCGATGGTCGAAAAAGCATTTCAATTTATAGCAGGAGAGAAAGCTCATGGATAGAAAACAATTCAATCAAGCACTGCGGTCACACCTCAAGGATTTACCAGAGGATGAGATAGCAAAGTCACTTGGCTACTTTGATGAAATGATCGACGATCGGATCGAAGATGGCATGAGCGAAAAGGAGGCGATAGCCGATCTCGGTAATGTTCGTGATATCGCCGAGAAGATCAAGTCAGAAGAACCGCTACTCACCAAGGTCAAGGGTAAATTAGGTCTACCAAAGGACATCACGCCGTGGGGATGGACATTGATCATCGTGGGTTCGCCCCTGTGGCTAGCGATCGGGGTTACCCTTATCGCTGTACCGCTCAGCCTCCTAATCACCGCTATCGCTCTCACGGCAGCAGGCATTTTGGCTCTCGCGGTCAGCGCCGTCCATATCGCGAGCGAGCCGGCGGTCGGTCTCTGGCAACTAGGCTGGAGCTGTATCTGTATCGGCCTGGGGCTGATCTTGCTTCAGGCTATGCTTCAGCTTGGCAAGGTAGTACGGAGGAAATTCTCTCAACAAGAACAAGGAGGAGAACGATGAAAAAATTATTGACAATTGGTATTGGACTACTAGGGGTTGGCCTCATTATTCTCGGAGTCGCCTACGCCCTTATCGGCGGAGATCTGCGTAAAACGGCTACAGACAGTAAGTTCGAGGAAAAACAAACGACTTTCCAAACAGCTGACATTAAAAATCTACTGGTTGAGGTAGCGACAGACGAGGTCGAAATCACCGGCACCGATAAAAACGAGATCACGGTGTCATACTATGAAACGAAAACTCACCAGTTCGAGGTAACCGCCGCTGATGGTAGCGTCATAGTCAAATCGAAACATGAACCATGGAGATTCTCTTTCTTGTTCGACTTTAGCTGGCTCAGCCATGAGCGCGCCGTCCGCGTACAAGTACCACAGAAGTTGCTCGAAAAGATAGACCTGACCAGCAGCACGGGGTCACTACGCATCAATGACGTGGCCACCAAAGAAATTGTTGCCAAGAGTACAACAGGGGATATTACTATCAAACAGGCGATGGCAGACAGCGCTTCGTTTACCTCAACGACTGGTTCACTGCGCTTTGACAAACTTACCGTCAATAAGGAGCTGAGCGCAAAAACCACCACCGGCAACATCGACGGCAATTTGACCGGCAAGCAGTCCGACTATCGCACCGAGGTAAAAACCAGCACTGGTAGCAGCAACATCACCAATCAAGCTGGCGGTAACAAAGAACTTAAGTTACACACTACCACCGGTGATATTCGGCTATCGTTTAACGATTAGCTGGGAGAGAATTTCTCTAGGAGGGGTTTTGGCGGCCTGCTCGCATCAAAAACGTCAAAACCCCTTGCGTCTCCGTTGTTATTTATGCTACAATGATGCGTGACATTACCAAAGACAGCGGCGATTTGTATAAAAACAGATGTAAAAATGCCGCCGAGGGATGAAACGGACAGTTTTATTTGACGTCTTTGGTAATGCGAGAATCAAAGACGTTTTTATTTGCTCGGCTAACACCCGGATAAACAAGAACCAGATTTTCCATTACCGCACGTTAACAAATCGGTCGAATCACACAAGAACCAATCAAAGAAAGGATTTTTATGGCAATTTCACGCGATAAAAAACAAACTTTGGTTGCTGAACTAACCGAGCTTCTGAAAGACGCCAAAGGTACGGCATTTGCGCGGTACCAGGGTCTGAGCGTGGCTGAATTGCAAGAGCTGCGCAAGGCTGCCCGCGAAGCAAACGTGGTCATCAAGGTGGTCAAAAACCGCTTGATGCGCGTAGCATTGCAGGGCATTGACACCTACAAAGAGACTGAAACTGACCTTCTGGTTGGCCAGCTGGTTTACGCCATCAGTGCCGAAGATGAGGTCATGCCAGCGAAAGTTTTGGACACGTTTGCAAAGACGCATCCAGCACTGCAGTTGGCCGGTGGCTTCTCAGGCGAAGGTCTGAGCATCAACGAAGCTGACATCAAAGCGCTGGCAGGCTTGCCAAGCAAAGACCAGCTCATCGCCGAAGTGGTGGCACAATTGCTCTCACCAGTCCACGACACCGTGGGCGCGCTGGGCGGCAACTTGCACGGCTTACTGGACGGCATCGAAGCCAAAGCTGCGGCTTAAGTTTAGCAATCAATCATCTACCTGAGTTCATAAAATCTTCAACGCCTCCTCTTTTCGCGCCGGGCGCTCACGCGCTCGGGCTGCAACGCTAAACCGGAGACTTATGAAGATTTTACAAACTCAGAAATTAATCAATAATCTAAGGAGAATACTATGGCTGATATTAAGAAATTGGCTGAAGAACTGACCAAGTTGACAGTTCTAGAAGTTAACGAATTGAAAAACCACTTGAAAGACGAATACGGCATTGAGCCAGCCGCTGCAGCAGTGGCTGTTGCTGGTCCAGCTGCTGGTGGCGAGGCTGCCGCAGAAGACGAGAAAACTGAGTTCACCGTCACCCTAAAGGACGCGGGCGCTCAAAAAGTTGCTGTCATCAAGGCAGTCAAGGAAATCACCGGCTTGGGTCTCGGTGAGTCAAAGGCCATCGTCGACGGCGCTCCAGCACCAGTCAAGGAAAAGGTGTCAAAGGACGAAGCTGAAGCTGCCAAGAAGACGCTCGAGGACGCCGGCGCTAGCGTTGAGTTAAGCTAATTTTTGCGTGAAACGACCGATTGTTTTCGTAGAGAAATGCCGCCCAGAGCTTATACCACGGGCGGTGTTTTATTGGCAAGGGTAAAAATTACCACATTTTTGCCTGACTATCTGTTGTCCTTGTGGAAAGACGAGCCGTTAGCCGATGCGAATATACTGGCGGGACTTGCACACTCACATAATTAGTGCTATATTACTCTCACGTACTATCAAAAATAGACAAGGAATGCGAGCCATATGTCTGATTTACCGGAAAAGCAAGTGAAGCGCCTCAGGACGCTCATCCAAGAAGCAGAAACCAACTTAGCGGCGGCCAAGGAGCTGCTGATCAGCATCGTTGGTGACGATGGGCAAGTCGTCACGCCGAAAACCTCGTCGGACGATGTCGCTGGCAAGGTAATCGAGGGTGTGTTTGATGGTCAAATGATGATGGGGCCTGATGGCAAGAATTATCCAATCCCGGCGAACTACGCCTCAAAGTCTAAGCTCGTCGAGGGCGACATCTTGAAATTAACCATCGCCGAGGACGGCAGCTTTATCTACAAGCAAATCGGCCCGGTCTCGCGCAAACAAGTCATCGGTACGCTCGTCCAGCACGACGGCGTCTACTACGTCGAGGCTAACGGCCGCGAATATCGCATCCTGCTCGCCAGCGTCACCTTCTTCCGCATTGAAGTCGGCGACCAAGTCACCATCATCATCCCTGATGACAATCCGGACGCCACCTGGGCGGCCGTCGAAGCGCCACTATAGATCGTTTTTGACATTTGAAGCCGTCCCGGGCGGTTACCCGGGCGGCTTTTGATATAATGGTGCTATGTCTGGGGAGTTTTTGCTAAGCTACGCCAGCTTTGATACCGAAAACCGGCCATTTCTGGAGTGGCAGATTGACGGCAAGACTGAGCGTGGTGATGTTTTGGAGCAGGAGTTGTCACTGGCGTTTGATTTTTCGGCCAAATATTGTACGGGTTGGGTGGATTTTGATAATCACTGCAGCCAGGTTTGTCCTGACGGTGCCACGGTTGATGAGAAATATGAAAACTGCCTAAAATGTCGTAACCGTACTGGTTTTAATCCAGCGTTTTATCACGCTGATTCGGTGTCGGCACAACAAGAAAAAATCAATCAGCAGCCGCACTTCGTCTATCTGGCATATTTCGCGCCGGGAGTTATTAAGGTTGGTATCTCGCAGGAAAAGCGCGGTATTCGACGACTGTTGGAACAGGGGGCGCGCTTGGCGTTGAAGTTGGAGACATTTTCTTCGGCGCTGATTGCCCGGCAATATGAGGCGAAAATTGCCAGTCTAAGTGGCATCATGGAAACAGTAGCCGCCAGCAAAAAGCTGGGGCTGATCAGGCGGCCGCTCAATACTGCGGCGGCAGAGCAGGCCCTAGCTGACACGCTGATGCGCATTCAGCAAAAACTGGGGCTGGATTTTCCAAACCGGACGCTCATCATGTGCGAAGATTATTTTCACACGAACGGTCGAGACCTCAGTAGTGTGATTGACATGACAGGTAACAGTACCATGGCCGGCACAGTCATCAGCATCATCGGCCCGGTGCTCATCACCGAGTACGATGGACAGCTGCTGGCGTATAACGTGAAAAAGTTCATCGGCTACCAGGCGCAAACAATTGACGGTATCATCGACATCAAAATACCCAGCACGCAGTTGGCGCTGTTTTAATATGTATTCGCGAGGCGAGTCGTCTTTAAATCAACCGCCAAACGGCTTACTTATCCCGCACTTTGCGCTATAATACATAAGTAATGAGTCAAGCGCTGTACCGCAAATATCGCAGTCGTAGCTTGGACGAGGTGTTGGGGCAAGATCACGTGACCAACATTTTGCGCCGAGCGCTGGAGCAGGGGAAAATCGCCCATGCGTATTTGTTGACGGGTCCGCGCGGCGTGGGCAAAACCAGCGTGGCGCGAATTTTGGCACATGAGGTCAATCAGCTGCCGTACGACGAGGAAGCCTCGCACCTGGATATCATTGAGATTGACGCCGCCAGCAACAACGGCGTTGACGACATCCGCGCCCTGCGCGAAAAAGCCCAGGTCGCACCCGTTTCTGCACCGAAAAAAATCTACATCATCGACGAAGTTCACATGTTGTCCAAGCCTGCCTTCAACGCGCTATTAAAGACGCTGGAGGAACCGCCAGCGCACGTGGTGTTTATCCTGGCGACTACTGACGCCGACAAGCTGCCCGCCACCATCCTCAGCCGCGTTCAGCAATTTTTCTTCCGCCCTATCTCAGTCGACATTATGGCGCGCCAGCTGATGACTATCGCCGAGAAAGAAGGCTTTAGTGTCGAGGAAGACGCTGCTCGGCTGATCGCTGAACGCTCACGCGGCGGGTTTCGCGACGGCATCAGTATGCTTGATCAATTGTCGGCATTAGTCAGCACTGATAAGCCGCTGAGCGCGTCGGACGTTGCCCAGTACCTGGGACTGAGCGCCACGGAGACGCTGGAGAACTTGCTGGAATTGTATCAGCAGCGCGACGCTTCTGGGGCGCTGAGCTTGCTGGGTGAGCTAGAGCAAACTGGCATCGATCCGGTCGTCCTGTCCCGTCAATTACTGTCGCTGCTGCGGGCGCGCTTGCATCAGCAGCCAGCGTTAATTCAGCTCATCAAGCAATTGATTGAGGTTGACCGCCATCCGCATCCGGATTTGAAATTATTGACGATATTTATGGATAGTGCTGGGGACGTGGCTAATAAATCGCCCGAGGCCACACCTACGTCGACCGCTAGCCTAGAAGCCGCAGTCAAACCGCCAGTAGCTATTTCCAAACCGCCAGTAGAAGCACTAAAGTCACCGGCAGCCACTTCAGAAGCGCCAGCACCAGCCGCGCAGCCGGCAAAAAATTCATCAAAGACCGCTTTGAAAAATCAGCAAACTAATGACTCTACAGACAAGGCAACCACAGACGCCACCCCGGCAAACAATCAGCCAGCGTCAAGCAACCCGTCAAGCTCCGCCACAGACATCGACTGGGACAAAATCATCGCCCTAGCCAAAGAGCAGTCGTTTGCTATTGCGACATTGTTGCAACAGTGCAGCTGGCAGCGAAATGGCAACACCTTAACCCTGTACGCCGGCAATGCCTTTACCAAAAAGAAGTTGGATAATGCGAAGAATAGCCCGCTTATTGCGACAATTGTGCAACAAGTTGCCGGCACCGAACTGGATATTGCGACAATCGGACAAAAAGCCCCGCCCAAAGACGCCGAGCTTGCGAAGATTGCCGAGCTGATGGGCGGCGGCGAAGAAGTTAACCTGGAGGAATTATCATGAGCGAAAAAACCCAAACTGAGACTATGGCGGGCAAATTGCCGCCCCAAAACCTAGACGCCGAAAAAAGCCTGCTCGGCGCAATTCTCATCGACGAGGAAGTCCTAGCCGACGCCTCAGAAATCGTCAAGCCGAACGACTTTTACGATAAAAACCACGGGCTAATTTTCGCTGGTATGATGCGGCTGTTTGAAAAGCACAAGCCGGTTGACCTCCTGACCTTGACTGATGAACTCAAGCGCAAGGACGAGCTGGAGCTCATCGGCGGCTCGGCGTATTTGACGGAGCTCACCAACTACGTACCAACCGCTGCGCACGCGGCGGCGTACGCCGAAATGGTGGCACAAACGGCGGTGCGGCGGCGCTTGATCAAGGCCAGCAGCGGCATCACCGAGCTTGGCTACGACGAATCGACCACCACCCAGGAATTATTAGAAAAAGCCGAGGCAGAATTATTCAGCGTCTCTGACCAGTCATTGAAACAGGATCTGGTCAGCCTAGAAAGCATCTTGACCGACAGTTTTGACCGTATCGAGGAGCTTCACCGCAACAAGGGCAGCCTGCGCGGCATGCGGACCGGCTACCGCGATCTGGACACTATGACGGCGGGGCTGCAAAAGTCGGATTTGATTATCCTGGCGGCGCGGCCAGCCATGGGTAAGACCACGCTGGTGACCAACCTGGCGTACAACGTGGCGACGATTGAGAAAAAGCCGGTGCTGTTTTTTAGCCTGGAGATGAGCAAGGAGCAGCTGACCGATCGTATGCTGGCGGATGCGGCCGGCGTTGATAGCTGGAATATTCGCACCGGCAATCTAAGCGGCGATGACTTCGAGAAATTATCCGAAGCCATGGGCGAGATGGCGGAAGCGCCGATTTACATTGACGACACGCCGGGCCTCAGTATTCTAGAGATGCGCACCAAAGCTCGTCGCCTAGCGCACGAAGGCGAAATTGGCCTGATCATCGTCGACTACTTGCAGCTAATGCAGGCCACCAACAATCACAACGGCAACCGCGTCCAGGAGGTGTCGGAGATTTCCCGCGGCCTGAAGCTGATCGCCCGCGAACTCAACGTGCCGCTGATCGCCCTGAGTCAGCTGAGCCGTTCCGTCGAGTCGCGCACGCCACCAATTCCACAACTGGCCGACCTGCGTGAGTCCGGCTCCATCGAGCAGGACGCCGACATCGTCAGCTTTATTTACCGCCCAGGCTACTACGAACCAGACAACCCGGAAGTCCAAAACATCACTGATCTCATCATCGCCAAGCACCGTAACGGCCCGGTCGGCAAGATTCAGCTCTACTTCCACCCAGAGCGCCTACGTTTTATGAGCCTCGATCGCAAGCATGACTAGAATTGTGCTATAATCAATACCAATGAAAAAGCGGAAACTCGCCGACTCGGCTGTCTATCGCTGGCGCTATTGGCTGGGCTACATGGCGCTGATTGTGCTATTCTGCGCGGCCATTACCGCCGCTAGTTTGTATGCCCCTGGCGGCGTGACCGAGGCGGAAATTGAAGCGCTTGGCACCACGAATGCCATCTCGCCAACTAACCTCGACTCATTTGCCCAAGCCAACCTGCCATTTCACCTCTTGCAGCGCGGATTGTTCGACTTATTTGGCGTTACTATCTATACCATCAAGCTGCCGTCGCTCATCCTGTCGTTCATCGCCGCCGTCGCCGTGTTTTTCCTGCTGCGGCGCTGGTTCAAGCCTAATGTCACCATCCTGTCGCTCGTCATCATGACGGTCACCGGCCAGCTGATCTTCTTTGCCCAAAGCTTCACGCCGCACATCCTCTACATCACCTATGCTGCGCTCATCCTCCTCTTCGCCAGCCTGATTGTTCAGCGCGCTAAGGGCTCGGCCTTGTGGCGGCTACTACTAGCGGCGACGGTCGGCCTGAGCCTATTTACGCCGTATTTTTGGTATATTCATCTGATGCTGCTGTTGGTAGCGCTGATCCACCCACACACGCGCTACGCGCTACTCGCCAAACGCAATCGCTTCAAGTGGCTACCAGCGATCGTCGTTCTCGCGCTCACGAGCGCGCCGGCAGTGTTCCTCGCCGCGACGCATCACGATCTACTCAAATCACTGATCGGTATTCATAGTCTCAGCTGGGCGTTGATCGATAATTTGCGGTTGCTACTGTATCATTATCTCTGGGTCAAGCCGACCGTTATCGGCGGTCAGATCGCGCCGGTGCTTGACTTCTCGGCACTGTTTCTGATCGCTCTCGGATTTTTCAAAACCGTCCAACAGCACCACACCGCACGTTCCTATATGATTAGTGTCTGGCTGCTACTAAGTTTACCGCTGCTGGTACTGCAGCCATCGATGACCAGCATTATCATCTTGCCGCTATTTATCCTGCTGGCGGTTGGCGTCGAGGCGCTGCTCAATCAATGGTATTCGCTGTTCCCGCGCAATCCTTATGCCCGCATCACTGGCTTATTGATGCTGATGGCGCTCATCGGTGTGATGGTACTCTCGGGTCTCGACCGCTTTACCAATGGGTATCGCCATTTCTCGGGCGCCGTACATGAATTTAGCACCGACTTGCCACTGCTCCAAAAAGCCATCGCCGGCCGGCAAAACGTCGTTCTCGTCGCCAACCCGCACGAGGCGCCGCTCTACGAAACCGTCGCCCGCTATAGCAAGCACAAACTCGCCGTCAACCAACCGACCACGGAGGACGCTACGCTCGTCATCACCCGCGCTGAACAAATGGCACGCCCGAACACTGACGGCTGGACGCTTGAGCGCATCGTCACCAATAGCCACGCCGAGCGGGCTGACCGCTTTTACATCTACAAATTGGCGAAAAAATAGCGTATAATGAAAAAGTAAATTCAAGGAGGAATGAATAATTATGGCGTTTGACCAAGTCAAGATGTTGCAGCAACTGCGCAAGGCCCAAAAACAACTCGGCAAAGAAATCATTGAAGTAGAAGCCGGCGACGGTGCAGTGGTCGTCCAGATCACTGGTGAGCTAAAAATTAAGTCGATCAAGATTAATCCAAAGATGGTTGACCTCGATAATATCGAGCAGCTGGAGCACTGGATCCAAATTGCAGTCCGCGATGGCCTGGCCAAAGCACAGGAAGTTGCTGCCGAAACGATGAAGCCGCTAATGGGCGGGCTGGGCAACTTGCCGTTCTAATGAAACCGACGATTTTGCCGGCGGCGCTGACGACGCTGATTGATGAGTTTGGCGGGCTGCCCGGTGTCGGGCCGCGAACTGCTGAGCGCTACGCCTATGCCGTACTTCGGCGTGACGCCAGACGGGCCGAACAGCTAGCGCGGGCGCTGGACCGACTGCACACACGCGTCAAAACCTGTCCGGTCACGTTCGCGCTGATTGATCACGATCAAGAGGTGTCGCCGCTCTATCAGGACGAGTCGCGTAATCGACGCTTGATCTGCGTGGTCGAAGAGCCACTAGACATCGTGGCGCTGGAGCGGACGGGGCAGTATAGCGGCACTTATCACGTGCTGGGCGGGGCGATTTCGCCAATTGATGGCATCGGCCCGGAGCAGCTGCACATTCCTGAGCTCATCGAGCGCATCAAGCATGATGACGCCGAGGAGTTGATCATCGCTACCAACGCATCGGTCGAGGGCGAATCAACCGCGCTCTTTTTGCAGCGCTACCTCCAGGAGGCTGGCCTCGCCATCACCATCTCGCGCCTCGCTCGCGGCATCCCCGTCGGCGTCGACCTCGAATACGCCGACCAAATTACGCTGACGCATGCGCTGGAAGGACGACGAACGCTATAGCTTGCTAAGGCCATCCTGCTTTTGCTACAATACAACCATGAAACCAGAGGTGGGGAAGGTGCGCGACGAGGATATTGCAGCATTTATAGCGAAGTTTGACGATGTCGAGGAAGCAATCGACGCAATCCGCAGTTTTGCCCAGCCGGCTGTTTCGGCCGGCTTAGTCGACTTACCTCCAACCGCCAAATCCGATTCAACCACTAAGGCTATGACACCGCCCGCTGCCGCGCCAAAACGCTCCGGTAACCGCCACATCGCCGTAACCGACCTAGCTAAATCTTACCGCGTCGGCCGCCAGACCATTCCAGCGCTCGACGGCGTTAGCCTTGATATTTTCGCTGGCGAATTCGTGGCCATCACTGGCGCTAGCGGCTCGGGCAAAAGTACTTTACTGCAGCTCATCGGCG
>ERZ772772.204-NODE-204-length-36117-cov-15.877073_pt1 | contig 36117 bp, 34 predicted proteins | sample MGYA00511484_ERZ772772 | MGnify/ENA primary metagenome ERZ772772 (study PRJEB29015, sample SAMEA2737913) | human oral metagenome | biome: human oral; feature: human-associated habitat; material: dental | place: China | collected 2088 ... | reverse complement strand
GAGGAAGCGAAGCAGACTGGCGACTCTGCTACTGGCGCTAGTGTTGGTGCCGGCGATGATGCTCGGCGTAGTCTCGACACTTTCGCAGCCAGCGAAAGCGGGTGGTATGCACCCTATCACGGTGACTGATGGCATTGCCAAGCTAGGTGGCACTACCGTAGTTCAAGCAGCGGCCGGTCAGACCATTCAGCTTGTGGCCAATCCTGCGCCAACCGGTCAGGTGTTTGATGCCTGGGTTACACTGGAGGGCATTAATCTTAGCGATCTAGCTGATAAAACCAGTCCTGTTACCACCTTCACCATGCCGGACAAACCGGTCAACGTCAAAGCTATGTTTAAGCCTGGTACGCCGACCACATATAGCCTAAATACTAGTGTTAACGGTGGTCACGGTACGATCTCGCCCAGCAAGACGAACATTATGGCAGGTAGCATGGAGGCCGTTGTCTTCACACCGGAACCCGGCTACGAGATCAACAAAGTGACGGTCAACGGTTCGGTAGCTAATGTGACCGGTGATACTCTGAATATAGCTATGGATAGCGATAAGACCGTGGTAGTAACCTACAAGAAGATTGCCGGTGGCGGTAACCCTGCTCAGCCGGGTAACCCAGGTACTCCGGGCAACCCTGCTCAGCCAGGTCAACCGGCTCGACCAGCTGTCAATAAGAATAAAGGTAAGTCACCTGTGCCGGCAGCTCCTAATACTGCAGTCGAAGTCTAGTAGATCGGTAGAGATCTTTAGCATAAAAATAGTAGCCTCAGAAGAGGCTGCTATTTTTTATGGCCAAGTCCGGTCGGTTTGATCTATGAGCACCGGGTTACTTAAGCTGAGCGGTATCGGCATATGGTATAATGCTGGGTATGAAATTATAGAACACTCAACTAGGGGCAAATTAGTTTAATCTGTGAAAGGTGTTCTATGCTTAAAATCTCTAACTTATCTTTTTCTTATGGTAGCGAGGTGATACTTGATCGACTCAGCTTAAATCTTCCCGGTCGGGGGCTGGTAGCCATCATTGGTGATAACGGAACGGGCAAGACGACCTTGCTACGTTTGATCGCCGGTCAATTGACTCCGGACGATGGTTCAATCCGGTTGACGGGACGGGTAGGCTATCTGCCACAAGATCACCATGACGATACCCTGTCAGGTGGAGAGGTCGTCCGAGCCAAGCTAAGGGAGCTATTCGAGGCTCACCATGATTGTTTGTTGCTGGACGAGCCGACTAATAATCTGGACGCTCAGGCGAGGCAATGGCTAGTGGACGAACTACGACGATTTAACGGTTTGGCAATAATAGTTAGTCACGATCGGCGTTTCATTGACGCTGTGGCTAGCAGCTTGGTGGTGATCAAGGCCGGCAAAGCTCAACTGTATGGAGGCAACTACGGCGACTATCAAGAACGGATCAAACAGGCTGAAATGGAGCAGTGGGGAGAATATACTAAGGCAAGGTTGGAGCGTAAACGCTTGAATAAACGCATGGCGGTGGCTCGGTCACGAGCACATAAGACAGAGAACAAGCGTTTCGACAGATTGAAGTGCGAAAGTAAAATGGGCTTTAACAATGCAAAGAACGCAACGCAAAGTAGAGCCGGCAAGGAAATTCGAGCTGTCAAGACCAGGCTGGATCAGCTGGCCGGTATCGAGAAGCCGACCGCACGTAAGGCCTATCAGGCTAACTTTACTGCTGAACAGCTGGGCGACCGCCGGATTTTAACGGTAGACGGCTTGACTAAGAGTTACCGGAAGAGCCTATTTCGAGAGATCAGTTTTACCGTGCGAACGGGTGAGCGAGTCAGAATCATTGGCAACAATGGAACGGGTAAGACGACCTTGCTGCGAATTATTATCGGTCAGCTGGCTCCGGACGGCGGCACTGTCAAGATAACGACCGGTGTGCGCTATGGCTACGTGGCGCAGGGTGTCTACGGACCGGACCTTGGGCGAAATCTACTCAGCCAAGCAGATGCTGAGGCCAGCGAGATCTACCAAGCTGCTTCGACGATGGATCTAAGTCCAACTGCAGTGGCGGTGCCGCTTAACCAGCTGTCACGAGGACAACTAACTAAGATGGCGGTCTTAAAGCTAATTTTGGATCGGCTTGATCTGATAATCCTTGATGAACTAACCAACCATCTGGATATCCGGGCTAGAGAGAATATTGAGCGGGCTCTAGCGGAGTATCCCGGAGCGATCATCTACGCCACCCATGATGAGGTTTTGGCTCAGACGCTAGGGGCGGATAAGCAGGTTGCTCTATCGACGTCAGACTAGAGATAGCTTGGGTAGATAAAGGACGTGCGTTGTTTATGTCGGTACTTGGGCGGTACAACCGGCTCTAGCCCGGTCGTGCTTGGATGAGGTGAGTTATATGGTGGCTGAGTAATCTAGTGGTATCATAGAGGTAATGGTTTATTTAGATTATGCGGCGGCTACCCCGGTGGATGAGCGAGTCCTCCGAGCGATGATGCCGTATTTTACTGATAAGTTTTACAACCCGTCGGCACCATATCTTGCGGCGACTCAAGTACGGCAAGATGTTGAGCGAGCCAGGTCTGAGCTGGCCCGTTGCATTGGAGCCAGGTCGGCTGAGGTGGTGATGACTGCCGGAGCGACTGAATCGGTCAATCTGGCGCTAAATGGAGTCTCAGGCAAGGTGATAACTCTGGCGACGGAGCATCCGGCCGTGCTCAATGCGGTGCAGGCCGGAGGTGGCGTAATCTTGCCTGTTCGATCTGATGGTCGGGTGGAGCTAAAGCAGCTGGCGGAGTCAATCGATGATGAGGTTGGTCTGGTGTCGGTCGGTTATGTTAATGGTGAGACCGGTGTCGTTCAGCCGCTGAAAGATATTGCCATGGTCATAGACCAAGTGAGGGCTGATCGGCAAAAACGTAATGTAGCTCAGCCGATCCGGCTACATAGTGACGCCTCGCAGGCGGCTGGACTACTGGATCTCAATGTAGCCAGGCTGGGGGTTGATTTACTGACTCTTAATGCAGCTAAGTGTTATGGTCCAAAGCAGGTGGGGCTACTCTATATTCGGGCGGGAGTCAAGCTCAAACCTTTGATTATCGGTGGCGGTCAAGAGATGGGGCTGCGGGGCGGTACGGAAAATGTAGCCGGTATTATTGGCTTCGCTAAGGCTCTGGTGCTGGCGGAGGAGCATCGCCACAGTGAGGTCGGGCGCTTGGGTCAGCTACGTCAGAGTCTGAAGCAGAGTCTAATGAAGCATTTGGCAGGTATTCGTTTTAATGAGAGTGACAATAATTCGCCGGCTATTCTCAATATCTCACTTGCTGGAGTGGATGGCGAGAGAGTGGTCTTCGCTCTGGATGAACTGGGGGTGCAAGTAGCGACAGGATCGGCCTGTGCGGCAAATAAAGGTCGTCGCAGTCATGTCTTACTGGCGATGGGGCGGACTGAGGCGGAGGTGGATGGGTCGCTTCGCCTGTCGCTTGGTCGACCGACAACCGAGGATGACATAGTGCAAGCCGGCGAACTGATCGTACGGGCTGTCAAGGAACAAGGCAAATTCGGGGTGGCGGGATATGGGACGTAAGCTGGTGGTGCTACTTGGATCCATCGCAGTAGTGATGGTAATAGTCATCTGCACAATCAACCGCATCTTAGACGAGGATGATCTATCGGCTTGCGTTTCCCCTTCGATATTAGACAACTGCACCACGGCGGATACCATCGTAGCGGTCAGTGGAGGTGACACCGAAGCTCGAGCGATTATGGCTATTCGGCTCTTTAAGGCAGGCTGGGCTCGACACATTATCTTTAGCGGCGCCTCAGCCGACCCTGATTCTATCTCGAACGCCGAGGCGATGCGACGGCTAGCTATTGAGGCCGGCATACCCAAGCGTCTGATTACCGTAGAGGAGAAGAGTCGAGACACCAAAGAAAATGCTGAGAATACAGTCAAGATCTTGCACGAGCTGCGAGCTAAGAATGTTATCCTGGTCAGCAGTCCGTACCATCTCAAGAGAGTTAAGCTCAACTTTGAGTATGTCGATGACACGATTTACTACCGGACTATGCCGGCTAACGACAAACTGTGGCATAGGTGGTTCTTAACCAAACGCGGTTGGGCTATCGCTATCACCGAGCTGCTCGGCATCGCTAAAGTGAATGCAGAGTCAGAATGAGCCGAATCTACGTTGGTATGTCGGGCGGGGTGGACTCGTCATTAACTGCGGCCTTGCTGGTTCGACAGGGCTACGATGTGACGGGTGTCTACATGCAGAACTGGATCAATGACGTGCCCGGCATGCGTTGTCCGTGGGCTGACGACTTAGCTGATGCTAAGCGGGTGGCGGTTCACTTAGGTATCCCCTTCAAAGTATTTGATTTTCGTCATGAATATAAGCAGCTGGTAGTTGATTATATGATCGGGGAGTATCAGGCAGGTCGGACACCAAACCCGGATATCATGTGTAATCAGGAGGTTAAATTCGGACTATTTCGTCAGGCGGCGCTTAGAGACGGCGCAGAGCAAATTGCGACGGGGCACTATGCTCGCTCGCAGGGAAGTCGGCTAATGCGGGCGGCCAACCAAGATAAAGATCAAACGTATTTTCTGTATCGGATTACCGGCGAGGCGGTGGCTCAGACTATCTTTCCTCTCGGCAGTTATCAGACTAAGGCCGAGGTGCGGGCTGATGCCGCACGGCTAGGGCTTAGCACCGCTGGAAAGCCTGATTCTCAGGGGATTTGTTTTGTCGGCACCGTGAACATGCGGGACTTTCTCAGACAATATATTCAGACTGAGCCCGGTGAGATTATCGACCAAGAGACGGGTCGTCATGTGGGCGAGCATGACGGGGCGATCTTCTATACCTTAGGACAACGTCATGGCCTGAATGTCGGTGGAGGCTTGCCGTATTATGTGGTAGGTAAAGACATGGAGCGCAATATAGTCTATGTTAGCCGCCGGCTTGACAGTGAAGTATTTTGGCGCAACGAACTGACTTTGTCACAACTAAGCTGGATCAACGAGGCGCCGGTGGCAGAGGGTGATTATCTGGTCAGAGTGCGTCATCGTGCCCCGCTAAAAGCAGCGTCAGTCAGGTGGCAGGATAGTGATCGGTTGGTCGTGGCACTGAAAGAACCGGAGCGGGCTGTAGCCAGTGGACAATCGGTGGTCATCTATGATGACCAGGTTTGCCTGGGTGGCGGAGTGGTCTGCTAGATTTTCGGCTTTAGGGCGACGATGTGCTATGATAGCTACAGCTGAGGAGATGGGTTGCTAGCTCAGCTGGCTAGAGCGCCTCGTTTACACCGAGGAGGTCAGGGGTTCGAGCCCCTTGCGACCCACCATTTGGGGCACTAGCTCATTTGGCTAGAGCGCTTCGCTGGCAGCGAAGAGGTGAGCGGTTCGAATCCGCTGTGCTCCACCACTTAGGATTCCGGGGTGGTAGCTCAGCTGGCTAGAGCGCTACATTCACACTGTAGAGGTCGGGAGTTCAAGTCTCTTCCGCCCCACCAGATATCATTTGAGTAACCACCTGCTATTGAGGTGGTTATTTTAGTGACGAGAGAGCGGGTGGCCTTTAGCTAATCTTCAGCTAGCACGGCTTAGTATGCTAGTGTAAAGTGACAAAGGAGGTAAAATGAAGGTCTTGATTATCGAGGATGAAACCAAGCTAGCCAATGCGCTGAGTCGAGGTCTTAGACAGGAGAGTTATGCCACCGAAGTGTATAACAACGGCGAGGATGGCCTGGCGGCCGCCTTACACGATGAATACGATCTGATGATTATCGACCGGATGCTGCCGGGTAAAGAGGGGCTGGAAATTATCCGGGAGGTGCGTAGTAAAGGAATCAGGACGCCTGTCATCGTCTTGACTGCTAAAGGGCAGATTCGTAATCGAGTAGAGGGGCTGGACGCCGGGGCTGATGATTACATGGTGAAACCGTTCAGCTTTGAGGAACTGCTGGCTCGGATTAGGGCGTTATTTCGTCGCCCCTCGGACGCAGTTGACACTGTGCTTAAGGTGGGAGATTTAACGATGAATACCAGTCGGTCGGAGGTGCGACGAGGTAAGAAGCGGATCAAGCTAACTTCGACCGAGTATGCTCTCTTGGAATATTTAATGCGCAACCAAGGTCGGACGATCAGTAAAGACAAGTTGATTGGGCATGTCTGGGATTTTGATGCCGATATTCTGCCTAATACGGTTGAAGCTCATGTCGGGTCGCTGAGGCGCAAGATTGACAAACCATTTGCCGGACCGGAGCTGCTCCAGACGATTCGGGGCTTTGGCTACCGGCTGGAAGCAGCGTCATGATGAAGATATTTGATAAGGCTACGGTCAAACTTACAGCGATCTACACTATTATTATCATGGTCGTATCGCTATCCTTCTCGATGGGGATTGGCATGACTGCTATGGGTGAGATCAGGCGTCCTTATAAGACGCCCGACCTCATCGTCCAGCTGAGAGTCGAGAGCGACTTTGCTAACGTCTATAATCACCGGGTGCACGATGTTGAGACCAAAGTGTGGGCCAGTCTCTTCTGGATCAATGTCGGCATCCTGATAGCCGGGGCAATGGCATCCTACCTACTGGCACGACGGACGCTAAAGCCAATCGAGAAAGCAATGGAGGATGAGACGCAGTTTGTCTCGGATGCCAGTCATGAGCTGAGGACGCCGCTCGCTACCATGCGGATGGAGAACGAAGTATTGCTACGTGATGACGAAGCTAAGAAGTCAGACTACAAAGAACAGCTAAAGAGCAATCTCGAGGAGATAGATAAGCTGCGTCAGCTGACCGATACTCTACTGAGGCTAAGCGGCTCCGGCAAGCTGGAGCTGGCAGCAATTGATGCCAGTGAAGTGGTCGGACGAGCTATTGACCGAGTTCGAGCGACGGCAGAGACGAAAAAGATAACGATAGACGATCAGCTCGGCGACAAGTCGCTGAAGCTGGTAGCTAACGCCGATGCCCTGATAGAGATACTCTATATATATCTGGATAATGCTATCAAGTACTCACCGGAGAATAGTCAAATTGAGATCATTAGCGACGGCAAGAAGAGTCTGGCGGTGCGGGATCATGGCAGTGGTATAGCCGACAGAGATCTGCCAAATGTCTTTAACCGATTTTATCGGGCGGACGAGTCACGTAATTCTGAAGGGTTTGGGTTGGGGCTTAGCTTGGCTAGCCGATTGGCGGAGCAGATGGGTGCAAAAGTATCGGCGACGAACAACCCTAGTCGGTATGGTAGCGGAGCGACTTTTACTATTTGTTTCTAGGGGGTGGATGGTATAATAACCAGTGAGCGCTCGTGCTGGAATTGGTAGACAGGCATGCTTGAGGTGCATGTGTCGGTTACGACGTGGAAGTTCAAGTCTTCTCGGGCGCACCAAGATATGATTAGACCGGGGTGGGATATCACGCAAGCTAGTTGAAACGCTGGCAAGTATATGGTATGGTAAAGCTAGTTTATGAGTGAGGTAAGTGGTGATCCGGTGATAACTCCAGCTAATGGCGTGGCTACACCGGCCGGTGGTCAGACCGGTGGTGTTGGCGCCGGTCTGGATGGCCTGAGGGAGTTAATCAGGATTAAAAAGGAGATTCTGGCACAGAATGGTGAGCCGGAAGCGAGCCGGTCTTCGGCTGATGATCAGCCAACGAAGAAAGCGAGGAAGCGTGGTCGTGGTCGCAAGAATAAGCAGCCGATCGAGACGGTAGCGCCTGAGAGCGTAGAGTTTCGTCTGCCGTTTGAGGCCGGCGATATCGTCTATGGTGAGGCGGTGGGGAAGCCTAAGCTGACTGATGTACGGCTATATGTAAAGCAAGATGGCAAAGTCTTGATCTATGACCACAACATCTTCCCGGATCAGGATGAAGAGTATCTGCAGCATGCCGGTAAATTGCTTAATGATCATCGAGATCATTTTCGATCCATTGCGGTGGGTGATATCACAGCCTATCTGGCGAATAATGCCAATCTTCTACCTAAGAACGGTGAGCTAATCTATGGCGATAAATATAAGATTGTTTGTCGGAACAATGAGGTTCTGGGGGCGATAATTAAAGTGTTGACTCCGGAAGCTCCTAAGTCTGACCTTTCGGCTGACTTAGTGCGTAAGGTGCTACTAGTGCAGGAAGTGGCTAAAAAGGTGGCGAGTACCGGGCAAGTCCAGCCAGCCGATGTGATGAACGTCTTTCTGGCGATGGGCGAAGCTTCTGACCGACTGGCACAAAAAGTACTGGGCGTCAGCTTGCCAACGATCGAACGGGTAACTGATCACTTGCGAGCTAGACGAGCCATTGACGAGCCGGACAGCGATGGTAAATATCCGATCCTGATTCAGGACATCGCTGAGCTAGAGCAGGCTGAAACGCTGTCTAGTGAGGAGCAGGTAAATTATTTCTGTCAGGCAGTGCATAGCGAAACCGTCAGGGGTAAAAAGCTACTTTATGATCTAGTCGAACTACCATCGGTCAAAATGGCTGATAACTATGTACGAGCGGTAGCTAGTTTTTGTCGAGCTGCCACCGACGTGAAGTTGCGACATTTGTTTAGCGAGGTCGATGAACTGGTTCAAGTGTCTGAGGTCTTACAGTTAGTCAGTGCTGACGGATTTGTCAGCAGTAATGATCTAGCTAGTCAAGAGCTCTTCCAGAATCATGTCACTAAGTACATGCTAGTGGCGGAATATCCGATAGATAGTGTTAGCGGGGGCTTTCCTTGGTTTCAGTTCCAGATTAGTCGAACTGACCGGCTCAAACTTGATACACTACGCTACTTGATGGCGAATCTTGGCTGGATTAGTTGTATCTATACTAATACTGAGTTGGGTCGTTTGGCCCGGATAGTAAGGGCACTTAAGTCGTCGGTGGGTGAAGGTACTTTTGTCGCTACAAAAGACGCCCTGGCTGTCGAGTTGGCTAGGATTATCGAGGAGCGCAAGGCGCAACGCACCATTGACCAGGCTCAGCTAAAGCTAGCTAAACGTAAATAACTTGGTGGCTAAATAAGCCGCCGACCATTGAACTACCTGACTTGATTATTTACTTTGGCTTTGATCTTGATCTAATTTAGCCTGAACTTCGTCGGGCAAATAGCTACCTGCCTGGTGATAACCGGCTTTCCATTGATAGCCCTCTCCGTACCCTAAGTGGCGCATCAGCTTAGTCGGGGCGTTGCGAATGAAGAGCGGTATGGGACTGTCGGGGAACTCTTCAGCCAGCTGCCTGGCTTGTAGCCAAGCGTCATATGATTCACGAGATTTCTTAGCTCGACACAAAGCAATAACGACATGCGACAGAATGATCCCTCCCTCAGGCAAACCGACTCGTTCGATAGCCAGAAAGGCGTTTGTGGCTAGCCCCAGGGCGCCGTTACCAGCTAGCCCGATATCTTCGCTGGTGAAGATGACCATTCGTCGGGCGATGAACTTAGGATCCTCGCCGGCTTGGATCATCCGGGCTAAATAGTATAGAGCAGCTGTTTCATCACTGCCACGCATTGACTTGATAAAGGCGCTGGCGATATCGTAGTGTCCATCAGCTTTCTTATCGTAGCGGGGTAAACGCTGCCCCAGCGCTTGTTCAACTAGTCGGTTGGTAATCTTTTTCCTATTGGGCGCTAGGCTTTCGGCTAATTCCAGGGCGCCTAGAGCATAGCGAGCGTCACCGTGAGCTAGGCTAGCGATGGTGTCAATAGCGTCAGGAGAGATTCGGCGCTCTAGTTTCTCTAGCTTGATAGCCCGACTGAGGATCTGCTTGATCTGGTCGGTCGATAATTGCTTAAGGATGACTACTCGGGAGCGAGAGATGAGGGGTGGGATTACTTCGAAAGAGGGATTCTCGGTGGTGGCGCCGATCAGCGTGATTAGTCCGCTTTCGACATGAGGTAGGAAAGCATCTTGCTGGGCCTTGTTGAAACGATGAATCTCGTCGACGAAGAGGATGGTGCGTAGTTGTAAGTTCCAGTTTTGGTGAGCTCGTTCAATTACTTTCTCTATATCGGCTTTCTTAGCAGAGACGGCTGATATCTCAACGAAATCAGCTTTTACCTCGCTGGCGATGATTCGCGCTAAGGTGGTTTTGCCTGTCCCCGGCGGCCCCCAGAAGATCAGCGATACTGGCTCGCCTTGCTCGACGATTGGGCGCAGCACAGCCATTGCCTCATCTTGGCCAACTACTTCGTCTAGGCTGCTTGGTCTCATTCGTTCGGCTAGCGGCTGGCGATTTGGCTGTTCCATAACTACATTATACAACAGAGAGTTTGTCGAAATTGACTGGTTGCGAGTTCAATCTTGTGCTACAATTAAACTATGAATAATGGTTAACCTAAATCACGAGATATTGATTAATGAGGTGAAGCTATAAACAAGAGGAGGTCTTATGCGAAACAAAACAACCTACTGGCGATTTAAGCCGCGGGTAGTTGTTTTATTCTTGGCACTGTACACTTTGTTAATTTGTGGAATTACTGCTGCGGCAACTTGGGTGATAGTTACTGGCGTTAATTCGTCTAGCACAGGCATAGACACAGATTTATCGAGCGACAGACTGGAGCTGAAGAAACCAATTATCTATCTTTACCCCACAGCTACCACGAGTATCTCGGTGCAGCTGCAAAAACCAGAGAACTTTACTACGACTTATCCGTTGTACGGTGATGGTTGGCGAGTAACTGCTCAGCCCGATGGCAAGTTGTCGGACGCTTCAGGCAAACAATACTACGCTCTTTATTGGGAAGGGAAAGACACTTCGCCTCATGATTTTTCGACAGGTTTTTACGTCACCAAGGATACGGCGGCGCACGTGTTAGAAAAGCAACTAACAAAAATTGGTCTGAACAGTCGGGAACGAAATGAATTTATGATATATTGGCTACCGGTATTACGAGACATTGGTCAGAGCGTCATTCATTTTCGTTTAACTGATGAATTACAGTCACAAAACAAGCTAACGATAAGTCCAGCTCCTGACTCGTTGCTGCGCGTAGCGATGGATATTAAACCAGTCAGGAGACCGGTGGTGTTGCCGGCGCAGAAACTTGATTCGTTTGAGCGCAAAGGATTTGCAGTTGTCGAGTGGGGCGGCAGAGTGGTTGGCGAGGATAGAATAAAGTAATAAAATCAAGTCTCGTTCTTCAGAATTGATATGTCAGGCTGTCGCCGATGGCTACGATTTTCACATTTTAAGTACAAAGTTTCGTCAAGCGTTTCGCAAATTAGCCAGGGAAACTGTGCTATAACCAGACTATAACAGAGGAAGTATGAATGACAGTAGGGCTAATTATTCTCGCGGCTATCGTGATTTTCGTTTTGAGCGGCATCAAGGTAGTTAATCAATATCAGCGCAGCGTGGTGCTGACGCTTGGCAAGTTTTCTGGCGTGCGCGAACCAGGGCTTCGTATCGTTTTACCGGTCATTCAAACGATGACGCTAGTTGATATACGCTCGACGCCGATTGACGTGCCGAAGCAAGAGGTGATTACTAGAGACAACGTAACGGTTGGCGTTGATGCGGTGGTTTATTTTCGCGTCGTTAATGCGCCGAAAGCTGTGCTTGAGACAACGAATTACATCTATGCTACTAGCCAGTTTGCCCAGGCTGCTTTGCGTGATGTGACCGGTAATGTCGACATGGACGATCTGCTCGCTAAACGCGAAGAGATTTCGCAACAAATCAAAGAGATTGTCGACGCCGAGACAGACAAATGGGGTATTGATGTCGAGAACGTCAAGATTCAGAATATTGAGCTTCCAGGTGATATGAAGCGAGCCATGGCTAAGCAGGCTGAGGCTGAGCGGGAGCGTCGTGCCAATATTATTAATGCTGACGGTGAGAGGGCGGCCGCAGAGGCGCTAGCAGAGGCGGCTAGAATCTTGGCGGAGACACAGGGAGCGATCAATCTACGTACGTTAAATACGTTAGAGCGTATCTCAACTGAACCCAGTCAAAAGACGATGGTGCTCTTTCCGATTGAGCTGATCGACGCTATCCGGGGTGAGAAAAAGTAGTAGTGTATTTCGTCAGTAATCGTACCATTGTATGGTCGGTTATTCTGTGCACCCATTAATACAGAAGTTGATTTCCGCTAGGCCATTACAGACTGCAACTAAACCTATAGTAAAATAGTCGCCTAAAGGCGACCTGTAAAAAGTTCTATTTATGGTGCGGGTTAAGAGACTCTAACTCTCGACCTCTTCCTTGGCAAGGAAGCGCTCTAAACAACTGAGCTAAACCCGCATATTAGTCTGCAAAGACTGCAAATGACTATGGTATCTGCTATGTCGGTGTGTGTTGCTATGTAGATACAAGCAATCCAAGCTAGACATGCCCATCGTATGAATAACGATCACTAGATATGCTATCAAATAAACTGCTCAGTCGTCAACTTTTGGATTGAAATGTAGGAACTGGAATGCAGGGTTTTAATAGGCCGGTTGGGCGTAAACGACAAAACCTCCGTCGTAACGGAGGCCTCAAGGAAGGTGAGTTGTCTTGATGGTGGCTCCTCCCAGACTTGAACTGGGGACACAAGGCTCTTCAGGCCTCTGCTCTACCAACTGAGCTAAAGAGCCACAACATCTATTCAGATTATATAGGAGGAGTCTCCAGCATGCAACACTTGTGGTATAATTGCTTCACGGCATGGCGCCTTGGCGGAGCAGTTACGCAACGGTCTGCAAAACCGTGTAGGTGGGTGCAACTCCCACAGGTGCCTCCAAGTTTGGGCGAGTGGCGGAATTGGTAGACGCGCTAGACTCAAAATCTGGTGAGCTTTAGCTCGTGAGGGTTCAAGTCCCTCCTCGCCCACCAATCAATCGTCAATAAGATCTAGCGAGTGCTCTAGCCGCAGGAGCGCTCTTTTCTTCTGTGAACAGGTAGTCCAAGTTATGGGCTAACAACCGGCAAATGGGTAGACTTTTCGAGAGAGATTGCCTATAGACTTCTTAATCAATTCGTTGCGAATATCTATAATGGTAGATATAAAATAATTGAGAAAGTTAGACGAAGACAGGAGGGAAAATGATTTATCTAACATCTAATCCGGATAAAGTACACGAGGCAAAAGAGTTCTTTGAGAAAAAATATGGTCTTGAAGTTGAAATACTCAACCCGGATTTTGAGCCAGTTGAAATACAGGCAGAGACGTGCGCTGAAGTGGTTGCCTATACCGTAAAAGATGCGGCGGAGCGTCTGGGTAAAGCTGTCGTAAAATCAGATGCCGGGTTTTATGTAGATGCGCTCGGCGGGTTGCCCGGCCCATATAGTAAATATTTTGATAGGCAAATTGGTACAGAAAAGTTTCTGCATATGCTGGGAGATGAAATTAACCGTAAAGCAAGAATTGAACACTGCTGGGCGTATTGCGAACCTGGTCAGAAGCCAAAAGTATTTATTGGTGGAAGTAATGGCGTGATAGCGATGGAAGAGTCTGGCAAGAGCAGTCGTTGGGTTGACAGGTTCTTTATCCCAGATGGGGAGACTAGGACAATCAGTGCTATCCGTGATGACAACTATGGAGAGGCTAATAAGTACTGGGGTAGCGCAAAGCAACAGCTGGCTGATTATTTAATCAATAAGGAAAAGTAAGGTGGAGTATTCAACGAAGAGACACCCAGACAAAGATGGGTTTTATGGAAAGTATGGTGGCAGGTTTCTCGCTCCAGAGATGAATGGAGAATTGTAAGAGAATAGATGACTTTTACCAAAAAAATAAGAAATGATGCGGAATTCATTAGCTAAGAACCTTAGCGATAAACTCGGTGGCGCAGCAATTTATCTTAAGCGTGAAGATCTAAATCATACTGGAGCTCACAAATTAAACCATGCTATAGCATATGCATTGGTGGCTAAAAAGATGGGAAAGACAAAAATTATCGCCGAGACCGGGACTGGACAGCACGGTGTGGTAATGGCTGCTGCAGCTGCGTATTTCGGTATGGAATGCGACATTTACATGGGTAAAGTTGATGTCGAGAAACTGGCGGTAGCTGTCAATTACTGTTTACTTATGGTAAATAAGCTCTAGGTATGTCGTAAAGCCATTACTAATCATCAGTGAAGTCTAACGAGTGCTCTAGCTGCAGGAGCGCTCTTTTTCTTTCTATGCCGCCGGCGTAACCTGTTAGTTTAGAGTTACTGCTGACGACCCGGTGGCAGGGAATGATAATAGATATGCGATTGCGACTAATGGCGTGAGCGGTGGCTCGTAGGGCGCCGGGGTTACCGACTCGACAGGCTATCTCTCGGTAGCTGGCGAGTTGACCGTAGGGAATGTCAAGCAATGCTCGCCAAACCTCCAGCTGAAAGTCTGTACCTATCATACTTAGCGCAGGTGTGAAGTCCGGTTCACGGCCACTGAAATATATATTTAGCCAGCGATTGGCCTGTCGAAATGCTTCCAGCCGGTCATTTGCCGTCAGGACGAAACCGGGTGGCAAGTCCTGATCGTATTTCTGCCCATTGAACCATAGTCCTATCAGTCCTTGCTCGTCGCCGGCTAGATGAATGAGCCCCAGTGGCGAATCGTAACTGGTGGCATAGATCGTCGTCATGAGACCTAGCTTACACTAGTCGCAGAAGGCAGTCCAACCTCGGTGGCTATTGAAAATATAGCCACTACCAAGTACACTATAAGTGTTACTAACCATAGGAGGATAAAGAATTATGCCAACGTTCGTTTGGGTGATCATCGGTATCGTTGTACTGCTCATTCTAGTTGCTGTGGCAATTTATAATGGACTAGTCAAGCTAAGTACCAGAGTTGATGAGGCATGGAGCGATATCACTGTCCAGCTGAAGCGACGCTCAGACCTGATCCCGAATCTAGTCGAGGTGGTCAAAGGCTATGCCAAGCATGAGTCGGGCGTCTTTGAGGCGGTGTCGCAGGCTAGGGCGTCGGTGATGTCGGCGGCTAAGCAAGGGCCGGCTGCCGCTGCTAAGGCGGAGGGCGAGCTGGAGCATACGCTGAAGTCGCTTTTTGCTGTAGCCGAGGCTTACCCGCAGCTGCAGGCTTCTGACAACTTCCGTGATCTGCAGGGAGAGCTAGTCGATACTGAGGACAAGATTCAGTCAGCTCGTCGCTTCTACAATGGCGGAGTGCGTGAGCTGAATATCAAGGTCAAGACCTTCCCGGATAACATCTTTGCCGGTATTTTCGGTTTTCATACACGAGAGTTTTTCGAGGTAGAAGACCGAGCTGCGATTGAAAAAGCCCCGGAGGTTAAGCTTTAGTCTAAGGGTTAGCCGGTATAGATGTATAGTGCTATTCGGGCCAACAAGAGAAACACTGTCATTATCATGGCGGTGTTTCTCTTGCTCATTGGTGGCATCGGAGCGTTGGTTGGCTATCTGGGGAAGGATCAAAACATTGCCTTCTGGATTATCGGTATCGCTCTGGTGTATGCCGTAATCGAGTATTTTGTGGCGAGTCGCTTGGCTGTAGCAGCCAGTGGTGCCAAAGAGATCAAGAAGTCTGACAACCCCGATCTCTGGAATGTTGTAGAGAATCTGGCGATTGCTTCCGGGCAGCCGATGCCCAGGGTGTTTATCATCCAAGATGCCTCACCTAACGCCTTTGCGACCGGGCGAACGCCGGAGCATTCTTATGTAGTAGTGACATCCGGCTTGCTGAAGGAATTAGATAAGAGAGAACTGACCGGTGTAATTGCTCATGAGATGTCGCATATTGCTAATTATGATATCAGAGTCAGCATGATCGTCTTCGGCCTAGTTAGTGCGATTGGACTAATCTCAGATATTTTGCTTAGGACTGCCTTTGGAGCCGGTCGCAGTGATGATGACGACTCCGGTAGTCCATACATTTACATCGTAATGATCATAGTGGCGATCTTGTCGCCGATAATTGCGGCTATGATCCAACTGGCTGTATCGAGACAGCGAGAATATCTGGCTGACTCCTCGGCGGCTTTACTGACTAGAGATCCCGAGGGGTTGATCATGGCACTGCGGAAGCTGGATCGATCTGCCAGGCCGTTGCAGCGTCAAAATACCGCCACTGCACATATGTATATCGTCAACCCATTAAAAAAGGGCCTCTTAAACAGGCTGTTCAGTACACACCCGTCAATCAATGATCGCATTGCCCGCCTGAAAAAGATAGGGGGGCAGATGTAATATGGCGGGACGTAGGTCTGACGAAAAAGATCGAGGCTACCAGATTAGCCATCGGGAGCAACTGCTGAGGGAGCGTCTGCTAACAGTTGACGAAGATTTGGTGCGAGCTGAGACTCGTTTGCGTCAGAAGGGCGAGGCTCGTCGTCGCAAACTGGCGGCTAAAATCAACCGAGCACGCTCTCGTCAGGAGGCTAAGCTTGATCGACGAGACGAGTCTCGGCTATATCACCGAGTGCGTCCTTTGTATTACTTATTGTGCCCGGTCTTTGCCGTAGGTCGCTTCTTTCGGTCGGTTTATCGTTGGGTTTGTCGGAAGACCGAGCACCATCGTCATGTTTCGCCTCACCGTAGCTTTTACTTGACCACTCACGCCCAGGCGGTTCGTCAGATCAATATCTCCGGCTATGGTCGCTTCGTGACTGAGGTTTGGCGGATGGTGCGGGACAACTGGCTGATCTATCTCAAGATTACTCTACTGATGGCGCTAGCGATTATAGCGGTGGTTGGGGTGAGTAATGCTCACAGCAATTATGTCGATACTAGAGAAGCGATGGAGAAGGTTGATCTACACCCTTTTCTAAAGCAGGCCGGGCTGGTTACCCAGGCGATCATTACCAGTCTGACAGTGACGGACGCCAATCGTCAGGCAGCCACTTTCATCATAGTAGCGGTAGCTTGGCTTAGTCTTATCTTCATTGCTCGACGAGTCTACAGTGGCAATCAGCTTCGTTTGCGAGATGCCATTTATAGTGCCGGTACACCGCTGGTGCCTATGATGGTGCTGCTGGTGGCGGTGCTGGTTCAGCTGTTGCCGTTGGCACTAGTCCTTATCTCGTATTCTGCCATCACGGGAGCAGGCTACATCAACCAAGGTGTCGCCATCGAGAATATGGCGGCGTGGTGTGTGATCTTGGCGGTATTAGTGCTAACTATTTATTGGATGGTTACCAGCTTGCTAACGTTAGTTTCAGTTACCATCCCCGGTCTCTACCCTATGCGGGCTTATTACGAGACTAGCATTCAGGTGGCTGGGCGGCGGGTCAAGATTTTACTTAGGATCTTGATGATGTTCTTGCCGCTGCTTGCCCTATGGACGCTGGTTCTGATTCCGACAGTACTGCTTGATTCTATCCTGAAGCCCAAGACATTTCCGGTGGTTCAACTGGTGGTTAGTCTGCTGGCGGCTATTTCTTGTACTTGGGTCTCGGCGTATATGTACGTGCTGTACCGACGAATCCTAGATAGTCCGGAGCAGCCTGTGGGTACGATTGGCCGAGTAGTTTGGCCTTGGCAGAGGCGCAAGCTGGTCAAGTCAGACCGAGTCAAAACTAAGGGTGGCGGTAAGAAGCAGAGAGCCGCTAAGGCCGGTAAGACAGCCTCGGGCGCTGACAAATCGGATAAGCAATCAGCTGCTAAGGGGTAGTGCGTGACTAAACGTGAGGATAGTCGACGGATAAAGGAGCTGTGTCGCCAGCTTAATCAATACGCCTATGAATATTATGCACTGGACTCTCCTAGTGTCTCAGACGCTATCTATGATTCGCTCTATAGCGAGCTAAAGCAGCTGGAGGCGAAGTACCCCGAGCTGATAACGCCGGACTCACCGACCCGGCGGATCGTAGCCGGCTCGGCGACGAAGTTTCAGAAATACCACCATAAGCGTCGAATGATTTCGATCATGGATACCTTCTCTGATCAGGAAGCATATGATTGGGTTAGTAAGGTGCGACGCTATGCCGAAAAGAACTTATCCATCGCTACCTTGACAGAGCTAGACAAAGTCAACTATTGGCTGGATGCTAAGATGGATGGTCTGGCTTGCTCGCTACACTATCGGGATGGCCTCCTAGCCCTAGCGGTAACCAGGGGCGATGGAATGGTCGGCGAGGTGGTCACGGATAACGTGCGAGTCGTACCGACCGTCCCGCTACGCCTGCACGATGACCCGGTATTTACCGAGGGTGAGACTGAGGTGCGGGGCGAGCTGATCATGCTGCGAGCTGATTTTGATCAGATCAATCGGCAGCTTATTGAGCGGGGTGATAAGCCTTTTGCCAATCCCCGCAATCTGGCAGCCGGCACCATTCGCCAGCTTGACCCTCAAGTCGTCGCCTCTCGACCGTTAGAGTTTCATGCTTACGATCTATTGCGTGACGGTGTAGACGATGCGATGACTAACCAAGCGGTCTATGAGAAATTGACTCAGCTCGGTTTTAAGGTTAACCCTGAAGCTCATCTGGAGTTCAGCTTTGCCGATGCGATCAGCTATGCCCATCGCTTCCGCATCGAAGTGCAACCTAACTTACCCTTTAATACCGACGGGCTGGTGATCAAGATTAATGATCGCAAGCTATACGACCGGCTAGGTATCGTCGGTAAATATCCTCGGGGCGCAGTAGCGTATAAGTATCCTGCCGAAACTGCTACTACCAAAGTAAGGGATATCGTGCTAAGCCTGGGAAGGACCGGCGCCGTAACTCCGGTGGCGGTATTTGAGCCGGTACAACTGGCGGGTACGACCGTGCAGCACGCCACGCTCCATAATGCCGATGAGATTGCCAGGCTGGACGTACGGATCGGCGATACCGTGGTGATATATAAGGCGGGCGAGATCATACCCCAGGTGCAGAGCGTGATTACGGGTCTAAGGCCGGCCGACTCCAGGCCGTATGACTTCATTCGGGCGATGCATCGACAGTACCCTGAGCTGGAGTTTGAGCGTCCGGAAGGTGAAGCGGTCTGGCGGGTTAAGAATCCGGGTGATGCGATCACTATTACCGTTCAGGCGATCAAGCACTTTGCCGGTCGTCAGGCACTAGATATAGAGGGGCTGGGCGAACGTAATGCTGAGCTGCTGGTTAGTACAGGTCTGGTTAGCGACGTGGCGGACATCTATTCTTTGACCGTTGAGGCCGTGTCAAAGCTTGACCGCTTTGCTGAGCTATCGGCCACTAAGCTGGTGGGTGAGATTCAAAGGAAGAAGGCGCCGCCGCTAGACCGTTTCATCTATGGGCTAGGGATTCGCCATGTGGGGGCTAAGACAGCTAACGACATTGCCAAGCATTTTACCGGCTTGGAGGACTTTTCTGATTCAACTATCGGTCAGCTGGAGGCGATCCCCGGTATAGGTCAAATAGTGGCTGAATCAATTCAGGGTTGGCTTAGTGATGAGAGTAATATTAGATTGCTGGATAAGTTTGCTCAGTTGGGCGTACATCCGGTGCCGGTTCAGGCCGGCGGTAGCCTGACGGGAATATCTTTCGTCATCACAGGGGCGCTCAGTGTATCTCGAGACGAGCTGGCGAACCGGATCCGCCTCCGAGGCGGTAATTTTCAGACCGGCGTAGGCAGATCAACTGATTATCTGGTAGTCGGACAGCGGGTAGGGTCCAGCAAACTGGCGAAAGCCAAGCGGCTGGGCGTCAAGGTGATTAGCGAGGCTCAGCTAATGGAGATGCTGGGCTGAGGGCTTGTGCTTGATTATGCTTGTGGTATTATAAAAGTGGCTGGTGTGCAGGCGGGGCTAACCCGTCTGGAACCAAGAAAACAAAAAAGCGTAACGCCCCCTGGGTGGGCGCACAACAGCCAGGTAAAAGTAGCAAGGCCTCGTGGACTTCTCCGGCGAGGTTTTGTTTTGTAGTATAATGATAACGGAGGCTTGGGGTAGTAGCTCATCCGGTAGAGCGCAGCATTCGCATTGCTGAGGTGGTCGGTTCGAGTCCGATCTACTCCACCATATAGAGGAATATTTAATGACGGTTATGGTAGAATATAGCTAATGGTTATGATGGGTCGACGAATTATCTCCAGATATGTTGCTCGATTTACCGGCTGTACGCTTGGCGCAGTAGCGGTGGCTATTTTAGTGGCGCTGAGTGCCTATGCAGTGGGTAAAGATCAGCGTAAGATATTTGACTGGGGCGTGCCGTACCACAATATTGAGCCGTGCGTACCTGGCGGTGGTAATTTGTCAATTGGAGACAATAAGGACTATGCAGGTAACCAAATATTGGACGACGGTATGCTTGAGAAACTTAAGCGCTACCAGCCAATCTATCAGAAGGTGGCATCGCAACATGGTATGCCTTGGCAAGTATTGGCGGCTGTTCACTATCGAGAGAGTAGTTTTGCGCCTGGTGATACCGGGCCGTGTGAGGGTCCATACGGTGTCTATCCTGTGGAATCATGGCTGTGTGGAAAGAACTATGACGATGCACTATTTGAAAGGGCTACCGACAGAGCTGCTTCTGATATAGATGATAAACGCATGAAGGTCGGTGGTGGGGATTGGAGCGACCCAAGGACCCTTAAGCGTACTTTCTTTGCTTACAACTCAGGTGAAGGTCACGTTTTAGGCGTCAAAGGACATCCTTATGTTAAGCAAGCGGAGAATCTGGGTTACAGTCATCAGGAAGGTCTTGACGGTGAGGGCTCACCTTATGTGATGAACAAGGCGGACGAGAAAAGAGATCCGAATACGAATGGCAGTAGCTGGGGGCAGATCAAGGGGAATGGCGGTGGGATGGTCTACCCTGCCAACCAAGATTATGGCGCCTATGTAGTTTATTTGGGGTTGGGAGGTGGCTCCGGTTCATCTAGTGGTGGTGGCGCCAGTATTGGAAAAGAGGATTGAGGAGCGAGCTTTCTGGGTTGGTGACAAGCGAACGATCGGACTACAAAATGCCGGTGGTAAGAATGATAAAGACATCTGGGTGACTGACGAGAATGACGGCTATGACTGGTTCGTTAATACTGCCATTAATCAAGTGGGTGGTCAGCTGAAAGAGAGCGAAGGTCAAGCTCAGAATAGTCAAGACCAGAATAAAGACAAGAAAGATAAAGATAAAGATAAAGATAAAGATAAGGACAAGGACAAAAAGGGCGACACGATAGTCTTTGCTCTCGGCGTCAATGATATGGCCGGTGGCGCTAAACGTTACACTGATAAGCTAAAGGAGCTGGTAGCAGATAATGGTGCCTGGGCGAAAGCCAGAAAAGTCCTCGTCGTCTCAGTCAACCCGGTGCTAGAGAGTAAGACGCAGATCAAGAACGCCGATATCGAGAAGTTTAATAACGAGCTGAAGAGTGGTCTGTCCGGCAGCAAGAAGCTGGAGTATATTGATGTCTATACTAAGTTTAAGAAAGATATCAAAGAGACTGACTTCGAGGATGACGGGATTAACTATAAGAGCGAGCTGAATAAGAAAATATATGAGTTCATCCGAGATGGCGATCCGGATAGAAATAAGGATGAGTGTGGCGAGGCGTCGACGGGGCTAAATGGATCTATCGCCGACGTAGCTAAAGCGATGGCGGCTTGGGAGAATGAACCCGGCGGTACTTGTTATTCCATGGGCGGTGGTCATACAAGTAAGGAAGACACGGAGAAACGAATAAATGCACATTTTCGTGGCATGGAGAATAGCATTGATTGCTCCGGTTTTGTGGCGGCTGTAGTCTACAAAGCGACTGGTTATTATGAACTGTTTACAACATCTCATATGCCTAACATGAAAGCTTATCAGAGAGTGACCGATCCGCAACCGGGTGATATTGCCTGGTGGGATGGGCATGTCGAGGTCTATCTGGGTACTAATAGTGATGGCTCCTATCACCTAGCCGGGTCTCGTAATTCCGGCTGTGGCAAGAATCACGGTCCATCAATCGTCGACAGGAAAGACCGGCATGGAGTGAAGCCAGGGTTCTTCAGGTATGTAGGAACGGGAGCAACGTAGAGAGATGTTTGATGATTCGAGAAAACGCCGTTTGATCGCACTGGGAGTCGGAGTGGGTTTCGTGGTGATCGTCATGATAGTGGCTATCGTTAATATCGCTAAGCCGTGGCGTAGCGGCGATCCGGCGGTGCGAAAAGCTGTAGTGGCTGTCAGCAGTACTGAGGACTTTACTGTGTCAAAGCCCTTGGTGACCGATGGTGAGTGGAAGCTCTATTGGATTGATCCGGTTGTCAAGGGGGCGTGCGAATCGGCGCCGGCGGTGATGAAGGGTGATCGGATGGTGATCGGTCCCGGCACCGATGTGCCGCTAGATGACTTTTACAAGGCGGGCGTGCCTGACAAGCTCGTTCGGTATATTTTTAAGAACGATGTGCTGTGGTATGGCTTTGAGACGTATGGTCGGGAACACGGTAGGTATAGCCTCAATTACATTAAACCGGCAATTCAAGCGATGGCAATGAAGCTTAATATTAGATTGGACAGAGTGTCACTTGACCTAAATAGCATCAAGGACGATGTTAACGACCCTAAGGGCGTTAATCGCACAGAAATAAGTCGATTTAATTTCACCATCAATAGCAACAAGACAAAATATACTCTGACGGTGACTAATTTTACGACGATCAATAAATTGACCATCAATATCGACGACGAGAACGGTCAAACACTATTTAACAAGACTTTCAATGCATCGTAAGCAATACGCCGGGCTTACTGCCGGTGAGGTGGCGTCTCGTCGACAGTCCGGTCTGGTCAACCGGGTTGACTCTGATGCTTCTCGTAGCCTAGCCGATATCCTAAGGGGAAATATCCTGACTCCATTCAATGCCCTTATTACTGCGCTGGCAGTGGTGGTACTGGTGGTGAATAGGAATCCGATTAATTCGCTTTTCTTCATCGCTATGCTGCTTAATGCTGTCATCGGTATCATCCAAGAACTAAAGGCGAAAGCGGTATTAGACAAGCTAGTGATCGTCGCTAAGCCTAGGGCGAAAGTAGTGCGAGACGGTCAGAAAAAGGAGCTCGATGTTGGCGAGATCGTTCAAGACGACTTGATTACAGTTGAACGAGGCGACCAAATAGTGGTCGACGGAGAAGTAATCCAATCAGCTGGATTAGAAGTTGATGAAAGCCTGCTAACCGGTGAGGCTGATTCAATCGCTAAGCCGGCTGGCAGCCAGGTATTATCAGGTTCGCTGGTGGTGGCCGGCGGTGGTCTGATGCGGGCGACTAAAGTGGGTCGTGATTCATACGCTGCCAAGTTATCTAGGGAGGCGAAGCAGTTTCATCGGGCTTCGTCTGAGTTGGTCGAAGCAACGAATCGGATCATGAAGTGGATAGCCTGGCTGATGCTCTTGGTAGTGCCGATCCTAATCATTGGCCAGCTCAGAATTGGGCAGGGCAATTGGTCGGAGGTGGTGGTGCATACCGTGGCGGCTATCGTCGGCATGATTCCTGAGGGGCTGGTGCTGCTGACGAGTATGGCGTTCTTGCTGGCTGTGGTTAGGCTGGCCAAGCAGCAGGTCTTGGTGCAACAATTGCCGGCGGTTGAGACTTTAGCTAGAGTAGATACATTGCTCCTAGACAAGACCGGCACTATTACTGATGGTAATATGGCGGTCGTTGAGATAGTTGAGCTAACCAAGGGAAAGCTCCGGTTGCGTCAATTAGCTGCTAGCTTGGCTAGGGCTGGCGAATCACCGACCGGTGATGCTGTAGCGACCTACCTGGCTAACGAATCGGCACTAGACGTTGCTCAGCACATTGCCTTTAACAGTCAGCGCAAATGGAGCGCCGTTAGGCTGGTGAATGGAGAGAGTTATGCCATGGGAGCACCGGAGATTGTCTTAGTAGGCGATGGTGAGCTGTGTCAAAAAGCAGTTAGGCGAGCTGACGATCTGGCCAAACAGGGTTTCCGAGTGGTAGCTATAGTGGCGCTGAGTCAATTGCCGACCGGTGATGAGCTCGGCAAGGTAAAGCCGCTAGGGCTCATTTCACTGGCAGAAGGTATTCGCCCTGATGCTGCGTCGACACTTAGTTACTTCAAGAAGCAAGGGGTAGAGATCAAGATCATCTCGGGCGACTCAGCTCGGACGGTGGCGACGATTGCTCGACGGGTTGGCTTATCTCCTCGGTCTTATGATGCCCGTGACCTACCCGACTACGATGAGACTCCGACTAAGTTTCTCGAGACTGTTAAAAAGCATAATATCTTCGGTCGGGTTCAGCCGCAGCAAAAGCGCCGGATCGTTGCGGCTTTGCAACAAGCGGGTAGGGTAGTGGCGATGACCGGCGATGGTGTTAACGATGCCTTGGCCCTGAAAAAGGCTGATTTAGGTATCGCCATGAATAGCGGGTCACCGGCTACTCGGGCGGTGGCTGAGGTGGTGCTAATGGACAACAAGTTCAGTCATCTGCCCAATGTTTTAGCGGAAGGGCGGCGAGTAGTGGCGAATATCGAACGAGCATCCGGCTTGTTTATCATTAAAAACGTCTACAGCGCAGTGTTGGCACTGGCAGTGACGGCGTTGGGGCTAGCCTACCCCTTCCTACCGGCTCAAATGACGGTGATCAGTACCCTTAGTATTGGCGTGCCGGCTTTCTTCTTGGCGTTAGCACCGAATAATCAGCTATACCGCCCGGGCTTCTTACATCGAGTGCTGAGCTTTGCTATCCCCACCGGTGTAATTACCGCTCTGGCTATGCTGGGGAGCTATAGCCAGCTTAGTCGAGCAGGTGTGCCTACGATAGTGGCGGGTACCAGTGTGTCAATAGCGGCAATGACTATAGGGTTAGCTGTTCTGGCTTGGTTGGCTCGACCAATCAGGGGGTGGAAGATCGGGCTGATTGGTCTATGTGGCGGCGTCTTTGTTCTACATCTCTTGTTGCCTAGAGTGGCACAGATCTTTAGCCTCAAGCTAGATCCGACGACTTTACTAATCGTGCTGTTATGGGCGGCGATAGCTATAGGCTTGATCGCCTTGGTTCAGTTGCTGATTCAGCGGAGACCTAGGCAAGCCGGGCCTTAGCCATATCAGTCATCCTGATATATAATGAGACTATGTTTAAGCAATATGTGCAGTGGCGCCTGGAAAGATATATCAAGAAATACTTTAAGAAGCATCATCCAACGCTAATCGTGGTAGTGGGATCGGTGGGCAAGACTACAACTAAGACAGCTATCGCCACTGCCCTGGCGGGGAGATATCGTACTCAGCTAGAAGCGGGCAATCTCAATACTCCCCTGAGTGTACCGCTGGCACTGATGGGAGTGAAGTATCCTCCGGCGGAGCTAATACACCGGAGAAGTACCTGGCGGCAAGTCTTCCGAGCGATGCGCCAAAGGGTTAAAGCGCCTCAGGGTGTCGATGTGATCATCCAAGAGCTCGGCACTGACCATCCGGGCGACCTGGCCACTTATGCTAATTACCTTAGTCCCGATATTATGGTGCTGACGGCGGTATCACCGGAGCACATGGAGAGCTTTCCGGGCGGGCTCGACCAAGTAGCACGAGAAGAGTTCACTTTGTCGGGCTGCTCGGGGCTGGTAATCGTTGGTAATGATGACGTAGATAGTCAATTTGTTAATTATGCTAATACCAGTAATCTGACCAGCTACGGTATAGATGGTGGGCAGTATCAGGTAGACGTGATCGGCGGGTCACCGCTAGCCGGCTATGAGGTTGTCTTTACTGCACCGGAGCTGAGTCAGCCGATTAGAGCTGTTTTGCATGTGGTGGGTAATCATATGCTTAAGTCAGCCTGCGCTGCCATGGCGGTCGGCTTGCGGATGGGTGTACCGGTGAGTGAGCTGGTGGCTAATATAGAGAAGTTTCGTCCTGTACCGGGACGGATGAATCCTCTGCCCGGTCGACGTAATTCAACTCTGATAGATGATACCTACAATTCGTCACCGATTGCGGCGATGGCTGCTTTGCAGACTCTCTATCAGATCGAAGCGCCACAGCGAATCGCTATTCTGGGCACGATGAATGAGCTGGGCAACTACGCTTTATCAGCTCATCAGCAAGTTGGTTCGTTCTGTGATCCGGCGATGCTTGATTGGGTTATTACCATTGGCGATATGGCCAACCAGCAGTTAGCATTAGCGGCTAGGAAGAATGGTTGTCAGACCCGGACTTTCGCTGATCCGGTTTCAGCCGGCACTTTTGCTAGCCAAGTATTGAAAGAGGGGGCGGTGGTGCTAATCAAAGGCTCGCAAGATCAGGTCTATGCTGAGGAGGCGACTAAGGTGCTGCTGAGAGATAGTGATGATGCGGCGAAGCTGGTGCGCCAAGATGAAGAATGGCAGAAACGCAAACAAGAGTGGTTTACTCAGCTAGGCAAGCACGATGATGAAGAGCTGGAGGAGGAGTGAATGAAGCGGTATGATCCTATAAAAGTCGAGGCGAAATGGCAGCGAATCTGGCAGGAGGAGCAGACTTATCGGGCAACTGACGGAGATACTAGCCGACCAAAGATGTATGTAGCCGAGATGTTCCCTTACCCTTCGGGTCTTGGTCTACATGTGGGGCATGTCCGCAACTTTACGATCGTTGACGTGTTGGCTCGTTTCTATCGCCAGCAGGGATACAATGTATTGCGACCGATCGGCTGGGATAACTTCGGACTGCCTGCTGAAAATTATGCCATTAAGACCGGCGCCTCGCCCAAGGTAACGACGACACAAAATATCGCTAACTTTAAGAAGCAATATCAGCGCCTAGGCATGGCGGTAGACTGGAGCAGAGAGATTAATACATCTGCCCCGGAGTATTATCGTTGGACGCAGTGGTGCTTCGAGCAACTGTACAAGCATGGGCTGGCTTACCGCAAAGAGAGCTATCAGTGGTGGTGTCCGGTTGACAAGACAGTTCTAGCTAACGAGCAGGTTGAGGGTGGTAAGTGCTGGCGCTGTGGCAGTGAAGTTGAAAAGAAGAAGATGAAGCAGTGGTTCTTCAAGATCACTGATTACGCTGATGAGTTACTGGACGAGCTTGACCGGATCGACTGGCCGGCTAAAGTCAAGACGATGCAACGCAATTGGATCGGACGGAGTCAGGGCGCCGAGGTGGAGTTTGCGGTTGACGGGTCTGACCATTTGATTAAGGTCTTCACTACCCGTCCCGATACGCTATTTGGTGCTACCTTTCTGGTGTTAGCACCCGAACACAAGCTGGTTAAGGAGATAACGACTGACGAGCAAAAGGACTCGGTGTCGGCTTATTGCGAGCAGGCAATGCGCCGATCTGAGATTGAGCGCCAGGGTGATAAGGAGAAGACCGGTGTCTTCACGGGAGCCTATGCTATTAACCCTGCCACCGGAGAGAAGATGCCTATCTGGATCGCCGACTATGTGCTGGGTAATTATGGTGAGGGGGCAGTCATGGCTGTGCCGGCTCATGATGAACGAGATTATGAGTTCGCCGGGAAGTACAAGCTGCCGGTCGTCAAGGTGATTGATCCGACTGAAGATATCGACGATGACGACCTGATCGACTTTTATGATGGTGAAGGTACTTTGATTAATAGCGGTGATTTCAATGGTATCTCAACTAGTGATGCCAGGGAGCAAATTGTCGCTTGGCTGGAGGAGCGGGGTATCGGGCGTAGCAAGGTGACGTACAAAATGCGTGACTGGCTAATCTCTCGCCAGCGCTATTGGGGGGCGCCAATACCGATAATCCACTGTCCGCATTGTGGTGAAGTGCCGGTGCCGGAGGAAGATCTGCCGGTTAAATTGCCTGATATTGATGACTATCAGCCGTCGGGCGACGGTCAGTCACCCCTAGCTAAGGTCAAGTCGTGGGTTAATGTAGCTTGCCCCAAGTGTGGTCGTCCGGCCAAGCGAGAGACTGACACGATGGATAGCTACGCCTGCTCGTCGTGGTATTTGTTCCGCTACACCAGTGCCGGGGATGATCAGCGGGCGTGGGATAAAGACAAGGCTGACTATTGGTGTCCGCTTGATTTTTATGTGGGGGGTGATCATGCGGTGGCGCATCTGCTGTACTTTCGATTCTGGACGAAATTCTTTGCCGACCATGGCTACCTGGGCTTTAGTGAGCCGGTCAAGAGGCTTCTTTATAATGGCTACATCAATGCTCCGGACGGGCTCAAGATGAGTAAGAGTAAAGGAAATGTGATAGACCCGCTCGACGTGATTGATAGTGGCTACGGGGCAGATACACTGAGGACCTATGAGATGTTTATTGGTCCATACGAGCTGGACGCCATTTGGAATACCGGCGGGATTGGTGGAGTTTATCGTTTTCTTAATCGGTGCTGGAGTTTGGTACAGGAATATCTGGAGGCGAAATCTGCCGATAAGTTAGTCGAGCTTGATAAGGCAACTCAGCTAGAGCTGCTACGCACCGAACATGCCACGATTAAAAAAGTGACTGAGGATATCTACGGGGCGCAGTTTAACACCGCCGTTTCCACCTTGATGGAGCATCTTAATAGCCTGACTAAGCTAAAGACAGCCGGGTTTGACCGTCAGCTATGGCAGGCGGTGCTGAGCAGCTTATGCCAGCTGCTGGCGCCATTTGCACCCCATATTGCCAGTGAGCTTTACTCCCAGCTTAACGGTGAGAAGTGTCGATTAGAGCAGGTCGCCTGGCCGGTCTACGATGAGCAGTATCTGGTGACTGATACGGTTAGGGTGGCGGTGCAGGTCAATGGTAAGCTGAGGGGTGAGCTGGAAGTAACTAAACAAATAGCCGCCGAACAGGTAGAGGAAATGGCGCTTCGGCTGGACAATGTCCGGCGCTTCACTAAGGACAAGAAGATTATTAAGCGCATCTACGTACCGGGCAAGATCTTGAACTTAGTGGTCAAGTAGTGTCTAGGCTAAACTAAATAAAATACCCTGGTGGTATACCAGGGCATTGTTGAGTATCTCGCCGGCTTTAATTGCCCTTGTCAGGATCGTCCGCCAATTCGACATCAAATGCCGGCACATGCTTACTTGTACCTGCTATGTCTGTGTCAAGAGAAGTCTTGCAAGGCTTGCCGTTGGCGTCTATACCTTTCTCGTCATAATCTTTGTTGAGTTGTTTGGAGGCATATTCGACATCGTCAGGAGAAATACCCTTATATTTTTTGGCAACCGGTATATACATCTTGTTTAGCCATGTCTCGCCCCACTCTATGGTCATTATCTCGCCACTATCATGGAACGGTCGCTCGTCCCAATAGGCCTTCCTAGAAGCCTCTCCATTAGCTTTAGAAAAGTCGAGAAAACCTTTAATAGCAATAACCGCAACAATGCCTCCGACTATGATTTGCTTGGCATCTCTGATCGCTTCTCGTCGACTTAGTAACTCTCGTTCTCTATTTCGTTCACGACATTCCCTTATTAGGCTGATTTCTTCGTCGCTATATGGATCACTGTTGGCGTGATCATAATCTCGACGTCGTACTGTTTTGGGCGTATTGGAGCCGGCTACTCGGTCGGTATCCCAATCCATAGTGTCTTCCGGGGGTAACGAATAGTTACCTCGATGATGTCTTCGTTCCATAATAGTTGATACAGTAACATGCAGGACGGTCTATGTCAATAGGGGTAGGTGGCTCTAATATAGATATTATCTTGTCTTGCTATTTGTCTTCGCAGGAGTCGGTGAGAAGTGGGGGCGATGCTAAGGTGATTGGCTGGTAGTGCTCTCTTCAGCCCGGTAGTTATTGCTAGGGGCGGAGCAGGAGAAAGGACTGCTCAGTAATAATTGCCCTATGATAGCGGCAGATATCCCTACGACTATTCTCCGTCGGCGTCTCTGCTTGGCTCGGTCGCTGTCTATCTGATCGAAGTACTCTCGTTGGTATTGTTGCCGGCGCACCGCCTCCAGTTGCTTCTGATGCCGGCAGGCATTCTTGTGATACAGGTATTCAGCATCATATTCGCACAATTCTTGCTCGGCAATATCATCAGTGTCGTGACTACAATCATCGAGGCTATCGCCTTGACTACTTGGATAATTCGGTTGTCTCATCTTGGCTCAATCTTAGCGTATCTTGGAGGTATAATCAATCACCAGAGCATCAGCAATGCACTTTGGCAACTTGATAAAATGGTTAACTGCTGATAAGATATAGATAATTTATCACAAAGAAGGAGAGATAAGTAAATGGGTAAGCCAAAGAAGCAGACCAGCCCTCGTCGGACTGGCAATCGTCGTAGTCATCTGCTACTTAAGCTAGCTCGCCGAGTGAACGCTAAGTCGCCGATCAAAGCTGTCACGACCAAGAACGACACCGGCAAAGCTGCACTAAAGTAGCAAAATAACTTGATGAGGCGGGAGAAAACAAGATGGCTAGTAATCGGCATTTAGGTAGGATTATTGCACTGCAGACACTTTATGAATACGACTTTCGAGATAGACTGGGTGACGAGTCGATTGATCTGGAGGGTATTCTGGATCGTAATCTGGAACGCTACGAGAAAAAGATCGACGACAAGGACTTTGTCCGCAAGTTAACGGTCGGGGTCAATCGGGCCGGTCGTCAGCTGGATGCTATGATTGCTCCGGTAGCGCCGGACTGGCCGCTTAGCCAGATCTCCATCGTTGATCGAGATATCATGCGGATGGCGGTATTTGAACTAACTCAGTTTGCCGGTGATATCCCACCTAAGGTGGCGATCAACGAGGCGGTTGAGTTAGCTAAGTCCTTTAGTTCGGATAGCTCTTCTCGCTTCGTTAATGGCGTACTAGGTACCATTTGGCGCAAGATCAACGAGGAGAGAGATGAGCAAAGCAAGCAACCAAAACAAACGTCTTCGCAAGAGACGAAATAAGAGTTCACCTAGAGCTAGCGAGCCGGTGTCTAGCCGGCGCAGTACCGGTCAGACCCGTAATCGATGTCGCCGGGCGGCGTGGCTAAAGAAGCGGGCTACTGCTGAGCAGGCATCAGCCAAACCTGCTGCTAAGGTTCGACGGGATATCCCATTGAGTCAGACCAGTTTAGCTTCCAAGCCACTAGTGCGGGGCAATTTGCAGAAGGTAATTACTAAGAATGGGAGCCATAGTGCTATCTCTGAGATATCTCGAGAGGCAACTGCCGGCGGGGTTATATATCGTTTCAGCAAGGCTGGTGAGTTGGAGATTCTGTTAGTCGCTGATCATTTTGACCGTTGGACTATTCCTAAAGGTCATATTGAGGAAGGTGAGACAGCTCAAGAAGCGGCGATTCGAGAGATCGGTGAGGAGGCGGGTGTCTACCAGCTTGATCCTATTTGCTGGCTGGGTAAGATCCATTTTCGCTATCGACGAGAGAATATCTTAGTGCTCATGAGTACTCAGATATATCTATTCAAGGCGCTGGGCGACACTGATCAAATCAAAAAAGAGGATTGGATGAACGGTATCAAATGGTTTAGCTATGACGAGGCGGTCAATGCTATCGCTTATCGAGATATCGCTAAGCTAATTCGGCTGGGACGACGTCGCTTGGTACAGAGGGGAGAATTGAATGAGTAGGACTAGAAATCGCCGCCAGAAAAGGGCGGTCAGAACGGAGTTTACGCATCGTGCGGCTGATGCGCCGGTAGTACCGATCGTGGAGGGGGTTGATTTTGCCCCTTATCAAGCTTGGGCACAGGCTAAGCTGGGTTTTGTTTTTAGTAATCCGTCTCTACTAGTCACCGCTTTGACTCATCGGAGCTATGTTAATGAGCATCGGCGAGTGGCGAAAGCCCATAATGAACGGCTGGAGTTCTTAGGTGATGCAGTATTGGAGTTAGCTACGACTGACTATCTCTTTCGTAGCTTTGACATGCCGGAGGGGGTGCTGACCTCATGGCGCTCTGCTCTAGTTCGGACAGAATCAATCCGTGACGCCGGCGATGAACTTGGCTATGAGCCACTGGTACGGATGTCGAAAGGTGAGCGAGATGGATCAGAGCAAGCCAAGCTGCACATAGTGGCTAATTGCTTTGAGGCACTAATCGGGGCGATCTATCTCGACCAGGGCTACCAGGTGGCTAGCCAATTTATCTCGGAGCATATCTTAGTTAATGTTGACGAGATCTTGAGAGACGGCAGTTGGCGTGACGCTAAGTCGTACCTGCAAGAGATATCGCAACGAATTGATAATGAGACGCCGAGTTACCGGGTGATGGAAGAGTCCGGTCCGGATCACGACAAAACCTTTGTCGTTGGGGTTTATGTAGCCGGTCGGGAAATGGGTAGGGGCACCGGTACGAGTAAGCAACAAGCTCAGCAAGCTGCTGCCCGGCAGGCTATAGCGACGTATCGAGAGAAGAAATAGCGTGAGTTTGTCTTGCTGCGAACTAGACTGATACTTGATGTGTAGCAGCATAAGAACGCAATTGGTCAAGGTTTGGTCTTGTGCCAGTCAAGCTGTATAATAGAGCCATAAACTAATTAACGGGTAATCCGTAGTGAGGGGGATAATGGAGGATAAGAAATCCATAGCTAATGAGCTGATAATTCAATATGGTACAGCAGTCATTGCGACTATACTGTCGATGGGTCTGGGTGCTTTCACTCTGACTAGTGCCATTGCTAGACTCGCTGACGCCGGCGTCTCGGCACCGAGCCTACTAAGCATTTTTGGTAACGGAAGTATTATTTCGATAGTAACCGGCGGGTGTCTGTCGGTCTTCCTGGCTGTTGTCGCTAAGTTGTCACTTGGCAAGATAGTTGCCTCTAAGGATGCAGGTATGCTGGTCAATAGTCGGAGCTACCATCTGATTAGTCAGGCTGGGCAATCGTTTTGCTTGGTCTTTGCCGGTCTGGCAGCGGTAGCAGCCTGTGGTATCTTGCTGGCATCGCTACTATCAGTCAACGAGCATACACCATGGGTCTCTAATTTACTGGGTGGTATCATTCCCATGTCCGGTATAGCCGGTGGTCTATTTGGTGCTAAGGTGATGATCGGCAAGTTTGTTAAGGCAGAGCTCAAGCCGTCGCAGCTATCTATCATTGTCTTATCGGTGGCTATCGCCGGGTTAAGCTTGGCTTCCATCGCTGTACTGGTGAAGACCCATACTCCATCTACCAGCACCGAGAGCTTGATGCAGCACTATTACGACGTCAACACTCTTTCCAGGTAGATAGCTCTCCGAGAGCTCAAGTTTTGGGCGGCAAGAGTGTATAATGAAGAGCGATGAGTGTTAGTTTAGAAGATGTGCGTCATCTGGCGGAGCTAAGTCAGATCAGACTGAATAAGACTGAGCTGACTTCGCTAGCTAGTGATATTGACAGAATAGTTGGCTATATAGATCAATTAGATGAGCTGGACACTGCCGGAGTTGAACCGACCTTTCAGCTAACCGGACTAGATAATGTCTGGCGGGCGGATGAGGTCAAACCCCAGCTGGGGCGGCAGGAGTTATTGCAACTGGCGCCCGATAGCGAAGACGGTCAGGTAAAAGTCCCCAAGGTACTATAGGATGAAGAGCGAGATAGAGCGGATTGTGGCTGACGTTAAATCCGGTCGCACCTCAGCCAGGGCAGAGGTAGAGCGGGCGCTAGCTCAAGCTAGGGAGCGAGATGAGTTGCACTGTCTGCTGGAGGTTTGTGCTGAGCAGGCATTAGCCCGGGCGGACCGGCTTGATGTCAGACTCAAGAAGGGTGAGTCCGTGGGGAGGCTGGCCGGAGTGCCATACGTAGCTAAGGATAACTTCCTGACTAAGGTTGGCCACACGACAGCCGCCAGTAAAATGCTGGACAACTTTCGTTCGCCAATTGATGCCACGGCGATCGAACGAATTGAGGCTGAGGATGCCATAATGATCGGTAAGGCGAACCTGGATGCCTTTGCTCACGGTGGGTCGACCGAGAATAGTGCTTTCGGCCCGACTCATAATGCCATCGACAAGGGGCGAGTGGCAGGCGGCTCTTCGGGTGGCTCGGCGGTGGCAGTGGCTAGCGGTATAGTGCCTTTTGCTCTGGGGTCGGATACCGGAGGGTCAATTCGTCAGCCGGCCAGCTTTAACGGTGTAGTGGGTTATAAACCAACTTACGGTATGATTAGCCGTTATGGCGTAGTGGCAATGGCCAGCTCGACCGATACGGTCGGTCCGATAACTCGGACGGTGCGGGATAGTGAGATCATAGCTGATATCTTAGCCGGTCAAGATCAGCGAGATGGTACGGTCTACCCCAGGTATTTTTCCCAGATTGCTGAGTCTCCTAGCGGGCAACGTATCGGTCTGATCGAGGACTTCATTGGTGAGGGGGTTGATGATGACGTAGCTAGCCGGACCAACCAATTAGCGCAGCGTTTACGTGAGTCAGGACATCAGGTGGACTTAGTGAAGCTGCCGATGGCACGATATGCCCTAGCGATCTACTACATAGTGATACCTGCTGAACTGTCGTCGAATATGGCTCGCTATGATGGTATCCGCTATGGCGAACGCTCGCCTGAGGCGCATCGGCTGGATGATGTCTACGGCATGAGTCGAGACGATGGGCTGATGCCGGAGAACAAACGCCGCATCATGATCGGCTCTTATGTGCTATCTAGTGGCTATTATGATGCATATTATCTTAAGGCACAGCAGGCTCGTACACTTCTGATCAGGCAACTGGACAAGCTATTTGAGAGCTACGATTTCCTGCTCTCTCCGGTCTCGCCGACACCGGCTTTTAAGCTGGGTGAGAATACTCATGACCCGCTCAAGATGTATCTGGCGGATGCCATGACCGTACCTGTTTCGCTGTCCGGTTTACCTGCTATATCTGTACCAAACGGTCGCAGCAAAGCAGGTCTACCGATCGGGGTACAGCTGATTGCTCCGGCCAAGGCGGACGCTAACTTACTTGCCATGGCAAAGCAACTGGAGACGGACGATGCCTAACACATTTTCGACTGCGATCATGATAGCTATCGTGGCGGTTGTCGGTGGTGTACTCTTGGCGATCATTGCTTTGACTAGAGGCCATGGCAAGGTTCTTAATAAAGAACGGTATCGGACTGCTTGGCTGGAGATTGATAATAATATCGATAGAGACAACTTAGCCTCGTATCAATTTGCCATTCTCAGTGCCGATAAACTACTGGACAAAGCGCTACGAGAGAGTGGAGTGGCTGGGCAGACGATGGGCGATCGCCTAAAGAAATCAAATAAGCTATTTAGCGATATTAATGGAGTTTGGGCGGCACATAAAGTGCGCAATCGGATTGCCCACGAGGTGAATGGTTCGGTCAATAAATCCGTGGCCACTCGGATGCTGGCGATATATAAGAAAGCCCTGCGGGATTTAGGAGCGATATAAAGCGATGACAAAAGACGTATTAGGCAGTGCCGGTGAACATGGCAGTAGAATTGATGGCGAAGTTAATCGTTATCTGGTGGATGGCTACTTGCCAACTATTGGCATAGAGTGTCACGTTCAGCTAAATACTGCCACCAAGCTCTTCAGTGCTACTGATAATGACGCCCGGGAGGCGGAGCCAAATAGCAAGGTCAGCGTGATTGACTATGCTCTCCCCGGGATGCTACCGGTATTGAACCGAGAGGCTATCGTCAAGGCGGTGCGAGCCGGTAAAGCGCTAGGTAGTCAGATCGCTCACGAGAGTCGTTTCGACCGTAAGCATTATTTCTACCCCGATCTACCTAAGGGTTATCAGATATCTCAGATGTATCAGCCTCTTATCATCGGCGGGCTGGTTAAGCTACCTAGTGGTGAGCAAGTGCGGATTCACCACGCTCATGTTGAAGAAGATGCCGGAAAACTAACTCATCTAGGCAGCTACTCATTAGTTGATCTGAACCGAGCCGGTACTCCATTGATCGAGATTGTTGCCGAGCCGGATATTCACTCGGCTAGTATGGCACGGGCTTATACAGAAGAGCTCCATCTACTGATGACCTATGCTGATGTGACCATCGGCGACCTATATCACGGCAATATGCGTTTTGATGTCAATATCTCAGTGGCGAAACCGGGTGATCAGTTGGGGACTAGAACCGAGCTTAAGAACCTGAACTCATTTCGAGCAGTTGAACGAGCTACCGATTACGAGATCCGTCGGCAAATTAGCGTCCTGAAGGGCGGGCAATTGATCAAGCAGCAGACTAGAGGCTGGTCGGAAGCGGAAGGGAAGACTTTTGAGCAACGAAGTAAGGAGAATGCCCAAGATTATCGCTATATGCCCGATGCTGACATTCCACCAGTTGTCTTAACCGAAGCAGATATCGCTGAGATGCAAGCTGACTTCCCGCTGATGCCCGCTGATTATCGGGCGAAGTTTATCCGGCTCAAGCTTGATGACTCGGTGG
>ERZ772772.201-NODE-201-length-36253-cov-3.887425_pt1 | contig 36253 bp, 30 predicted proteins | sample MGYA00511484_ERZ772772 | MGnify/ENA primary metagenome ERZ772772 (study PRJEB29015, sample SAMEA2737913) | human oral metagenome | biome: human oral; feature: human-associated habitat; material: dental | place: China | collected 2088 ... | reverse complement strand
AAGGCGGGGCGCCAGCCCCGCCGCAGGCTCGGCACCGGCTCTAGATATAAACATCTCCCCACACACTCGCCCGCCCCCCTTCGGGGGGCGGGCGGGTGTGTGGGCGCGCGGATACCACAGATGCGTGTCCAATAGCAATGGGTAGCGGCCGTGAGGCGCGCCGCAGTTTTTAAGGCTGCGCCCCTCGATCTCTCCTCGACCCTCGGTCTATTGGGGCCACCTTTCCCAGCGCTCAAGCCAAGTGGTACGCATGTACCAGAAAATAGGGGTCCGACACGCCCGAGTGCGTTGCACGACGTATGCTGCATACATCTGCCCGTGTATGCAGCATACAAAATGACATAAGTAGAGAGCATGTCAGGTTTCTGACTTACCAGGATTCTCTAAGGATGTGGGGACCTCTCCTTGAAACCTCGTTCAGCGCCCACCTCTCGATCGGCCCCCTCGATCCGGACCTTCGCCCCGCGTTTCAAGGGAAAGTCCTAATCTGGTACGCCTGTACCAGAAACTCAGTTTTTTCTCTCATACGGTTGTATAGTGGAAGGGTGGCCCCCGTCACAGCACGTTCTGTGAGACAACTTGTCTCAAGATGTGAGCATAGGTGCGGAGGGCGACTTTGCCCTACTCGCGCAAGGGAAGCCCGCCCCTCGCCAATCTTTCGAACATATGTCCGTGGGTAGTGCACGGTTCAACAAGAATAGGTGTTCTAGTACAGGCGTACTACATTCTGGTGCCCTGGTTCACAGATTTAACCGTGAAAAGGGGTACCCCAGGGGGGTATACCTGTGACCGGGGACACTAAGAGGGCCCCTCCGGAGAGGGGCCCTCTTGGTTGAGGTGAGTGCCGAACGAGGCTCGGCGGGGGTCTCAGGCGCCGTGCAGGACCGCCTCGACAGCCTTCCGACGGACTCGCTCAGCCTCGATCAGAGCCATCCGGTGCTGCTCCGCCCGCAGCTTCGCCTGGTCCTCCTTCTGCCTCGCGCTGGCCTCGCGACGCTTGCCGGTCTTCGTGATCGTGGTCGGGAAGGTCGGGTCCATACGGCGGGCCCGCTTCAGCCACGAGTCGACGGTGTAGGGGCTGCGGCCGAGCTTCTGGGCGAGCTCTGAGCGGGTGTAGCCCTTCTCGATCAGGCTCCTCAGGACCGACGGGTCTGGGCCCTTGTAGCGGTTGCCGCCCCGGGCGGCCGGCTCCTTGCGGCCGAGGACCTCCGCAGCGATCTCAGACAGGGTGCGGTGCGGGATCGAGTCGGGGAAGCGGACCCCCTCGTCAGGCTTGCAGACGAGGGCGGTGATCTGGTAGCGGCCGCCACCGTCGCGCTCGTCAGTGATCTGGACGAGGTACTCCATCTCGGCGCGAGGGTCCCGCACGTGCGCCGCGGGGGCGCCGTTCAGGCTGGACAGCTTGTACTGGTAGTCACGGAGTGCGTTTCTCATTGGGTTCTCCTATGGGTACGGTAGGTGGTTGTGGTTGATGCTTATGTTGAGGTAGGTGTGAGACGAGTCTCAGACCTGCGGGAGCGGGTCGTCCTCGTCGTGCAGGTCGTGCACGCCCCAGCGGGTCCCAGCCGAGGGGCCGGCCACGATCGGGACGTCCATCTGGCAGTCGAGGGGCCTCAGGAACGTGTTGACGTCCTCCATGCGGCGCTTGCACTCGACGAGGATCTCCTGCCAGCGGTCCTCGGGGGCCTCGATGCAGATCTCGTCGTGGACGGTGGCGACCACGTGAGCTCCCTCGACCCTCGGCAGCGGGTAGCCAGGCAGGGTCCCCATGATCGAGGCGGCTGCCATCTGCATGAGGTCCGAGCCGAAGCCCTGCACGGGGCTGTTAAGGGCGTTGCGCTCGGCGTGTGAGGCCTTGAAGCCGCTCTTCGAGTACAGGTCCGAGAGCCACTGCGTGCGTCCGATGGGGGACGTCACGAAGCCACGCTCGTAGGCCCGCTGCTTGGCCTTCTCGTGCCACTGGAGCATGCCGTCCCACATCTCGAAGAAGGCCGAGTGGACCGCCTGCGCCTCGTCGAGGGTCATCGCCACGTCGTAGGCGGTGGCGGCGTAGGTCTGGAAGCCGCCCGGGCTCATGCCGTAGAGGAGACCGAAGTTGCCGGCCTTGGCGCGCTTGCGCTCCAGGGACGTGACGTCCTCCGGCTTCTTGCCTGCCATCTTCGCGGCGAGGAGCCTGTGAAGGTCATCACCGCGCTGGAAGGCCTCGATCATCGGCCTCGAGCGGGAGATGAAGGCGGCCACCCTCAGCTCGACCTGGCTGTAGTCGAGGTCGAGCAGGACGTACCCGGGGCGGGGGATGAAGGCCGGCTTGAGCCGGGCCGAGCACTGCTGCATGTTAGGTGAGTCACAACTCAGGCGGCCTGTCTTCACGCGGCCGACATTGTAGGTGGCGTGAATCACGTTGTTGGGGTCACGCAGGTCGAGCCACTGGTTCAGGAACTCCAGCGTCTTGACGGCGTCGCGGTGACGCAGCAGCGCGTCGGCGGCTGGGCTGCCCTGACGCTGCTGGGCGATGAGGACCGCCTTGTTCCACTGAGGGTTGCCGGAGTCCGTGCGAGCGGTCACACGCAGGTCGCCGGCCTCGATGGCCTGGGACACGAAGCCCTGGAACCACTTCGAGGTGGCTGCCGTGGTGACGCCGCCCTTCGCCGGCGCTGGGGCGGGCTCGGTGCCGTACAGGCCGAGGATGTCCTGGCAGGCCTTCATGCGCTGGGCGTCCATCTCCTTGATCTTGTCGTGGACCCAGTCCACGTCCAGGAGGAAGCCGCGCTGCTCCACCTTCGTGAGCGTCTTCACGGTCGGCATGGCGACGTAGGTGGCGACCTTGCCGAGGCGGGCCATCTGGATGTCGTCGGAGTCCCAGGGCTCGTCCTCGCCGGTCAGGAACATCTGGTCGCGGTGCTCCTGCTCGATCTTCCAGGTGTAGTAGGTGTCGCGGGCGGCGTACTCACCGAGCTGGATCAGGTCGACGCGTTCAGCGGCACCGGGGGTGCCGAGGTCGAAGTCGTCCCACTCCTCGATCCCGAAGTCGCGAGCTGCGCGGATCTTCAGGCGGGTGCGGGCCTCGGTGTCGACCAGCTGCGAGGAGACGGTGGTGTCCCACTCGATGCGGTCGGACAGGTCCACGCCGGTCTGGGCGAAGACCCAGCGGGCGTCGAACTTGATGTTCGCGTTGACGAACGGCTTGCCGCTGCGGTTGATCTCGCGGCCGAGGATCGCCATGACCTTCCGCCACGAGCCCAGCAGGGGGCTGGCGGGGTGCGAGAGGGGCACGAGGAAGGTCATCGGCTGCTCCCCGTCGAACTTGCGCCAGTTGTAGGCCCCGGCGGCAGTGCGGGAGGCGTCGGGCAGGGTCAGGGCGGCCAGGACGATGCGGGCCGGGTAGCCGCCGTTGGTGTCGCCACCAGCCTCGGCGTACTCGTCCAGCCCCGTCGTCTCCAGGTCCATGACGATCTCGGAGGATGCGTGAATGGCCTTCACGAGGGTCTTCAGGTCGTCCTTGCCCCACACCCAGGTGATCGGCCCGCAGGGCGTCTCAGAGCCCTGTGCGGCCTTCCTGGCGCGGCTCACGACCTTGCTCAGGTCCATGATGCTCATGGGTTCTCCTTCAGTAGGGCGCCCGTAGGCGCCGGGCGGATAACCCAAAGATATATCTTGTTAGTTCACCGGTCAAGACCTCACAACTAACAAGACGCGCTGAAGGTGTGAATGGGTACACAAAAGCCCCCAACCCGTTGCAGCTCAGAACGGTTGGGGGCTTTTGCTGTGTGACCCTGGACGTCTGCCTTAGATGTCCCGTGAGATGAAGGTTAGCAGATCGCGGAGGTTCCCGACCTGTGTACGGCGCCCTACGCCGAGAGATCTGAACCACACTTCAATGTCCCACAGGTCGTAGTGGCCTCGGACCTCGGTCGATGGGCGGAGGGTGATTACACGCTCGTGGCCATTGTCTGCAATCACCTGGGCGACCATGTCACCCTCAACCTCGATCGGGACAATGTTGACGTACTTGAAGAAGGGGGTCAGCGCGTTCTTCCAGGCCTGAGCTGTCGTGCGGCGCTCGGCCAAGGTGTCGAAACGGTCGGGGAAGGCGATGTGGTTGGTGGCGATGGATGTCATTGGGTTCTCCTATAGGTGATGGGGTTGGATCAGCTGTACGGATGAGGCGGTGGAGGTCAGTGCTTGTTCAGGTAGAGGCTGTGCCCGCAGCACAGGCACCGCTTGAAGAACATCGGAGCCAGGAGCGAGACGAAGCCGGTGCAGAGGGCCATGGTCCAGTGGATCAGGTTGAAGGCGACCAGCTGGGCGCCCCCCTCGCAGTGCTTGCAGCCGTGGCAGGCCTTGCCGGTGATGACGAGGTGGGAGTTGCTGTAGGTGCTCATGCCTCAACTGTAGGTTGTCAGTTAGGCGGGCGCAACACCTGACAAGGTACTAGTTTAGTGATGCGAGGCACATCAATACCGAAACGGTCAACTGAGTTGTGGAAAAGGCTGTGGGTGGATATAGACTCGTCGCATCGTCCCCTCCAGTGACCCAGATAGGAGCCGATATGAACCCACTGGACGAGGCAATCATTGCCAACGACCTTCTCCCAGAGAAGGACCGCAAGACCAACATCGACCTGGCCGATGAATTCGGCACCTCGGAGGCGTCCGTAAGGCGCCACCGGAGGGCCCTCAAGCGTAAGTCGAACGGGAAGCCGGACCTCACCAAGGACGCGTTCTTCGAGGACCTCCCCATCGAGTCGATCACGAAACGCGGAAAGACGATCCGCCTGGCCGACGGCTCCTACGAGAAGGTCGAGTACAAGCCCGGCACCATCGAGATGGCCGAGGCCAAGCGCCTCTCGTGGGCCGACCTCGAGCCGGTCTTCGCTGAGCCCTACATCCCGCCTGCGTCGGCCCTCGCCGAGTCCCGTGAGGAGACCCCGGTCGTCTGCTTGGCGGACTTCCAGATTGGGAAGCAGTCCTCGGGCGGAGGCACCGATGACACCGTGAGGCTCGTGCGGCGCGCCCTGCACGACATCGCCTACCATCTGGCAGGACCGAAGCGGTGGAAGAGGATCGTCGTTGCCGACGTAGGCGACTCGACCGAGGGGTTCTGGAACGTCGCCAGCCAGGCTCAGACCAACGACCTCAGCCTGACCGACCAGATCCGCACCGTGCAGCGCCTCTACGCCGAGGCCGTCAAGCTCCTCGCCCCGCTCTGCGACTCCCTCGTATACGTGGCCGTCCCGTCCAACCACTGCGCAGTGCGCGTCGGACCGGGGAAGAACAGCCGCGCCAATGCCCCTGATGACGACTTCGGCATCATGATCTCGAAGAACATTGAGGACATCGTGGCCGATCGCGAGGGCTTCGAGCACGTCACCTTCCGCCGCCCGGAGAAGTGGGAGGAAGCCGTCACCGTCGAGGCAGCGGACGGCACTCACGTCGGGTTCACGCACGGTCACCTAGCGGGCTCGCAGAGCAAGGTGCCTGGATGGTTCCGGGACCTGGCCTTCGGGCACCGTAGCGGCCTGCACGCCGCCCGGATCCTCGTCCACGGCCACTGGCACAACTTCGCGGTCCGCCAGGTCGGGGACGCACGCTGGGTGGTCTCCTGCCCCTCGGCCGACCGCGGAAGCGACTGGTGGACGAACGTCTCCGGAGACTCCACCAAGCCCGCCATCCTGACCTTTGAGGCCCGAGGCGGCAACGCCCAGAGCTGGCGCCTCTGGGCCTGACCCACCAGAACCTGCTAGGAGTTATCCATGAAAGTCCTATCACTTTGCTCCGGCTACGGGGGCCTCGAGCTGGCCCTTGATAGAGCGCTTCCGAGTGCGCAGCCGGATGTCGTGGCCGTGTGCGACAACTACGGACCTGCCCGCCAGGTCCTAGCCAGCCACTGGCCCGAGGTCGAGCAGTTCAAGGACGTTTACGACTCAGCCCTGGAGGCCATCGAGGCGGACGTCGTCACCTTCGGGTTCCCCTGCCAGGACCTGTCCAGAGCAGGTAACGGGGCCGGACTGCACGGAAGCCGGAGCGGACTGTTCTTCAGGTGCGCCCAGATAGGGGACCTGTCCGGGGCCCACACCCTCATCATCGAGAACGTGCCGCAGGCTCGTAAGTATCGAAGTCAGATCGACGCGGAGCTGGGGCGCTACGGCTTCGAGGTCCGGTGGGGGTCCGCGGAGGCTTGGGAGGTCGGAGGCGCCCATCGCCGTGCCAGGGTCTTCCTGGTCGCTACACGTCGCGACGGAGCGTCCCTGATGCGCGGGGCCGCGCTCCCGGAGAACGTCGTCCAGGAGAGACCTGACGGGCTGCTCCCCACGCCGACCGTGGTCGACATGGGGTGGGGTAGGTCCCCAGAGGGCTGGGAGGCCTGGCGGGAGGCTCAGAAGCGAAAGCATGGCAACGGAAACGGCCACGGCCAGTCCCTGTACCAAGCCCTAGGGTGCCCTCCACCAGAGGAGGCCGTCCGGGCGATGGAGCGCCTGATGCTTCTGCCCGAGGGCTGGGTCACAGGTGCCGGCCTAAAGGTGTCCGCCGAGAGGCGGCTCCTCGGTAACGGAGTCGTCCCGGCTCAGGGAGCTCTCGGCATCTACAGAGCAGCCCAGGAGTGAGAGGACCCCCGCATCCGTAAGGTGGATGCGGGGGTTCTTGTCTCTCAGACCGTCAGGGCCGGGAGGACCTGCTGGATTCCGGAGACCATGCAGCCGACCGCGCCCTTCTGGAGCGCCTGAGTGTAGGCGTCCTTCGTGGGGCAGATGTGACCCCACACCGGCTTCCCAAAGGTCTTGGCGATGCCCCAGTTAGTGGCGGACGCCTCATAGGGGATGCCGATGTAGTCCCAGTGGGAGGCCCACGCCCGACCCTCCCCGCTAGCGACGTGCTGCTCGTACATGTAGCCCCAGCACTTCCAGCCTGCGGCCCGCCACTGGTCGGACAGCCACGTAGCGTCGGCCGACATCTTCCAGATGACCCGACTCTTCGCGCCCGAAGGCAGTAGCAGAGCGAGCTCGGACCACTGCGCGGCCGAGAACTTCGGGTCCAGCACCGTCACGTGAGAGGAGCCGTACGCGTCGAGGTAGTCCTCGACCCGCATGATCGGCTCGCCCTTCGTGGTGTACTGCTTGACCTGCTCCCAAGTCATCTGGGACAGCGGCGTGTTGGGGGCCGACGGGTCGACCCGCTGCAGCTTCTCGTCGTGAGCCAGGACCCAGATGCCGTCCTTCGTGCGGTGGCAGGAGACCTCGAGAGCCCCCGCCCCGTGGGCGACGGCGTTGGTGTAGGCCCGCATCGAGGCCTCCGGCCAGGAGCCAGAGCCGCCGCGGTGAGCGACCACGAAGCCAGGGGTCGACATCATCGCGTCGATCGAGGCGTAGCCCGCCGGAAGTGACCGCATCGTGGCGGGCACCTCCTCTAGCCGGTCGTTCACGATCACGGAGACAGTCGTCGCGCCGAGACCTTGGATCTCAGGGTTAGGTGGGGCCGGGAGCGCGGGGTCCGCAGAGGGGCCGGGAGCCGCCCCGCCGCCTCCTCCCACAGTGAGGAACACCTGAGCCCAGGCCTGCGGGCCGCCCTGACCGCCCCCGACGGTGACGGCACCAAGGAGCGCCGACCAGGATGCGTTGGCGTCGTGCCCGCCAGAGATCATCTTCGAGTGCTCCGGGCGCCAGTCGACCAGTGGGTCGACGTTGCGGCCGTGCTGCTGGGAGAAGGTCAGGTTCAGCTTCCCGGCCTGCGGCTTGGCGGTCGTCCACCCAGTGTTGGTGACCGAGCGCACACCCTTAAGGACCACGAGGAGGGCGTTCTCACGTGCCCCGCCCCGGAACGCGCCCGACAGTACGACGTTCTGAGTGTCCGAGGGGGACGACACGTTGCGGACGGCCACGTAGCCTGACCGGCCCCCGAGCCCGGAGGCAGCGGTGATCGGCGACCAGCCGGCGGGGGCCTTGGCCTGCGTGTTGCCCCACTGGGACGAGTACGCCAGGACGGCGATGTCGCCGGCCTCGGACGTGGCCGAGATCGGCTGCAGGGTGCCGGCAGAGCCCTCCGCGTGGGCCCAGGACCGCACGTACTGCTTGTCGTAAGGGTTGTCGCCCTGAGGAGGGGGCGGCGGTGCCGCGGGAGCCTCTTCGACTGAGATGTTGTGGAAGGTTACGTTCGGCTGGCCCGGCTTCAGCTGGAACTGCGGGGTCCACAGCGGCTGGGACCTGTCCTTGAGCTCCAGCGTCACCTCCTGAGTGACGTTGACGCCTGGGGACAACGTGATCTCCCCCAGCTCGTTCTGGCCGACCTGAGCGTTCTCGTCAGCCTTGCCGAAGGGGTTGTGCTTGATGTCGACGGTCGAGGCTGCGCCGGCCGAGTACCGGAAGGTGATCTTCCAGCGCCCGGACGCGATCGGCTTAGCCTCGCTCGCCCAGGGGACGAAGATGGTGCCAGCCTGGACCGTGAGGTTGCCGCCCGCGAAGAGGCCGGTGTTGGTCCACCAGTGTTCTGGCCATGGGTAGATCGATGCCACTTAGCGAGCCCTCCGAACGATGATGGTGCCGACCTTCGTACCGGCCGGGACCGGGTCGTTGGGGCCGAGCACGAGGAGGTTGGACGGGGTTCCGCCACCCTCGCCGCCGGCCTCGCCCTTCTTCGCGTAGGTCTTGTCGCAGTACTCGGCGCTGTAGACGCGAACCTCTGCTGTGACGGCTGCCATCAGATACGTACCTCCCGTGAGTAGAGCCCGGACTGTCCGGGGATTGGGTGCATGTGCTTGATGGTGACGGACCCGTCACCGTTGTCCTGGACGTTGCGCATGAGGATGGATCCATCCCCGAGCTGGGTCCAGGCGTCGTAGACGCCGTCGCCAGGCTTCAGCTCGGCTGGGGGCGTGAGCGGGAGCGGGTCCGAGGTGGGAGTCACGACCGAGGCAGTGACAGCGCCCTCCTTGCCGTCCTTGACGGTGGACACGCGGCCGTAGCCGTTCTCCCCCATCTGGACGCCGTAGGAGCCCTCCCAGGGGGTGAACTTGAACGTCTTCAGGTGCATGGTGGTGGGAGGCATCGTCTCCCAGCCGCCCTTACCCTTGAAGGCCCACAGGTTGATGTGGACACGCTGCGAGCGGGGGACCGGCACGGTCTGGGTGAGGGTGCCCGAGTAGTAGCCACCCTCGTTCACCGGGGTGTTGCGGGCGCGCTCCTCAGTGAGGTGGCTCTCCCACGTCTCCCAGCGGATCGTGCCAGGCATCCACGTCATGCGGACGGTCGCGCCCTTACCGGAGCGCGTCCACACACGGTCGTTGAGGTGGATGCCGCTGTTCTCGTCCCCGGGGTAGTAGGTGTACTTCCCCACCATGTCGGTGTAGCCGGACCAGTACGAGTCCTCGACGATGTCGATCTCCTGGTAGCCCGGGTTCGGGTCCTCCCAGTCGAAGGGGAAGATGCCCCACACAACGTTCTTGTGGAGGTCACGCATCTTGGTCGGGGCTACGATCTCGTAGGACGCCTCGAAGGTCCCGTAGCCGAGGGACTCGGCCGAGACGATCTCAGCCGAGTACGACTCGCCGCCGATGACCGACGTGGAGATCGTCACCGAGCCGTCGCCCAACTTGGTTAGGGCAGCCGGGTTCCACTTCTGGTTCGCGGCCGGGCCGCCTGGGTGCCATGCGTCAGTACGCACCACCCAGTGCAGCCCGAATGCCTCGACGGTCGGCTGACCGTAGTCCTTGTAGAGCTCAATCTCTGGCACTTATTAGCCTTCCCTACGAATGATGACGGTGTCATTGGCGGTCCCTGCCGGGATGGGGTCGTTGGGGCCGAGGACGAGGAACGGGTTCTTCGCCGCACCGGCGCCGCCCTTCTTGAGCTCCTCGATCTGGGCCTTCAGGTCCTCGATCGTGAGCTGCAGGTCGAGGGTTCCGCGAATCCACGCGGACGTCAACCTGATCAACTGCTCTGACGGCGGGTTCTCGTAGGGGTTGCCGACCGGCTGCCACTGGCCGCCCCGGTCCGGGTCCTCCACTAGGACGCCGTCGGTGATGTAGGCGTGGCCGATGGGGAGCGTGTCCATCTTCTCGAAGACCTGCCGGTAGTTGTCCTTCGTCACACCGTGCACGACGGCCCACCAGCGGCTGGAGGGGTATGCCTTCATGTGGTCGGGCAGGATCGGTGTACCGGCATCCTCGTTGAGGAACTTCTTCGCGTCCTGCTCGAACATCATGGCCACGTCGAAGTCCAGGGCGCAGACCTGCTGCGACATGTTCGACCCGGCGTTGACCACAATGAGGAAGCCCTTACCGTACGTGGAGCGGATCGTGTCGATCAGGTCCTTGTACCAGGCCACACGGCTCGCCTGGGCGCCCCACCCGTTGATGGTCTCGTCGAGGAACACTCCACCAACCACATCGCCGTACTGCTCGACGAACTTGGCGATCTGGCCGAGGATGTACTCCTTGGTGTACTTGTCCGGGTTCGGCACGCCACGCCGGGCCTCCGCCTGCGGAGGCAGGGAGGCCACGCCGTACTGGGTCTTCACGTAGAAGACCGCGCGCTTGGCCCCGGCACCGAGAGCGAGGCGGGCCTGCTTGCCGAAGTCCTCGTTCTTCTCGTCCCAGTTGCCGCTGTCCTTGTTCAGGATGACGATGCCGAGAGTGGAGCCAGCCTTGAGGGCCTTCGCCCACTTCGAGGTGCCCTGCTTCTCGTTGTAGTAGTCAGGCCAGTAGTAGGTGACCGGGCTGGAGTAGCGGGCGCCCGCCTTGAAGGGGGACTGCTCCGCGATCAGGGCGTCCAGCTGCCCCTCAAGCGCGTCCAGCTCCTCCTTCTTGGCGTAGCCGGTGAGCTCTCCGGGGTCGCCCGCGGGGCCCTTGGGTCCTGCAGGTCCGCGGGGGCCCTCGGGGCCTCGGGGGCCCTCAGGTCCAGCCGGCCCGGCCGGTCCCGAAGGTCCAACCGGACCCCGCTCACCGTCAGCGCCCTTAGCACCGGCTTCACCGGCCGGACCCTTCGGGCCTTCAGGACCAGCAGGACCGGCAGGGCCCGTAAGTCCGGTGAGGCCCTGCGGGCCGGCAGCTCCTCGAGGGCCCTCCGGCCCCTGCGGGCCGGGGTTACCGTCCGGACCCTTGTCTCCGCGAGGGCCCTTCTCACCGTCGGGTCCCTTAGCGCCTGGGCTCTTCTTGAACGCCTCGAAGTCGGTCTTCGTGGTGTAGGTAGCGGCGGCCTCGGTCTTAGGCAGAGCAGCGTCAGCAACGCGCTTAGCCTCCGTGACGGAGGCGATGGCGGCATAGGTCGCAGCAGCCTCGGTCTTAGGCAGCGCGGCGTCTGCCTTGGTAGCGACGGCCGAGAGGGCGGTGGTCTTGGCGTACGAGTCCAGGTCCGTCTTGCGGGCGTAGTCGCCCAGCTGGGCGGTCTTGACGTAGCCCGACAGGTCCGGGATCTTCCCGTCCCCCGCCAGCTGGGCCTTCGTCAGCTCATCCTTGGTCGCATACGTGGTGGCGGCCACGTCCTTCGGGAGGGCCGCGTCCGCGGTCTCCTTGACCGCGGCCACCTCACCTGAGAGTGAGGCGGGGGCGAAGGCGGACTGGGCCGAGGCGGCGTAGGTGCGCAGCTCCTGCTTCGTGGAGTAGGTGTCCGTCAGCTCGGTACGGGTCACGAACTTGCCGTCAGCGTCAGCGACGTGCTGACGGAAGTCCGAGGCCTTCGCGTAGGTGGTCTCAGCGTCCGTCTTCGGCAGGTAGCCCGACAGGGCCTCTTTGGTGGCGTAGGGGGTCAGGTCTGGCTTGGCGGCGCCCACCTCACTCTTCGTGGCGTATGTGGCCTGGGCCGAGGAGGTGGTGAGGTACGAGGAGAGCTCGCTCTTCGTGGCCGCACTCTGGACCGAGGTGGACAGGGAGTCGACGCGCTCTGAGATGCCCTGCCGAGCCTGGGCGGCGTCGGCCTTCGTCTCGTAGGTGGTCTGAGCGTCGGCAGACGTGACGTAGGACGCCAGGGCGCTCTGAGGGGCCGCAGCCTCGGCAGTGGCTTTGACCTGGTCGATGCGCTGACCGAGTGCGGTATCGGCCGACGTCATCTCCGCCTTCGTGGCCAGGTGCGAGAGGTCGGGGGCCTCACCCTTGCCGCCCAGCTGAGCGTTAGCCAGATCACTCTTGGTGGCGTAGACGCCCGCAGCCTCGGTCTTGGGGAGGTAGTCGGCGAGGGAGGCCTTAGTGGCGTAAGTCTCAGCGACCTGAGAGGCGGCCTGGGAGGCGGCAGACTGGGCGGCCTCCGTGGTCTGGTAGGCGGCCAGCTCGGCCTTCGTGGCGGCCTTGGGGAGGTCTTCCTCCAGAGGGGCGATGCGTCCCTCGAGGGCAGTCTTTACCGACGTGGCGGCGGCCTGAGCGGCCGCGGCAGCCTCGGTCCGGGCCGCTTGGTTGACAGTGTCAACAGTGGGAGCCGCGTCCACCTTCGAGGAGACTGCGGAGACGGTGGACGACAGAGAGTCGATGCGGCTGTTGAGCTGCGTGTCCGCGGACTGCATCTCGCTCTTAGTGGCGTAGGCCGACAGATCAGGCGCCTGCCCGCTACCGCCGAGCTGCGCCTGAGCGAGGGCCTCCTTCGTGGCGTAGGTCTGGGCCGCCTCGGCGCGCGGAAGCGCCGCCCCGGCGGTCGCCGAGACGGCGTCAATGCGCTGACCCAGGGCGACGTCGCCCGCAGCTCGCGCACTCTCAGTTGCTAGCCCTTGGGCTGCCTGCTTGGTAAGGAATCGACTGTCAGCCCCTTCGCGGCTGTACCAGGTCAGGTCGGCCATAGCGGCGCTACCTCCAGGTGAGTACTCCATTGCCTAGGTCTATAACTTCAGACCTATCGATAGCCTCTAGTGTAGTTACGTTGTCCACACTGCGGACACCCCTGCGGGGCGCTGGAGGATCAGGCTGGGGTTGCGGCTGGGGAGGCCGCGGGTCAGGCCGCGGCTGAGGAGACGGCGGTGGGGGAGGGGGAGGGGGAGGAGCGGGGAGAGCGGTCAAGAGATCAGACAAGTCGAGGGTCTGACCGTCCGAGAGGTAGCGGGTTGTCCGGACATGCGCGCCCAAGTCCCCCGGGATAGTGAGATCTATCTCATAATTACCGGGTTTGAGAGTTAGGTCCCCGCCCGTAGGCGTTACCAGACGTCCATCAGGGCCGATCCTGACAGATACGCGTCCGGCAACGATCTCACGGGCTGGGAGCGGGGCCCCCACGGCCGCGGGGGTGAAGCGAATCCGCCCCATACGGCCGAGGCCGTCGGGGCCGGTTACCCGTCCTGTGACGGTAACGGTTTGGGACATCAGGGCTCCTGACGTAACGGCGTAGTCTCAGTCTTCACTCTATCAATACGAGAGTGCAATGACTGGACCTCCGCATATAGGTGGGACCGATCAGTGCGGGCGTCATTGCGGACGCCCTCAACCTGGTTCTCGATGCGGGCCATGCGGGCATCGTGCTCGCGATCCGAGGCCCGAAGCTCATCGACGTACGCGGTCAGGCGCTGCAAGCCGTCGAGCACAAGGGAGAACTTGCCGTCCAAGTCGTCACGCAGGTTCTCGGGGTGGTTGTTGTGGACGCCCTCAGAGGCAGACTCGGCGGCGTTGGCTGCCCGCACAACGTGGGCACTCATTCGAGTCATCCGCTCCTCTAGGCGCTGCTGTGATTTGTTCAGGGTGATCCTCAGCCAGGTGATGAGCGCGACCAGCAGGGCCGTCCCAGCCGCGACCGCGTCGGGCGAGGTAATCACTGCAACGAGGGGAGACGGGTCCGACCCTGCTGGAAGCACTAGTACGTCACCTCAGCCAGCGTGGCGCGGCGTGTAGCCGGGCGTTGAGGGGGTGTCGGTGGAGATGGCGCGGTCGGTCTCCGCCGGGGTGGCGAAGGCCTTGAGCACGGCGGCCAGGGTCGCGGTAGCGGCGACACCGGCAGCAGCCTTCAGGTCGAGGTCGACGATGGAGGTGCCGACCACGACGGCACCCACGAACGACTGAGCGAACGTGGAGATGGCCCGCTCGAGCAGACCGGACCAGAACGACTTCGAGGTGTACATCACTTGGATCCCTTCAGGAACTTGCGGAAGGACTCACGGAAACCTTTGAAGACGGGGGAACCCTCAGGCTGGCTGAAGGCGCGCTCCAGCTGCATCATGGTGGCGTTGGCCGAGTCACTGCCAGTGGCCTCACGGGCATCGTTGGCGTCGTAGGTAAGACGGTCGAAGAAGTCAGGCCACAGGAACTTCGGGGCGCCGAGAGCCTGCTTGTAGGCCTCCGCAATGATCCCCTCGACCCTCTGGGTCTGGCAGCCGTCCCGCAGGACCGCGTACTCGCGTGAACCGTTGCGCTCGGTGTAGATGAAGAGCATCCGTTTCCTTCCATAGGTAAGGGCGGGGCCAGATGGCCCCGCCCTTAGTGTATCCCTATGAGTGGTGGAGGTTTAACCTACCGCCCGCAGGGTCAGGAGGTCTTCGGCTCGTACATGAACCGGCCCGTGTCCGCCCACGAGCGGTTCAGGGCCTCCTGCAGGACCGCACAGGTGGCGCGCCCCCACTGGCCATCGATGAACTGCTCAGCCGTCCAGTCCGGAGCGAAGCGCCGCCAGACGTCCGACTCAGGCATGCCCGGCACCCAGTTCCACGCCCACAGCTGGAAGACGCGATACAGGTCCGAGGTCCACTGACCGTCAGCCGGGAGCTCGGTCTTGCCGGTGTAGGCCTTGATGAGGTCGGAACCAACAGCGTCGTTCAGGTAACGGGCCAGGTTCGCGACAGCGAAGGGCTCCGGGTAGTCCCAAGCATTCATGACCCGGCGGAAGCGGCGGGCGGTCGGCGGGTCCCAGATCCCGTTGACCTGGATCACGCCGTAGCCGTCCAGAGCCTGATTGCCGGACGAAGTGGTCGCGGCCAGCGAGTCCCAGTCCACGGCAGTCGCGTGGAACCGGTTCAGGTCCAGAGCGCCCCCGTAGCCGGGCAGGTGCCCATCCTCGGTGTACTGGTGGATGAGCGGCGCACCCCAGTAGGGCACGTCGGTCGGGCGCTGCGGGTCGCCGTAACCGTCGTACCGGTCCGAGTACCACTGACCACCGGCGTACCAGAGCGGGTAGCGCGAGGCGACCTGCGACCAGTCGTAGCCGCGAGCAGCGGAGCCGTTCATGTAGATGCCGGGGCGCGCACCGGTACGGCTCTCGACAGCCTGGAGCCACGCGTTCGCCCACCCAGAGCCAAGCGGTACAGCGTTAGCCTCCCAGTCGAGCCACAGCGTCGCCTGGCCGAGGTAGGGGGAGACAGCCTGCACGAAGGCCTCGACCTGAGCGTCCACGGAGCTGGTCGGACGGGCGAAGTGGTAGAACCCGATCCGCTTTCCGCTCTGGAGCGCCTGCTGGGCCTGCGTGTTCATGGATGGGTTGACGTAGTCGTCATCCTCGGTCGCCTTGATGATGACGAAGTGCGCCGGGATGAGCGTCAGGTCCGCCCCGCTCTGGTACGAGGAGACGTCGATACCCCAAGGCATGAAGTTGTTGGCAGGAGCTGCAGCCGGCTGCTCCGGCGGGGGAGCGGGGGTCGAGGCCTGAGCAGCGGCCGGAGCCGCGTGAGCGAACTCCGGGAACTGCTGCATGAACTTGGCGTCGTTGAACCGGTGGCACGAGGTCCAGCGCCCACCCTGCGTGTGCGGGTGGCTGGCGTAGGCGACCGTTCGGGTCTCCTGACCCGTCGTGTCCCCGGCGTAGCCGTCGATGGAGCCGTCCTCGGCGATCCAAGCCTCGGAGACGAGGTCGTTGGCGGCGTCAGTGACGACCACGACGTGGCCCACGCCACCCTCGTTGGCCGCGGAGAGGATGATGTCCCCGTCCTGGAAGCCCCCGGCGGGGCGTAGGTCAGAGTCGTTCCAGGGAACCTCGTCGAAGCCTCGGGCCTCCAGCCCGGGGCGAAGGTTCCCGGTCCACAGGTCGTCGATCTCCGGCAGGGCGCGGTGGCTCCACGGAACGCCATAGGCGACATGCAGCCCGTAGGCCACGCAACCCGCGGCCAGGGACGAGCAGTCAGCGTTCTGCGCCGTGGTCACGTAGCCGAGCTCGTCGGCGTTCGCGAACCACGTGCGGCGCTCTGGCTGGCTGTAGCCGATGTTGGCCACGTCAGCCAGGTAGCGGGCCTGACCCGCCGTTACGGTACCTACGCTCACTTCTTCTCCTTACTGGCCAGTTCGGCCTCAAGAGCAGCTACGCGCTGCTCGGCAATGACTGCCCTACGGGTAAGGGCGGCGACCTCTAGGGTCAGAGCATTGACGACGGCGGTCGCATCCACCTGCGCACCTGTGTGAGGCGCCTCTTCGTTTGGTACGTTCATGCTTGACTCTTCTCCCCTTCCTGCTTCTTAGTCGGTCTGGGGGCAGGCCCATAGTCTGCCCACTCCTCCTCCAGGATACTGGAGACATCATCCGAAGGGCCTACGGGTGGGAGCTGCCACGGGGAGTCCAGAGTGCGGTCCCTCAGTTCGACGGTGTCTGTCTTGGGGTCCCACTCGTCGAGCTGTCGGGCGCCTTTGACAAGTACGCCGACCTTCTCGCCCGGCTGCCCCACAACCTCAACAACCCACGGATCGGCGGAGACGCCGAATCCTGTCTGGACGATGGTCGCGGTGGCCGAGGATGTTGTGAGTGCGATCCATGGAGCGGTCGGGGAGGCGATCTTGGGGACATAGTCTGGGAGCTTCCAAGTGCCCTTCCCGACCGAGTCCAGGGTCACATACTCCCAGTACTCGATACCGTCGTAGGGGCTCTCGGTGCTGGCATGCTGGAGCATCATGCGGCGTTTCTGCCACTCCCCAGGTACGCGCATGATGAAGTTCTTGCCGCCTACGCCACGGAATCCATTGCGGTCCACGACTGCCTGCTTCCCGGAGCCGTACCCGAGGACGACGTTGCTGGCATTGCCCCACACTCCTGTCTCATCCCACTTAATAGTGTGGATTCCGAATTGCTCAGGATGCGAGTACACCATCTGCTTATTGTTGATTGATACGCCAAAAATGGCGGAGCTGCCAAAGATTACAGCCTTTTGCGGCGCCCCGAAGGAGAACCCATCCCCGTGAATAGACATACTCCAGGGCTTACCTGACCCGCCGTAGCCATAGAGCCCCCCCAGGCCCAAGCGTAGGTTGGGTGCGCTACCGATAGTGTTGGCCGGGGCCTGCAGATACAGGATTCCGCCACCGAGCTTTGGATCGTCCCTGAATGTGACAAGGGCCGGGTAGGTATATGCGGGAGATAGACGGTTCATCGAGATGCCCACCCCCCAGTTCCCGCCTTCAGAATCAGCGTCGGCCTGCGTCTGAGTGGAGACAATGTCGGTAAAATAGGCGCGCGACCACGAGTCTGAAATGCCTAGCGTCCCGTCAATGGTGACACGTCCGGTGTAGGCATTAATGTCTACCGAGGGTTTCCCTGTTGAAAAGTACGCACGGATGCCATAGTCGTCAACCTTGATCCCACGGTTTTCACGCTCGGACGTTTGGATGGTTGCACCGGTGATAACCTGGCCGTTGAGGGCGCCGGCCTGGATGTTGTCTGCGGAGATGGCGTTGGCGGCGATCATGCCCGCCTTGATCTGCTCGAACTCGCCCTGCTTGGCTGTGGTTATCCTGGCCCAGATGTGTCGGGCGGTGAGGTCGACGAAGCTTGCGTTTCCGGTTACCGTGAGCTGATCGGTGGTGAGCTCGAGGAAACGTCCTACGTCTGATGCGATCTTGCGGGCGGCGATCTCCGAGATGTCGGCTGAGCCCGCGGTGAGTCGACCCACATCCAGGTTGCTGATCTGCTCGCTAGTGACGCGCATCCGCTCCCAAGCGGTACCGTTCCAGCGCCACTCAGCGACGATGTTCAAAGTGACGGCGTCCTGGACGCGGCAGGTGTCACCGAATGTCTCACCGTCGAAGGGAGGCATCGAGTCGGGCGTGCCCTTGATGTATAACACCTGACCGAAGGAGGTGCGCATGCGGCGCACCGCCCCCTCGATCGCGGCGGAAGTCAGCCTGGAGACCGACTTCTGGTAGTCGTCACCGGCCTCCTCCCAGCGCCACCCCTTCGGGGAGTAGACGACTGTGGAGCCCGGCGCGGTGCGGGCGTTGGTAGGCGTCGAGTACCCCGGCGAGGCGAATCCCGGGGTGGTTACGTACTGCCCACCCCGGGCGCTCTGATCCGCGGCTTCGAGGTTAATGGGTCCCGGCAAGGGTGTCTCCTAGATCGAAGTGAGAGTGGGTAGGGGTCAGATCCGTCCTGCGGGGTTGCCGGTCCGGATGATGTACTCCAGGGCGAAGTACGGGGGCCGGTTCTCGTGGGCCTGTCCGCTACCTGCTGAGGTGGTGCGGAGGCCGGAGATGGAGCCGCTCTCCGTCGTGGACAGGACCTGCCAGCCGGATCCGCCGCCGACGTTGGACGCGTACATACCGACACCCGACGTCCCAGCCTGCCCGGCCTTCCCGGTGACGTCGTGAGAGTGGATTGGCATCTGGGCCCCGGTCAGGGCAACGGTCTGGGAACCGCCAGTGTCTCCGAGGGTGTAGCCGGCACCGACGCCGACCATGAACCGGCCTGACAGGTCGGGAACCCGGAAGTTGCTGGTGTCGGTGGTCCCGTACTTGGTGCCGATCAGGCGGAACAGCTCAACGAACTGATTACGGTTGAGGGTCTGGCCGTTGCACAGTGCGAACCCGGTCGGAGTCTGACCGCCGATGAACGGGAAGATCGAGCCAACCGGGATGAGGGCCGCCATGAGGTTGGAGAGGTCCAGCCTCACTTTGGCGACGTCGGCCTGAGTCTGGGCCCTCTCCGTATAGACCTTGTTCTCTACGTTCGTCACCCCCTGGGTGGCGGCTGAGATACCGGTCTCGATGCGGGTGAGGTCGGCTGCGGTGATGCGGGTCTCCCCCGCGCCGAATCCGTCCCTCCACTGCTTCGTAGCTACGTAAGGCTGCATGATTACTTGTCACCTTCTGCTCTGAGAACGAACACGCGCCCATCGGGGGAGATCCACGTGCTGGCGCCAATTTTACCGGCGTCGGGAGGCACCGGACCGGCGTCGACCAGGGAGGGAGCCACCTGAGTCATGGCCTCGGTCAGGTGCTTCATCTCCTTGAGCGTCCCCTCGCGGGCGGCGCGCTGCATGGCGTCGGAGTTCTTCAGCTTCTCCTCGACCTGCTTCGCGATCGCGTCCGCGTCGATGTTCTGCTCAAGGGTGATGCGGGCCCCCTTCGACCACTCGGAGAAGTTCTTCGAGCGGTCGTATGTGCGGAACTTGACCTCGTACTCCTTGATCTCGAGGCCCGCGATGTTGGTCCGCTGCATCGGGTAGGGAAGCTCAGTGAACTTCAGCGGGGTCCCGCCCGGAGGGTGGACGGACACCTCGACGCCTGCGAAGTCCGCCGGCATCTGCTCGTTGTTGGCGCCCTTCCCGTCCCAGTAGATGCCGAGGACCCCAAGGGTCTGGCTCAGCCTGGGCGTGGACGGCACCGGAGGAGGCTCCACGTCGGTCGCCATCGTGACCGTGATCTCCTCAGACCACGCACCGAAGGCGTCAGCCGTCATGGCGCGGACCTTGAAGGCGTAGCGCTCACCTGGAGCCAGTCCGCCCAGCTCGGCCGAGTTGGTCTTGGAGAACGAGATCGGCCCCATCAGGTTCGGGATCTCCCGGTAGGAGATGTCGTACCCGGTGACGTCCACGGCCCCGCCGAGGGTGTCAGTCTCGACGGGGAGCCAGTGAAGCGAGGCGACGGCCGTCGGCCAACCGTTGTGACCGATGATCGCCTGAGACGAGATGTTCAGGCCCTGAGGAGGCAGGGGAAGGTACCTGCTCTTCGGAACCTCGGGACGGGGGTTCTTACCGTCCGAGTTGACCGCACCGAGGACGCCCTTCTGCTTCTTGGCCAGGCGGGCCAACAAATCGTCCAGGACGGTACCGAAGGTGGTGTGGCCCTGGCAGCGGCCGTTCTCAGTGAACGAGATGGAGATCAGGGTCACGCGCATGCGCTCAAGGCCGGACTTGCGGTCGACCTTGATCCAGTCACCGAGGCTGTAGTCCTCAAAGGGGAGCCACTGGACGTCGTCAGCCTCCCACTCGCGCTTGACCTCCTGCGCCACGTTGGCGCCGGTCTTCAGGGTCAGGTTCGCGACCGAGCGGGCGGTGGTCTCCAGCTCAACCCCGCCAGCCTCCACAACCTTCTCCGTGCGGGGCAGGTCGGCGGGGGCCTCGTCGTTCCTGAAGGTCCACAAGCGGCCACCCTCGCCCTTCACGAGGACGTGAGTGCACAGCTTGGACCAATCGAGCTTCTCCGGGGCAGACGTGGTGCCGGCATTGAGACGCCACACAACCGAGGGGTTCTCCCGGTTGAGCGCGGCGTCTGCGTTGTACACCTGGAGGGTGCGGCCTCTCCACCTGTAGTCGATCATGCCCATATTCATGAGCGACTCGAGAATCGACTTCAGCGAAATGGTCGGGTCGAACGCGACCGAGGTCTTGAAGGCCCAGGGCTGCCCTGCAGAGTCCTGCGTGGTGCTGAAGTCCCTGGCCAGGCCCTTGCCCCAGCCGCGCTTGACGGCGGCATCCCAGATCGTGCCTAGGATGACGCCGGCGGTACGGGAGTTGAACTTGTACTTCCCGTCCTTGTCCTTCGCAACCTCAGGCACGGACCACACGAGGGCACCCTCGAGGCGCTGACCGACGTGGATGAACGTGGCCCTGCGGTGCTCGGTCCCGTCCTCCACGAGGTTCCATTCCGAGGCCAGGTTGATGAACCGCGCGTTCGGCGGCTCGATCCAGTTGGTGCCGTCAAAGGTGAGCTCGACGGCCACCTCGACCATGCGATCGAGGAGGTCGCCACGTACCCCCTGGTCGCTGTTCGGGTACGACAAGGTCAGGGACGGGGTCTCCTGCCGCGGGCAGGTGAACGTCCCGGCCAGGACGTCAGGGAGGATGCCAATGCGCGGCCCAGCCTCCTCGTAGGCGACATAGCGCATCCCCATGCCGCGGGGAAACTCAACGCGGCGAGGCATCAGTAGGACCTCCTCGCACGGATGTAGCCGGTGCAGTTGAACGCCTGCACCTGGATACGGCCGGACGCATCGGGGTCGAGTCGGAACCCGTCCAGGCCCATGGAGATCTCCCCGTCGGCCGGGCGGGCGCCGTTGGCTACGGTCCAGTCAGCCGAGGGGTTCTTCCAGGCGCGGTAGCTCGCCACGTCGACCAGCAGCCGCTCAGCGCCTTGGAGGGCGCCGTTGAACGTGAACGTGGTGCCGGAGACGTTGTCTTTGAGCGAGCAGGACGAGCCCGACGGGGACAGCATCAGCCACGGGTCCGGGATCGGCATGTTCCCGCCAGCCAGCGGGCCGAGGTCGTTGAGGTTCACGACGGTCGGCTGAGGGTCGCGCCACAGGCCGGACGTCACCTCGAAGGTGGCGGTGAGGTGGGCGATCTCGGCCTCGGGGTCGATCGTCGGCTCGATAGAGGAGGACAGGCGCACGTCGGCCACCTTCAGGATGTTGCCTTGAGGCTTGTAGCCGAGCTGCTGCATGCGGCCGAAGGCCGTCAGGCGGCCGAGCAGGGCACGCAGATTGAACTCCAGCTGGTTCAGGCCGCCCTTGCAGCGGTTGCCGCCCCGTCCATCCTCCCAGGAGAACACGGAGAACTTCAGAACGACGGTGGCAGGCTTCAGAACCCGAGCCGGGATCGGCAGAGAGCCAAACCGGTTTGGGATGTCAACCGAGATACGCCAGGGCTCGCCTCGGGTCGACAGAGTCGTCTCCGAGGCGAGGACCCAGCGCATCTTCTCGTCGTCCAGGTCTACACCGTCAAGTGAGTAGATGGCCATGGGTGGGTGACCTCTCAGATCAGTGCGGCCAGGCGGATCCCCTCGGCAACCTCGTCACGGGTCTTCGAGGCAGGCCTCGCCTGCGGATAGTTGTTGGTGATGTTGATGGTAGCACCCGATTGGTTCTGCTTATCGATGCCGTTGGCGGCGGTGCTGGACGGCTTGAACTTCCCGCCGCGGGCGCTAGCCCCCTGCATCGGCTTCACGTTGGCCGTCGCATTGAGGCCGATCGTGGCGGGCTTCGTCAGGTCGTCGGTCAGGCCCTGCAGGGATCCTCGGACGGCTCCGTACTGAGACTCTAGGCCCTTGATGAAGCCCTGCATGATCAGCTGACCTGCAGGCTTGAGCAGGACCTTGTCGACAGGCTCCGGACCCTTCCAGGACGGGAGCATGCTGGTCAGGCTGGAGAGCTTGCTCTTAACGGAGCCGATCATCGAGGAGATACCGTTGATCAGACCCTGGATGATCTTCTTACCGGCGTTGAGGAGCCAGGAGCCTGCGCCGGAGAAGACGTTCTTGATGCTGTTCGGGAGGTTGCGGACGGTGTTGACCGCGTTGCTGATCCAGTTCCTGATCGTGCTGACCAGGGACGACCACATCGACGAGGTGAAGCTGACGGCGCTGCTCCAGGCATTGCTGAGGAAGCTTACGACCGAGGAGCAGAAGCTGGTCACCGTGCCGATGATGGCCCGCCCGACGCCCATGATGATGTTGCCCAGCAGGTTCCACGCGGCCTGCGCGATGGCGACGATCAGGCGTCCGAAGGCTGTGAAGGACGCGATCATGAAGTTCGTGAACCCCATGAAGATGCCCTTGAGGCCCTCCCAGCACTTGCTCCAGTCCCCGGTGATGAGGCCCGTAACCACGTCGATGATCCCCTTGAGGATCTGCATCTGAGCCTGAGCGATGGCGGCAATCCCGGAGAAGACCGCCTGGAAGATCGGCATGAGCGCCTGAACGACGGTGCCGACCAACTGCAGGGCCGGGATCAGCAGGGCCGTCAGGGCCTGGAGGAGCGGCTGCAGCAGCGGGACGATCATCGCCAGTAGCTCGGTGATGATCGGCCCCAGGACCGCGAACAGCTCGGAGATGATCGGCACGAGGGCCTGGATGACCGGCATGAGCGCGGCCGCCAGCTGCTCGATGATCGGAGCCAAGAGCCCAGCCAGCTGCGTGATGACTGGGGCCAGCTGAGTCAGCAGCGTGGCCAGAAGCGGCGCGATGGCGGCCAGCAGCTGGCCAGCCACCGTCGCGATCGCGCCGAAGGCCGCGCCTAGGGCAGGCATGGCCGGGGCCAGGGCCTGGACGGCGGTCAGGACGTTCTGGAAGAACGACACGAGGCCACCCTGGAAGGCGGGGTCCTGGAGCGCGAGGGAGATGCCGTTCAGGCCGGTCTGGATGATCTGTCCGATGAGGGGCAGGATCGTGGAGATCGTCGGAGCCAGGGACACGAAGGCGGCTCCCAGGGAGCCCACACCCTGGAAGGCGAAGCTAGCGGCCGTCGCCATCGAGGAGAAGATGGATGTCAAGGTCCCCTGCCACAGGGGACCGTTGACGGCCTGGTTGGCGCGGTCAAGAGCGGAGGCAATCGAGTCGATCGGGGCGGACCCGGCAGCCATGGCCGTGAACAGGCCGCCGATGATCCCACCAAGATCGAAGACAATGTTCTTCAGCGTGCCGAAGGTCTTGGCGGCCCCTTGGATGGCCTGATCCATCTCGCCGGTGGCGATCTTCGCCTGCACCCAGTTCTGGAAGCTGTAGGCGACGCCGTTGGCCCAGCCCGCGATGGCTGGGAGGTACTTGGCCCCGACCTCCCCGAGGGAGAGCAGCGCATCAGTGAAGGCGCCCGCCCCGTCGCCCCCGATGTCAAGGGCCTGACGCAGGTACTCCAGCGAAGCGGCGAAGCCGGGGATGTGGTCGGTAGCGGCGTCAGCGACGGCAGCCGCCATCGAGCCCATCTCGACCGAGACCGCCTTGATGGAGGGGCCGAGCGCGTCCAGGGCGCTGGTGGCGAAGTAGCGGACGGACTCCGCGGCCTCTCCCCAGAACCCGAGGGAGATGTCCTGCTGGAGAGCCGTGAAGCGGGGACCAAGGTCGGCCAGGACATCCTTCGCGTCCTTCATGGCGGCGACGAAGATACCGATGCCGGCCCCCGCTGCTCCGAGGATGCCTGGCAGTGCGAGGAGGGCGGGCAGCGAGTGCGCGACACCTACGCCGAAGGCGGAGACGACGCCAAGGCCCGATCCCAGCACTGATATCAGGCCACCGGCCGCCACGCCGACCGAGGCCATCTTGACGGCGACCGTGTCCAGGTTCGTGAACAGGTCGCTCAGGGAGTTCTTCAGGTTGCCGAAGATGTTGCCGCCGGCCAGAGCCTTCAGCTGGGTTGCGACCTGGATGAGGCTGGCCTTGGCCAGGCGGGCGTGGATGTCCACGAAGTACGGCTTCTTGGTGAGCCGAGCCAGGTCGAAGCGGGCCTTACCGTCGTCCAGGTCCGCGTTGACGGTGGCCTTACCGTCGAGCTTGTTGAGCTCGTGCTTGATCTTCTTCTTGGACGCCTCGGACAGGTGCGCTTCGGTCTCGATCCTTGCCCCGAGGGCCTTGATCTCCTCGCGGATCTTCTTGGCGGAGGCATTGTCGAGCTCAGGCTGGGCCTTGAGCTTGGCGTCGATCTTCTCGACCTCGGAGCGGAGCTTGTTCTGGGCCGCCTTCTCCAGGGACGCGTTGACCTTGAGATCGCTCTTGATGTTGGCGATCTTCTCCTTGATCTCGGCGATGTCGCTGCCGCTGATCTCGACCTTGGCGTCGATCTCGGCATCGATGCCCTTCAGGTCCTTGATCGCCTTGGCCTGGGACTGCTTGTCCAGGTCGACACGGGCCTTGATCTGGGCCTTCATCTCGTCGAGCTCGCGGCCGAGCTTAGCGACCGCATTGTCGTCCAGGACCGGCTTGACGGGGGCGCGTGAGTCCATCTGGCGCAGCTGGCGCTTGATGTCCTCGATGTCCCGCTTGGAGATCTCAGCCCGGGCCTGACCCTTGGTCTGGCCGATGGCGCGCTCGATGCGTCGCAGGTCCTTCGGGTCGATGCGGGCGTTGACCTGAAGCACGAGGCCGTCTAGGGCGTCCTTGACGGAGTCGCGCATGTCGCGAGCCCACTTGTCGGCAGCGCGCTCGATACGCTTGCCGATCTTCTTGAGGCTCTTCTCGATGCCCCGCTCAGCGTCGCCGCGGAAGTCCCGCGCGTCAGCGCCTACCTCTACGACGACCTCGCCGATCTTGTCTGCCACGGGTCCCCTCCCGCTCGTACGTCAAGCGGGCGGCATCGCGGCCCGACAACTGTCTGAGGCCATGATACCGCCCGCATAGGCGTTGGTTATTGGCGGTGTCACATCCCTAGGGATGACTTAAGGGCTCCGAAGCCGTTGGACTCGTTGCCCGAGTACCAGGGACTACGCGGATCGGTGACCTCAACGCCCCTGGGAGGCATCCACAGCTCCCGCTTCAGCTTCTCCGAGTCTCCCTCCTCCTGCTGGTTGCGGGTGAGGATCCACCACATGACGTGGCAGAAGCGATCCAGGGGGAGCCGCTCCAGGTCGATGCCGTGCCCGAGGCAGAAGCCGTCGATGTAGTCCCACTCGGTGTACGCGGAGGCCAGGAGCCTCTGGATCACGTAGTAGGGTTTCCGCCGCTCTCCTCCATGACGGCGGTGATGAGCTCGACGATGTCGGGGATGTCGAGGTCGTCGGTGGCGCTCTTCAGGCGCTTGGTGACCTCGGAGCCGACCTCCTTGCCAAACAGGACGTGGTTCCACTTGGCGAGAGCCTCGATGAGCTTCTCAGCGTCCTCGCCGGCGTCCTTGAGGGCCTGCGAGAGGAAGACGGCCACAGAGGCCTTCGGGGGGCGGACCTTGTACTCGGTACCGACCAGCTCGACGTCAATGAACTTCCGGGACTTGCCGGGGATCGTGATAGTAGCCATGAGGCAAGTCTAATGGAAGTCAGAAGGTCTGATAAGCCGAGCCGCGTTGCGGACGAAGTGGGCGCCCTTGACGCCTCGCACCCACTTGGCGAACACGGTTGAGCGGGAGCCCTTCGGGTTGAAGGCCATGAACCGCTTAGCGGCGGGGCCGTGAGCCCTCGTCCCGTACTCCTGGTAGGCGGCGTACGGAGTACGCGCACCGACGGTGAAGCGGGGGTAGAGCGGCGACCCGCCGGTCACCCGCTGAATAGTGACGGAGTTCACCATGCGGCCGGTGTCAACGCGTCCGGAGGACTTGATGTTGCGCTGGATGCGCCCTTGAGTCCGCTTGGTAGCTTTCAGGGCCGCCCTTTTAGTGATGTCCGCCACCTTATCCGCGCGGATGGGGCCCTTGAACCGTATGCGGACGTACGTCACGGGCAGCTCACCTTCACCGAGAAGGTCCACTCGCCAGACACGCAGCCACCTTCAGGCCCCTGAGCCGCCCACTCCATGTCGGAGGCGTTGGTCTGTGACGTGAGGAACATGCCGAGGTCAGCCATGTCCTGGTGAAGGGTCTGGGCGTCAGCCGTCAGGTCATAGGGGCGAGGACCCCGGCCGCGATCGTCCACGACCTCGACACAGCGCAGAGTGCCGATAGCGAAGGTGGCCAGCCAGTACCGGATCGAGCAGTGGTCGCCGTCCATGGCGGTAGGGCCGAACACGGGGGCGACAGACACCGTACGAACGTACAGGTGCCCAGCGCAGCACTCGTCCCACGCCACCTCAGCTCCGGGAGCGACGTAGGCGTTGGAGACAGCGTTAGACAGGGCGCGGGCCCCGCCCTCGAGCAGGGCGAGAGCGGTCATGTGGACGACTGATGGGGCCGGGGAAGGGCCGCGGCCGGACAGGGCGGCGTAGTCCTCGCTCTGACGGCGGCGGGAGCGGTTAAGGCGCGGCGCGGGGCTCACCAGATCACCGAGCCCCAGCGCGACGGGGGGCGGGCTGCCGCCGCACGTAGTCGTCAGGGTTGTAGGCCCGGGCGACCTGGCGCGGCTTGCGGATCGATGCGACCCACGAGTCGACCAGCCAGATGCCGGTGCGACCTTCCAGCATGTCGTCAAACTCGTCCTGAACCTGCACGGTCACGCCCTGACGGGTGACCGACTGGAGCCGCGCAGGCAGAGCGCAGTCGCGATCCATGCAAGCCGCCTTGGCGAGCTCGAGGGCGAGGACACCGGCAGCGATCTGCCCGCCCTCGGGAACCGGGACGCCCTTGGAGTAGCGGATCTCCCAGGTGCCCTCCTCAGTGACGTCCCGGGAAAGGTCTTGTACTGCGGGGAATACAACCGGAACCTCGATGTTGGGGGTGGCGGTCTTGCCAGTCAGGACGACCGTGGAGCGGTTGTACACCCGGTAGGCGTCCGAGGGGAGCACCTGGCCGTCGATGCGGATCTGGTGCACCCGGTAGACGTTGCCCGGGAGCACGATTGAGCGGCAGCCGTGCGCGCACACGCACACAGGCCCGCACACGCCGCAGACGACGTCGTGCAGCGCCCCGCCCAGGCGGACCGGGGCGAAGGTGGAGCGCAGGTACGAGGTTCCGCGGTAGGTCGGCTGCTGGTGACCGGCCAGCGGCTCTGGGCGGAGGGACACGATGTCGGTACCGAAGCGCCGCCCGGTCCACTCCCACAGCAGCTGGGTAGCCATGGCCTCGAAGGTGTCCTGCTGCTCAGGACGGCCAGCCTCGTCGAGGTACTCCTTGAGGTCCTCGCACGCACTGTAGGAGACCGGCCAGTCTCCCGGGCCGTAGCCCTGCTCTACTACATCCATGCCCTCTCCTACAGTGCGTGCGGTGCGGGATGGCTACGCCGCCATAGGCGGTGCCCGCTGTAGGGAGTATACCTATAGGCCTATCTGATTGGTCTAGAAGGTGCCTAGGAGCCCCGTAGACGGCTCAGGAGGTGGAGTGCGGGTACAGACAGCCCCCCAGAGCCTTGTGGGCGTCTGAGGGGCTGTCAGCGCGGGGGAGGAGGTGCCCGCAGGATGTGAGGTGGCCGTCAGCCTACCATCACGGGACGGTGACCGGCTGGTCGCTGTCCGGCGGGGGAGCCAGCGCGGTGTCGATCATCAGCAGGTGGTCGAGCGGGTCGAGCGCGGTCGGGAGCTTGGCGTTCTCGTAGCCGCCGCCGCCCTGCTTCGGCTTCTTGACGACGTCGTAGGGGCCGGTGCCCCAGCCGTTACCGGACTTGGTGACAGCGCCGGTCATGGAGAACGTAATGGCGTCCTCACCAGTGACCTCGATGTCGCCGATCGTGCCGGCGGTGATGAAGGGCAGCAGCAGGTAGCCGCTGGCGTCCTCAGCACCGGCCGCGCAGGCCTGACCGGACAGGCCGGTCCACAGCTCCAGGGCGAACTTCTTCTCGATCTTGCCGTAGGCGACCTTGAAGCCGGCGGTGTCGCCAGCGTGGTCGAGGTACTTCGTCGCGTTGGTGACGATGTCCAGGACCGAGGGGTTCACACCACAGAACTCCAGCTCAAGAGTGAAGTACTTGAAGGTGTTGGACTGCTTCTCGTTGACGCACAGCGAGCCGTCGGCCTTGCGGACGGTGATCTCGGTGCCGTCCTCGACCTCAGCAGCCAGCTTGACCGACACGAAGCCGGAGGTGGCCACGGGATTGTGCTGCGCCTTGTCGAAACGGCCGCAGGTGTCCAGAGGGGTCACGCGGATGCGCTTGCCCAGGACGGGGGTGTATGAGTGAGTTCTGGCCATGGCTCAGCGCTCTCCTTCGTACGTGACTTGGGTAATGGTGTAGACCAAGGCCGCCGCGAGAACGGCCAGGGCGATTGATGCCTTGCGGGAGATCACTCTTCCGCCGCCTTCAGGTCAAGCTGCGGGATGCCGGCGTCCACGGTGACCCGGAACGCGTCCCACTTGTTGAAGCCGAGGACGTACTGGCGCTCGGCCACGCCGGTCAGCTCGTTCTGGGCCTTGTTGAAGCCGCCGTCAGCGTTGGTCGAGGTGAAGGCGCTGCCGCGGTAGATGACAATCGGGCCGGTGGCCACGATCTGCATCTCGTCGGAGTAGCCGGCGCCCACGACGACGGGAGTGCCGAGGCGGGTGACGAAGCCTCCACCACGGGCGTCCTTGACGAGCTTCGCGCTGGCCAGAAGGCTGCCCAGGCGGCGCGGGACGTGCAGCGTGGGCTGGAAGCCGTACTGGGAGGCGTAGTGCTCCAGCACAGCGATGCCTTGAGGCAGGTCGAGCTTCCCGCTGCCCTTGGCGGCGTAGGACCGGACCTTGTTCAGGCCAAGCCCGCGCGACGGGGCCCCGGTCCACAGGGCCTGCTCGACAGCGTGCTCCTCCTGAGCCAGCAGCCTAGCGCCTGCGACCTGGGTCGCCTCGGCCGGGGAATGGTCGAGGGGGGTAGTGCGGAAGGCCGCGTAGACAGTAAGCGGGGCCTGAGACTCGAGGGCAATGCCCTTCGGGTCTGTCAGAGTCTTCGGCAGGCCGGGGACGGCGCCGGGGCGCTGCCACTGACCGATGGCGCCGAGCTGGGCGCGCTCCACGTCCTCCCACGTGACGCCGTTCTCCCACCGGACTGAGGAGTCCTCGATGGGGGAGAACTGGGAGAAGAGCCCGCCGGGCAGGGGCGAGGCGGCCGGGGCGTCAACCCGCTGCCTCGGTGCGATGATCGGCATGTGTCCTCCTTGCTGGACGGTGATGGCTAGGGATGGTCACGGGGCGGGCGGGGACTTGCCGCCGCCCGCCCCGGAGTCATCACTTGGCCGGGTCAGCCGTACCGTTGGCGAGGAGCTTGATGCCGGTGCCGGTGCCGCCGTTCGGGTTGAGCGGGACGGTCACCACGCGGGCGTCGTGGCCACGCTTGGCGACCAGGTAGCCCTCCTCGGTGAACAGGGCGGTGTAGTCGTTCTGACCGAGCAGAGTCGAGTCGTAGACGGTGTCCAGGGTGAGGACGTCCTGGCCGCCCTTGACGAAGGTACCCGCCGAGTAGAGCAGGAACTTGACCGAGTTGCCCCAGGCCTTGAACGCGCCGGCCTCGCCGGTGATGGCCTGCCAGTCGTAGACGAACTGGGGGTTGACGCCGCGGCTCTTGAACCAGGCGTCGATGCGGCTGTCCGGAACGTCGGTGAGGTCGACGCCCTGACGGCGGGACAGGTCGGTGCGGATGGCGCCGCGGACCCAGTAGGGGAAGATCGCCTCGAGGGTGGTGGAGCGGCTCAGGCGCTGCGCGTAGCGGTAGTGCTCGACCTGCAGCTCGATGGCGGTGAGCACGGGGGCCAGCGCCCCGATCTGGCCGGCGTCCATGGAGACGGCGGTGGACTTGGCCTCCATGGCGGCGATGATGCGCTCGCTCATCTTGTGCTCGTGAGCGACGAGGGCGCCGCGGATGGTGCGGGCGACGAGCTCGGGGTAGCCGCGCTGCTGAAGCAGGCCGGCCTGGATGTGCATACCGGCTGCGGAGAGGCGGACCTCCTCGAAGTCGGTGCAGGGCACCTGGTAGACGGGCTTGGGGCCGACCTTGTTGGTCAGGTCGGTGGCGGAGGTGGGGGCGTACTTGCCAGCCTTCGCCTCCTCCTCAGTGAAGTTGAAGGAGGGCGCGGAGTACAGGTCCGCGAACTTGGGGCCCTTGGTGAACTTGATGCCGCCGCGGGTCACGTTGATCTCGGGCAGGGAGACCAGGCCGTCGCGGGACTCGTCCTCGAGCAGGTCGTAGACGGTCTCGGAGGGGGCGCACCAGCCACCAGCAGCCACGAGGGAGCCGCCGGGGAGGTTCTTCTCGTTGACGGCGAAGGCCATCGCGGCGTCAGCGGACTCGGGGGAGCCGACGGTGGCGCGCTCGTCGAAGGACTTGCGGACGACGGCGAGGCTGTGACGCTCGCTCATCGCGCGACCAGCGCGGGCGGCGGCGCCGTAGGCGCCGGAGTTGAAGCCCTGGAGGCGGCGGTCGAGGGCGACAGCCAGGTCCTCGAAGGAAGCGTCAGAGTCGGCCGCGAAGCCGGGGACGTCCGCCACGGTCAGGCGGGCGCGGGAGGTGTCCTCCACGATGGTCTCCTCAATGGTGGTGGGTGCAGGTGCGGGGGTGCGCCGGCGGATACCGGACAGCTTGATGGGGCCGCGGGGAGCGGCGGCGGTGACGACCTCGGCCTCGGTGGGGACCTCAGCGGTCTCAACGGTCTCAGCGGCGGCGGCGGCCCTGGCCTTCTTCTCGGCCTCATCCTCATCAGCCTCGGGGGCGGGGGCGTCCTCCCCGGAGGGCTCCTCGTCGGACTTCTCGGCGGGAGCGTCCCCGCTCTCGGCGGGAGCGTCCTTCTCCTCGTCCTTGGGGGCGGGCTTGTCGGCACCGATCTTGGCGGCGAGCTCGGCGGCCTTCGCGCTGCGGGCGGCGGCGGCCTCCTCGCGGGCGCTGATCTCGGCGGACAGGACCTCGATGCCATCGGTCAAGGTGCCGAGGGTGTTCAGGTCCTCGTCGGAGAAGGAGCCGTTGGCGTACAGGGTCTGGAAGGCGTCAACGGCCTGGGAGCGCATCTCAGCGAGAGCGTCGTCGGCCAGGTCGGACAGGTTCTCGGGGATCTCCAGGTCGAAGGTCTCGACCGGAGCGTCCTCGCCCTGATCGGCGAAGACGGTGATGTCGAAGTGCTTGCGCATGTTGAGGGGTCCTCCGTGTTCTAGGTAACACGAGGCCCTACTGCCATGCCGTCTGCCCAAAGGATACACCTATGAGTGACGAAGGCCTTATAGGCCCTCCTCCGGCAGGTACGACGAAGCCCCCCACCGCCATGAGCACACGGTGAGGGGCTTCGCCGGATCCACCCAGCGTCAGGAGTCCATGAGACCTCTAACGCGAGAAGCATAGCCTATGGCTATGGGTTACTCCAAGGTCAGAAGCGGGTGATAGGGCTAGAGTCCTTGGAGCCAGACCCGGGGAGAGTACCGTCCGCCAGAGGAACAGGCTCGGCCCCTGCGGGGGGAGTTGTAGTACGCCCACAATTGCAAGCCATGATCTTTAGTCCTTCCGTCAGATGGTTCCGAGGCGCCGCGCCATGGCGGCTGCCTTTGCCAGTGTACCTGCGCGCTCAACCCGGGCGCGCATCTTGTCCGCGGCGGTGGCCCGCCGCAGGTCCTTGCGGCGCTCGGTCTCGGCGAGGCGCTTGAGGTACGAGATGTCGCCGAGGGACAGGCCGTTCTCGCCGATCGGGCCGTTCGAGGGGTGCGCGGAGCGGGCGGCCTGGTCGTCGTGAGCCACGACACCCGAGGCCATAAGAGACTTCACCTCGCCGGAGGCGAGGAGGCCCTTCGGCCTAGGTACCGGGAATCCCGGAACGTTGACCGCGAGAGCGCCGACCAGCTCGAGGGAGCCCCGGATCGTGCGCCAGTCGCCGGAGATCGGTGCGGAGCGGGCGATCCGGACGCGCTCGGCAGGGATGCCCGGGCGCAGAGAGCCTGCTACCCAGATGCCGTAGGCGTCCTCTCCGGCGGCCACGTCGGCGAACACGTAGCCGGTGTTGTCGTAGTGGGCGGCGGCCTGCGTGGCGGAGTCACGCGGACCGGCGTGGCCGGTGTCCATTGTGAGATGTCCCACAGCCACGGAGGTCCCCTCAGCGGTCTGCAGAGCTCCGGTGCGGAAGTAGGCGTAGTTCGAGGGGCTGGTCGGAGGCTCCACGCACTTGCCGATCTGGCCGATGTGGCAGGTTCCCCAGGCGGCGATGTGGCCGTAGACGCGACCGTCGTCCTCGATCACGAGGGCGGTGGGGCCCGTCAGGCCGGGGTCCTTGAACCAGGCCTCCGGAGGCGCGGTCGGGACGGCGGCGGCGATCAGGGCGTCGCGGCTCAGCAGGTCCGCGTCTGCTGTACTAGACGCATATGCCTCAGAATCGCCGTTCTCGTCTCGCTCAGCGGGCTCGGAGGCGGCGGGAGCCTGCCCGGCTACGTAGATGCGGGCAGAGGCAAAAGCGGGGACGGCTACGAGGGTGGCTGCGCGAAGGCGGGCGGACTCGATGACGGTCAGCTCGTCGGAGCTGGAGACCTTCATGACCTGCACCCGGCCACTCTCGTCCGGAGTGTCATCGCTGGTAGCGCCCGGCCGATTGAGGTCCTCGCGGGCCATGATCCGGAACTCCACGTCGTCAGTGTCGATAGAGATGCCGTTGGACATCTGCTCGGTGACCTGCCGGTAGGCCTCCGTGCCGACCGCTGAGCCGAGGTCAAAGGTGCCGGTGGCGTAGATGTCGCCCCCGTCACGCCGCTCGACGGTCTCGATGCGGCCGCAGACCTCAGCGCCGTCGTGCCCGCCGACGTCCTTGAAGGCGATCCGCAGCGGGATCGGCAGCTCGTCCCAACGCAGGGCGCCCTCCTCAATGAGACGTCCGTCACCGGTCTGCTCGCCCTCGCGGGCGATGACGCCCTCCCACGCACCGTCGAGTGGGGCCGAGGGAGTGTCCGAGGGTGGCTCGTCAGCGGGGGGCGCGGGCGGGAGCTCGGAGAACTCCCCGAGACGGCGGGCCGTCTCCTCGATGTTCAGTCTCATGGCTGTCCTCTCAATGTCTGAACGGGATGCGAACCTAATTCTAGGTTGGTCCGGACGCATCCGGGCGTCGGTCGGGATGAGGATGCACCGGCAGTTGATCGTCTCCTCAGGGGGGCCTGCAGGGTCGCCCGGGTAGGCGAGGAGAGACTTGCCGACGTGGTAGGGGTGGCCGAGCTCCTGGATCTGACCGTCGGCCTCGACGTGTGTCGGGCGTACGCGGTGGTCGTGCACGGTCATCCAGCGTAGGCCTCCGCGCTTCTTGGCCAGGTCCGAGGTGGCCATGCGGTGGGCTGCGTTGGCGGTGGCTGCGGTGCGGGCGGCGGAGCGGAGGCGGGCGGCGTATGCCGATGTGGTCTCATCCTTGGCTCTGGACGTGTGGAGCAGGCGGCCGAGCTCGATCTTCGTCTTCCTCTCGCCCCAGCCCTCCGCGATGGAGCGCTTGAGCAGGTCCCGCACGTCCTCGTAGACGGCTACAGGCAGGCCCGAGTCCTCCAGGATCCGCTGCACGGTCGCGTACTGAGGGAGGCGGCGCCCCCTCCTCGGGTCCGTGACCAGGTCCCGGATCGCCTGCTGCCAGGCCCGGCGCACGGACGTCCACGCGAAGGGGTTGGGTAGGTCGGATCCCGCAGCCAGCAGGACCGGGGCCGCCAGGGCCTCCGAGGCGAGGGCGCGGACCTCGGTGAGGAACCGGTTCAGGACCGCGAGCGCAGGCTCGTAGTACGAGTCCTCCAGGTCGTCGCGCCAGGCCGAGATGGCCGCAGGGGCCGTCCAAGAGGACGGCCCCTGGGCCAGCAGATCATCCTCGGCGGGTGATGTACTCGGTGTCACTTGATCTCCTCTAGAGAGGCCCGGTTCAGGGCCGGGGTGCAGATGAGCGCGTTGTCCGGCAGGACGTAGCGCAAGCCCTTGACGAGCCGGGCCAGCGTGTGGGGCGCGCCGTGCGTGGCCAGCTGCGAGACGTAGGCGTCCAGCAGAGTGACGACGCGTCCGGAGTCCACGCCCGGGCAGCCGTGGTTGTCCAGCAGCGCTGGGACGACGTCCCAGGCGCCCTTCGTAGCCTTCCCGACGGTGATGATGTCGGTCGGCCACAGGACGTGCGCCTCGTGGAACGGGCGGCCCTTGAGCTGGTTGAACCGGGCCCGGTCCTGGCGGACGATCCTCTTGCCGACGGCCTCGAGGGCCTTGACGACCAGGACGTCCACGACAGCCACTAAGGCCGTGGCGTCAACGTACTGGCCGTGCGCCGTCAGGCGGACGTCAGGGTTGCGGACGATGTTTCGGGGCGCGGCGTCGGCGGCCTTGGATCGGCTGTAGGCCTTGGCCGCGTCCGCGGTCGGGGGAGGGGTCATGCTCATGCTCCTGTAGGTGGTGTGGTCGGGGACTCAGGGTGAGCCCCGTTCTCCGAGGATACCGGCTCCTGGTCAGAAGGCAAGCGCCCGGGGGCCTGATCGTTGGCCGGACGCCCAGGAGCCCCGCCGTTGGACGGCAGCGCCCCACCCGGGGCGGGGGCGGCCGGGGCAAGGGTGGCGGGTGGGGCCGAGTAGTCGCCGCGGTAGACCTTGAGCAGCTCCTCCGTGATCGGTCCGAGGCCTGGGGAGGTCAGCAGGGCCGGCTGCTTCGTGGCCAGGGCGATGGCGTTCATCAGGGCCCGCTCCTCCAGAGGCTTCTCGTCGGAGTCGTCGAAGCCGGAGGCCTCGCGAAGGGCCTCGTCCGAGATGGCGCCGGACTTGTGCAGGTTCAGGGCCTCCTCGGACCGGTTCGGGCGGGCCACGAGAGCCGACACGTCGTAGCCGACGGACAGGGTCCGCACGACGTCCTCGGACAGGCCGGCCGACAGGAGGACCGGGCGCAGGTACTGGCTGGTCAGGGCCTCGCAGATGAGGGCGAGGACCGGCTCGATGTGGGTGGTGACCGTGTCCTCGCGTGTCAGCCACGCGCCCCAGTGGTTCATGGCGCCGGAGCCCAGGAGCAGCTCCGGCGGGGCGTCCTGGGCGAGGGCCAGGCGGCGGATCGCCTCGTCGCGCAGGTCACGGGCGCCGGAGTCCAGGGCGGAGGAGAACGTGAGGTGGTTCACCTTGTCCGCGGCCTCGTCCGGCACGGTCACGACGAGGGGCACGACCGCCGAGGCGTCGTCCCGGTTCTCGATCGGCCGCAGCATCGACTCCATGAGCGCGGACACGAAGGGGTCCGGCTGGCCCGAGGAGTAGGCGTCCGCCGCGTCCGAGGCGAGGGCCGCCGAGGCCGAGGAGGGCACGACCAGCAGGCCGGCACCCGCCAGGCGGGAGTCGATCTGGGCGCTGATGTGGCGGGTCAGGCCGATGAGCTCGCGCAGGATCGGCAGGCACGCCCGGGTGGGGCTGTCCGCCTCCCAGTAGCGGGCCGGGTGCGGGCGCCAGATCCGGATCATGTAGATCTCGTCGGTCGACACCTCGACGGGGGCTGACGCGTCCGAGCCGAGGTTCAGCCGCACGCGGCCGGCGGTGGTGGGCGAGGGGGCGGCCACGGTCGTCACCTCGGTGACGGCCAGGACCCGCCACACGAGGTCCGACAGGGTGGGGTCCGGGGACGGGGCGGTGGGTGCCACGTCGGAGGTGGGGTCGATGCCCGGCACGAGGTGCGCGGGGACGCCGACGAGCCAGCCCTCGCCCGCCACGAACAGGTTCGTGGCCAGGCGCTGCAGCATCTGGCCGAGGTCCTGCTGGCTGGCTCCGAGGGCGGCGAGGACCGCCTCGGCGAGGGAGGCGACGGCGGTGGGGGCGGTGTCCGCCACGTCCGTCCCGTCGTCGCGCAGGGAGGAGCGTGGGTCTCCTGAGGCGGGGTCGGGCTTGTGCTGGACGTACAGGCGGGCCTGGGACAGGCGGCCGGAGAGGGTCGAGGCGAGGAACCGCTCCTCCCCGACCTCGTCGTAGTCCGCCCACGCCTCCG